>ERZ827186.1526-NODE-1526-length-18723-cov-3.125509_pt1 | contig 18723 bp, 15 predicted proteins | sample MGYA00519918_ERZ827186 | MGnify/ENA primary metagenome ERZ827186 (study PRJEB31778, sample SAMEA3449275) | human gut metagenome | biome: human gut; feature: human-associated habitat; material: faeces | place: United Kingdom | collected 2010/2012 ...
GCACGGCCTCGGTGAGCTGGCCGCCCTCGTCGTAGCCGACGTATCCCGGAGGCGCGCCGATCAGACGCGAGACGGAGAACTTCTCCATATACTCGGTCATATCGATGCGCACGATGTTGTGCTCGTCATCAAAGAGGCATTCGGCAAGGGACTTCGCAAGCTCGGTCTTGCCGACGCCCGTGGGGCCGAGGAACAGAAAGCTGCCGATCGGGCGGTTCGGGTCGGCGATGCCGGCGCGGGAGCGGAGAATAGCCTCCGTGACCTTCTGCACAGCCTCGTCCTGACCGACGACACGGCGGTGGAGATAATCATCCAGATGCAGGAGCTTTTCGCGCTCGCCCTCGACGAGGCGCGCCACAGGGATACCCGTCCAGCGCGCGACGATGGCGGCGATTTCCTCCTCGGTAACGGTGTCGTGCACCATGGAGTTCTGCTTCTTCTCCTCCGAGGCTTTCACGGCCTCGGCGAGCTTTTTCTCCAGCGCGGGCAGCTCGGAGTATTTGAGCCGGGCCGCCGTTTCATACTCGTAGCGCAGCTGCGCGTTTTCGATGTCCGCGTGGAGCTTTTCGATCTCGCCCTTGAGCTTTTTGACCTCGTCCACGCTGTTCTTTTCGCTTTCCCAGCGCGCCTTCATCTCATTGAACTTGTCCTTGAGATTGGCGAGCTCTTCGCGCAGCTTGGCGAGACGGTCCTGGCTGAGCTGGTCGTCCTCCTTCTTGAGCGCCATTTCCTCGATTTCGAGCTGCATGATCTTGCGGCGGATGCCGTCGAGCTCCTCAGGCATGGAATCGATCTCCGTGCGGATCTGGGCGCACGCCTCATCCACAAGGTCAATGGCCTTATCGGGGAGGAAACGGTCGGTGATGTAGCGGTTGGAGAGCGTCGCGGCAGCGACAAGCGCGTTATCATGGATACGCACGCCGTGATAGACCTCGTAGCGCTCCTTCAGACCGCGGAGAATGGAGATCGTGTCCTCGACCGTCGGCTCATCCACCTGCACGGGCTGGAAGCGGCGCTCGAGCGCGGCATCCTTTTCGATATACTTGCGGTACTCATCGAGCGTCGTGGCGCCGATGCAGTGCAGCTCGCCGCGGGCGAGCATCGGCTTTAAGAGGTTGCCGGCGTCCATGCTGCCCTCGGTCTTGCCCGCGCCGACGATGGTGTGCAGCTCATCGATGAAGAGGATGATGCCGCCCTCGCTCTTGCGGACTTCCTCGAGCACGGCTTTGAGCCGTTCCTCAAATTCGCCGCGGTACTTGGCGCCCGCGATCAGCGCGCCCATGTCGAGCGAGAAAATGGTCTTGTCCTTGAGTCCTTCGGGCACGTCGCCGCGCACGATGCGCTGCGCCAGCCCCTCGGCGATGGCGGTTTTGCCGACGCCCGGCTCGCCGATGAGCACGGGGTTGTTCTTCGTTTTACGCGAGAGAATGCGGATGACGTTCCGGATCTCGTTATCACGGCCGATCACGGGGTCGAGCTCGTTTTCGCGGGCGCGCTTGACGAGATCGGTGCCGTATTTGGCGAGAGCATCATAGGTGCTCTCCGGGTTATCGCCGGTCACGGGACCGGTCTTAACCTTGGAAAGCGCCTCGGTAAAGGCGGTCTTCGTGATGCCGTGGTCGGAGAAAATACGCTTGATCGCCGGCGTGGCGGCGGCGAAGATGCCGATCATCAGATGCTCGACGGAGATGTACTCGTCGCCCATCGATTTGGCGGCTTTCTCGGCGGCATTGATGGCGCGGTCGCACTCCGGGGAGAGATACACCTCGCTCACATTGCCGACCTTCGGCAGCGCGGCGATGGCGGTATCGAGCTCGGAGAGGACAGCGTTGCAGTCCACCTTCATTTTGCCGAGCAGGGACGGGATCAGCCCGCCGTCCTGATCGACGAGAGCATAGAGAAGATGCTCGGGGGTGATATAGTTGTTGCGGTTTTCCTCCGCCATGGATTTGGCGGTGCGGACCGCGTCCAGACTTTTCTGGGTGAATTTTTCAGCGTTCATGAAAATCCCTCCTTAATGAATTAAGAAAAGAAATGGTATACAGGATTAAATCAGCACGGCGGCACGGCGCATTTGCGTGAACCACTCGCGCTCGATAGCGCGCGCATCCAGCTCGCCGCTCACATAGCCCTTCATAAGCCGGTCAAAGAGCTGGATGTATTCGCTGATGGCCTGCGCCAGCTCGTCGGCGGTGCAGTCTTTGGTGGGCGGTGCAATGGAACGGACGAATTTGCCGTCGTACAGCGCATACTGCCGCTCCGTTCCGGCGGGCAGGTGCGTATCTTCGATACGCTTCCAAAGCCGGAAAAACTCCGTCATCGCGCGGATGAGCGCTTCGGACTGCGTGCGGAAGATCACCGTCAGCTCGCCGATGGAGTTTTCGTCGCCGCCGTGCAGCTCCAGCTCGTACTTGACCGTCGGGCGGTATTTATACTGCAGAGAGCTTTTGAGCGACATCGTGCTGCTGTTCGGCGAGAAAAACGGCACAAGCTCACGCGAGGGGCTGATGAGCTGCTCGAGCGCGGAGAAAATGTCGTTGATGCGGCGCTCCGGCGTCGTATAGTTCACATATTCGGCGAGGATCTGATTGATGAGATTCGACCGGCTCGTCCCCAGCCGGTGCGCGAGCGCGTCCACCTCGCGGACGACCTCCTCGTTGAGCATCAGACTGTACAATGTCTTTTTCAAAAGGAACCATCTCCTTTGACCTATTTTGACCTTTTGATCATAGTATAGCACAAGAAAAACTTTTGTCAATAGTTTTATATAAATTATTTTTCAAATTATATTTTTGACTCTACCATTTTGGCATAAGGAAAGCGCCCCGGCCGCAGCCGGGGCGCTTTCCTTTATTTATAGGGACTGTAATCCGGCAATATAGCCGAGGCGGCGTAGGTGTCGATCATGTAGACCGAGGCATCGCCCGCCATGGTAGCGTAGCCGGGAAGAACGTTGGCTTCAATATCGCCGCTCATGCCCTTTAGGAGCACGCGCGCCATCCAGACGATGTTGCGCACCGAGAGGTCGGTCGTGAGATTCTCCTGATATATGCGCCAGAGCCCCGGCAGCACAGCGAGCGTTTTCGGCCGCAGCCACTGCTTCATGGCGGTCTTCATCACCGCGCGCTGCACCTCCGTGCGGCCGATGTCGGCATTGGCGTATCCCGAGCGGAAACGCACGACCCACATGAGCTGCTCGCCGGTCAGGTGCTGCTCGCCGGCTTTCAGATGGATGAAAAGGTTCTGGTCGGGATCGTCGTAGTCCATGTCCATGGGCACGTCAAAATCCAGCCCGCCGAGAAGATCGACCGCCTCCACAAAGGCGCTGAGATTAACGAGCGCATAGCCGTCCGGCATGAAGCCGACGACGTTTTTCACCTGCTCCATGAGCTGCTCCATGCCCTTTTCCCCGCCGCCGACCGCGCCGTAGGCCGAGTTGATCTTCGGCACATAGTAGGCAGGCGCATAGGTGTCGCGCGGGATGCTCAAAAGGCGGATGCTGCCCTCGTTCCGGTCGAGCGTCAGGAGAAGGATCGTATCGGTTCGCATGCCGTCCTCGTCCGTGCCGCAGAGAAGTACCGTGCTGCGGCCCGAAATACGCTCAAGGTTATCCGGATTTCGCACCGGCGCTTTGCCGATGACCACCAGCGCGACGATCGCAAGCACGATGACCGTGACAAGAAACCGCAGAAAGCCCCCTTTGCGGCGGCGCTTTTTCTTTTTCGGCTTCTCTTTCGGCTCCTCCAGCGTTTCGGCGCGGTCCTCAGGGGCATAGGAAACGTCGTCCTCTTCCTCCTCCGGCTCGTCCGCGTCGTCGGCATAGTCTTCGCCGTACTTTTCTTCGTATTCTTCGCCTTCCTCGTCCGCGGCGCGCTCCTCGCGCTCGCGCTGGGCGTAGTAGGCATCGCGCTGCGCATAGTAGGCGTCCCGGCGGGCGTAGTCGGCATAGTATTCTTCCCGCGCTTCCGGCGAGAGATGCCGTCCCGCGGCGGGATATTCCTCCGGCGGAGTGTTCCAGTCGGCGAAATAGTCCTCCTGCGGTGTGCCGTCCCAATTGGCAGGCGTTCGGTTTGTATTGTCGCTTTGTTTCATGGTGTTTCGTTCCTAAAAGCATTTTATGATATTCGTTAGACGGTTTTCGCCATCCGGTGGTTCATTGTAGCAGGGTTTTTGCCATAGAGCAAGAAAAAACGCGCGTACCGGAGAACCGATACGCGCGTTTTTATTGGATCGGGTCGATCAGCCGATGCCGCCGAGCGCCGCGCCTGCAACCAGCGCGATAACGCAGAGGATGCAGTACACATACTTGGCAAGCGGATAGAACCAGCCGCCGATCGGGGATTGGAGGCCATGGTTGACCTCCTTGAGCGCAAAGTCCTTTCCCGCGACCCAGAAGAACATCACGCCGGCCAACAGCGCGCCAAGCGGACAAATGTAGATGGAGACGACATCCATCCACTCGGAGGTGATCTTCTGGATAAAAATGGCAACAATGCCGCCCACAGCGAGAATGATCGCCGTTGCAGGGACGCGCTTGAGCTTCAGGTTGTCCTGCAGCGTTGCGACCGGAGCCTCATACAGGTTGATAATGGAGCTCAAGCCGGCAAACAGGACGCAGATGAAGAAGATAACGCCGATGATACGGCCGCCGGGCATACCGTTAAGAACGTTGACGAGCCACACGAACATGAGCCCCGGGCCGCCTTTCTCCAGAGGCGCGCCGCCCGCCGCCATCGCAGGGATGATGACGAATGCCGCAAGGAGAGCCGCGAGCGTATCGAACACGGCAACGTTTCTCGCGGAGGTCACGATGTTCTCATTCTTCGGCAGATAGGAGCCGTAGATGACCGAACCGTTACCGGCGACGGACAGAGAGAAGAACGCCTGGCCGAAGGCGAAAATCCACACCAGCGGGTTGAGCAGTCCTTTGGGGTCAAGCGTGAAGATGTACTTGTAGCCGGCGCCGGAGCCGGGAAGAAACGCGATATAAACGCCGAGAACCACAAACAGGACAAACAGCGCCGGCATCATGATCTTATTGGCTTTTTCAATGCCGCCGGATACGCCCAGCGCCATGATGGCAAAGGAAGCGAGGATCGCAACAATGATGCAGGGGACGTTATTCACCGCGACAACGTCAAAGTGGCCGCCGATGGACGCCATGTCCTGTCCCATTGCATGCATATCGCCGGTGATGGAGATAAAGGTGTACTTGAAGATCCAGCCCATGACGACCGTGTAACCGATCGCGAGAGCCATAGAGCCGATGACCGGGATAAGGCCGATGCCTTCGCCGATCTTGCGGTTGCCGCGGAGAGCCGTGCATTCGCCGAAAGCGCCGATGGGGCCGGCGCCGGTCGCACGGCCGAGAGCGAACTCGCCGATAACGCCGGTAGAACCAATCAGGAGAACGCAGATGAAGTACGGGATAAGAAACGTCATTCCGCCCCATACCGAGACCATGATGGGGAAGCGCCAGATGTTGCCCATGCCGACGGCGGAACCGATGCAGGCGAGGATGAAACCCCACCGGCTGGTAAAGCCGTCACGGTTTGAGGTAAGCTGTTTGTCTGCCATTGATTTTCCCTCCAATAATTTGATGGATTCGACTGACGCACGACGCCGGTGGGGACCGGCGTCGTGCCGTCCGGGTTCGCTGGTATGCGCTTTCTCAGTTTCTCCGGGGTTTTGCTTTACTTCTTCTTACTTCTTACTTCTCTTCGTTGGGGTAGGGCTCAAGGAACGCGTGGAAGTGGCGCATCGGGAGATTGTGGCCCCAAATGATGCGCATGTTGGGGATGGATTCGCGGTCTTCATACAGCGCTTTGACAGCGGCGATGACGTAGTCCAGATGTTCCTGGGTGAGACGGCTGCGGTCGATGGCAAAACGGACGACGTTCGCCAGCTCCGCCTGCTGCTCAGGGGTCTTGAGGTCGTATTCCATGGAGTAGTCGCCGAGCTCGGAGACGCGGATGCCGTAGCGGCGGATCAGCTCGAGCGAGAAGCCCTCGCCCGCGAAGGTCTCGTGGCCGCGCTTGCCGTCGAAGAACTCATCCATGTTGATGTACACGGCGTGGCCGCCGGCGGGAAGAACGACGCCCTTGACGCCCGCTTTGTAGAAGCCCTGCGCGAGATATTCGCACTGGGACACGCGCTCGTGCATGTAGTTGAAGTCGCAGCTCTCGTACATACCGACGGACAGAGCCATGATGTCACGGCCGGACATGCCGCCGTAGGAGTCGTTGCCGTAGCAGGAGATCTGCTTGACCTTCAGCAGAACGCCGACGTCGGTCTTGACGGTGCCGTCCTCGTTGAAGTCGGAGAAGTTCTGCCAGAACAGGCCCTTGTCGCGGAAGGCAACCATGCCGCCCATGTTGGCGTGGCCGTCCTTCTTCGCGGACATGCAGAAGCCGTCGCAGTAGGAGAACATCTCGGTGGCGATCTCGGCGATGGACTTGTCGCGGTAGCCCTCTTCGTTCATCTTGATGAAGTAGGCGTTCTCCGCCCAGCGGGCCACGTCGAAGATCAGGGGGATGTTGTACTTGTGCGCGACGCGGTTGATCTCACGGATGTTGCCCATGGAGACCGGCTGGCCGCAGATGGGGTTGTTGGTGATGCAGGTGAAGATCAGGGGAACATTTTCCGGACCGACGCCCTGGATGAGCTGTTCGAGCTTTTCAATGTCCATGTTGCCCTTGAACGGGTTCTTCTCGTACTTGCCGCCTTCGGGAATTTCGTAAAGGAGTTCCTTGTGGTAGAGGTTTCTGGGGATGGAGCCCATCTGCTTGATGTTGCCCTCGGTAGTGTCGAAGTGGCCGTTGGAGGGGATCGTGAACACCTTGCCCGGATGACGCTGGGCGAGGATCTTCTTGACGATCTCCATCAGGACGGACTCCGCGGCACGGCCCTGCTGGATGATGAAGGTGTTGGGGCGCTCCATCTGGGCGGCGCCGCCATTGAACAGTCCGCCTTCGTACTCGGGAAGGTAGACGTTCTCCATCATGGTCTCCACGTCGCGGCAGTCGGTGCGGACATAGTCGATGATCTTCTTCCAGTTCTTCTCGCCGCCGCGCTCAAAGATGTCGCGGAAGGTGTCGAGAAGGACGTAGTAGCCGGTGTTGCGGCCGTAGGCCTCGTCGCCGAGGAACAGGGACGCCCACTGCTGGTTGGTCATCGCGGTGGTGCCGGAGTCGGAGAGCATATCAACCGTCAGCATGCCGGCGGGGAAGGCAAACTCGTTGTAATGCGTCGCCTTCAGGACGCGCTCACGCTGTTCGACCGTGACGTCGGGAATGTCGCGGACGGCGAACGTGAAATGATGGGGCGCGGGAACGCTCAGGGGATACTCTTTACTCATAATACTGACCTCCATAATGTTGGCGCATTGCGCCTTTTGTTTTGGAGATACCCCGGTCGTCGCAGACAGCTCGCTGCCGGCGCCTGGCGGACAGTATCAGATCGACGAAAGAAATTAAAGGACGGCGATGCACTCGATCTCAACGAGCGCGTCCTTGGGGAGACGGGCGACTTCGACCGCGCTGCGCGCCGGATAGTCACCGGCAAAGAACGTGGCGTAAACGCCGTTCATGGCAGCGAAGTTGTTCATGTCGCTCAGGAAAACGGTGGTTTTGATGACGTTTTCCATGGTGGCGCCGGAAGCCTCGAGGACGGCCTTGCAGTTTTCGAGAGACTTGCGGGTCTGCTCCTCGATCGTGGCAGGGAACGCACCGGTGGCCATATCAATGGGAAGCTGGCCGGACGTGATGATCAGGCTGCCCGCCCGGATGCCCTGCGAATACGGGCCGATCGCCGCAGGGGCCTTTTCGGTTGCGATAACGTTTTTCAATTCTGGTTTTCACCTCCTTGGTGTGAGAATAGTTTATCATCGCCGCAAAACGCTGTCAATATAAATCACAAATCTTTTCAAGGTCTAAATATATTTTTGTTTATTGCTCACAAATTTCGGCGGAAAAAAATTATATAACGAGAAACTTTCTTCTCGTTGTGAGAAAATTCCCGAAAAATCGCGGTTTTTTTCTTGTCTCGGGTGTTTTGGTATGGTAGTATGAGAATCACCGCACTCCAAGGGAGGTACAAAACCCATGACGGAACAACTGCTTTTGCACTATACAAGGCTTGTTGAGTTTCTCGGCCACGTTCTCGGGCCGGATTATGAGATCATTCTGCATGAAATTTTGCCGGAGCAGAGCCGCGTTGCCGCGATCGCCAACGGCGGCATCAGCGGACGGGACGTAGGCGCGCCGATCACCAACGCGGCGCTGCGCATGATCATGCAGAAGCAATATGAATCCAACAACTATATTATTAATTACACGGGCCAGTTATCCAACGGAAAAACGCTCCGTTCGAGCACGATGTTCATCAAGGACGGCGGAAAGCTCGTGGGGCTTTTGTGCGTCAACTTTGACGACAGCCGCTTCCATGAGGTCAGCGACACCATCCTCCGACTGGTGCACCCGGACGACTTTGTCCACCGTCACTACTTCCCAGACGACGCGCCCGCCAAGCAGCCCGCCGCGCCGCAGCATGCCGCCGCGCAGCCGGCGGAGCATTTCCAGTCCGACATGAACGGGCTGATGGAGGACCTGTTTGCGACCGTGACGAGGGACGCCGGCGTGCCGCTGCGCCGTCTGACGCAGGCCGAGCGCGCCGAGATCGTCGCGCGGCTCTATGAGCAGGGCATGTTCGAGCTGCGCGGCGCGGTGCAGTTCACCGTGGAAAAGCTCGGCTGCTCGCAGGCGAGCGTATACCGGTATATAAAAAACGCCAAAGCCGCGGAGGAATAAAAAAACGCCTCCCTCTGACGAGGGAGGCGGCAAAATTGATATTTTGACGGAGGAAGAGAAAGACGTTCGATGCGGAAAACGCCGTTTTTCTCTCCCTCCGTCTTGCTTCGCTCGACAGCTCTCTCGTCAGAGGGAGCCATAAGCGGCGCAGATGAAAATGCCTATCACGCCGTCGCTTTCTTCCCGGCGGCGCGGAGAATGAAGCCGATGACAAGACCGGCTACGGCGGGAATGAGCCAGAAGAGACCGATGCCGAAAAGCGGCAGGCTCTCCTTGCAGAAGGCGACAAAGCCGTTCACATGCAGGAAGGCACGCGCCCCGTCCGGCAGCGCGGCGAGCAGATCCAGCACCGCCGCGGCCAGCGTGAACGCCGTGACCGAAACGAACACGCGCTTGTCGTAGTCAAAGAAATGTCCGAACAGGCTCAGCAGCATGAGCGTGATCGTGAGCGGATAGAGGAACATGAGCACCGGCACGGAATAATCGATGATCTGCGTCAGGCCGACGTTGGTGATCAGCAGCGACACAACGCTGAACACGATCGCCCACGCCTTATAGCTCATGGACTTCGGGAACAGCACGCGGAAGATCTCCGCGCAGCTCGTGACAAGGCCGATGGCCGTCTTGAGGCAGGCGAGCGTCACCGTAACGGCGAGGATGACCTGTCCGGCGGTGCCGAAATAGTATCCGGCGATATCCGCAAGCGCGATGCCGCCGTTGGCGCTCACGGCGAACGCGCCGCGGCTCTGCGCACCGATGATCGTCATGGCAAGATAGATGAGCCCCATAAACACGCACGAGAACACGCCCGCGCGCACGGTGTTGCCCGCGACGGCGGCGTCGTGCTTAATGCCCAGATCGCGGATGACGCCCACAACGATCACGCCGAACGCCAGCGAGGCAAGCGCGTCCATCGTATTGTAGCCGTCCAGAAAACCGGCGGAGAAGGCGCTGGAGGCGTATGCGCCCTCCGGCGCGACCGACGAAACGGCAGCGACAGGCTTTACGAGCGCCGTGACAACGAGCACGGCAAGGAACACAAGGAACAGCGGGTTGATGATCCGCCCGACCCATGTGAGGATCTTGCTCGGGCGCAGCGAGAAGAACAGCACGAGCGCGAAGAAAATCACGGAGAATATGGCAAGCTCCGTCACCGCGCCGCCGGTGAGCATCGGCTCCACGCCGATGGTAAAGCTCGTCGCGGCGCAGCGGGGGATCGCAAAAAGCGGGCCGATCGTCAGATACAGCGCGCAGGTAAAGAATACGCCGTACCCCTTCCCTACGCGGCTGCTCATGGCGAGCAGATCGTCCGAACGGCTGATGCCGAACGCCGCCACGCCCATGAGAGGCAGACCTACCGCCGTAACGATGAAGCCGAGCGCCGCAATATAGGAGTTCGCGCCCGCGAGCTGACCCATATGCACCGGGAATATCAGGTTCCCGGCGCCGAAAAACAACCCGAACAGCATGCTCGCCACGGCGATGAGCTGCCGGAAATTCAATCTCTCTTTCATATCTCTTCCCTCATAACATGTTGCAAAATTATTTTGCAATTTAAAATATGAAATTAATTGTACATCTTTTCCGACGCATAAGCAAGTCTTTTTCAGTGAAACATTTGTGTTTTTCTGGTGTACTTTTGTGGTGTTTTTCTGTTATAATAGCTTCTGCAACCGCCGGTTGCGAAAGTTCCAAGCCGGAACGGTGGCTTCGCAACCGGCCTTCATGTCATACTGATGCCATAAATTCAAGGAGGACACACCTTTATGAATCTATCGGAAAAAATTCTGTACTGCCGGAAAAAGGCGGGCCTTTCGCAGGAGGCGCTCGCGGAAAAGCTCGGCGTGTCGCGGCAGGCGATCAGCAAATGGGAGACCGGTGAGTCCGTGCCGGAGCTCTCGAAGCTCGTCCTGCTCGCCAGAGCGTTTGACGTGACGACGGACTGGCTGCTCTCGGAGAGCGAGCCGGAACCGGAGACATCCCCGGAATCGGAAATTCCGGCCGCACCGGAGGCCCCGGCGCAGAGCTCCAACTGGGTCGAATCCATTCCCGGCGTGATCGGGCGGCTCATCCGGCGCTACGGCTGGCTCTACGGCGTGTATACCGCGCTCGCGGGACTCGGCTTCATCGTGATCGGCGCGGTCGCGCGCGGCGTCAGTCTCAGCATGGAGCGTTCGTTCTTCGGCAGCACCGGCATGGATCCCTTCGGCGGATACGGCGGCTTCTCCGACTTTGCGGGAAGCGGCACGATCTGGTATGACAGCGCCGGGAACGTCATCTCCTCCCCGTTCGGCTCGTCCGGCATGGGCAGCAGCGGCTTTACGAACCCCGTCGCCATCCTCGGCACGGTCATCATCGTGATCGGCGTCGTGATGCTCATCGCCGGCATCATCCTCGCGGTGTATCTCAAAAAGCGCGGGAATACGAAGTAAGATCTTGTTTCGGGTGGAACACACTCCCCGCCCGCAGGAGAGACCCAGCCTCTGTTAGAAAAATCGCTCTGCCTGACATCAGGCAGAGCGATTTTCTCTTATATAAGGACTTAGCGTTTGGCTTCTTCCTTGTCCTCTTTTTTGCGCTTGGCGAGGATGATCCAGAGCAGGATTGCCGCAACGCCGACGCCGATAACGATCCAGAGCCAGACCGGAGCGCCGGTGGAGGCGATAACGGGAATGACTTCCGTTTCGGTCTCACCGCAGTTCTGGCAGGTAAGCACCTTTTCGCCGGTCTCCTTCTTCGTCGGCTCCTTGGTCACGGTACCCTCATCCCAGTCGTGGCCGAGCGCCGGAACGGTTTCGGTCTTGGTTTCCGTGCAGCCGCTGTTCATGCAGGAGATCGTCTTGACACCTTCTTCGGTGCAAGTCGGTTCGGTTGTGATCTTTCCGTCGTCCCACTTGTGGCCGAGCGCCTTGACCGTCTCGGTTTTGGTCTCTTTGCAGCCGCTGTTCGTGCACTTGACCGTCTTGACGCCGTCCTTCGTGCAAGTCGGCTGCGTCGTCACAGTACCGTTGTCCCACTTGTGGCCCGTTGCGGGGATCGCCGTGGTGGTCGCCGCGCCGCAGCCGCGGGTGCAAGTCACGCTCTGAACGCCCGGCTGCGTGCAGGTCGGCGCCTTGGTGACCTTGGCATTGCCCCAGGCATGGCCGAGTGCCGGCGTGTTGACGGTATCCTCCGCGCCACAGCCCTCACGCTGGCAAACGACCTTCTTCGAACCGCCTGCCGTGCAGGTCGCCGCCTTGACGACCTCCGCGTCCTTCCAGCTGTGGCCGAGCGCCTTTACGGCCTCGGTCTTAGTCTCCTTGCAGCCGGAGTTCGTGCAGGAGATCGTCTTCACGCCGGCCTTCGTGCAGGTCGGCTCGGTCGTGATCTTGCCGCTGTCCCACTTGTGGCCCGTCGCGGCGATCTCTTCGGTCTTCGTCGCGGTGCAGCCGGAATTGGTGCACTTAAATGTCTTGACTCCCTTCGCCGTGCAGGTCGGAGCGGTCGTTACCGTACCGTTGTCCCACTTGTGGCCGGTCGCGGCGATGGTTTCAATCTTGGTCTCGGTGCAGCCGGCTACTGTGCATTTATACACCGTCTGTCCGCTCTTAATACAGGTCGCAGGAGTGGTCGTACCGGCGTCCCAGATGTGATCATGAGCAGCAACAGTAACAGTGACCGTGCCGGGGGTAACGATGCATGGGACTCTGTTTTCATCCAGATCACTAACCTTGGGATTGATCGTAACAGTGCTCGGTCCAAACGCCGCAGTATCTTTGATTCGGAATACGAGCGTCAGCATCGGGCCAACGTACGTCGAACCAGTGTCATTGGCCGACAGCCAGGTAGCGCTTGTCCCGACTTCCAAGCCGGACATGCCCGCATTGGAAAAGCTTACCTTTTCCAGCACGTTCGTATCGTAGCTGATGCCTACCTGCATACCGACGATAGTCGGGCAGCTGGTAATGCTGACCGTAATCGTCACTTCATCGCCGCGGCTGCCTGTAGCCGATGTGACGGAGAAATTCATGGTTTCTCCATCGGCATACGCCCCCGTGCACAAAAGCGACGTCATCATGAGAATTGCGAGGATTACCGCCAATGTTTTTTTCATGATTTTGCGCTCCTTTTTATTTAAGTTCAACACTCATACCCGCAAGATATTTTTTCAGACGGACGCAGTCGAATATATCTACTTCGCCATCGCCGTTCACATCGGCGTTGCTCGCGTTGATCGTTACGTTGAATCCGGCAAGATACTTCTTCAGACGGACGCAGTCGAATATATCCACTTCGCCGTCGTCATTCACATCGCCCGGAATCCGGCTCGTGACTGTTACACCGCCCGCAACGATATTGGCATTCACCGCGCTCTCATCCAGAGCCGCTGCCTTGAAGCCCGTAACCGTCACCTCTGCTAGCCCGTCCGGAGCATTATCCAGTACCTGGAATTTCAGCGTCAGGATGTTCCCGTTAGTTACATCTGCCGCTTCGTCGATCCAGATCGTCTTTTCGTTTTCGGCATCCGCCTTATTTTTTTATACGAATTCATTAAACCACAACGATCTTTGATTGTCAATTTTAATTAACCAAAATGATAATGCAATATCATTTTGGTTATCTTACCATACATCATATTACTCCACGACAGGAGCCGGGAGGTACGGTCATGATTTACGAAAGAATAAAAAAGCTCCGCGAAAAGCAGGGCTATACACAGACGGAGCTTGCCAAAATGCTTGGGGTGACGCGCTCGTGCGTGAACGCCTGGGAAATGGGCATTTCCGTTCCCTCCACACAGTCGCTGGTGCAGCTGGCGCAGATTTTTGATATATCCACCGATTATCTGCTCGGTCTGGACGTGGCTTTCGCCATCCGCACCGACGGGCTTTCCGACAACGACATACAGCTCGTACATTCGATCGTTCAGCGGCTGAAAAACGGCGACGTGCAGGCCGGCTGACAGCGGGCAGTGAATAAAGCATCCTCCGGCTTCTCTCTGGGTTGAAGCCGGAGGATGCTGTTTTATGGCCGCTCCTTATTATATTTAACATCCTACATCGCCCTCCGCATCGGCCAGCGGCGCGTTCAGCGTTGAGTTTCCCGCGAAAATATGCTACAATGCTTCTGTTCCCCGCGGGAAACAGAAGCATTCTTTATCGGAAAGGATGAGTGCCTATGCCGACACAGGTGACCAACTACCAATGCCCGTCCTGCACCGGGCCGCTGCACTATTCCGGCGCGTCCGGGAAGCTCGAATGCGATTACTGCGGCAGCTCGTACACCGTTGCAGAGATCGAGGCGCTGTATAAGGAAAAGGAAGCAAAGGCCGCCGAGGCGTTTGAAACGGCGGATACCGCCGCGCAGAGCGGCGACGACAGCAGCGCGTGGGACACCGCCTCCATGAGCTCCGACTGGGGCGCGGACGCCGCCGGGATGAAGACCTATTCCTGCCCTTCCTGCGGTGCGGAGCTCATCTGCGATGCGAACACCGCCGCGACCGCCTGCCCATACTGCGGCAACCCGACCGTCGTGCCGGGGCAGTTTGCCGGGGCGCTGAGGCCGGACTATGTTCTGCCCTTCAAGCTCAGCCGCGAGGACGCGATCAATGCGCTCCGGCGGCACTATAAAAACAAGCCCTTCCTGCCGAGAGCGTTTTCCGCCCAGAACCAGATCGAGAAGATTCAGGGCGTTTATGTCCCCTTCTGGATGTTCGACGGTGAGGCGGATGGTCATGCGCGCTACGACGCGACGCGCTCACGCGTTTTCCGCACCGGCGATTGGGAGGTCACGAAGACCGACCATTTCGAGATCTGCCGCGACGGTTCGATGCCCTTTGAAAAGGTGCCGGTGGACGCTTCGAGCCGGATGCCGGACGCGCATATGGACTCCATTGAGCCCTACGACTATGCCGAACTCAAGCCGTTTTCCTCGGCGTATCTCCCCGGCTTTCTCGCGGATAAGTACGACGTTCCGGTCGCCGACTGTGAAAGCCGCGCCGACGAGCGCTGCCGGAAAACGGTGCTCGACGCGCTCGCGCGCACCGTAAGCGGGTACGACACGTGTATTCCCCGCGCACAGGACGTGCGGCTGCACCGCGGCAAGGTGCACTATGCGCTGCTGCCGGTATGGATGCTCTCGACGCGCTGGAACAGCAAGAGCTTTCTCTTTGCCATGAACGGGCAGACCGGCAAAATGGTCGGCGATCTGCCGACGGACGCCGGAAAATACTGGCGGACATTCGCCGCTATTGCCGCGCCGGTCGCGCTTCTCGGAACGGCGCTCAGCTTTCTGCTGCGATAAGGAGGAGAAAATATGAAACGGAAAATTTGCTCTTTCCTTCTCGCCTTCCTTCTCCTGCTCGCTCTCACCCCCGCCGCGCTCGCGGACGGTGCGCAGCTCTCTTACATAACGGACGACGCCGGTATCCTCACCGCGAGCGAGACCGCCTCGCTCGAAAAGGCCGCGCAGCACATCGCGCAGCGCTACGGCGTCGGCATTTATCTTGTTACCGTGAACGACGCCTACCGCATCGACAGCCGCGGCACATATGAAGCGGCGTATACCTACTATCACCGCAACTCGCTCGGCGCCGGCGCGGAGCGGAACGGCGCAATCCTCCTTTTAAGTATGAACGACCGCGCCTTCGCCCACTTCTATTACGGCGAAAAGAGCGAATACGCCTTCAACAGCTACGCCCAGGAGCAGATCGAGGATACATTCCTCGACAACTTCCGCGAAAACGACTGGTACAGCGGCTTTTCGGACTATCTTTCCGCGTGCGGGGAGTACCTTGCGCTCGCGGCAGAGGGGCACCCCGTGCGCCGCAGCCCGGTATCGGCGATCGTCATTTCGTGCGCCGCGGGAATCCTCATCGCGTTTCTCGTATGCTCCATTCTCAAGCGGAAGATGAAAAGCGTGTATGTGCAGGCGCGGGCGGACGGTTACGTTTCCGGTAAGCTCCGTCTCGCACGGCAGACCGACCGCTTTACCCACCGCACCGAAACGCGCCGCAAAATCGAGCGTCATTCGTCCTCCGGCAGCAGCCATGCCGAGTCCGGTGGCGGCAGCGCAGGCAGAAGCGGAAAGTTCTGAACTGCGCACAATAGGTTAAATAATCAGCGAAGTCCTTCCGGAAAACCGGAAGGACTTCGCTTGCTCTGAGAGGTATTTCGTTGTTGTCCTTATGCGTGTTCGCCATTATGCTCCCCCGCGTTTTTCTATTGGAGGGTTATCGTATCAGTCTACATTCTGGCGCTTCTTGGCGTTTTCCTCAAGCTCCTTCAGCTTTGCTACAGGATCCTTTACTTTCGCAAGGAATATCATAGCGGCGATGATGTAGGGCTTAAAGGAAGCTTCCTTGTAAAGAGGATCGCGATAGCGATCGAATACGGAAGCGGCCACCTCGCCGTGCTCGCAGGAAACATCGGTAATATCTGCGGGCAGGCAATGCAGATACAGGGCCTTGCCTTCCTTGGTCAGTGACATCATTTCTTCGGTGCACTCCCAATCCTTATGCTCGGCGTTCTGTGCCAGCAGCCTCTTCTCCAGAGCCTTTATGCCGTCCATGTCGCCCTTGCCGTAAAGGTCGGTACGCTCTTCCATAGCCTTGAAGGGAGCCCAGCTCTTGGGGTAGACCACGTCGGCGTCCTTGAAGGCTTCCTTCATATCGTTGGTGATCTCGAACTTGCTGCCTGCCTTTTCGGCGTTCTTCCTGGCAACTTCCACCACCTCGTCCATTACTTCATAGCCCTCGGGATATGCGAGGGTCACATCCATGCCAAGACGGGTGAAGAGGCCGATAGCGCCCTGAGGTACGGAGAGGGGCTTGCCGTAGCTGGGGGAATATGCCCAGGTCATAGCCAGCTTCTTGCCCTTCAGGTTCTCGATGCCGCCCAACTCGTGGATAACATGGAGACTGTCCGCCAGTATCTGGGTGGGATGATCTATATCGCACTGGAGGTTTACAAGGGTGGGCTTCTGCTCGAGCACGCCGTCCTTGTTGCCCGCTGTCACGGCGTCAACCACGTTGTGCATATAGGTGTTGCCCTTGCCGATGTACATATCGTCGCGGATACCGATAACGTCAGCCATAAAGGAGATCATGTTGGCGGTCTCGCGGACGGTCTCGCCGTGGGCTATCTGGCTCTTGCCCTCGTCCAGGTCCTGCACTTCCAGGCCCAACAGGTTGCAGGCGGAAGCGAAGGAGAAGCGGGTACGGGTGGAATTGTCCCTGAACAGGCTGATGCCAAGGCCACTGTCGAATATCTTGGTGGAGACGTTGTTCTCGCGCAGATGCCTGAGGGCGTCGGCCACTTCATATACGGCCTGGATCTCGTCGTCAGTCTTCTCCCAGGTAAGGAAGAAGTCGCCATTGTACATATTCTCGTAGTTCAGCTTTTCCAGCTTATCGGTAAACTGTTTAACGTTGCTCATCTTATTCCTCCGAATAATATTTTAAATTATTATTTTAGCGAATGTTGTTGTTGGTCTTGCCTGCGCGGAACTGGCACACGTCGTCGGTCTTGTTCTCGCCCTTGTACATGGTGGGGGTGAGGGCATAGACCGCGGCGCAGGTAGCCAGATCCTGCTTCCAGGTGATCTCGTTGGGGGCATGCGCCTGGCTCTCGGCGCCGGGGCCAAAGCCTACGCAGGGGATACCGTATCGGCCCTGAATGGATACGCCGTTGGTAGAGAAGGTCCACTTGTCGATGAGGGGGCGATGGCGCTTATCCATTGCTGAGGGCGCACCTATGCGCTGGTCGCCAAAGAGCGCCTTGTGAGCGTCGGCCACTGCCTGAACATGGGCTGCGGTCTCCTTGTTTATCCAGGTGGGGAAGTAGCATTCAGTCTCGTATACAAGGCCTGTCCAGGATGGGCGGTCATACATGTACATGGATACCTTTACGTCCTTTGCGTACTTCTTGCAGGAGGGCAGGTTGCGGATCTCTTCGAGGCAGGAATCCCAGGTCTCACCGGCAGTCATGCGGCGGTCAAGGGATACGGCGCAGGAGTCCGCAACAGCGCAGCGGGAGGGAGAAGTATAGAATATCTGGGAAGCTGTGATGGTGCCGCGGCCCAGGAAGCGTGCATCTTCCCAATGCTCGGGATTGTATTTGGCGTCCAGCATCTTCACAAGTCCCTTTATCTCGGTGGAATCGGCGGCGTCGTTCTCGTTGAGTGCGCGCACGTCCTCCAGAATGTCGGCCATCTTGTAGATGGCGTTGTCGCCGCGCTCAGGGGCTGAGCCGTGGCAGGATATGCCCTTCACGTCCACCCTTATCTCCATACGGCCGCGGTGGCCGCGGTATACGCCGCCGTCGGTGGGCTCGGTGGATACCACGAACTCGGGAACTACCTTATCCTCATTGTAGATATACTGCCAGCAAAGGCCGTCGCAGTCCTCCTCCTGTACGGAAGCAACTACCAGAATCTTATAACCCTCAGGAATGAGGCCCAGATCCTTCATGATCTTCGCGCCGTAAACGGCAGATACAACGCCGCCTTCCTGATCGGAACCGCCGCGGCCATATATAATCTCATCGGTCTCATAGCCCTTGTAGGGATCCTGCTCCCAGTTGGCGATGTTGCCTATGCCAACGGTATCTATATGCCCGTCAAAAGCTATGATTTTGTCGCCGGTACCCATCCAGCCAAGGGCATTGCCCTGAGGGTCTATCTCAGCCTTATCAAAGCCAAGCTTCTTCATTTCTTCAATAGTACGCTTTACGACGCCCTCTTCCTCGCAGCTCTCGCTGGGAATGGCGATAAGGTCCCTGAGGAACTTTGTCATGTCGGGGATATAGCTTTGTGCAGCTTTCTTGACGCCTTCGTAATCCATCTTGTCTTTTCCTTTCTGTGGTTGAGGTATGTTTTAGCAAATATACCATCAGTTGACAAGAGCACACAAGCCCTAAAGGCTTGTTTTGGGACGCTC
>ERZ827186.1539-NODE-1539-length-18659-cov-3.291873_pt1 | contig 18659 bp, 16 predicted proteins | sample MGYA00519918_ERZ827186 | MGnify/ENA primary metagenome ERZ827186 (study PRJEB31778, sample SAMEA3449275) | human gut metagenome | biome: human gut; feature: human-associated habitat; material: faeces | place: United Kingdom | collected 2010/2012 ...
TAACCGACGACGACGCTGTGCGCGCGGCGGCGAACCAGGAGATAATACGCCGGTATTACACAGCGCTCTGCGAGCAGAAGCGCGGCAACATCGGCGCGGATATAGTTTATAAGCACGAAATACAGATGAAGCAGGCAGGACTTTCCGCCGATGACCGCCCCGTGATAGCCGCCGCGCTTGCAAAAAAGAACGCCACCGGCGCACCCGCGGCAGCGATAGAGCTTCCCGACGGCAGGATAGTCACGGGAAAGACCTCGAACCTCCTCGGCGCGACCTCGGCTATGCTGATGAATGCACTGAAGGCGCTGGCGGGAATAGACGACTCGCTGAACCTCATCTCCCCCGCAATAATCGAGCCTATCCAGAAGCTGAAAATAGACTACCTCGGCAATCACAACCCGCGTCTGCACACCGATGAGCTGCTTATCGCGCTGTCTGTCTGCGCCGTTACCTCCCCCGCCGCCGAAAGAGCGACCGAGCAGCTTGCACGCCTGCGCGGATGCGAAGCGCACTCGACTGTCATTCTTTCGCAAGTGGATGAAAATGTGCTTAAAAAGCTCGGCGTGAATGTTACATACGAGCCTGTATACCAGACCAAAAAGCTGCATCACAAATAATGACCCGTAGGTCATTATAGATCAAAGAAGGGTGTTGAAAAGCTCAATTGAGTTTTTCAACACCCTTCCGGGCTTTTAAGGCGTATAATCCGCCTCTTTGTCCGCCGGGAATCTCTTTGCGGCAGGCTCGTAGGGCAGGGTTATGGTGCGTTCGGAATGTCCGGCAAGGATTATCTCCATCATCTTCTGTGAGGAGTAGAAGTACGCGTTCCAAGTTTCGCTCTTTCTGCCGTGACCTCCGTAATTGTAGTAGTCCCACACGCCGAGCGGCCAGAGCGCGACCTTCATGTCGATGTTCTCGTAAAGTTCAACGCTTCCGCCGTGCGCGCCGTGGTGAGCCACCTGAACTATGTCCGACGCCAGCGCCTTGCCGTAGCACTTTACAAGCACGTTCGTCATCACGGAGCTTGAATCCCCGAGGAACATTATCTTCTGTCCCTCGGCGGTAATCGAAAACACCGCGCTTACCGTGTTGCCGGTGTCGCAGTCGGCAGGAGCTACCAGCTCGATGGTGGAATAATACTCTATCTCGGCGCCGCCGATGACAAAGCGCTGTCCGGGATGCGCCTTTACCGTTTTGGCGCCGCGGAACATTTTGATGCTGCTGTAAACGCCGCCGGGATAGCTCTCTTCCATCTTTTTATACTGCCCGACCGACGGGAAGTTGTATATGAAGCGCTCAACGCTGAGACATTTCAGCGCCGATGGCGTGTTTGCCACCTGCGAGAGAAGCCCTACGTGGTCGCCGTGCGAGTGCGTGAGTATCCACGCCGCGATCTTTATGTTTTGGGGGTCCGGAGCCTGCTTTTTGAGCTGATCCATAAAAAGCTCAAGATTCTTCTGCCGGCGGTATCCGCCGTCAACGATAATGAACCGTCCGTCACGCAGGCGGATGATGTAAAGCATTCCTATCTGAAAATCCGCGATCGTTTTGCCCGTATCGTAAAGATATTCAAGCCCTACCTGTGTGACCGTAACGGGGTTGCCGCCCGACGTATCGGCAGTCTCTGTCACAGGCAGCTCGGTTTTTGACAGCGGCTCTATTATGAGGCGCGTCTTTTTTTCATATGCGGTATAAACTGTATTGAGTACATATTTTCCGCCGGGGGACGTGTAGGTGGCATAAAGATTGTCGCCTATTTTGTTTTCGGCGTATTTTTTGTAGCCCGCGCCGGTAAGCGATGCGGCATATTCCGAATACTCGGAGGCGGCGGTGTTCTTGATTATGTACATACGGCAGTCGTCGCCGCAGTCCCACAGCGTCTCCACGCGTCCGCGCGTTGCGTAAAGCGGCAGAGTTGAGAGCATATTGTCTGTCACGCCGCTGAAGGAAAGCCCGGCGGGAAGGATCAGCGTGCCCGCTTTGCGGTCGACGTAGGTATAAAACCGGTCGCAGAGCCACTCGGCGGCGGAGGCGTAGCCGGAATCATCGGATGCGAGTACGACGATCTTGTGTCCCACAACAGAGACCGAGAAGGATGCGTAATTTGTGAATTCAGCCGCGACGGCGGAGCTTTCCGGGCGGTTGGTGGCTCCCACCAGTATCTCGTATGCATCGGGATCGACGACCTCGCCCGGCATGAGAAAGTCGTCAACTATGTCGGGCAGCACGCCGCCTGCCGATTCCACTCCGCCGCAATAAGCCCATCCGAGGCGACGTCCTGCCGCACGACGCGGCATATTGCGGAACCGTCCCGCAGAACGGGAAAGTCCTGCGGGGCGGCGGCTGTGGTATTTTGCGTCGTATTTACGCTTCCGGTCGGATCCTCCACCTTATCGGGCGAGCATCCCGAAAGGACGATAACGATTATACCGACTATCATAAGCGCGGCGAGAACGATGCAGAGTATCTGCGTCAGTCTCTTTTTTACACTCTGTTTTACCATTATATCTGCCTTTCTATGCTATGTGTATTAAATATTATATCATTAATGCGATGTTCAGTCAATAGGAAAATTTCATTTGAGCGACGACTTGTACTGTCCCGGCGTTATGCCGAAATGCGTGCGGAATGCCTGTATGAAATAGCTCTCGCCCGAAAAGCCGCCGGCGTATGCGACCGCCGCCGCGCGCGCCGCCCTTGCCCTGCTTGCAGCGGCTCTGATATGTCTCCTTTCAGTCTGCACCCCGGAGGTGCCGGACAATATCACGACCGAAGCTCCCGCCACATCCTCAGCACCGCGGGAGCTTGAGGTCGTATCTGGCGGCAAAACGATGTACCGCGTGGTCTACCGCGAGGGCGGCACCGCCGCCGAGCTTGAAGCGGCACGTACCGTGGCAAAAAGCCTTGGGCGCATCTGCTCCACCGAGGTGACGCTTGCCTCCGATATGCTTATGCCAGGTCAGGAATATCCCGCCGAGGGCTGTGACATCCTTGTAGGCTACACGGGATATCCCGAGAGCCGCCGCGCGTATGAAAATCTGAGCTACGGCTCATACAGCGTATCGGCGGACGGCGGACGGATAGTCCTTGCCGCCCGCGGCGACAACGAAATATCCCGCACGACAGACGAATTTCTCTCGCTGCTGACCGTCATCGGGAAGGGCGATGAATGCCGCGTCGTATTCCCCTCCGACGCCGTGCGCCGCGGCACGCTGGCGGATGAAGCGGCGGCTCTGCCCATGATATCGGGCGGCGAGTACGACAGTGTTTACAGTACCGGCGACGGCGCTTACATGGTCGTTGTAAGAAAAGCAGATGCTGACATTTCCGCCGCGTACCTCACCTCGCTCGCCGATGCAGGCTTTGAGGAACGCATACGCTATTCCGACGAAAAGAATATCTTTTGCTCATTTGAAGGCAATGGGCTTACCGTTTACACAGCCTTTTGCGACAAGACGCTTCGCGTTATAGTGCAAAATGGCAGTCTCTCCGACATAATGTTTCCGGACCGCGCCCCTGCCGCAGGCAGCACGGAGCCGCTCGTTTCGTTTGTCGGTCTTGCCTATGACACTAAAAACAACGGTTCGCTGTACAAAAACGGGCTTTCGCTTATCTGGCGGCTCTCGGACGGCAGCTTTATGATAGCAGACGGCGGAGGTCAGAACGCCACTCACGCAAAGTTGGTGTACGACGAACTTTACCGCCTTGCGCCGGACAAAAACAACATCCGCATATCCGCGTGGTTCATCACGCACGCGCACATCGATCACGCCGGCGTGTTCCATATGTTCACCAAAAGCTACCGCGACCGTGTGAAGCTCGATCGCCTGATATGCAACATCCCCACAAACGCATATCTTCAGGGACTGACCGATGATTCGACCGAAAGCAGCGCAGCGGCAATGTCGGACACGATACACAGCGATATAAGAAAATGGCAGGAACTTGAGGTCATAAAGGCTCATCCCGGACATAAATATTACATTGCCGGAGCCGAAATAGCGGTCTATACCACCGCCGATATGCTTTACCCCGCTCTTGAAGCGACCACGGCAAACAGCACCTCGGTCGTGTTCGGCGTGACTGTGGACGGCAAAAAGCTGCTTGTTACCGGAGATGCCGGAGCGGACGCCTGCGGAGCCGCAGTCGCCGTTTGGGGACGCGCGCTAAAAAGCGATGCCATGACGGTGATACACCACGGACTTCGCGGCGCGACGACGCAGTTCTATTCGTTCGTGAACCCTGAGACCGTGCTCTGGCCCTCTGCGCTCGTATTATTTGAGGACACACGCTCGCGCTCCTACAACGCATATCTTCTGAACTCACTTGCGGTAAAATACAGCTATGTTGCAGACAATAAAATATACACCTTTGCCGCCGGAGACCTGACAAAACCCGTTGAAGAACGGTAAATAACAACAAAATGCCGGTCCCGGACCGGCATTTCACCGGGCGCCTCAAAGCTCAATTTGCACTTTGAGGCGCCCCGGCTTTTTATACATTTTCCATTCTTATCTCATCGGCGGTATTCCCCCGCATAATGCGGTCGAATGCCGCCTTTTCGGTCACAAGAAGTATTAAAAACACCACCGCCGCGGCACACACGGCTTCAATCCACGGCATCACTACCGTTGTATCAGGCAAAAGATACCCCAGCACCGCCAGCATGCCAAACGACAGAGCGACCGCAGGCAGCACCGCCTTTGACGAATAACCCAGCGACTCTATAATGCGCAGCCGGCGGAAGTCCTTACCGGACATTCCGAGTGAGCGCAGGACGGCAAAGTCACGCGTCCGCAGAGTCACGCCGGACGAGACAGTATTCATCACGTTTGCCACAGTGACCAGCGCCATAAGCAGTGTCAGCCCATAGCTCAGCACCTGCGCTATCACGATGCGACTCCTGCCTGTATCCCTGCCGTCAAGCTCGTCTGTCACATAATAGGGCTGGCGTATATCCTCTGCGCTTTCGAGCTTCCGGAGCAGGTCCTGAGCCACCTCATTATGTCTGTCGGTAAGGCAGGAAAGATACGCCTCCAAGCCCGCATGACGCAAAAATGTGTCCTCACCTAACACAAACAGCGTCTTTTCGGATATCACGATACGCGGCTCGGAGCTTACCCGCACCTCGCCCCACGGCACCACATCGGTAAATGCGGCAAGGAAGAGCGTGTTGTCGGGGTAATGGGTGCCGGGCATTTCGGCAGTTCCGTCGTCGCGCGTGATAAGTCCCGTGGATGTCTCGACGCGGTATCCTTCTCCGAATCTTATCTCACCCGTAACGCCCGTAAAATCGCGCGAGGTGATATAGGGAGAGCGGTCGCTTTCGCGGTGTGTGCGCCCGCAAAGACCTATTGCGACCGGGCGGTCGGTATCGTAAAGTCCGGCGCGTGAAAGCCCCGCCGCCTCAAGAAACGCAAGATAAGAATCATTATCCAGTATCAGCACGCTGCACTTCGGTGCGCTCCCGTCCTCCGTCAGCGCCGCCCCGGTCAGCATCGCACTGTCGGCATAGATCCTCCCGGAGCTGACGCATACATTGAGCGCGCTTTTATTTATGCGCTTATCATCTGTGCATTCGCGGTAAAAATCAAACACCGCCGGGGCATCATAATTCCTGTAATACACCCAAACGTCGCCGCGGCTCATGCTTTGTGCTTCAAGATACTCCCGCATCGAGAGCGCCAGCGAACAGGTGAGCAGAAAAAGCATCACGCTCAGCGCCAGCGACAGAACGGTAGACACGCGCCTGCGTCGGTCGCGCTTGTCATAATTCCGCGCGATCTTGCCGACTATCCCGAGGCAGCTTTTGCGCGAGGCGTGTATCAGTCTTTCGTTGTCGTCAGAACGGCGTATCAGCTCAATGGCGCCGGCTCCGGCGGCGACGCGCGCCGGATGCAGAGCGGAGACAAATACCGTCACCGCGCCGATAACTGCCGCCGCCGCAAGTGCCGGGAGGCTCACATGCAGGTGTAAGGTCACGTTTTTGTTTCCGGTCACCTGAAGCACAAGACCGCGCAACGCGCCAAGTCCCGCGCCGACTGCGCTTATCCCGAGCAGCATCCCGATCGGAAGAGACGGTATGAGCAGATATGCTCCCTCAAGAAAAACGCTTTTTCTTATCTGCTTTGCGGTCGCACCGACCGAAGAAAGCAAACCGAACTGTCGGCGGCGCTCGGCGGCAGATATCATAAATGCATTGCTTATCATAAGCACCGATCCCGCGGCAATAACGACAAGCATAAGCACGCCAAGTATAAAGAACGCATTCCTCACGAGCTGACTTACGTCCAGGTATTGAAAAAGGTCCCCGTTGATATAGCTGTCGCTGAGGATCACGCCGACCTCTTTGTTCACCACAGGAGCTGTTATCTCGTCATACACGGCAGTCGCATCCATGGGCTTGTATGTGCGGATGAACACATCCACGCGCCTGCCGCCTGCGTTTGCGCCCGCAACGGGATCCCCTTCGATCACAGTAATATAGTTGTAGCATGGTCCGGAGTTTTCCTCCGCACGGTTGGGCGTATATATTCCGACCACGGTATACGTGCGCTTTTCCCCCGGTTCCCATGTCTCCTTGACCGATAGGCTGTCGGTACGGTAAAGCGGTGCGCCGTGCCTCGTCCGCTCTCCGAGATCGTCACCTCGGTCCCTATTTCCCCCCCGTCGTCGTCCGGAAGGACCACCTCGGTCCCGTTTTCGGGGAGGCGTCCCGCCGTCAGAACGATCCCCATGTTGTCAAAAAATTCGGGCGACACCGCCGACACCGCTATGAACGGCTTTTTGGCTGTCATCGTAGGGTCGGTAAGCTCACATCCGTCATAACGCATGAAAAATATATCCTCCACACGATCATCGGCGGCAAGTTTTTGCACCACCGCACTGTTTGCAGCGCCCAATTTTGCATACCAGTTGCCGCGCATGTCTTTTGCAGCGCGTACACCGTAGTCGTAAAGGCTTGCCATGAGCGTTGTTACGGCTGTTATCATGGCAACAGACAGAATTATCCCTATTACCGTAACGGCAGTGCGCGTGCGGTTGCCCGCAAGCTGACGCCGCGTGATCCTTGAAAGCACATTCATCTTGTCACCTCGTCACGCGCTATTTTTCCGTCCTCGATGCATATCACGCGGTCGGCGCGCAGGGCGATGCTCTCATCATGCGTTATCATTATAAGCGTCTGGTGATATTTTCGGTTGGAAAGCCGCAAAAGCTCAACGATGTTTTGCGAGTTGTGCGAATCAAGGTTGCCTGTCGGCTCGTCCGCAAGCACTATCGCGGGAGCGTTTATAAGCGCCCTGCCTATCGATACCCGCTGCTGCTGACCTCCGGAAAGCTGACCCGGCAGATGATGGCGGCGCTCCCAAAGCCCCAGTGTGGCAAGCAGGTCGTCAAGATGCTCGCCGTTTACCTTTCTGCCGTCAAGCAGCACCGGCAGAGTTATGTTATCCTCCACGTCAAGCACGGGTATGAGGTTATAGAACTGGTAGATGAGTCCGACCTGTCTGCGGCGGAACACCGCGAGCTGTTCCGCTGTCCCGGCAAAAATATCCTCACCCCCGACAAATACCTTACCGCTCGTGGGGCGGTCAACACCGCCGAGAAGATGCAGAAGAGTGGATTTGCCGGAGCCGGAAGGTCCGACAATGGCAACAAATTCACCCGCGCTGACCGAAAATGAAATGTCATCCACCGCGCGCACCTCATTTTCACCGCTGCCGTAGATCTTTGTAAGGTTTTCTGTTCTCAATACTTCCATAAGCTGTACCTCCCTGGGTGATATTTCTGTGTCTTCAGGCTTATCCGATAATATTATAACGTATCACGGTGACATTACGGTGACTTTTTTGGTGCTTTACAGCTTTTACAGGCAAAAATATTTCCGCATTATGAGCCGTTCATATGATCAAACGGGACTGTCACGCATAAGCGCGGCAGTCCCGTCAGGTTTTTTATTATATCCTCTCAGCCGAGGAAAGTCCCTATGAGGTTTGAAGCAAGCACTATAAGCACAAGCGCCACAGGGTAGGTCGAAGCGTAAGCCGAAGCGACGTTATCCGTTCCGGATACTCCGACAAGCGTACCGAGTGCGGGTGTACTGGTCATACCGCCGGTAATGGAACCGAGGTTGTTGAGAAGCGGAAGCTTGAAAACGTACTTTGCCATGAAATAACCGACTATCATGGGGATGGTGGTCATAAAAACGCCGGCAAGGAAGCCGTATACAACAAGCATTACACCGTATTCGGATGCAGCGACCTGTGCGACAAGCTCAACGCCGCCCTCAACACCCGCTCCGATAAGGAAGAGCATGAGTCCGAATTCACGGAACACCTTGAGTGTGTGATCCGGAATGCGGAGAGAAAGTCTGCCAATGTGTCCGAAATGACCGAGAATGAGCGCCATGATGAGCGGACCGCCGGTCGTTCCGAGTGAGAAGGTCGCGCCGTCAAAGCCCTTGGATGTCAGCGGGATCCTGATGGAGCCGAGAAGGATACCGAGTACGACTGCAAGTCCGAAGACGCCAAAGCCGAATTCATCAAGTTCGAAGAGTTTTTTCTTTGAGCCTTCCTTGGCTGCATCGACCTTTTTGGTCATTGCAATGGCTTCACGTTCCTTTGCCATGTCGGCATGGACAAGTTTGGGTATTATCTGCACAAACAGCACAACGCCGATAACGCCGAAGGGGTATGCCACTGCGTGTCCGAGCGCCACCAGCCCCTCCTCTTTTGCCACCTGTTTTGCGGCGGAGAAGGCGGGTGTTGAAGTAAGCGCACCGGAGAGCACACCGTTTGCAAAGTCACCGCCAATGCCGGGAATAAGCGCAAATCCGATTGTTACAGCCGCACCGAGCAATATTATAATAGCACCGAGCGGAACGTATGATTTTGCGTTTTTCTTAAGATCACGGAAAAAGTTGGGACCCGCTATCGAACCGACTGCGGTAACAAACAGCACAAGACCTATGCTGTCTATAAATTTGTAGCTGGTCACAGCCGCGGATTTGGAGCTTTCGATATAAAGGCTCCCGATTATGGGGATCTCCTTGAGTCCGGGCAGGGTAAAGAGATATCCGCACAAAAGCGCCATAAGAAATACCCCGGCGGTGCCAAGCTCAATTCCCTTGATCTTGATGCTGCCTATCGCGTAACCGATAAGGCAGATGAAAAACGCTCCGATAAGCACGGCAGGCGTGGAACCGAGCTTGACTAAGTTATTGATGAATTCCATTGTTGTTTTTTATGCTCCGATATTTATTTTGCTTCGTATCTGGGATTTCCGTGTGTGTATCTGGGGAGAAGTATGGGGGATACCTTGTCGGTAACTATGCCCGCATCTGCCATTTCAGCATCGTATTTTGCGATATGGTCAAGAGTAAGCTCGCCGACCTCGGTCTCCTTGGCTGCCTTGGCTGCGTTTACGCCGGCATTTCTGCCGAAAACGATGATGTCAAGCAGCGAGTTGCCCATAAGTCTGTTCTCACCGTGGATGCCGCCGACAGCCTCGCCCGCAACAAACAGGTTCTTTACCGCGCTCTGACCGTCTGCGGTGATCTTTATACCGCCGTTCTGGTAGTGCAGCGTGGGGTAAACAAGGATCGGCACCTTGCGCATATCAATACCGTACTTTGCGTACATACGCATCATAGCGGGAATGCGCTTCTCGATGGTACCCTCGCCGCCCTTGGCTTCGATCATGGGCGTGTCAAGCCATACGCCATAGCCGCCGTCGGGAGTGGGAACGCCCTTATGGCGTGCGCGGCACTCGCGGATGATGGACGCCGCGGCAACGTCACGGGTCTCAAGCGGATGCATGAAGGCTTCGCCGTCGCAGTTGACGAGCATAGCGCCGATGGAACGCACCTTTTCGGTAACGAGAGCGCCGAATATCTGAGAAGGATATGCAGCTCCTGTGGGATGGTACTGAAGAGTGTAGGCGTAGATAAGGGGAGCGCCGACACGGTAGGCAAGTGCAAGTCCGTCTGCGGTCGCACCGTAGTGGTTGGAGGTCGGGAAGCCCTGATAGTGCATTCTTCCCGCGCCGCCGGTAGCGATGATAACGGTTTTTGCCTTTGCGACGAGCAGCTCATGTGTTTCCATATTCATGAGCACGGCGCCCGCAGCCTTGCCGTCTTTATCAAGGATAAGTTCGATAGCGGAGGTGAAATCCACCACGGGGATTTGGCGGTTCTGTACCTCGTCGCGGAGAACGCGCATTATCTCGGCGCCGGAATAGTCCTTTGCCGCGTGCATTCTCTTGCGGGATGTGCCGCCGCCGTGAGTGGTTATCATGGTGCCGTCAGGCTCCTTGTCAAACATAACGCCAAGGTCGTTGAGCCACTTTACGGCGCCGGGACCTTCGGTAACGAGCTTTTCAAGCAGTTCGGGAATGTTCTTGAAGTGACCGCCGCCCAGCGCGTCAAGGTAGTGGATGGCAGGGGAATCACCGGGCTTATCGGCAGCCTGGATGCCGCCCTCAGCCATCATGGTATTGGCATCTCCGTGACGGAGCTTGGTAACGATCATTACGTTTGCGCCGTTCTCCTGTGCCATTATAGCCGCTGCGGAGCCTGCTCCGCCGCCGCCGATAATGAGAACGTCAACATCGTAGTCCGGCTTTGCAAGGTCAACGTCGCCCGCCTTGATGCGGCTGTGCGACTGAAGCATTGCGGCAAGCTCTATCGGGACCTTTTCGCCCTTATTGGGGCCGATCTTAAGAGTATCGAATTCGGATTCGATATAGTCGGGGTGGAATTCGTGAAGGAGAGCGTCCTTTTCGTCCGCGGTCATGCGGCGCGGCTCCATGCCGAGTCTTTCGGCGCGGGTCGCTTCCACCTTCTTGATGGATTCAAGCATTTCGGGTGTATACATATTCGGATCCTCCTTATTTCTCGATGACTCTCTGGTTGTAAAGCTCCTTGAGCTCGTCAAGAGGCTTGTTCATCAGCTTTTCGATGAGTTCCTTGAAATCGCCGTGCTCGATCTCCTGAACGCGCTCCTCAAGGTGCGCGCTCTTGGGAGCAAGGTACTTGCCTGTCAGACGGCGGGCAAGCAGACCGACCTGCGGGTGAGTGATACCTGCGGGGCAGCGGGAGGAGCATATGCCGCACATTACGCAGTCAAACGATGCCTCGGCGCACTTTTCAAGCTCGCCGCGCTGTGCGTAGGCTATGTACTGCATTACGTTGAGTCCCTGCGGGCATGCCTTTGTGCAGGCATTGCAGCCGATGCAGCTGTATATCTCGGGGTAGAGCTGCATCATGATCTGTTCCTCGGGCTTTACCTTTTCAATGTCGTAGACCTGCTTTACAAGCGGGAAGAAGGGGAGCGTGGCAACATACATGTTGTCCTCGACCTTTGTCTGACATGCCAGGCATACGCGAAGCTCGCGGTCGCCCTTTATGCGGTATATGGTGGCGCAGGCGCCGCAGAAACCGCAGCGGCAGCCGCAACCGCGCACAAGCTGATAGCCTGCGTATTCCATCGCGCCCATGATAGTCAGGCTTGACGGAACGGAGTATTTCTTACCCATAAGGTAAACATTTACCATGTTATCCATAGTTGTGGTCATTCCTTTCTTGCGTATCCTCTGTGGGACGCTATCAATATTCGGGCGGCAGCTCGTCAAGCTCGGCAAAGCTGAACACGGGTCCGTCCTTGCAGACGTACTTTGAACCTATGTTGCATCTGCCGCACTTGCCGATACCGCATTTCATGCGAAGCTCCATCGTTGTCCACACCTGCTCGGGGCGGAAGCCCTGCTCGTTGAGTCCTGCAAGCGTGAATTTTATCATGATGGGAGGTCCGCACATGACAACGGTCTTGGAGGTGTCGAAGTTCAGTTCCTTTACATAGTTGGGAACAAAACCGACATGTCCGTCCCAGCCGTCCTGCGGGCGGTCGATGGTGAGGTGAACATTGAAACCCGGCTCCTTCATCCACTCGGATGTGATTTCGGGATAGTCCACAAGGTCGTCCTTGGAACGTGAGCCGTAAACGATGTCAACGGTGCCGTATTTTTCGCGGTTGTCGCGGATGTAGTTTATGACCGAGCGGAGAGGAGCAAGTCCTATACCGCCGGCAACGAACACAAGGTCCTTGCCCGCGAACTCGGTGTCAACGGGGAAGCCGTTGCCGTAGGGACCGCGGATGGTCAACTCCTGACCCACCTCGATGAGATGGAGCCATGTGGTGAGGCACCCGCATTTCTTGATGCTGAATTCCATATACTCGCGGTTTGTGGGCGACGAGGTTATAGAGAACATCGCCTCGCCCTTGCCGGGGATGGAAAGCATGGCGCACTGGCCGGGGATATGCTCAAAGCACTTTCCTCCGCCGGGAGCGTTTACGCGGAAGGTCTTTACATCGGGGGTATCCCGGCGAATATCGGTAACAATGCCGATATGCGGGAAAAGAAGATTGCGATCCATTACTTTTGCTCCTTTCCCAGTGTCTTGATGACCTTGACTATGTTAAGATGCTGCGGGCACTTTACAACGCATCTGCCGCAGCCGACGCAGGAGAATATGCCCTCATTGTTATCGGGGTAATATACCAGCTTGTGCATGAATCTCTGACGGAAGCGCTCGACCTGCGTAAGTCTGGGCTGACCTGCTGGGTCAGACGGGGATTGCCGTGGGCCATACGGGTGAAGTCGGAATACATGCAGGAGTCCCAGCAGCGATAACGTTGGATGCCTCTGCCCGTGTCGTAATCGCGTATGTCATAGCACTGGCAGGTGGGGCATACAAAGGTGCAGGTGCCGCAGCCGAGGCACGCCTCGGAAAGCTCTGCCCACTTGGGTGAATTGAAGAGGTCCATCGTCTTGCCCGCTCCGAAGCCCTCGGTGGTGAGGTCGTAAAGCGGAGTTTTTGCAAGATTCTCACGGGCTTCGTTTCTGGCTGTTTCCACGGCGCCGAGGTCGGCGTCCGCCGCGTCCTCAAGAACGCCCAGAGACTCAAGAAGAGCCGCGCCCTTTTCGGTCTTTGCGTCGAGATAGAGGCTGTCGCCGGCAAAAATGCAGGAAATATCGCCCGCAGGCTCGGCGGAGTCTATGCCGAAGGTGTGGCAGAAGCACGAGGTCTCGGGCGTGCCGCAGGCAACGGTGATGACGACGCTCTTTTCGCGGCGCGCCTTGTAGTAGGCATCCGCGGGATCGGAAAGGAACACACGGTCAAGAATACCGAAGCTGGCGGCATCGCAGGCGCGCACACCGAACACGGCAAAGTCACTGCCCGTGCAGCTGTTGTCCACAAGCTCTATCTTTCTGCCGCCCTCTGTTGTCTTCATCGCGTAGAGGTTTTCGCTCTGCGGGAAGAAGAGATCCTTGGGGGATCTTACGGTGTTCAGCGCGTCGGCGGCATACTCGGTCCCCTCGCTCCAGAGCTTATAGGAAACTTCCTTTTCGCCCTTCACGGGGAGGTAAAGCTCGCGAGTTGCGGCAATCGCCGCAAACAGGCGGTCAAGCGCGGAGGTTTTTATCTTTTTCATCTGATCTTCCCTCCTTATTTAAGGTTCGAACCCGGCTCGGCATCGCCCTCGGTGAAGGCGGTGAGAGGTCCGCGTGTCTCGGAATCGGAACCTGCCTGGAAGTCTCCCCACAGGCTGTCGATATCCTTGATGAATTTACGGTTCAGAAGATGGAGCGGAATATGCTCGGGACATACGCGCGAGCACTCGCCGCAGTCGGTGCAGCGTCCGGCAACATGGAAGGCGCGGATGATGTGGAACATATTCTCCTCAAAATCCGTAGTGGGAGCCTTGGACGCGATACCGGAATTGTCGTTGTCGAAAACGCACTTTTCGCAGGTACACACGGGGCATACGTTGCGGCAGGCATTGCAGCGGATGCAGCGGGAAAGCTCACCGCGCCAAAATGCAAATCTCTCGTCGGGCGTCATTGCCTCCAGCTTTTCGACCTCAGCCATGCGGTCGGCGGCGTCGGGATTGTTACCCTCGTCGCAGATCACTTCGTCGTTCACGACGTGTACTCTCTTGCCGTCGGTAAGGCACTTCATGAGCTTTACGTCATTCTTCTTTACGGTCTTGTCGCCGTAAAGGGTGTGCACCGTAAGCTCGTCTCCCTCGCCGTCCTCGACAGAGGTGATACCGCGTATACCCATATCGCGGATCTTGTTTATATCCGCCTTGCCCGAACATCCGATACCGAGAATGTATACCTTCTCGCGCGGCACGCGGTGCTCCTTGAGGAGCATGTTTATGCCGTATGTATCGCAGGGCTTGGCAAGAATAAGCGTTACGCCGTCCTTTTTGCAGGCGTTTATCAGGTATTTGCAGAGGTTTGCGCCGCAGAATTCATCATATATGAAGTTTGCATTGAATTCCTCGGGGGTCTCAAAGACGGCAGGGGTGCGTTCCCAGTCGAACTCGCCGCGCACCCAGCCCAGAACGCGCTGAGCCTTGCCCTCGGAGAGAAGCTCCGCGACCCGGTTCTTTATCAGTTCAGATTTTCCTTGCATCTCAGATCCCTCAACTTTTTATTTTCTCCCAGCTCTGTGATCGTCTTCACAAAGTCATTCATAACGGCGGCAAATCTTACGCCTTCCGCAGCGGAGACCCATTCAACGCGGGTGCGCTCCTTTTCGATGCCGAGGTAGTTGAGCATCGAGAAGAGCAGGGTCATACGGCGGCGGGCATAGTAGTTACCGGTCGAATAGTGGCAGTCGCCGGGGTGGCATCCGCAAAGGATAACGCCGTCGGCGCCGCGCTCGAACGCGCGCATAATGAATATGGGGTTTACGCGGCAGGAGCAGGGTACGCGGATTATTTTTACGTTGGCGGGGTATGAGAGACGGCTCGTTCCCGCAAGGTCGGCTCCCGCATAGGAGCACCAGTTGCAGCAGAACGCAACTATCGTAGGCACAAAGCTCTCGCCGGTCGTTGCGGCTGCGTTTTCTTTTTCATTAACGTTGGTCAGCGACATATAGCATCCACCTCCGCAAGAATTTGTTTATTGGCGAAGCCCTTGAGGTCCATAGCGCCGGACGGGCAGGTAACGGTGCAGGCGCCGCAACCCTGGCACACAGCCTCGTTGACGACAGCCACGCGGCGATCTACCATCTTGCCCGCGATGCGGAACTGATGCACCTCATAGCTGATAGCGCCGTAGGGGCAGACATTCTGGCACATTGAGCAGCCGTTGCACATCATCTCGTCGGAATGAGCCACGCAGGGGTTGCCGGTGAGCTTATCCTTGGAGAGAAGAGCGATGACCTTTGATGCTGCCGCAGATGCCTGTGCGACGGTCTCGGGAACGTCCTTCGGCCCCTGGCATACGCCGGAGAGGAAGACGCCCGCGGTGGGGCTTTCCACGGGACGCAGCTTTGCGTGCGCCTCGGTAAAGAAATCGTTCGTATCCATGCTTGCGGTAAGCATGGTGGCAATGCGACGTGCGCCCGCCGACGGCTCGATAGCCGCGGCAAGTACCACGAGGTCGGCGTCTATCATGACCTGACGGTTCGCGATAAGATCAACACCCTGGACCTCCAGCTTGTCGCCCTTGCGGGAGACCTTGCCGACATTGCCCTTGATGTAATCAACGCCGTACTGCTCGACCGCGCGGCGGTAGAACTCATCAAAGTTCTTGCCGGGGGTACGTACATCTATGTAGAAGACGTGTACATCGGTATCGGGATATTTCTCGCGTATCATCATCGCATGCTTTGCGGTGTACATACAGCAGATCTTGGAGCAGTAGGTCTTGCCCTTGGAGGCATCACATCTTGATCCGACGCACTGCACGAAGACGATGGTCTTGGGGTGCTTGCCGTCGGAGGGACGGAGCAGAATGCCCTTGGTGGGACCTGCGGCGTTCATAAGACGCTCAAGCTCAAGCGAGGTGATGACGTCCTTGTTGTCGGCATAGCCCAGCTCGCCGTAGCGGGAGGGATTTATCATATCGAAGCCGGTAGCGACGACGATGGCGCCGTACTGCTTTTCGATCACTTCGTCCTTCTGCTCAAAGTCGATGGCTCCCGCGGAGCATTTCAGTTTGCAAAGACCGCACTTGCCGGTCTTGAAGTGAATGCAAGCTGTGGTGTCGATGACCGGCACCTTCGGGATCGACTGTGCAAAGGGCATATAGATAGCGCCGCGGTTGCAGAGATTCATATCGAACTCGGAGGGCGACTTGCGTGAGGGACATCCCTCGGTGCAGACGCCGCAGCCGGTGCACTTAGTCGAATCGACAAAGCGGGCTTTCTTTTTGATCTTTACAGTAAAGTTGCCCACAAAGCCCTTTACCGACTCGACCTCGCTGTAAGTGTAAAGACCGATATGCTCGTTCTGCGCCGCATCCACCATCTTAGGTGTGAGGATACACGCCGAGCAGTCAAGCGTCGGGAAGGTCTTGTCGAGCTGAGCCATATGTCCGCCGATGGTCGGCAGCTTTTCAACGATATCCACATCGTATCCGGCATCGGCAATATCAAGCGCCGACTGAATACCTGCGATACCGCCGCCGATGACGAGCGCGCGTTTGGTGACGGGGCTTTCGCCGGCGGTAAGAGGTGCATCAAGCTGAACCTTTGCCACTGCGGTACGGGCAAGCACTATCGCCTTTGCGGTCGCCTCGGTCTTGTCCTTATGTATCCATGAGCAATGCTCGCGGATGTTTGCCACCTCGACCATGTAGGGGTTGAGTCCGGCTCTTGCGGCGGTCTTGCGGAAGGTCGCCTCGTGCATTCTCGGCGAGCAGGAGCATATCACCACGCCGTCAAGGAAGTGATCCTTTATCGCGTTTATGATGAGGGACTGACCGCCCTCGGAACACATGTACTGGTAATCCTGTGCAAATACAACGCCCGGCTCGCTTTTCATAGCCTCAGCAACCGCGTGAACATCAACGGTCGCGGCGATGTTTGATCCGCACCAGCATACAAATACGCCTATTCTGTGCATTTTCTGTTCTCCTTAGCCCTTGTATTTTCTGAACGCGCTGACTATCGCCTGCTGCGGCAGCTCGGGGTCAAGAAGCGCGGGGATATCGTCGTCGTGCAGGTGGTTCTGACCCTGACGGCGGACCATCAGCGCACGCGCCGCCTCGATCAGCTTTGCCGGCTCAACGCCGCGCGGACATCTTTCCACGCAGGCAAAGCAGGTAAGGCATTTCCATACCGACTCGGAGGCAAACAGCTTATCCGTCTCGCCGTGCTCGACCATATATACGAACTGGTGCGGATGGTATTCCATCTCGCCGTAGGCAGGGCATGTGGCGGAGCATTTGCCGCACTTCATGCACTTGCGCGTATTCACGCCGCTTATTTCAACGATCTTTGCGGCGGTCTCGTTTTCTTTGTTGTTATTCATGCGTACACCTCAGTTTTTGTCAGCCACGCCGAGGGCGCGGGCAAGCGGTTCGGTGAAATAGTGAATGGGAAGCTCGCCGCCGCCGTTCACCTTAAGGTTGTACATGCAGAGAGGACATGCCGTGATAAAGCTGTCGGCTCCCTCGCCCGAGGCGGACGCGGTGATTATGTGGCTTCTCTTTTCCGCGAACTTTTTATCCTCAAGCGTCACATATCCGCCGCAGCACTCGTTGCGCTGTGCGTATTTTACCGGAGTGGCGCCGAGGGCGCGGATGAGTCCCTCGATCGCTTCGGGATTCTCGGGATCGTCAAACATAAGCTCCTTGCCGGGACGGAGCAGAAGACATCCGTAGTATGCGCCTATCTTTTCGCCCTTCAGGGGATTTACCACCTTCTTGGCAAGCTCGCCGTAGCCTACTACGTCGCGAAGAAGTTCTATGTAGTGATACACCTTGACCTCGCCGCAGTAGGGGACGTCGTTCTTCATATAGTTGTTGACCTTGTTTCTTATTTCCTCGTTGTTCTTCATATCCTCGTTGACGCGCTTGATAACGTTGTAGCAGGCGGAGCAAACGGTAACAAGGGGCGTTCCCGCTTCGCGTGCAGCCATGAGTGCACGCACCGAGGAAAGGCGGGTGGCGACAGCATCGGTCGGGGTGGGATACACACCGCCGCAGCACTGCCATTCCGGGACCTCGCGAAGCTCAATGCCGAGGGCTGCCGCGGCGTTGCGCGCCATGCGGTCAAGCTCTTTCGCCTTGGTGCGCAGGGTGCATCCGGGATAATAACTGAATACCATGTTTTGATTCCTTTCTGACTTGATATTAGCTTTTGGCGCCTTATTTAATAGCGCTTTCGGGGATGCCGTCAAAGACAGCACCCCCAAAGCCGGAAGCCTGACGATCAGACCATCTGTTCGGGATGGAACACCTCGTCGAATTTCTCAGCGGTGAGGAATCCGAGAGATACGCACGCTTCCTTAAGAGAAATGTTTTCGTTGTAAGCCTTTTTAGCGGTCTTGGCGGCGTTCTCGTAGCCGATGTAGGGGTTGAGCGCGGTAACGAGCATAAGAGAATTATGCAGGTTATTGTACATCTTTTCCTTGTTGGCGGTTATGCCGACGGCGCAGTTGTTGTTGAAGGACACGATGGACTCGGCAAGCAGGCGCGCTGACTGCAGGAAGTTGTAGGCGCTGACGGGCATGAATACGTTCAGCTCGAAGTTGCCCTGGGAGGCAGCCATGCCTACGGCAACGTCGTTGCCCATTACCTGTACGGCAACCATTGTAACAGCCTCGCACTGGGTGGGGTTCACCTTACCGGGCATGATG
>ERZ827186.1541-NODE-1541-length-18623-cov-25.429556_pt1 | contig 18623 bp, 10 predicted proteins | sample MGYA00519918_ERZ827186 | MGnify/ENA primary metagenome ERZ827186 (study PRJEB31778, sample SAMEA3449275) | human gut metagenome | biome: human gut; feature: human-associated habitat; material: faeces | place: United Kingdom | collected 2010/2012 ...
AAGACGATTTGAGGGCATTGGCGAAAATCATGGATTTTCTGCGTGCCGTGAGTATCATTTTAGTGGTCATGAACGTGTACTGGTTCTGCTACGAAGCCATCCGGCTGTGGGGCGTGAACATCGGCGTGGTGGACAAAATCCTTCTGAACTTCGACCGCACGGCGGGGCTGTTCCATTCCATTCTCTACACGAAGCTGTTTTCCGTCCTTTTGCTTGCCTTGTCCTGTCTGGGTACGAAGGGTGTCAAGGGTGAGAAAATCACTTGGGGGAGAATCTGGACAGCATTTGCCGTCGGGTTCGTGCTGTTTTTCCTGAACTGGTGGTTGCTGCCCCTGCCGCTGCCGCTTGAAGCGGTGACGGGACTGTATGTCCTTACCATTGGAACGGGCTATGTCTGCCTGTTGATGGGTGGTCTGTGGATGAGCCGCCTGTTGAAACACAATTTGATGGAGGATGTTTTCAACAACGAGAACGAGAGTTTCATGCAGGAAACGAGGCTTATCGAAAGCGAGTATTCGGTCAATCTGCCGACACGTTTCTATTACAGGAAACGCTGGAACAACGGTTGGATCAATGTAGTTAATCCCTTCCGTGCGTCCATCGTGTTGGGTACGCCGGGCAGCGGCAAGTCCTATGCCGTGGTAAACAATTTTATCAAGCAACAGATTGAAAAGGGCTTTAGTCAATACATCTACGATTTCAAGTATCCCGACCTATCTACTATTGCCTACAACCATTTGCTGAACCACCCGGACGGCTACAAGGTAAAGCCGAAGTTCTATGTGATCAACTTCGACGACCCGCGACGCTCTCATCGGTGCAATCCCATTCACCCGGATTTTATGGAAGATATTACGGACGCCTACGAGAGTGCCTATACAATAATGCTCAACCTCAATAAAACGTGGGTGCAAAAGCAGGGTGACTTCTTTGTGGAATCACCTATCATTTTGTTCGCCAGTATTATATGGTATCTTAAAATCTATCAGAACGGGAAATATTGCACGTTTCCCCATGCCATCGAATTTTTGAACCGCCGCTACGAGGATATTTTTCCGATACTGACTTCCTATCCCGAACTGGAGAACTACCTTTCCCCGTTCATGGATGCGTGGCTCGGAGGGGCTGCGGAGCAGCTCATGGGGCAGATAGCGTCGGCAAAAATTCCGCTTTCGAGGATGATTTCACCGCAGCTCTATTGGGTGATGTCGGACAGCGAGTTTACGCTGGACATCAACAATCCCGAAGAGCCGAAAATCCTATGCGTGGGCAACAATCCCGACCGTCAGAATATCTACGGGGCGGCTCTCGGATTGTATAACTCCCGCATCGTGAAGCTCATCAATAAGAAGGGGATGCTGAAGTCGTCGGTCATCATAGACGAGCTGCCGACGATATATTTCAAAGGGTTGGACAATCTTATAGCTACCGCCCGAAGCAACAAGGTTGCCGTGTGTCTGGGATTTCAGGATTTCAGCCAGCTGGTGCGCGACTACGGTGATAAGGAGGCGAAAGTGGTGATGAATACGGTCGGTAACATTTTCTCCGGGCAGGTGGTAGGTGAAACGGCAAAGACACTATCGGAACGATTCGGTAAGGTGTTGCAGAAACGGCAGTCTATCTCCATCAACCGGCAGGATGTTTCCACCTCCATTAACACGCAGATGGACGCGCTTATCCCGCCCAGCAAGATTTCCGGTTTGACGCAGGGAATGTTTGTCGGTTCGGTGTCCGACAACTTCAACGAACGTATCGAACAGAAAATTTTTCACTGCGAGATTGTGGTGGATGCCGAGAAGGTGAAGCGGGAGGAACGTGCCTACAAGAAAATTCCGGTCATTACCGATTTCACGGACGAGGACGGCAACGACCGCATGAAAGAAACGGTGCAGGCGAACTACCGGCGTATCAAGGAAGAGGTGAAGCAGATTGTGCAGGAGGAACTGGAGCGCATCGCGGGCGATGATAACCTGAAATATCTGTTGCAGCAGAAGTAAATAAAAAAATGAAGAAAGGCTTACCATAAACCTTTCTTCATTTTTTTAGAACTTAAGCATTATCCATACTTACTAAGATTCCGTTTTCCAAAATTTTTTGCAATGGAATTTTCTTTAAGATTTCTTGATAAGTGCTATAGAAGTCATTATCAAGTCCTATATAAACAATATTGTCATGTAATTCTTCTATAACACTAATATGTGAATGCAATTTGCACTTTTTATCAGAACAATCTGATACGATACTTTTAATTCGTTCCAACTTATTTAATAAATCATCATATTGAGATAACCCTTTTGTAGTTGGTTGTATTTGATAATTAGTTTTCTTTGCCGGTTGTATATTATGTTCAGGATCTAATAATACTATGTGAAATATAGAAGAATCCCGATCAAAATAACCTACAATACGCCCCGTACTTTTTGTTATCGAAAATTGCATTATTGGAAAATCTGTCTCATTGTCCAATATTTCTTTTGGTAGCCAATCTAAATCTTTTCGTTGAATAGGAATGTTTTTAGCACTCCAATCTATTGGATGACATCTTAATGCAATACTACCTCTATTTTCTTCTAATACTTCTTGCGGTGTCATAGTACCCAAAGCACCTAATCTTTCAAGAAGCCCAATATGCCATCCCTTAGAACACTCTCCAATCTGAAAATTAGGTATCTGCTTAAAGTAAGAGAAGGAAAAAGTTATCTTCCTTCTCTTTAACTCATTTTCTTGTTCTTTGGTAACTAATGATTTGTTTCCGTATTTAGGAGAATCTGAATTAAGATTTAATAGTTTCCCATTTTTTCCCATAATACTCAATCATTAGTTCTGGAGTAATAACCTTGTCACAACGCTCATTTACATTTAAATCTCCACGTGTTTCAATCCAAGGCATCTCATTGTGGGACAATCGTTCTAATTCAGCACCGCTATATTTAAGATAATTCTCCAATATAAAGTCAATGAATTCAGCGTCTTCTGATGATAAACTCACATTGTGATTCATGCAATCATCAATATTGATTTCTGAATAGAGATATTTTGTAGAATTAAATCGATTGTAGATTTCTCGATTTACCGGACCATGAATCCATGCTTCAAACTCGCCGTCAAACATAGGTTTTTTATTGATACCATAAGACCATGCTTGAACATAATACAATAACTTCTGCAACTTTAAATTTATTAAAGACGCAAATCTATCTTCCGATTTTACTCGTAAGATAATGTAGTCTGTTATATCGTGTATTGAGTTCATCTGAATTATGACTATATCAATTTCAATGCAAAGTTAATATCTTTTTCTAATATATCTATTAATTTTATAGCAATTTTACTTATTTTTGCAGATGTTTTATTTGTATTTAATAATGAATTAAATGTTATTTTGTGTGTTGCCATAAATTTAACAAATCCCATAAAGTCTGGTAATATTACTTCAGCTCCTTCTTTTTCAAGCATATCAGCTGCAAAGTTGTTTCCAAATGGGTGATATTTTATTAGAACTTCTCCAACAATACCAACTTTTGGTTTTTTGTGTGTTGTGTCAAGTTCAATTTTTTCAAAGTCATTTACTATATCGTATATACTTTGTTTGAATTCTTTTATACTTGATTTTCTAACTAGTTTTTTACATTTAATCATCCATTCATCAAATAGTTTTTGTGTTTCACCTTTATTTATTTCGTAAGCTCTATTTTTTGTTAACATTTTTTGTAGAAGGTCTGCATATAATACACATTTTATCATTCTTTCTATCATTTTTGGTGTTAACTTAAATCCAGGCATTTTTTCCATTCCTACTACATTGAATGATATTACAGGCACATTGCTAAATCCTGCATCTTTAAGAGCTTTTCTTATGAATCCAATATAGTTTGTTGCTCTACATCCGCCACCTGTTTGTGACATGATTAAAGCTGTTTTGTTTAGATCATATTTTCCAGATTCTAAGGCTTCTATCATTTGACCTGTAACTAATATAGATGGGTAACAAGCATCATTATTTACATATTTTAATCCAGTTTCTACTGTATGTTGAGTACATTCTCTTAAAAGTTCTACTTTATAACCTGATTCTTGAACTGCGGCTTCAAGTAATTCGAAGTGTATTGGAGCCATTTGAGGAATTAAGATTGTGTAATCTTTTCTCATTTCTTTTGTGAAGATTTTTTTCTTTAATCCGTAGTCTCCATCGGTTTTTTCTTCTTGTTTTTTTGCAATTCTTTTATTCATACTTGCTAAAAGTGAACGTATACGAATTCGTACTGCTCCTAGGTTGTTAACTTCATCTATTTTTATTAAAGTATACATTTTGTCATAACTTGATAAGATTTCTTCTACTTGGTCTGTTGTTACTGCATCAACACCACATCCAAAAGAATTTAATTGTATTAATTCAAGGTTGTCGTGTTTTCCTACAAAGTCAGCTGCTGCATATAGTCTTGCATGGAATACCCATTGGTCAACAACTCTTATAGGACGTTTTGCTTCTGTTTTATCAGATACACTGTCTTCTGTTAAAACACAAAGTCCTAAAGATGTTATTAATGTATCAATTCCATGATTTATTTCAGGGTCTATATGATAAGGTCTTCCAGCTAATACAATTCCTCTTAGATTATTTTCTTCTATATATCTTACTGTTTCTGTTCCTTTATCTCTAATATCTTTTTTACATTTTTGATATTCAGCTTCGGCTTTATCTGCAGCTTCTTCTAATTCTTTTTTTGTAAAATTGTATTCTTTAAATTCATCTAATTCCATTAATTTTTTTACTAAATTATTTTTATCAAATGGTAAGAATGGATTTAAGAATTTTATATTATGTGTTTTTAAATCTTCTACATTATTTTTTAATACTTCTGAATAAGATATTACTATAGGGCAATTGTAGTGGTTGTCTGCTTTTTCATATTCTTTTCTAGAGTATGGCATACAAGGGTAGAATATTGTTGTAATTCCTTTTTCAATTAAGTTTTCTATGTGGCCATGTGAAAGTTTTGCTGGGTAGCAAACTGATTCTGATGGCATAGATTCCATTCCTTTTTCATAAGTTTTTCTTGTTGTTTTGTCAGAAATTACTACTCTAAATCCTAAACTTGTAAGGAATGTAAACCAGAATGGATAATCTTCGTACATATTTAAAACTCTAGGAATTCCTATTGTTCCTCTTATTGCGTATTCTTCTTCTAGTGGTTTGTAATCAAAAATTCTTTTATATTTGTATTGTACTAAGTTTGGTAGATTCTTCTTGTTTGTTGTAACTCCAGCACCTTTTTCACAACGGTTTCCAGATACGTGTATTGAACCATTACTGAATTTATTTATTGTTAGTTTACAATGGTTTTCACAGTTATTACATCTTGCGTGTGTAACTTTTATTTCTAATTTATCTAATTCATCATTTTTTAAAATCGTTGATTTATATTCCATATCAAGGTTTGATTCATATTGTTCTTTTGAAAGTAAAGCCATACCGTAAGCTCCCATAAGTCCTGAGATGTCAGGTCTTACTACATTTTTTCCTACTATTTTTTCAAAAGCTCTTAACACAGCATCATTGTAGAATGTTCCACCTTGTACTAATACAGATTTACCTATACTTTCAGGTGAACGTAATTTAATAACTTTATATAAAGCATTTTTAATAACAGAATAAGCAAGTCCGGCAGAGATGTCTGCAACTTCAGCGCCTTCCTTCTGAGCCTGCTTAACCTTGGAATTCATGAATACTGTACAACGTGTTCCTAAGTCAATAGGGTGGTTCGCAAATAAAGCAGCCTTGGCAAAGTCCTGAACTGTGAAGTTGAGGGATTTTGCAAATGTTTCTATGAATGAACCACATCCTGATGAACATGCTTCGTTAAGCTGTACTGAATCTACAGTCTGGTTCTTAATCTTGATACATTTCATATCCTGTCCACCGATATCGATGATACAGTCTACTTCAGGGTCAAAGAATGCAGCAGCGTAGAAATGTGACACTGTCTCAACTTCGCCCTCATCTAACATAAGAGCCGACTTGATAAGTGCTTCACCGTAACCTGTTGAACATGACTGTACAATCTTGGCTTCTGGTGGAAGCAGTGTATATATCTCTTTAATAGCTTTAATTGTTGTAGCAAGTGGTGAACCGTTATTGCTTGAGTAGAATGAGTAAAGAAGATTACCGTCTTCATCAACTAAAGCAACCTTGGTTGTTGTTGAACCCGCATCGATTCCGAGATAGCAGTTGCCCTTGTAAGATGCGATATCAGCAGTCTTAACATGATGAGAGCTGTGACGCTTTGTGAATTCATCATATGCAAACTGGTTCTCAAAAAGAGGTTCCATACGTTCAACCTCGAACTCAAGCTTAATCTTTCCTTTAAGTCTTGCGATAATGTCTTCTACAGGAACACATACATCTTCACTGTAATTCATTGCTGAACCAACAGCAGCAAATAAGTGTGAATGGTCAGGAGCAATGATTTCATCCGGACCTAAGCTTAATGTACGGATAAATGCCTGTCTTAACTCTGATAAGAAATGAAGTGGTCCGCCTAAGAATGCAACATTACCACGGATTGGTTTACCACATGCAAGACCACTGATTGTCTGGTTTACAACAGCCTGGAATATAGATGCAGAAAGGTCTTCCTTAGTTGCACCTTCATTGATAAGAGGCTGGATATCAGTCTTGGCAAATACACCACATCTTGCGGCAATAGGGTATATTGACTTATAGTTCTTGGCATATTCATTAAGTCCCATTGCGTCTGTCTGTAACAGAGTTGCCATCTGGTCAATGAAAGAACCTGTACCGCCGGCACATATTCCGTTCATTCTCTGGTCAATACCGTTAGTAAAGTAGATAATCTTAGCATCCTCACCACCAAGCTCGATTGCAACATCACACTGTGGAGCATAATCCTGAATGGCAGTAGACACGGCTACTACCTCCTGTGTAAATGGTACTTCTAAATGTTTGGCAAGAGTAAGTCCGCCTGAACCTGTGATAACAGGATATACTTCAAACTCGCCAAGCTCAGCCACTGCCTTTTCAAGAAGTGACTGGAGAGTTTCCTGGATATTCGCAAAATGCCTTTCATAATCAGAAAATAAAATATTATTATTATCATCTAAAACAGCGATTTTTACAGTTGTTGATCCAATATCAATACCTAATTTGAATTTGTTCATAACCTAATACAGCTGCAGCTGTCCTCCTTAATATAAATATACAAAGTTACCCATTGCATAGTGACTTTGGTGAAAAAACGCAAAATATGTCATTTTTTATGCAACTCATGCATTATAGAGTAAAATGGAATAAATTTCAATATTAATAGGAAATAATAAAATAGCTTTAATTATTTATGGTGGATATTTTTATTAAAATTTAAGAACTTAAGAGTAAGTTTAATTGACATCATATTGTTTTGTTTATTATAATTTCTTGTATATGATTATGAATTATTAGTCTGTAACATGTGTAAGACTGAAAGGAACATTTTATGAACTGGTTTGCTAAATTTGAGAAAAAATTCTCTAAGTATGCGATTAAGAATCTTATGTTTTACATCATTGTCCTTTATGCAATAGGATTTGTGATGAATACATTTTTTAATGGATTATATGACGCATATTTTTCACTTGATTTTGCTATGATTTTCAAAGGACAGGTATGGAGACTCATCACATTCATATTACAACCGCCTTCTAACAGCATAATATTTGTGGTATTTGTGCTGTATTTCTACTATCTGATTGGTTCGGTACTTGAAAGAATATGGGGCTCGTTCAGATTTAATGTATACTTCTTTACAGGAGTTATCCTTAATATACTTGCATCACTTATTATCTATCTTATATGGGGATTAAGCTTTAAATTAAGTACGAATTATATTAATCTTGCCTTGTTCATGGCATTCGCTATGGAGCAGCCGGATATGGAGGTTTTATTATTCTTCATTATCCCAATCAAGATTAAATGGATGGCAATACTTGATGCTGTAATATTCGGAATTACTATAGTATTCGGATATCTTGTGCCTTTTCTTCCAAGAAATGTATGGTACAGCCTGTATGCAGCAGGTTTTCTTGCACCATCAGCAATTATGTGTTATGCCAACGCAACGGCGGCGCTTGTGTCAATGCTGAATTTTATAATATTCTTCTTCCTGTACAAGAAAGGCCCGGCAAAGAGCAGTACACAGAGAAACTTCGACAAAGCAATGAGAACAGCAAAGAAAGCACAGCAGAATGCCAGAAAAGACTATTGGCAGCAGAATAGTGGCAACACTCAGGGCAATGGTGGTCAGCCATTATATGGAGATAAGTCTAAGGATAGTCAGGCACAACAAAGTCAGGCACAACACGCGAAGCGCGGCGTGCCGAAGCACAGATGTGCAGTATGCGGAAGGACAGAACTTGACGACGAAAACCTCACATTCAGATTCTGCTCAAAATGCGTCGGCAACTACGAATACTGTTCCGACCACTTATATACCCACATCCATGTAACTGGTGATAAACAGTAACCAGCCGGGGTAGAAGTGTAAGCAAAGAGAAACAGGGATGGTGTCAGAATTGAATTTTCTGAGTTGTGTGGGAGTTAAAGCCAGTTTTTGCGAAGCGCGGTTCAAAAAATCACGTTCAAGCGTAGCGCGTTGATTTTTTGAACAAAAAAGCGAAGCAAAAACTGGCTTTTACTGCCACTAAACGAAGAAATCTGAAATACTGACACCATCCCTGTTTCTCTTTGCGTATCCTTCTACCCCTAAAAAGCTTGTTAAATAAAAAACTTAGTTGATTTGACACGCAAATATGTTATTATATTGTAGGTATGTGTTTGAAAAGATTTTAATTATTTTGGAGGAAACAATGAAAAAGACTAAGATTATTTGCACAATGGGTCCTAATACTAACGACAGAAACCTTATTAAGGATCTTGCGTTAGCAGGAATGGATATTGCAAGATTTAATTTTTCTCATGGTGACCATGAGGAGCAGGCAGGAAGATTTGCCTTAATTAAAAGTGTAAGAGAAGAACTTAATATCCCTATTGCAACTCTTCTTGATACTAAGGGACCTGAGATTAGAACAGGTGCTGTTAAGGATGACAAGAAGGTTACACTTGTTGAGGGACAGAAATATACATTAACAACAAGACAGGTGCCAGCAGATGATAAGATTAATATGGTAACTTATGCAGGTCTTCCAGAAGATGTTACTACAGGTAATATTATTCTTATCGATGATGGTCTTATCGAGCTTAAGGTTGATAAGGTTGAAGGTACAGAAATTGAATGTACAGTAATTAATGGTGGTGATCTTGGTTCTAAGAAGGGTGTTAATGTTCCTAACGTAAGCATCAGACTTCCAGGCATCACAGAGAAAGATAAGGAAGATATCATTTTTGGTGTTGAGCAGGGATTTGATTTTATCGCAGCTTCATTTGTAAGAAATGCAGCATGTATCGAGGAAATTAAGCACCTTCTCTGGGAGCATGGCTCAGATATCCCAGTTATTGCTAAGATTGAGAATGCCGAAGGTATTGCTAATATAGATGATATCATCAGAGTTGCTGATGGTATCATGGTAGCCCGTGGAGATATGGGTGTTGAGATTCCTGCTGAGGAAGTTCCACACGTTCAGAAGGAAATCATCAAGAAGTGTAATGCTAAGTATAAGCCAGTTATCACAGCTACACAGATGCTTGATTCTATGATCAGAAATCCAAGACCTACAAGAGCTGAGGTTACTGATGTTGCTAACGCTATCTATGACGGAACAGATGTTGTTATGCTTAGTGGTGAGACTGCTAATGGAAAGTACCCATTAGAGGCTGTTAAGATGATGGTTAAGATTGCAGAAAGAACTGAGCAGGAGATTAAGGGACATTCAGTAGAATATTCTAATCTTCACAGCAAGAGAAGCATTTCAAGCGCTGTATGTAATGCTGCAGTTCAGACAGCAGATAACCTTGGAGCTAAGGCTATTATCTGTCCTACAATTTCAGGATTTACAGCAAGACTTACATCTAAGTTAAAGCCAGAAGCTGAGATTATAGGATGCTCTCCATACGATAACGTTCTTAGAAAGATGCAGATTTACTGGGGTGTAAGACCTCTTAAGACTGCTACAGAAGCTTCTACTGATAAGATTATTGAGCATGCATTAGTAGTTTCTGAACATGCTGGATTCGTAGAAGAAGGAGATACAGTAATTGTTTCTGCTGGTATTGCTACATCTTCTGATCCTTCATCTAAGAGAGGACTTACTAACACAATGAGAGTAGTTACAATCTAGTGTTAATTTGATACATTTGTTTCGGAATGAGGCTTGATTTTAATATTCTATTATGTTATAAGTAATACACAATTAATATTACAAAGCGTTGATGGAAACAAGTAGGTTATTACTGAACTTACAGAAAGCAGCCGGTTGATGAGAGGCGCAAGGGTAAGGGTAACTGAATACATTCCGGAGTGGCGAACTGAAAGCATATTTGTAAGTAGGGGCAGCCGGAGTAGCACACGTTATAGTGCATAAGTCCATGCTGGTGGACTTAATGAGGTGGCAGATGCGAGTCTGTCATGAATAAAGGTGGTAACACGTAAGTTCAGGCTTTCGTCCTTTTAAAGAAGGGCGGAAGCCTTTTTTGTAAGCAATGAGCTATGCAAGACAGAATGTGCTTGCACAGATTCTGTCTTATATGGCGAATGCAGATAATGAACAACGGAGCACGGAGTGCGGAAGTTGTGAATTATCAAGGCTCGGGAGCAGCAAAGCTGCGGAGAGACTTGGCTTACAAAGTTGCGCGAGCAGCAATAAGAAAAATGAAAAGAGAGGAAACAAAAATGACACTTTATGACGAATTAGTTGCAAGAGGTCTTATTGCACAGGTAACAGATGAAGCACTTATCAAAGACCTTATTAACAATGGAAAGGCTACATTTTACATTGGATTTGATCCAACAGCAGACAGTCTTCATGTAGGACACTTTATGGCACTCTGCCTTATGAAGAGACTCCAGATGGCAGGAAATAAGCCAATCGCACTTATTGGCGGTGGAACAGCTATGATTGGTGATCCATCAGGACGTACAGATATGAGAAAAATGCTTACACCAGAGCAGATTCAGCACAATGTTGACTGCTTCAAGAAGCAGATGGCAAGATTCATTGATTTCTCAGATGACAAGGCATTACTTGTTAATAATGCTGACTGGCTTCTTAATCTTAACTATGTAGAACTTTTAAGAGAGGTTGGAGCATGCTTCTCAGTTAATAACATGTTAAGAGCTGAATGCTACAAGCAGAGAATGGAAAAGGGATTAAGCTTCCTTGAGTTTAACTACATGATTATGCAGTCATACGATTTCTATATGTTATACCAGAAATACGGCTGTAATTTACAGTTTGGCGGTAATGACCAGTGGAGCAACATGTTAGGTGGAACAGAGCTTATCAGAAGAAAGCTTGATAAGGATGCTTCAGCTATGACAATCACACTTCTTCTTAACTCAGAGGGTAAGAAGATGGGTAAGACAGCTTCAGGTGCTGTATGGCTTGATCCGGATAAGACAAGTCCTTACGATTTCTACCAGTACTGGAGAAATGTTGATGATGCAGATGTTCTTAAATGCATCCGTATGCTCACATTCCTTCCACTTGAAGAGATTGACAAGATGGATAGCTGGGAAGGTGCTCAGCTTAACAAGGCTAAGGAGATTCTTGCTTATGAGCTTACAAAGCTTGTTCATGGTGAGGAAGAAGCTAAGAAAGCAGAAGCTACAGCAAAGGCAATCTTTACTGGTGGGGATGCAGCTAACATGCCTACAGCAAAGCTTGAAGCAGACAGCTTTACAGATGATGAAATTGATGCAATTAATCTTGTGTTTGGAGCAGGACTTGCAACAACTAAGTCAGAGGCCAGAAGAACTATCCAGCAGGGTGGTGTTTCTGTAGATGGAGAGAAGGTAGCAGATATAGCAGCTAAGTTCCCTAAGAGTATGTTCGAAGGAGACGGAGTAGTTGTTAAGAAGGGTAAGAAATCTTTCGTTAAAGTATCTGTTAATTAATTGTTTCCCTGAAAAGGAAGGATTATGAAAAAAGATGAGATTACAAGGGTGAGGCTTTTAAGCCTCGCCGTTCTTATGACTCTGAGTCTGTTTATTCTTCTTGTTCCTATAGGAAGTAATGAATTTGCTCAGATAATCAGTAAAATGAATAATAATGCACTCAACATTCCGGAAAGCCAGAATTCAGTATATAATCTGTATTATTATACAGGCTTTAATGTTGTTTATCAGTTGTTCTTTTCACTTACAATTCTTTTTACGGCAATGTCTGTGGCAGGAATCCTTTTAAAAATCGGTAATACAGGAATTGTTGCATTTGTATCTGCAATATTGAATTTATTGACAGGTATGCTGCTGTTGTTTGCAAGAATATGGGAGTCATCAGTATCCATGCATGCAATGATTGATTCAGTGTATCTTGACGGAGTAGTGAAAGAACAGATTGAGACAACCCAGTTACTTGATAAAGTTCCTGTTCTGTATATCCTTTTAATAGTTCTTGGAATTCTTGAATTATTAATGGTGAAAAGTTCTGGAATTATGCGCATAAAGATGTTCGCTAAGAATAAGAAAACAAATGCTGTAAATTACCTTGTTCCGGCGCTTATAATTTATGCGTGGGCTGGTTTTATAAGACAGGATATATTGTCTGTGATTATAAGAAATTGTGATTCACAAAGAATGACAATTAATGAATATCTTACGGCATATTATATTGGCAATAAAATATTCTTTAACTGGTCATGGATGATAATGCTTTTAATAGCAACCATTATTTGTATAATTATACAATCAGGCGTTATCAAGGGATTAAGCGGCAGGGCAGGAATGTTGGCAGGTATAGGTATTCCGGCACTTGTAACGATAATACCATCTGTTATATATGCATTTAATCCACCGGCACTGTTTGGATATCTTACACTTGATATATCATTATGTGACATGACTGATAACGCATTTTACATGTATCTTGTAACATTCTGCGTGAGCATGACAGCTGCATTTATATTAATATATCTTGTGATAAGCGGAATTCTCGATATGAGGAAGCTGACGTTTATATTCATTATAAATGTCGTTATAAGCGTAGTTCTGATGATTATTGTTTCGGGTAAATCTTCGCTTGCAATCCAGTATATGCCTTGGATTGTGGCAGATTGTGCGTCAGTTATACTGGCAGTTGTAAGTATTGCATTAAAACCAGTGAATAAATAAAAATAATGGCTGAGTCAGATGAGGTGACACCTCAGATTCTGATTCAGCCAATTTTTTATAACTGTTTTATTTTGCTGATGTCCGTGTCTGCAATCATTGAGTAGTTGGTGTAATACACAACGAATCCCGGTTTGGCACCGGCAGGCTTTTTAACTTCCTTCTTTAATACATAATCGACTTCAACTTTTTCCTGCTCACGGCCTTTAGAGTAATAGGCAGCAAGGCTTGCTGCTTCTTCAAATGTCCTGTCAGGAACTTCCTTTCCATCTGTTTTGAGAAGTACATGAGAACCTGGCATCTGCTTGGCGTGAAACCACCAGTCATTACCGTTGCCTGTCTTGAATGTAAGTTCGTCATTCTGTATGTTATTCTTTCCAACGTATATGTCAAATCCATCGCTTGATACAAAATGCATCGGCTTGTTGGCTGTGATTTTGTGCTTTCCTTTAACAGTTCTTTTAATATATCCAGTTTCAATAAGCTCTTCCTTAATGTTAGCAAGATCAGCTTCTGTTACTGAAATCTCAATTGCATTGATAATAGATTCAAGGTAACTTATTTCTTCAGTAATCTCCTGAATAAGACGGATTCCGGCTTCATAGGTTCTTTTAAGCTTGTTATATCTTGCAAAATATTTGTTGGCATTCTCAATTGGTGTGAGAGTGTTATCAAGCGGAATCTTAATTGTAGTATTATCGTAGTAATTAAGTGCTTCATATTCCTTAGAACCTGCAGGAATACTGTAAGCATAGGTTGTAAGAAGCTCGCCGTAGATACGGTATTTGTCTTTTTTCTCAGTGTCCTTTATCTGCTTTTCCTGAATGTCAAGCTTCTTGTATGCTCTTTCAAGATGTGTTGTTACAATTCTTCTTATATCAACAGACTTCTGGTGGATTCGTGTTGCAATCTCTTTCTGTCTGTAATAATCGATAATCAATCTGCTTATAGAATCATATTCTGTGTGGTTGTCATACATAGAAAGCTTCACAGCGGCAAATTCTGCAGGCACACCGTTGTCAGTTACCATATCGGGGTGGTAGATACCATTTCTTACATCAGACATAAGTGCGTCAAATACGTTGTATAATGCATCTTTCATAGGCTCATCAAGGCAGTTGGCAGGGTGTCCGCCATCAACTCCGGCACGGTATGCAAGCTCTTCTGCTATACATGTGCTTATTCCTGTATAGCTTGAAAGCAGCGCCTTGACAACAGGTACAGGCTTTGTAAATACTGTTTCGTCAAAATGCTTTCTGTCAGCTTCAAGCGGATTAATCTTGTCAGAAGTATTAGGAATGAAATAAGGTCTTCCAGGTAAAACTTCCCTGACTGAGCTTGTCTGTGCTGATATATGCTTGATACTGTCTAATATAGTATTATTGTCGTCACATAATATTATATTGCTGTGCTTGCCCATGAATTCTGCGATTATGTGCTTTCTGCACAGGTCACCGAGTTCGTTTAAATGTTCTGCCTCAATATCAATTACACGCTCAAATTTTGGCTGTGTTATAGATATTATTCTTCCGTTGTTCAAATGTTTTCTAAGAAGCATGCAGAAATTCGGTGCAGTAGCAGGGGATGGCTTGTTATCGTCTGTAAGATATGCAAGAGGAAGCGATGCATTTGCAGATAAAACAAGTCTGTACTGACCAGATTGTGTCTTTATTGTAAGCATTATTTCATCGGCTTCAGGCTGTGATATCTTGTAAAGTCTTCCGCCGTTAATTGTGTTGTTTAATTCATTAACAATGCTGGATATTGTAATTCCATCGAATGCCATAATGTCTCCTTTAATTAATATTCATTAATCTTATTGCATTATATTAACATACTTATTGCTGTAAGTCTTGTTATCTTTCACAAAAATTGGTATACTTTCCTAAGCATTATATGCGAATGGAAGGATAGAAACAATGATTAAAAGTATGACAGGCTTTGGCCGGAGTGAAATAGTTAAAGGTAACAGAAAGATTTCAGTTGAGATTAAGTCAGTTAATCACAGATATCTTGAAGCAGGTATCAAGATGCCTAAGAAGCTTAATGTATTCGAGAGCAGAATGAGAGACTTACTTAAGAAGTATGCAACAAGAGGCAAGATTGATATATTTATTAATTATGAGGATGATTCAGAAAGTCAGGTTAATCTTAAGTTCAACCAGAATATAGCTGATGAATATATGGCTATATTTAATAATATGTCCGAAAAATACAATCTTAAAAATGATATGACTGTTGGAGGTCTTGCCAGATTTCCAGAGGTTATCACAATGGATGAAGTGCAGGAAGACGAAGAGGAGCTGTGGCATTTTATAGAGGAAGCCATGAAGGCAGCCTTAGAACAGTTTGTTAATACAAGAATTCTGGAAGGTGAGAATCTTAAGAAAGACCTTTTAGGAAAGTTAGATCACATGGAGGAGCTTGTCGCATTTGTTGAAAAGAGAAGTCCTGAGATTATGAAGGAATACCGCAGCAAGTTAGAGAGTAAGGTAAAAGAGCTTCTTGGCGATACAACTATTGATGAGAGCAGAATCGCAACAGAGGTTATTATATACGCAGACAAGATATGTGTTGACGAAGAAACTGTAAGATTAAGAAGCCATATCGAGCATGCAAGAAAATGTCTTAACGAGGATGGCGGCATTGGAAGAAAGATGGATTTCATTGCACAGGAGATGAACAGAGAGGCTAACACAACTCTATCTAAGGCTAATGACATTGAGATATCTAATGCAGCTATTGACTTAAAGACTGAGATTGAGAAGGTAAGAGAGCAGATTCAGAACATTGAGTAGGCTTTCAATATATTTTTAATTGGTTTTGATTAAATTTACTTGATTGTTTCGGGCTTGTTAGGTATAATAACTTGTGCACTTTATGTGCAGAATGAGGTAATTATATGAGCAAAGGACTATTATTAGTTATTTCAGGATTTTCTGGTGCAGGAAAAGGAACTGTTATGAAGCGACTTTTAGAGCTTCATGATGAGTATTCACTTTCTATATCAGCTACAACAAGAAAGCCAAGAGAAGGCGAAGCTGATGGAAGAGAATATTTCTTTAAGACTGTAGAAGAATTCGAGAAGATGATTGCTGAAGATGCTTTAATAGAGCATGCACAGTATGTTGGCAATTATTACGGAACACCAAAGGCATATGTTGAAGAACAGCTTGATAAGGGCAACAATGTTATTCTTGAGATTGAGATACAGGGTGCCATGAATATCAAGAGAATGTTCCCGGATGCAGTGCTTATGTTTATAACACCACCGTCAGCGGCAGAACTTGAAAAGAGACTCCGTGGCAGAGGAACAGAAGATGAGGCGACAATTAAAGCCCGTCTTTCAAGAGCAGCAGAGGAAGCAGAAGGTGTTGAGGATTATGATTACATAGTTATCAATGATGAAGTCGATTTATGTGTTGGCCGTATTCATGATATTGTGTTATCTGAGAAGATGAAAGCTAAGTATAATCTTGGACTGATTAATAATATTAAAGAAGAATTAAAGGTTTATTCGAAAGGAGAATAATATAATGATACATCCATCGTATACTGAATTAATGGCTGTAATTAACAGTGAGGTTGAAGAGGGCGAGCAGCCTTTAGTACAGAGCAGATATTCAATTGTTAAGGCAACTGCTAACAGAGCTAAGGAAATCATCGATGCAAGAAGCGTTGAGGAGAAGATTGCCAAGGCAAGAATTGAAGCAAGCAACAAGGAAAAAGAGAAAGAAAAGGACAAGGATAAGATTGAGGAGAAGAGAATCTCTAAGGAAGATGAGAGAAAGCTTCAGGTTGGAACTCCTCTTGTAAGATGTTCAGAGAAAGACAAGCCATTATCAATCGCAGTTAAAGAATTCTACGAAGGTAAGGTTAAGATTCTTGGAAGTACAGACGAGAATACTTCATTATAATTAACAAAGACTGATGTTAAGGGCAACTGCTTGTATGGGCGGTTGCCCTTTTGTGCGAGTAGTGATGAGAATACAAGCGGGAATCACACAATCATGCTTGCATGTATTGTGTGATTATCGCTTGCATTCGAGGAGCACCGCGACAACGACAGAACGAAGTTCTGGAGTATGAGCTACGAGAAAAAATGAGGAGTTTGAAATTTTATGACGAATAGATATGATGAGAAAGAAAGACGGATTCACTGTGCATTTTCAGAAAAATGCGGTGGCTGTGATTATGCCGGGATGAAATATGACAATGAACTTGCAGTTAAGCAGAAGTACATTGAAGAACTTTTTGGCGAATATGTAAAAGTTGATGATATTGTAGGAATGTACAGACCAATACATTACCGCAATAAAGTTCATGCAGTTGTAGGACTTGATGATTCCAGAAATGTAATAGCAGGAACCTACGAGGAAAACAGCCACAGAATAGTTGATACATCGGACTGTATGATTGAAGATTCACAGTGTACAGACATTATTAAGGATATTAAAGAACTAATAGCTTCATTTAAATATCAGCCATATGACGAAGATGCGGGAAAGGGAATGATCCGACACATTCTTTTAAGAAAAGGATTTTCGACAAAGGAAATTATGCTTGTTATTGTTACAGCAGGAGTCGCATTTCCATCAAAGAATAATTTTCTCAAGGTGTTATGTGAAAAGCATCCGGAAATTACTACAATTGTGCAGAATATTAATGACAGGCGCACAAGCATGGTGCTTGGAAAGAGAAATATTGTTCTTAAGGGAAAAGGTTATATCGAGGATGTGTTGTGTGGCTGCAGATTCAGAATAAGCCCGACATCATTCTATCAGATTAACCACCAGCAGACTGAAAAGCTGTACAAAAAGGCAATCCAGCTTGCTGATATATCAAAAAATGACACTGTAATTGATGCATATTGCGGAATTGGTACTATTGGAATAGTCGCCTCAAAAAAGGCTGGCAAAGTTATAGGAGTTGAGCTTAATTCAGAAGCTGTATCAGATGCTAAGATAAATGCTTCAATTAACAATATAAAGAATGTCACATTTGTTAATGCTGACGCAGGAGATTTCCTTGTTGAGTATGCGAAAAATGCAAAGGCAGATGTTGTTATCATGGATCCGCCAAGAAGTGGAAGCACACCGGAATTTCTTAATTCGCTTCTTAAGATTAAACCAGACAGGATTGTGTATATTTCATGCGGACCTGATACACAGGCAAGGGATATAAAGGTGCTGGTTAAGGGTGGATATAAGGTTACGGCATGTCAGCCATTTGATTTGTTTCCTCATACGGAGCATGTGGAGACAGTTGTTCTTTTGTCCCAACAGAAGCCGGATGACACGATAGAGATCGACTTAGACCTGGACGAGCTGGATGCCACCAGTGCCG
>ERZ827186.1548-NODE-1548-length-18536-cov-3.367242_pt1 | contig 18536 bp, 19 predicted proteins | sample MGYA00519918_ERZ827186 | MGnify/ENA primary metagenome ERZ827186 (study PRJEB31778, sample SAMEA3449275) | human gut metagenome | biome: human gut; feature: human-associated habitat; material: faeces | place: United Kingdom | collected 2010/2012 ...
TTTTGAGGAAAAAACGAGAAATACCACGGGTTCACCTTGACAAAAGAGTATGGTAAAGACAAAATCCAATTTGGATAGATTAAAAAGGTGGTGTAAATAAATATTATTTAAAATCCATTTTGGAAAGATTTATTAAATTATATCATAATTAATTGTAAATATCAAATGTACTAAATTTATAAAAATAAATGTATTTATAAGCTTATTTATAAAAATTTTTCTTAGAAAATATATATTAGGTATTGACAAACAAAATTGTGAACGCTATACTGTAATTAGAGTTGTGAAATATCATAACTCTAATAACAAAATCTAATACTATTAAAATAATAAATGGAGGTAAATATGAAAATCTTATTGCGATTTTATTTGCAAAACAATAAGCTGCCGATTGATTATCGACGAATTATGCTTTCGTTTTTTAAACGGTCACTGTCAGATATTGCCGAGGGAAAATATTATGAAAAATATTATTTTACACCGGAACGCAGAAATTTTACTTTTGCGGTGAATCTGCCTATGCCGAAGTTTTCTAAAACGGAAATTCAACTCGGGAAAAATCAACTAAGCATTACTTTTTCAACGGCTGACTATAATACGGGATGTATTTTTATGTCTGCTTTTATAAAGCAAAAGGACAAGCCGATTCCCGCTCCACTCGGCAACGAAATGAAACTTGTCAGTGTTAATCTTGTGCCGGAAAAAAATGTTACTTCATCATCCGCTGTTGTAAAAATGCTTAGCCCTTTGTGTATCAGATTACATAAAGCCGAGAATAATTCGGATAAGTATATTTCGGTTGCTAATCCGGATTTTACGAAGATTGCAAAACAGGTAATTAAAGAGCAGCTTGTTGAAAGCGGTTTTGACGAGAAGTTAATTTCAAACTTTGAAATTAAACCGTTAAACGCAAAAAAAACAGTGGTTTATCACTATAAAAACTACATTGAATGCAGTTTAGGCAGTTTTAGTATTAATGCCGATAAATCGGTTATTAATTATCTGCTGAAAAGCGGTATAGGTTCACGAAAATCCGCAGGATTTGGCTTTGCCGAGCTTTTATCGGAGGGAGGTGAACCGAATTAATGAAAACAAAGATTGATTACTTTGATTATGACACTTTGCTACAGCCTACCGATTGGAGGTTTGCAGCAGCCGTTGTCGGTTTATGTAAATATTTTGATTACTTTGGAATTGTTTACAAAGTCCTCTATGATGTTGAAGAAAAGCCCGATAATTATATCCACGGCTTTGACGGTATTATTTACAAAAGTGAAGATATAACAGAAGAAAAATATCTTGAGTTTGCAGAGAACTATTTTGAAAAATATATGACTCACAAAAATATTTTAAACATTCTCGAAAGTCAAGAATTCAGTGAAGAACAAATTAAATTGGTAAACGACCTTGTTAAGAGCAAAACAGTTCTTAAAGGGTTGCTTGGCAAAACAAAATTCGACGGAACAAATAAAGATATTTTTATCTCAACTATTGAAGAAAATAGGGCGGAAATTATAAAAAATATCTTTAAAAACGGCAATAACCTTTATAAGAATTACTGCAATGAACGACTTATTTTTACTGAAGATAACAGCACTTGCAGACTTAGAGGCTACAATGTTGACAAAGACAGGAAAACAAGTAATCTCGGCTTTTGTTTTTCAAAGGAAAGTTTTGAGAGCAATGATATTTTAGAATTTGATTTTATACCGTTTGCTTTTTCAAATTCTGATATGAGAGAAACTTATTTTGTGAATAACAATTTTTCTGTTAAGTCTTTAACTCAAACAAACTATGCTTTTTCAAATCAACTTAGCAGTACAGAAAATAAAGACGACAAAAACAAACTAATGCTTGTTTTGCAAAATTCAAAGGATTATATAAGCTATGATGTTGAAATTATATCAAAATCTCAAGATAAGGCTTATTACGAAACATTCTTTGTACGACTTGAAAGATTAAAAAAGTTAAGAGAATTATCGGGGAAATCATTAAACTTTGTCAAAAAAATCAATGATGATTATTGGTTTAATCTTGAGAAAGAAGTTTATATGCGTTGTCTTAACAATGTGTTGCTTGACGATGTAATTTTAATGATGCTTAAGTTTTATTTTGATGATAATGCCGTTAAAGGCTATATAAAAAGCAGAACTGATATGCTAATAGACATAAATGTATCTTGGAAAGGAAATGAAATTATGGATGAAATTAAGTCAGCAAAAAGTTGTGGATTTTTAACTTCCAAAAAACTAATTGAAATGAAAAGCAGTAATAAAATTAATTCATATAAGCAAAAAATAATCAGTGCTCTTTGCGCACATGATTACGACAGAGCAAAAGAGATTATACTTAGTTTGTCTGCTTATGTCGGAATGGAATTTTCATTTTTCTATACATTTCTTGAAAATGCGGAAGAAAATAAAGATCTTGCATTTGCTTTTGCAAGCGCATTAATTGAAGTAAGCTCAAAAAATAACTAATATAAAGGAGATTTTATTATGAAAAATAAAGCATTAACATTAACTGTAATCGCAAATATGACAAGCAACTACGGCGAAAGCCTCGGTAATATTTCAAGTGTACAAAAGGTATTCAGAGGCGGAAAAGAGTACGCTACAAGAAGTCGTGAGAGCCTTAAAAACGCTATCTGTGTTCAGTCGGGTTTTTATGATGATTTACAGACATCAAACGACGGAGCAATGCAGAAACTTGTTAATGAAGATGTAAATGCCGCAACCTGCCGTGCGCTTGAGGGTGGATATATGTCAACAAAAGATGTTACATACATCCGTAACAGTTCTTTCTATCTTACAGACGCTGTTGCTACAGAGCCGTTTATTAATGATGCCCGTTTTCACAATAACCTTTACCTTGCAACCAATTATGCTATGGCACATGGTTTAAATGTTCAAAACAATGCAAAGGATTGCGGTCTTATGCCTTATCAGTATGAATATGACAAGTCATCTAAAATTTACAGTCTTACAATTGACCTTGAAAAAATCGGTAAGGACGAAAACTTTGGTGCAGAGGCAGATAACGCAGAAAAGTGCGAAAGAGTAATTGCTCTTATTAACGCAGTAGAAAATCTTTCACTTGTTGTTAAAGGAAATCTTGATAACGCAGAGCCGATTTTTGTGGTAGGCGGTCTTTCACCGAGAAAAACACATATTTTTGAAAATGCGGTTTCTGTTTCAGGCAAAAGACTTATTATAGAGCCGATTAAGGAAAAACTTGCTCAAGGTTACAGTTGTGCACTTATGCGTAACGGCGAGCTTTCAAACGAGGACGAAATTGTAAGAGAACTTAATCCTGTAAGTATGACAGAATTTTTTGAAAATCTCAGAGGTCAGGTTAAAGAGTATTTTTCAGAGTAAGGCGGAATTAATATGAAAGCAATTAGACTTCATATAAAACAAAACAGTGCAAATTACAAAAAAGAAGAAACTGTACAAAACCGTATGACATTTCCTTTACCGCCGTATTCAACTGTTATCGGAGCACTTCATAAGGCTTGCGGTTATACATCTTATCATCCTATGCAAGTAAGCGTACAGGGAAAGTACGGTTCTCTAAAAGCAAAAATGTATAAGGACGATTGTTTTCTTAACAGTCTTAATGATGACAGAAATTTGCTTGTAAAAATGAAAAATCCCGATATGCTTTCAAGTGCATATCAGGTTGTGGCTACTGCACAAAAGGCTCAAGGAAACAGCTTTGAAAAAGGCATTACAATTAATGTAATTAATGAAAAATTGCTTGAAGAATACCGCTTTTTAAAGCGTACAAAACGCAGAATCGACAGGCATAAAAAAATCATTAATAAAATGAAAACTCGGCTCAAAGAAATGAAAGCCGATGAAAATATTTCTGCCGAAGAAGTAAAAGAATTTGATAAGCGTATTAAGCATATAAAGGCTGTGTATGATGAGTACGAAAAGGTAAAGTATACTATTCCGTATTCCCATTTCAGAACGCTTGCAAAAGGCCCTAAGTATTATGAACTTCTCTGCGATATTGAACTTATCATTCATATAGTTGCAGATGAAAATACTATGAATGATATTATGGATAATATCGGAAATCTTACTGCAATCGGCAGAGGAGAGGATTTTGTAGAAGTTCTTGAGTGTGCTCAAACAGAGCTTTTTGATGTTGACGAAGATGTCGATTACGGAGAAACTGATTTTGATGTTTATATGCCTGTCGAGTATCTCGAAATTAATAAAGACGATATGGATATAATCTCTAAAACGGAAGGCGGATACACAGGCGGTACAAAATATTTAATGCCTAAGGATTACAAAACAGTGCAGTTAAAGGGCGGTATGAGAAAACGAGTGTTTAATCGTGTACCTATTATTTTCTGTCAACTTAACTATATTGAAAACGGTTGTAAAGGCATAATGCTTGACAAAACCGAGAACGGTATATATTCAGTGTTTTTAGCTTGAGGTATTTGTAATGAATATAGAAGATAAACTTGCAAAACCCGACAAAACAATCGGACAACATTCAAATGAGCTTATAGAGCAGGCAAAACTGCTCTATAAGCTCGGCTATATAAAATCTGATGATTTATACGCTGATTTACTTGTTTCATGTTTAAAACATGATAACGGTAAGGCAAATTCTCAATTTCAAAAAAGAATTACTAAAGGCGGAAATTTTCAACCTGAACAAGAAATTCCACACAGTATACTTTCGACTTTTTTTATTGATAAATCAGAATGTATAAAACCTATAAGCGTATATTTTGCTGTGCTTTATCATCACTATAACAAAGACTCTCCTGTTACAGTGTTTAAAGAAAACCGTGAGCTTATAGAAAAATTCCTTGCTGAATTTGGCTTTGATACAAACTCTTACAATAAAATGAAGAGAAATATTAAGAAAATCAAAGCTTTATTTGAAACCGAACTTTCTGATGAAGAAAAACAATACGCTGTTTTATTAAAAGGTCTTTTACATAAATGTGATTACAGTGCAAGTGCAGGTCTTGACTGCGAAAAGGTCAACGATTTTTTGACTGATTCTTTAAACAATTGGAAAAATACCCGAAATATACATTACAATGAATTGCAAGAATTTTGCATTAAAAATACCGACAGCAATTTAATTGTAACAGCACCTACAGGTATGGGCAAAACCGAGGCGGGATTGCTTTGGTGCGGGGACAATAAATGTTTTTTCGTTTTGCCGTTAAAAACAGCTATCAATGCGATGTACGAAAGAATTAAAAAGCTTTGCGGAGATAATTCTCAAGAAGATTACAAGGAAAGAGTGGCACTTGTTCACTCCGATATGAAATCCTATTATTTGGAAGATTCAATAATTAGCGGAAAAAATTATGATTTTGCGTATGCACAATGCAGTAAACAGCTTGCACTTCCGATTACAATTTGTACGCCTGATCAGATATTTGACTTTGCATTGAAATATGCAGGTTATGAATACAAACTTGCGGTAGCGTCATATTCAAAGTTTATTATTGATGAGATACAGATGTATTCACCTGATGTTTTGGCTGCAATTATTTATGCAATTGAGATGATTCATACTTTGGGTGGTAAAGTGGCTGTAATTACCGCAACTTTGCCTCCGTTTGTAAGAAACGAGATTGAAAAAATACTCGGAACAGATGTAAAAACATCCGATTTTTCTGATAAAGGAAAGCTAAGGCATAATGTAAAAGTATATGAAAAAAACTTGCAGTCTGACGATATTATAAAAATATTTGATGATACAATATGCGATAAAGTAAAAAAATATCTTGTCGTTTGCAATTCAATTGATATTGCAAATAAGATGTATACCGAAATAAAAAATTCGGATATTAACGCAAGTGTAAATCTGTTTCATTCCAATTTTACAAAAAATGACAGAAAAACTAAAGAAAATGCGATTTTGGCAGCCTCTGAAAAAACTAACGAAAGTATGAATATACCTGAAATATGGATTTCAACATCCGTAGTCGAAGCAAGTCTTGACATTGATTTTGATATTCTTATAACAGAACTTTCGGATTTGTTTTCACTTTTCCAACGCTTTGGCAGAGTAAACAGAAAGGGTAATAAAGACTTTTCATCTTCCAATTGTTTTGTATTTACTGAAATTCAAGGTAATGCACATCGTTTTGTTGACGATGCTATTCATTCGTTGTCAAAACAGGCAATTTTAAGCGTTGACGGAATTATCTCTGAAGTTCTTAAAAAAGAACTTATAGATGAGTACCTTTCGGTTGAAAAAATCGAAAAATCAAAATATTATCAAGAATATCGTAAAATTTATAAATATTATAAAGAATATGTCGATTATCTCTCTCTTAAAAAAGATGGAATAAGAAGTATTGACAGAAGTGACGCTGTGCCGATTGATGTTTATAATCAAAATGAAAGTGCCATAGAAAAAGCTTTGGAAGTTTTAAAATCAGATACTTATTCAAGAGATGATAAACTTAAGGCAAACGAAGAAATACTTGGCTTCACGGTTTCCGTACCTAAATTCAGAATTGACGATTATGAAATAAAAAAATTAAAAATGCCATATACTGAATTACCTGTTATTAACAGCAGTTATGATTCCGAATGCGGCATCAGATTTGATAAGGAAAAGAAAACCAAAAAGCAAGATAAATCTGATGATAACGGAGAACCTGATAATTTTATATGAGGTATGATTATGGACGAAAATAATATTTCGGGTATGCATATTTATTATTACTATGTTTGTAAAAGAAAGCTGTGGTATTTTTCAAACGGTTTGACAATGGAAAGTGAAAACGAAAATGTCAAAATCGGAAAACTTATAGATGAAACCACTTATAAGCAAAAGAAAAAACATATTATGATCGACAACACAATCAATATTGATTTTATTACCGAGCATAAACTTTTACATGAGGTAAAGAAAAGCAGAAAGATAGAGGAAGCGGGTATTGCTCAACTTAAATACTATCTTTATTATCTGAAAAAGCGTGGGGTAGAGGGAATAAAAGGCAGAATTGATTATCCTTTGCTAAAGCAAAGTCTTAATGTTGAACTTAGCGAAGAAGATGAAAGAGAGCTTGAAAGTGCGGCAGCTGATATAGTAAAAATTATATCGGCTGCTTTGCCGCCAAAATTTGAAAGTAAAAGAATTTGCAAATCATGTGCTTACTATGATTTGTGCTGTATTTGAGGTGATAAAATGCAGGAAAGTTATTACATATATTCGTCAGGCAATTTAACTCAAAAAGACAACACATTAAGATTTACTGCAATTGACGGAAATGTAAAAGATCTTCCGATAGAAAATATTAAAGAAATTTATATTATGAATGAAATAACGGTTACATCTAAATTGCTGAACTTATTTTCAAAATACGGAATACTTGTACATTTCTTCAATTACTATCAATTTTACATAGGAAGTTTTTGCCCAAAGGAAACAAAACTTGCAGGTCAGCTTTTGGTTAAGCAAGTGCTTGCTTACGGAGACTATTCAAATAGATTATCAATAGCAAGAGAATTTATAGTTGCTGCGTCTTATAATATTTACAGAAACTTAAGATACTACAACGGCAGAGGCAAGAATGTGTCAGAGCAAATGGCTGCTATTGAAAATTTGAGGAGGAAACTTGCAGATGTAGAAACCATAGAAGAGTTGATGGGAATTGAAGGTAATATTCGTCAGGAATATTACAAAGCGTGGAATGTAATTATTGATCAGAATATTGAATTTGATAAAAGAGTTTATCATCCTGCCGACAATATGATTAACAGCCTTATTTCATATGTCAATTCTCTTGTATATACAAAAACTTTGGCGGAAATTTATAAAACCCAACTTAATCCTACAATAAGCTATCTTCATCAGCCGGGTACAAGGCGATATTCTCTTGCACTTGATGTTTCGGAAATTTTCAAACCGCTGATTGCGGATCGTCTGATCTTTTCTTTGCTTAATCGAAAACAAATAACAGAAAGCAGTTTTGTAGAAGGACTTAACGGTTTGCAGCTTACCGAAAGAGCGTCACGAATAATTACATCTGAATTTGACGAAAAATTAAAGACAACTATTTTTCACAAAGAACTTAATAAAAATGTATCTTATCAATTCTTAATCAGACTTGAACTTTATAAACTGATAAAGCACATTATAGGAGAAAAAGAATATAAAGGCTTTGAAATGTGGTGGTAAATATTGTATGTAATTCTTGTATATGATATAATATGTGATGAAAAGGGCAGAAAAATACTTCCAAAGGTATTTAAGATTTGCAAAAAATATCTTGTGCATATTCAAAACTCTGTTTTTGAAGGAAACTTAAGTAAAGCAAACTCACTTGCTTTGGAAAAAGAACTTGATGTTTATATCAGAAAAGACAAGGATTCGGTAATAATGTTTCATACCCGTGAAGAACGGTGGATGAATAAAGATTTTCTTGGAAAAACGGATGATAAAACATCAAATTTTTTGTAACGCTTTTATTGTCGACCTGACATAGCACAAAACCCCCGGCAGGTTGACAGAACCTAAAAATCAAGTAATCATCGGTATAGTTGCTTTTGATATATTGAAATGACAGTAGTATTTGATAAATATTTGGTATATCGACAAAACAGCACAGAAAAATGCCGATGATTACTTATCATTTTATCCCACGGCTATAAATCTATCCATATTGGATTTTAAAATAACAACATATAGTAGCAAGTGTGTTAACTAAATCACTATAAATCTATCCATATTGGATTTTAAAAGGCTTTACGAATAAGGACTTTTTTTGAGTTGTAACCTATAAATCTATCCATATTGGATTTTAAAATATTTTTTTATTGTAGTTACATTCCTACTATATTTACTATAAATCTATCCATATTGGATTTTAAAACTTCTGTGATGAATGAAAGTCCCATTACATAGTTTACTATAAATCTATCCATATTGGATTTTAAAAACCTTTATGCCGTAGTAGGCGACAGCGGACAAGCGACTATAAATCTATCCATATTGGATTTTAAAATAATTATACATTAAATACATAAGAAAGTCAAGAAAACTATAAATCTATCCATATTGGATTTTAAAAAAGGCGGTTAAGATAACGAAAAACGGTGTTGAATTTCTATAAATCTATCCATATTGGATTTTAAAAGTATTCGGATGCCTCTGCTCAGTATAAAGAAACAAACCTATAAATCTATCCATATTGGATTTTAAAATTAAATGGCTTGTATCGGTTCAAACAGTCAAGCAATCTATAAATCTATCCATATTGGATTTTAAAATATAGTGCGCCGTTGTGTTCAATGACAAAGCGACTGACTATAAATCTATCCATATTGGATTTTAAAAGCCACAGATATTATAAATACTTTGGATAGTATTTATCTATAAATCTATCCATATTGGATTTTAAAATTTTTAATTTTGTCAATAGTATAATAAAAGGTTTTCTGCTATAAATCTATCCATATTGGATTTTAAAAAAAGTATTTCCGGGCATATCAGACTCGCCAGTCATACTATAAATCTATCCATATTGGATTTTAAAAATTACTAATAACACAATAAAAATGCTTTTTGCTCGCTATAAATCTATCCATATTGGATTTTAAAACCGAAAAATAATCTATTTTGCCAACCGTAAAAGCCGCTATAAATCTATCCATATTGGATTTTAAAATGGTATGATGATTCTTATGTAACTACTCAACTTTCTACTATAAATCTATCCATATTGGATTTTAAAAACACAGAAATACGGTGCTACAACTGCAAGTATAGCTTCTATAAATCTATCCATATTGGATTTTAAAAATTGTTATTAATAACACTAACAATAACACAAGTGCCTATAAATCTATCCATATTGGATTTTAAAACTGTATCAAGCATTCAGGGTGACGTTCTCGGCTATATCTATAAATCTATCCATATTGGATTTTAAAAAAAATTACGGCTCAACGGTCGGCTATGCTTGCAGTTCTATAAATCTATCCATATTGGATTTTAAAATGATGACGAAATTAATGTTACGCTGATTGACTATAACTATAAATCTATCCATATTGGATTTTAAAAGAAAATTACGGCTCAACGGTCGGCTATGCTTGCAGTCTATAAATCTATCCATATTGGATTTTAAAAGTATTCGGATGCCTCTGCTCAGTATAAAGAAACAAACGGCGATGTAATGGAATCCAACAGAGCACATCAGCAACTGTCAGATACAATGGCGCAAATCGGTGCTGTTGCAGAACCTGTACTTAATTCGATTATTGGCTTAGGTGCAAAGTTACTCGAACAGTTATCGCCGCTTATCGAAAGTGTAGCTGAGAAGCTTGCCCCTGTGCTCATTAACATCTGCGAAGAGGTTGCCCCGATAATCGTGTCAATGCTTGAACAGATTATGCCATTGATTGAGGAATTGCTTCCGTTTATAGCTCAACTTATGAAACAGTTAGCACCAATAATTGTTCAACTCGTAGAAGCACTATTACCTGTTCTCGTACAAGTAATCAAACAGCTTTTGCCTCCGTTTATGGAAATTCTCAACGCATTAATGCCGTTGTTAGACACTATTTTTCAGCTTGTACAGCCGTTTATCGACTTGATTTTACAGTTAATAGAGCCGTTCGCAGCACTTATTTCAACAGCTATTGCACCGCTCATAGTCAAACTTGCAGAGTTGCTCAATAACTTGTTACAGCCGCTTATCCCTGTTTTTAACGAGATTGCAGGCATATTAAGTGAAACATTACAGCCCGTTTTCGAGGCTCTTGCACCCGTTTTCGACTTATTGACAGACGCATTAAGTCCGCTATTTGAGCTATTATCAATGCTGCTCAACGCTATCCTACCTGCTTTAACTCCAGTTATTGAAATTCTTGCAGATGTTTTCAGCAATGTACTCGGATTAGCTATCAAAGGAATAAGCGGTGCGATTGAAAGCTTGACGGGAATTTTCAACGGTTTGATTGACTTCATAGACGGAGTCTTTTCAGGAAACTGGAATAAAGCGTGGAACGGCATTTTAGAAATATTCAAGAATGTTCTAAACTTAATTCCAAACGCAGTTGAATTCATAATAAACGGTGCAATCGGAATGATTAACGGTCTGTTTGACGGAATCAATTGGGCAATTGAGTGGGCAGGACTTGAAATTCCGCACATTCCAGAGGTCACTCTCCCCCGTTTCCGTGCCGGTATCGACTATGTACCGAACGACAAGTACCTCGCTTATTTGGATGCAGGTGAAGCGGTTTTGACAGCACAAGAGGCTGAACAATATCGTAAAGCCAAGCAGGACGGTACAAATCCATTTAGGAGTGACAGCACAGACAAACCGTCAACGACTAACATTGACATCAATGTGAATATCAGCGGCGTAACGGTCAATAGTGATTCGGATATAGATAGTCTTGCGGAAAGATTATCTGAGCGATTAGCAGCGGAAATTACAAGTAAAAGGAAGGTGTTTAGCTGATGCACAACTTTTTTTATAATGGCAAATGGCTTAGTCAATTCGGCGGTCGTATAGTTAATGCACCTTATCACTCTGTTGCTCAGCGTGATTTTGAGCTTATATCAATTCCGGGGCGAAGCGGAGATATAGTGCAGGACAACAGCAGATACAAAAATGTTGATTTTGAGCTGCAAATAGCTTTAATGCCGCTGCTCGCACACACAAGTGCTCAATATCTTGCGTATAAAATTATAGATTGGCTGACTGAATTTAACAATTATCAAACATACAAGGACACATATAACAAAGGCTATTATTGCTATGCTGTAGTGACTAACCTTGACACAATTCAGCGTGAGTTACCTTCATATCTCACAACTACTGTTAAATTCAGTCGTAAGCCGTATTGGTATGCACAAACAGAGCCTATAAGCCTTGTTAGCGGTCAAAAGCTAAATTTACTCAACCCTGAAAGAATGCCGTCAAATCCGCTTTACAAGCTCACGGGTACGGGTGCTTCTGCAACGCTAACGATAAACGGTGAAACACTATCTATAAAAAATTCAATTAACGCAGATTACACAGTCCTTGACGGTGAAAATATGCAGTATTACTCTGTTAAAAACGGCATTAAATCTTATATCTCACCTCTCTTGCCACAGCAATTTAAAGCAGGAGAGAATGAGATTATCGCCAATCAGGTTATTGGTTCGCTTACACTTGAGCCAAATTGGAGGCGCTTATGATACCTTTAGTCTACGAAACGACAAGCAGAATATTATCGCTCAACTCAATGCACTACCTCGGCAGGCTTACCGGTTGCACAGAATGTACAGTCGAAGAGTCACGCAATGCAGATTACACACTAAGTGCAAGCGTTGTTAAAAACTCCGAATGTGCCGAAAGTGCTGTTGTACAAAATTATATATACGCAAAGCCAAACCCAACAGACGAAGCACAATTTTTTGAAATCTACGAGGTAGTAGAAAAAAACAATGTGCTTAGTATCAAAGCGAAGCACATCAAACATAACTGCTATAACAACATTCTTGCCGCAGGCGAAACATCAGCACAACTCTATTCACCTGCGGAGGCTTACGAAAATTTAGACGCTCTTTTTGACAACAACTATGTATTTTCGTCAGATATAACGAACAGAAAAAGCATCAACCTCGGCTACACTCAAGTATGCACACTTGGTGACTTTCTCGGCGGTTTAGAGGGCAGTTTGCTTGACCTGTTTGGGGGTGAATACAAATGGAATAATTTTAATGTTTCATTGTTAAAAAATCGAGGGCAGAAACGAGCGTATAGCCTCAAGTGGGGCGACAATATATCAAGCTATGAAAAAACTCAATCAAGTGAAACTACGATAAGCCATGTGTGTGCTTATGCTACTGTTTATGATGAATTTTCAAAGCAAGACATACAGATAATTGCTGACCCTTATGAGATTTTTGAACAAAAATCAAAAACAAATAAACTAAGTGTATATCCAGTTCCTGACAATCTTGTTAACGGAATAATTGTCAACTCTTCGACAGGCGACGGATACGAATTTGTCAAAAACACTTGCAGAATAGCAGCAACAGCTTACATAGGAGGAGATAAACTTGGTGAGATCAAGAGCAATATTAAAGTTGATGTAGAAGCGGTCCTTGACGATATGCAACAGTTTAATCTTTGCGATACTGTTACAGTAATCTTAAGTGACAGTATTGCAGCGGAATCCAAAATAGTCAAAACTACATATGATACACTTAGAGAACGATATAAACAGCTTGAGCTTGGTTCGTTCAAAACTAAGCTATCTGATTTCGTAAAATAAATGAGGTGAACATAATTGAATGTAAAATACAAACTTAATCTTGATGTATACAAAGACGAAAATTACGAAAGTATAATAGTCGCTCAAAATGATGACAAGTCACGCATCATTGAATGTAAGCTATATGCTGATTCACAACCGGTAGCGCTATCTTCAAGCGTTACCGCTGCATTTAATGCGACTGTTGGTAATGTTATTGTTGCTGAAAATGTGCCTTGTATAGTTGCAGACAATGCGGTTAAAATCACTCTTGCGAAATCAATGCTACAGCTCGCAGGTATGATGCAGTGCGAGCTTGTGCTAAGCGAAAATGATACAATTCTAACTACACAGCATTTCAGCGTTTTTGTGAACAAGTCAGTAATAAATACAAAATCTAAATATGAACCAACAGGCGCAAATTTAGCAACCAAAAATGATGTTAATTCCGCAATTGAAACCGCATCTGCAAAAATGATAGCAAAAGACTCTTTGCTCAATACATCTACAAGCATTAATCTCACATCGCTTGAGGACACAGAACAGACAGCGAACGGAGTTACTATTTCAGTCAAGAACAATAAAATTAGCTTGAGTGGCACATCTACCGCTGCGGTTAATTTTTATCTCAAGCTCAAGCGTGCGGTTACTCTTGAACAAGGCAAAGCGTATTGCTTATCGTTGCAGAATTTTGCTAATATTACAAACAGCGGTTGTGTGTTCTATCCTGCGAATAGTCAGACGGTAATCAGCTCATCTTGGCTCTTGTCAGAAGTTAGTGCTTTTAAAAATGCAGCGGCCACTTATAGAGCGACAGAAAATGCAACCGTAAATTCGATTAAAATTGCGGTTGCTACAAATAGACTTGTTGACAACAGTTGTAATCTTCAACTTGAACAGAACAATAAGCGTACAGCTTATTCTAACCCTGACTTAATAAAGTCTAATATTAAACCTGAATTTTACCAAGCTCCGGACTACGCTATGAATTATCTGTATGTTTCAAATGATTATGACGAAGATACAGACGGTTTTGGTGTTACAAAGTTCAACTCTATTCTGTCTGCTAATGATAGTATAACAGACAACAACTATCATAATCGCTACACAATCATCGTTGCACAAGGCACATATACAGATCTGCAAGATAGATACGCAGGTTTGTCCGATGTGGGGCTTGCAGGTTACAGAGGAATAATGACTAAAGACTATGTTTATTATGAGTCTGAGAATATCTATAACCCCTCTGCAACTATAATCAAATGGGACGGTGCAACAGGCTTTGATAAGTCTACTTTGAAGTCTGAGGATATAATCAAAAAGTGCCCATTCCACCTCGACCTTAATGTTCACACGCATATCAAAGGATTTACCTTTGACTGTAAAAATCTCAGGTATGCCTTACACCTTGAGAGCGGCGGCACAGGTTATGCAACTGAATGGACAGTATCTAATTGTATCTTCAAGTGGGGCGGTCGTGCTGATTGTACGGATTATGCTGGTAAAACAACTGTTCCAGCGCTCGGATGTGGTCACAGTTTTGGCGAGATAGGATTGATTGAAAACTGCAAAATTATTCCCACAGACTGCACTGTTGGCTATCAGAACCACGAAAATGCTGACAATAGCGATTTTGGATTGTCAATCAAAACAGGTTCAAGTATTACTATTCGCAACTGTGATTTTGGAGGAACTGAAATTCAAGCAAGAACGCTGAAAGGTGAATATTCTGACACGCCGAATGTACTTACTGTTGACCGCTGCGTCAATATATCTGAAATTAAGAAATTGTATGCAGCTCCGGCAACGAAATGTGACTGGACAGTTGTTGAAAATCTAAATAAATGAGTAAATAAAGGAGAATGACTATGGCAAACATTACTTGCGTTGATATTTCAGAATTTCAGCAAGGCATTAATTTTAACAAAATGAAAAATGACGGTATAAAAGCTGTCATTATAAGAGCAGGCTACGGCAGAGAATCAAGTCAGAAAGACAGTATGTTTGAAAGCCATTATCGCAACGCTAAAGCGGCAGGGCTTAAAATTGGTGTCTATTGGTATAGTTACGCCGACAGCGCCGGCGATGCAGAAAAAGAGGCAAAGGCTTGCCTTGAATGCATTAATAACAAATCTCTTGATATGCCGATTTATTATGATTTAGAAGATAATTCGCAAACTAAACTCGGCAAAACAAAACTTACAGAGATTGCAGAACGATTTTGTGAAACAATCAAGAAAAGTAACTACAGAGCAGGTGTGTATGCCAATCTGAATTGGTTTAACAACTATCTTGATTACGACAAATTAAAGGCAAAGTACAGCATATGGCTTGCTCAGTATAACGATAAAGCTGAGCTTGCTTGTGACATTTGGCAGAATAGCTCAACGGGCAAGGTCAGCGGTTACGGCGGTAACATTGACACAAATGTAATTTACAACGATAACATCTTCGGCAAATCCGAAACAAAGGTTAAAAAGCCAACGCTGACATATAGAGTCTTTGCAGACGGCAAGTGGTACAATGAGGTCAAGGGGTTATCAAATGTAGCAGGACGAAAGAAACAAGCTATTTCAGCCGTTGCAGTTAAGGTCAGCAAAGGCGATATAAAGTATAGAGTGCATTTGCTCAATGGTGATTGGCTTGACTGGGTAGACGGCTATGACATCAACGATAGCAACAACGGCTATGCAGGCATTAAAGGCAAAGTCATTGATGCCGTGCAGGTCGAGTTTAACGGCGCTGGCGACTTCAAAGCTACATATCATGTGCGTAAGCAAGGTGAAAAGAAATTCCTTGACTGGCAGTATAACGGCGAGAAAGATACAAAGCAGGACGGCTATGCAGGCGTTATCGGCACAAAAATTGACGGCTTGCAGATTACTTTGACTTAATCAGGAGGTATAAAAAATGAAAGACAATATTATTCAGGCTACTGTTTCGGTAGCTATCGGTGCATTGGCGGCTTATTTTAACATCTTATTAATTCCTGTTCTTGTTCTCTTTGCGGTAATGGTTATAGATTACTGCACAGGAATGGCATCTGCATACAAAAATAAAGAGATTAAGAGCAAGACAGGCTTGATTGGCATACTCAAGAAATTGAGCTATCTTGTTCTCGTATGCGTGGGCGGTGTTGTTGATTATCTCATCGGTGCAGGACTTGCCACAGCAGGGATTGAGTTTTCAAGCTATTATTTCGGCTTGATAGTTGCAGTATGGCTCATCATAAACGAATTAATCTCAATTCTTGAAAATCTATCGGAGTTAGGTACACCGATTCCGAAATTCCTTGTAAATATCGTCCGCAGATTGAAAAATACAGTTGAGAATAAAACCAATACAGACACAAAAGAATAAGCATACATAAGTTTAGCCCCTCGAGTACCAAATTGGTAGCCGAGGGGCGATTTTTTTAATTTGCATACGGTTTTATATACACATCGAAAAGGTAGCACTCTTTGCGTGAACTTCACAGTATTCTTTTCTGAGTTCGTATTTTTTTCATGTTAAATCTCTCCTTCGCAATATTATCGAGCTTTTCAATGATAAGTTTTTCAACATATATAGGCGGTTTGCTCTTACCACCCTCCCAATTCTCGATTGTTCGCAACGGAATTTCAAGTAAGTCGCTCATAGCCTGTTGCGTTAGTCCTGCGTTAAGTCGTGCGTCTTTGATTTTCATAGTGAAAACTCCTTTATTTGTAGTCACCTCGATTATCACACGAGTATCAATCTTTAGCATTAAGACCATTTACGAATGCAGACACAATAGTTAAGAATTTTGATGTAAACTTTTTTTCTTTCAACAGATCGTAAAAGAAAAGGCATTCATGATTCGCTGTTGCGCTCAGTTGGAGAATGTCGCAACACACATCGTCACGATTGTGGCTACTTATGTCTTGAGAGATTTTGAGCTTGAGGACAGCTAAATCATTTTTATTGCAATTCTTTGCGATGTATGTGCCATCCGCTTTCGCTTGCAGAATAAGCTCTTCAAGAGTCATCTGAATTGTGCAATCAATATCGCTTGCTGTAACTTTCAATGCTTGCGCTATCTTGTTGATGTTCTCTCGTGAGATAGTAACATTGCTTGTTGCGTCAATGTTCTCCCAGCGAGCCATCATCGGCTGGTCGCAGCCTACTCGCTCCGCCAATTCGGCTTGAGTGAAACCACAAGCTTGTCTAAAATCTTTGATGTTGTATTTGTACATTTATAATTCCTCCTTAAGCGAGCGGAAATTTGTATCCGCTCGCTTGTATTTAGTTACATAAAGTTAATGATTGTATCGATGTATTTATCAATGTCATCGTTTATGTCGAATATTTTTATATCATTATTTTTTCTTCTTTTGTATTTATCTTTGTAATAATCTAAGTGAGAAAGAAAGTTACAATCAACATCGCGCATCATATGTGATCTACCGTCGATGTTGAAATCATAAGTAGAAGTGAAAGTGAAAACCTGCTCAAAAAATTCTTTCTTGAGTACGAGTTTGTCGTCTTGAATGTACTTGACATACTTATTACGAACTTCTTTGGTGTAAGAATTGATAATATGTGCTTTTCCAAGAAAATCTATTACTTCGTCTTCCGTTTTCCAAGACACATAGTATCTGAATCGAGATTTATCGTTTAGCAGTGCAGGAATATCCTTCTGTTCTATTCCTGCCGCAAACGGTGAGAACTCTCTATCAAACTCGTATGTGAGTTCGATAGCTTTTTCACTGTTGAGGTATTGTTTGATATTGCTGTAATCCGTCATGATAGTAACTCCTTTATTTTAAATTTAATTTGATAAACACATATTAACACATAAAACACATATTGTCAATAAAAAATTATAAATTCTCTATGAGAGCTTTTTGTGTTTTGTACCCTGCAACGAGTACACCATATGCGCCTGGCATATGCACACCAAACTCGTCAACTTGCAGATAGAGGAAGTATTTTTCTGATCTGTAGAGGTCTGCTCTATCGCAATCAGTGCGAACTTGATAAATACGATTTGTCTTTTCGTTGAGAGTGTTGATTGCTGCGTTGATTTTGGTGTTTGTGATTTTCATAGTGAAGACTCCTTTTTAATTATGTGAGATGTTGTTCATCTCTTATCTTGATTACATTATACCACTATTATGGTGGGCTGTCAATACTTTTTTTAAAAAAATTTTATTTAAATATATAATTTGTCCTTCAGATACAGATTTGATACTCGAAGAGCTTTGTCTTTGTTTAGTTATTATCAATAAATTTTTGCATAGCATCATTAAACACTAA
>ERZ827186.1562-NODE-1562-length-18373-cov-3.567911_pt1 | contig 18373 bp, 19 predicted proteins | sample MGYA00519918_ERZ827186 | MGnify/ENA primary metagenome ERZ827186 (study PRJEB31778, sample SAMEA3449275) | human gut metagenome | biome: human gut; feature: human-associated habitat; material: faeces | place: United Kingdom | collected 2010/2012 ...
CCTGAGATCAAGTCCGGTGTATTCTCCGGATTTTTAATGGCAGTCACCATGTCACTGGACGATTTTTCGATCACCTTCTTTACAAAAGGTGCGGGCGTCAATACACTTTCTACCATGCTCTACACAGAGCTCCGGAAGGGGATCCGCCCGGAATTATATGCTTTATCGACCATTTTATTTTTGATTGCCTTCCTGCTCCTTCTCGTGATGAACCACCGTTCTTCCTCCGAGGGAAAAGGTGCAAAACAGGCAATCTAGGAGGCAGCTATGAAAAAACGACTTGCAATGCTCTTTGCACTGTGCCTCATGACAGGTGTTCTCTCCTCCTGTGGAAAAGACACCAGTTCCACTGAGACAACAAAGAAAGATGACAATACGCTTGTAATTTTAAATTACGGAAAATACATTGATGAATCTGTTCTTGATCAATTTGAAAAAGAGACCGGCATTAAGGTCAAATTAGAGGAATACGAAAGTCCTGAGGAAATGTATACCAAGTTTTCTGCAGGCTCCATCAATTATGATCTCGTCTGTACCTCAGATTACATGGTGGAGCGTCTGATCAACGAAGATCAGGTGTTAGAGATCAACTTTGATGATTTCGAATATTATAAAAATCTTGATTCATCCATTATTGAAGCATCACAGATTTTTGACCCGGAAAATAAATATTCCATGCCTTATTTTTACGGTACGCTCGGTATCCTCTACGGAGGCGGCGACGGAACCGTTTACCAGAATATCGCTGCTGCCTTCACCGGCATCACCGGTTATTCCTTCCTCGTATTCAACCTTCTCTGCGCACCTTGCTTCGCTGCCATCGGCGCTATCAAGCGTGAGATGAACAACGCAAAGTGGACCTGGTTCGCAATCGGCTATCAGTGCGGCTTTGCTTACTGTATCGCACTCATGGTCAACCAGTTCGGCGGTCTCTTCACCGGAAACGTCAACGTCGTCGGTCTTATCTTCGCCGTCGCGATACTTGCCGGCATGATCTGGATGCTCGTTCGTCCTTACAAGGAAGCGACCAAGCTGACTACAAAAGTCAAAGTAAACTGACACTGAAATGTGAAAGGAGTCATTCAAAATGTTTGCATGGATCGCAGAAAATATTGTCACGATAATTATATGCGCAGTGCTTGTCGCAATGGTGGCAGCCATAATCGTAAGCCTTGTCAAGGATAAGAAAAAAGGTAAGTCCAGCTGCGGTTGCAAGTGCGGTTCCTGCCCTATGGCTGGCTCCTGCCACTCAAAAAAGTGATCTATGACGAATGGGGCTGCCGCATTCAAGCGACAGCCCCGATTTTAAAAAACGGAGCAGGTTTTGCATGGATGAACATATCGAACTCAGCGCTTCCGCAATAAGATACCTGCTCGCGCTGAAAGCTCTTGGGCATGACGGCGGCGGTATACGCAGTGTTGATATTGCTGCGGCACTTGGTCTTTCCAAGCCCAGCGTACACAATATGATGAAAACGTTTGACGAGATGGGTCTTGTCTCAAAAAACGCATACGGTGCGGCATACCTTACACACCTCGGCAAAGAGATTGCTGACCGCTACGGGCGTTATTACGATTCGGTATCCGAGCTTTTGCAAAAGAGCTTTCCGGATGCGGGAAATGTTGATGCGGCTGTTTATATGCTGCTTTCGGAGTTGCCGGAAGAAAGCCTTGACGGGCTGGGCGGAGAAAAAGAAAGTGGTATTGCATAAAATGACGGAAATAATTTGTGCACTGACGGTGGCGACAGTCACACTGGCGCTTTCGGTCGGAATGCGAATAATACTGAAAACGCGGATCTTCTGCGAGAAAAAGAGGAAAAGGAAAAATGGTCAGGACTGTACTTAAAATAGACGGTATGATGTGTTCTATGTGCGAGTCGCATGTCAACGACTGCATACGCGCCGCATTCAACGTGAAAAAGGTCTCATCCTCGCATTCAAAAGGAGAGACGGTTATCATTTCCGATATGCCGCTTGATGAGGACGCACTTAAAGAAAAAATAGCCGCAACCGGCTATGAACTCCTCGGTGTCAGCACCGAGCCTTATGAAAAAAAGAGCGGTCTTTTCGGACTGTTCGGTAAAAGAAACTGAGATACATATAAAGAAGGAGAGATGGTTTGAGCGTAGTTATAGTAGGCGGTAATGAGCGCATGGCTCGTCAGTACGAGGACCTGTGCCGCGAATATTCATGCCGCGCAAAGATATTTATGAAGACCGACCGCGGAATTCAGAATTTCGGCACCCCCGATCTTTTGGTGCTGTTTACAAGCACAATGTCGCACAAGATGCTTGACATTGCCACAGGACAGGCTAAAAAGCGGAACATCCGCGTGGCGCGTTGCCATACAAGCTCGATGTCCGCGCTGAGAAATATTCTCGAGATGAATGTCATTTAACTAAATCGAATAAAAAACCATGGGGCTGTCGCGCCAATGCGCGACAGCCCCATGGTGGTTCATTCAAGAAATCCCGCCACTATCTGTTCTTCGGCTTCCTTTTCGTCAAGACCGAGCGTCATCAGCTTTATCAGCTGCTCGCCCGCGATCTTTCCGATAGCAGCCTCATGTATCAGTGAGGCGTCAATATTGTTTGCGGCAAGGCAGGGACGCGCCAGCACGTGTCCGTTGTCCATTATGATCGCATCGCACTCGGTATGGCCGTGGCATTCGGCATTTCCGTTGATAAGGCTGTCAAACTCCTGGCGGCTGTTGTCCTTGGCGACGCTACGTGAAACCACGTCTGCGGAGGAGCCGTCGCCGTTCATATCCACGGTAAAATCGGTTTTGGCGTTCTGCTCGCCCGTCGTCATTATTTTTTCGCGTATTACGAGCCTTGCATCCTTGGCAAGGTCGGCGGTCGTGCGGCGCAGGGTATCGTCGATACCGGCGATCTGAGTCGTCTCCATTTCCATGGAGCCTCCTTCTTCAATATGCACTACCGTTGTGGGGTTCATCAGCCGCTTTCCGCGTCCCTCGCCCTCTCCGTAGTGCTTCTCCACGTACTTTACATGCGAGCCGCGCGAGATGTAAAATGTGTGTATGCCGTCGTGCTGGGCGGTCTCGCATCCGCCGTTATGAATGCCGCAGCCGGCTATTATCACAACATCGCAACCTTCTCCGATATAAAAATCATTGTATACCATGTCGTGAAGACCGGTTTCGCTGAGAATAACGGGAATATGCACGCTTTCGTTTACCGTTCCGGGCTTGATTATTATGTCTATGCCGGGCTTGTCCGTCTTGGTTCTGATATCGATGTTTGCCGTCGTGTTGCGTCCGCCGAGCTTTCCGTTCTCGCGAATGTTGTACGCTCCGGCAGGAAGCGCATCAAGGTCGGCGACCTCGCGCAAAAGCTTTCTTTCTATTGCGTCCATCATATCTTTACCCCCTCAACTCTGTCGGTCAGTACACGGCACGGACCGCCCGCAGCGGTGGAATTGAGAATTCCGGGCAGTATTTTTTCGCGCGAACCTACCGCGTCAAGCATACCGCCGCGGAGAACAACTATCGTGTCCGCTATATTGAGAATGCGTTCCTGGTGACTTATTATAATGATATTGCCGCGCGTCGTCTCGTACATTTTTAAAAAACGCGGATAAGGTTCTGAAAACTCCACAGGTCTATCCCGGCTTCCGGCTCGTCAAATATCGAGAGCTTTGTTCCGCGCGCAAGGATGGTGGCTATTTCGATACGCTTCAGCTCGCCACCGGAGAGACTGGCGTTCAGCTCGCGGTCGATGTAGTCGCGTGCGCAAAGACCGACCTCGGAAAGGAAGCGGCAGGATTCGTCTATATTGTTTTTCTTGCCCGATGCAAGATCGAGAATGTCGCGTACGCGCAGACCCTTGAACTTTACAGGCTGCTGGAATGCATAGCTTATGCCCGCGCGCGCCCGCTCGGTGACGGAAAGGGAAGTGATGTCCGTGCCGTCAAGCAATATCTGACCGGATGAGGGCGTATATATGCCCGCGATTATTTTTGCAAGCGTTGATTTGCCGCCGCCGTTGGGACCTGTTATTGCCACAAACCGTTCGTCTATCGTCAGATTTATGTCGTGAAGGATCTCGCGTGTCTGATTGCCGCCGTTTGCGGCATAGTCCGCTTCAAAGCTGATGTGTTTCAGTTCAAGCATGTTTTTCGGATGGATTCCTTTCTTTTGCTTTCTTGTATAATGATCATTCGTTCCATGTTATGGTTTTGAGAAGCGGTATGAACCTGTCGCGCTCCGCCTTGGTCTCTGTAACGGATACTCCGCTTATCGGATCGTAAAAGTACTGATAGCAGAAGTACGCAACGCCCGAGCAGTGCTTTACCGATTTTGTGTATTCAAGGCAGCGTATAAGCACGTCCTTGTTGTCGCGCCATTCGTATTTTCCGGTCCCCGCATACTGGTCGGTGCCGGATTTTGCTTTTCCGAGCGTCATTCCTATGATAAGCTCTACCGAGCTGTTTTTGATTATTCCCGCAAATGTGTTCGATACCTTTTTGAAGTCATAGGTCTGGTGCTCAAGTCCGAAGTATACCTGCGGGCAGATGTAGTCAAGATAGCCGCCCTCGGAGCACCAACGGTAAACATCGGCATATTGCTTCTCATATACCGTGTTGATGTTTCCGGCAGGGCTTATGCCGAACAGGATATCACTGCCCGCCTCTTTTGTTTTGCGGTAAAGCTCACTCACGAGGAGCGAAAGACATTCGCGTCTGTAATCGGCGAGCGAGAGCTTGCCGCCGTCCTTTTTGTACGCGGCGTATGCGGCTGTGTCAAACGATGCGTCCGTGGTGGGGTAGAAGTAGTCGTCCATGTGCAGACCGTCCACGTCATAGCGCTCCAGTATCTCAGCGGCGCCGTCCGTTATCAGCTGTCTTACCTCGGGATATGCCGGGTTGAGATATACGCGGTCTGATACGGTGACAAGATATTTTCCGCGTTTTGCCGTGTCGTTATACCATTGACGTATGAGGAATCTCTCCGGTACCTTGGTTATCTCCTTTACAAGCATCGCGCGCATGGGATTGATCCATGCATGGACCGAAAGACCCGCCGCATGCCCCTCGTTTATTATTATTTCAAACGGATTGTAGTCCGCCTCGTTGCCGTAAGCTCCTACAACATATGAGGACATTGGATACACATCCGAAGGATACATGCTGTCGGCATAAGGACGCACCTGTACGATAACGGTGTTGATTCCGTTGTCCTTTACGTTGGCAAGGATCTTTTTTATATATTTTTCAAACTGCGCGCGGTCGCGCTGTTTTCCGCCGTTTGTGTAGACCTTGTTCAGATCGAACTGCGAAAGCCACATGCATTTTTTGTCGCGGTAATTCACTGTGTCGGATGCAGGTAGTATCATATCGGTGGTTTCCTCCTCGTGGGTCGTGTCAATGGTGCTTTCCGGCGCAGCGCCGGCTGATATGTCGTCGGTTCCGGTCACGGGCGGGTCCTGCTTTCCCGCACATCCGAGCAACGGTAACAGTATTGCACACGCCGCTATGGCGCACAGGTAACGGATCGCTTTTTTTGCACAGTGCATTTTCTCTGTCTGCCTCTCTTTTCCGTTTGCGTCCGGCGGCAATGCCGTGACGGAAATACCTTCATAATATTTTAACTCACAAGCGCTGTTTTGTCAAGACGTGGAGCGAATAATACCGCGCATGAACGCGAAACTTATTGATTATTTTACTATAATATGATATAATATCTCCCGTAATTCAGATGTTCAGATCAATCGAAAGGAATTGAAAATGAAAAAACTCTGGACCTATATGCGGGGATACAGGCGCGATTGCGTACTTTCTCCGCTGTTTAAGCTACTTGAGGCACTGCTTGAGCTGATGATACCGCTTATCGTCAAGGATATCATCGACAACGGCGTGGGCAGCGGAGATGCCGCCTACATCTGGCGTTCCTGCGGACTAATGGCGCTCCTCGGCGCGATCGGCTTGGTGTTCTCCATCACCGCGCAGTATTTCTCCGCGCGCGCTTCCGTCGGCTTTGCCAGCCGTGTGCGCCGCGAGCTGTTTGCGCATACAATGGCGCTACCGCGTGCGGAAGCGGATGCCGCAGGCTCCTCGTCACTGGTGACGAGACTGACCGCAGACGCGGACAAGCTTCAGAGCGGCGTAAACCTCGGACTTCGCCTGCTGCTGCGTTCGCCCTTTATCGTATTCGGTTCGGTGATAATGGCATTTACTGTCGATTCACGCTCGGCTCTCATATTCTGCGGACTTGTTCCGGTGCTGGCTGCCGTTATTTTCACGCTCATCCTGTCGGGCATCCCGCTTTATTCAAAGGTTCAGAATAAGCTGGACGGACTCACCCGCATCGCGCGTGACAACCTGCGCGGCACTCGCGTTATCCGCGCCTTCAGACATGAAAATGAGGAAATAGAGCATTTTGACGCTCAGAACGCCGAATACACCCGTTCGTCGCTGTTTGCGGGCAGGATATCGGCGCTTCTGAATCCGATGACATACGTTATCGTCAACATAGGGATAATCCTTCTGGTAAAGAGCGGCGCTCCCGCCGTTGATTCCGGCAGGCTGACGCAGGGCGAGCTTATCGCGCTTTACAATTACATGGCGCAGATCCTTACCGAGCTTGTAAAGCTCGCCAACCTCATCGTTACTCTTTCGCGTGCCGCGGCATGCGCCCGCCGTATTTCCGCCGCGCTTGAGCTTCCCGCCGAGGACGGCTCGGATACACCCTGTCCCGAAGCTGTTCCGGGCGCGCCCGCCGTTGAGTTCCGCAATGTTTCGTTTGCATACCGTGGCGCGGGAGCGGATTCGCTTGACGGTCTGTCCTTCAAGGTGATGCCGGGCGAGACCGTGGGCATTCTCGGCGGTACCGGCTCGGGAAAATCCACGCTTATCAATCTCATACCGCGCTTTTACGATCCGACCGACGGTAAGATACTGATCGACGGTGTTGACGCCGCCGAGTATGCGCCGCGCGCATTGCGGAATAAAATAGCCATCGTCCCGCAGTCGGCGCTGATGTTCACGGGGACCGTGCGCTCCAATCTGCTTTGGGGCAAGCCCGATGCTACCGACGATGATATGCGCCGCGCGCTTGACGAGGCATGCGCTCTTGACTTTGTGACAGACAAAAGCCGCGGCGACGAATCCTTCGATGCTCCTGTGGAGCAGGGAGGCAGAAACTTCTCCGGCGGTCAGCGGCAAAGACTTACCATTGCCCGCGCGCTTATCCGCAAGCCCCATGTGCTGATACTTGACGACAGCTTCTCCGCGCTGGATTATGCCACGGACCTGAAGCTCAGAAGCAATATTGCGGCGTCAGAGTACCGTCCCGCGACCTTTATCGTTACACAGCGTCCCGCATCTGTCATGAATGCGGATAAAATAATCGTGCTTGAGGACGGCAAGCCTGCCGGCATCGGTACACATGACGAGCTTCTTAAAAATTGCGAGGTCTACCGGGAGATATATCTCTCTCAGTACGGCTCTGATGAGGAAAACGGCAAGGAGGTGGCTGTCAATGGCTAAGAAAAAAGAAAAGCTCTCGCCCGAGGCGCGCCGTCGTGCGCTGACACGCCTCCTTAAATACTGCAAGCCGCTTATCCCGATAGCCGCAGGCGCATTTATACTTGCCGGCGTGTCGATAGTTGCCGCGCATTTCATTCCCGTGCTGGTCGGAGACGCCATCGACCTTGCCGTCGGAGCCGGCAACGTGGATATGGCGGGTATACTGAAAATACTGACCATCATCCCCCTGCTTGCACTGCTCAGCGCAGTGTTTGACTGGCTCGTGCGCCTTGCCGGGCTTCGTCTCGGCGCCGCAGTCACACGTGATATACGCGCAGACTGCATAAGAAAGATCGAAAAGCTGCCGCTCTCATATCTCGACTCGCATCGCACCGGCGATACCCTCAGCCGCATGATCGCGGATGTTGACAGAATGTCGGAGGGACTTGTCACCGGTATCACCGAGCTTTACTCCAGCGCCCTGTCGATCATCGTTACGCTCGTTTTCATGATCGTGATAAACTATAAGGTTGCGCTCGTTGTCGCGCTTCTGACGCCGCTCTCGATGCTTGTGGCGGCATTCATATCAAAGCGTACATTCTCGCTCTTCCATGAGCAGTCAACGCTCGCGGCAAAGCAGACCTCCGTCATAGACGAAAGCGTTTCCGGCGGTCTGGTCGTAAAGGCATACTCGCGAGAGGATGCGATAGCCGCCGATTTTGACCGGCTGAACGAGGAATACCGCAAAACGGCGACGCGCGCCGTCTTCTACTCCTCGATAACCAACCCTTCAACGAGATTTGTGAACTCTCTGGTATACTGCGGAGTGGCGCTTGCCGGAGGTCTTATGGCTGTGGCAAACCCGCTCGTGACCGCGGGACAGATTTCCACCCTGCTTTACTACGCGCATAACTACGCTAAGCCCTTCAACGAGCTTTCCGACGTTATAGCCGAACTGCAAAGCTCACTTGCGAGCGCTGCGCGTGTGTTTGAGCTTCTTGATACTCCCGACGAGCCTGATGATATCCCGTCCGCTGTGGCTATTGATCCCGCATCGGTAAAGGGAAGCGTGGCAGCCGAGAACGCTGCGTTTTCCTACACCGAGCGTCCGTTTATGGAGGGCATTGATTTTGACGTCAAGCCGGGTATGCGTGTCGCGGTGGTCGGACCTACGGGCTGCGGTAAAACAACGCTTATCAACCTTTTCATGCGCTTCTATGAGACCACGGGAGGCAGCATCACCGTTGACGGCAGGAACATCCGCGAGATAACGCGCGGCAGTCTCCGCGCCTCCTTCGGCATGGTGCTTCAGGATACATGGCTCAAGTCCGGTACCGTGCGTGAGAATATCGCAATGGGCAAGCCGGATGCCACCGATGCCGAGATAGAGGCGGCTGCGCGCGCATCGCACGCACATTCGTTCATCAAACGCCTTCCCGAAGGGTATAATACCGTGCTGAATGAAGACGGCGGACAGCTCTCGCAGGGGCAGAAGCAGCTTCTCTGTATTTCACGTGTAATGCTGGCTCTTCCTCCGATGCTTATACTCGATGAGGCTACATCGTCTATAGATACGCGTACCGAGATAAAGATACAGAAGGCATTCGCCGAGCTTATGCGCGGAAGAACGTCGTTTATCGTGGCGCACCGTCTCAATACCATCAAAAACGCCGATATGATACTTGTAATGAAGGACGGAAAGATCATTGAGCGCGGTACACACGACGAGCTCATGAGCGCAGGAGGCTTCTACGCAGGTCTTTACGGCGCTCAGTTCAAGTCAGCTGAAGGAAACTGAAGCAAACCGGGCATTGTCCTCGGCGGCTGAACGCCTCTGTTTTTCCGCCAATAAACGCTAAACGCTAACGGCGAAAAACCAAGACGCGGGTCGGCAAAACCGACCAAAATCGCATCAAAAATGCCTGCGCAATCGACATTTGGGCATAATATACCGCAAGGGACTGCCGCGCATGCGGCAGTCCCTTGCGGTATCCGGGTGGCTCGTTAGAGAATTGCCCGGTGAAATCACCCGTATTTGATTTTTTATCGTTTAGTTGCTGAATACATCCATCAGCGTCTTGATCCTAGTCCCGAAAATTCTCGAGGACTGCTTTGCAGAGGCTGCATAGTTGGGATTATTGTTTTTAATAGCGTTCTTGAATATGCTCTGGGTGCCGCCGAGGGGCTTGTCGAAGATACGACCGAGGTCGTAGGTCAGGTTGGAGCGGATGATATCATACATCTGACCGGAGATGGGGTCGTTGACGTATCTGGTCTTCAACTGAAGCTCGAAAACGGCAGGGGTGACCTGACGATAGCCCTCGGACGCCATGCACTCGATGAATGCGGAAGCAGCCTTAGGATCGGTGGCGTCCTTTCTTATAGCGTAGAGGGTGAAGGGGTTGCCCATAACGGTGATGTACTTTTCCTGGTCCTTGTCATACTTGGGGCAGGGAACGACAACATAGTCTACCTCATATTCGGCTTTGAGGACCTTGTGAGAAACACGTGCGCGGTCCATCATGAAGAGGCAACGACCCATACCGAAAGCGCGCTGGTGAGTAACTTTGGAGGTGTATATGCCGTCATCGGTGTTGTAAAGGAACTGGTTGAGCTTGTTGACGGTGTTGACAACGCGCTCGCCGGCAAACATATCAGAAACTATAAGGTTGCCGTCGGCATCCTTGTCAAGGATGGTGGCGCCGGTTCCGTAGAACCAAGGGTCAACGTGGATACCGGAGGTGATGTAACCAAACTGGTCGCCCTCGGTGCTGGTGGTGTTCTTTGTACCGCTGCTATCGAGGTCCTTGTAAACACCGCTGCACATGGAAATAAACTTGTCGTATGTCCAATCGCCGCTTGCAACGTAATTCTGCGGGTTCTCAAGGTTATATTCGGTGAGAAGATTGGTGTTTACGAAGCATACATACATCATTTCGAGAGCGTTTCTCGAAATATCGCCGGATGCAAAGAAAAGTTTGTCCTTAACGGTCGCTTCCTTGACGAGAAGCTCGGACCACCAAGGCTGATTGAAGTTGAGGTATTCACACTCATCGCTGAGCATGTTGTAAAGAAAGCCGGAAGCTGCGTTCTGAGCAACGGAAAGGGAATAACCGGCGATAACATCAAAGGTCTTGTCGCCGCCCTGCATGGCTTTTTCGAGGTATGAGTTCCACGACGAAGAGTTGTCGGAGTTTCCGGGGATCGCTGTGAATTCGATCGTGACGCCGAGTCTTTTCTGAACAGTGCCGAGACGGGCATTGAGTTTGGAAAGAACAAGGTCGCTCACCGATTTTTCGATGCCTATCTCCTCGTTGAACTCAAAGTGCTCGACATCGGACCATGCAAGAACTCCGATTGTTGCGTTGAGGTTCATTTCACCGAGGTCATCCTTTTTGTAGGGGGAAGAAGACTCGGGAGTGGCTGCTGTGGTGGCAGCGGAAGGAGCTGCAGTGGATGTAGCGTCCGAATTGCCGGGCTGTACGCAGGAGGCAAGCGACAGAAGCATAAGTGCCGCAAATGCCATTGCGATGATGCGGGAGATGCGTGTCTTCATTATTGAATACCAAACCTTTCTTTGATTTGTGCCTGCATAAACTGCAGGTTGATTTCTGACTATAAAATTATAGCACACTATAGCTTAAAAAGTCAATAGTTTTTCAAAATTACGGCACAATGCATAAATCGCCAAGCTTAAATTGTGCATAATAAACAATGACTATTGAATACAACTCGGCTTAATTAACGCCATAACTGTCGGGTATAGTTATAACGGAGTGGCTGCCGTACATTGCACGGCAGCCACTCCGTATGTGTTGTGAAGATCACTGCTGAGCCGAAGTAAGGTACTTGGTGTAGTTCTTCTGCTTTGTTGCTGTGAAAATGCGGAAGCCGTAGTAACTGCTTTCGACCTTGCTGAGGTCCTTGGAGCAGAGGTAGGCATCCTGATTGTAGATCAGCGGGATAACGGGCATATCCTCAAGAAGCTGAGTCTCGGCTTTGTGGAGAAGTTCTGCGCGTTTTGCTGAATCGGTTGTGGCGGCTATCTCGTCAAACAGTGCGTTGTATGCGTCGCTGTTGTAGCCGGTCTTATGCGGATTGAGAATGTAGTTGTAATCAAACGATCCTTCGGGCTTTTCAATGTCAAGCTTCTGACCGGAGAAGGCGAAGGCGAAGGGAGCAAGCATTGAAAATGCGTTGGCAGAGTAAGCGGAAACGTCAACAGCCATTACTTCAAACTTGCATGCGGCAAGACGCTCGTTGAAAATGTCGTCATTGATATCGGTGGCGACTTCTTCGTTGTACATATCATCGTTTACGATCGCAGCTACCTTGTCAACGGTAACGTTGAACCCGAGCGCGTTCCATGCTTCGGCGACCGCTTCTGCGATTGCGCAATGGACTTCGTTTTCGCTGCGCACGGCTATCGAGAACGAATAATCTGAGGGAGTGATCCCCGCTGCGGAAAGGTGGCTCTGCGCCGCCGCTGTGTCTGCTGCGGAGGAGATGATGCTGCCGCCGACACTGCGGAAGGTGGTCTTTGCATTGGTCGTCTCAAATACACCGGGAGCGACAAATGCGGTCGCTGCTTCGGCAAACACTACGAGATCAGCGAGCTTCTGACGGTCGATTGCTGCAGAAAGAGCAAGACGGACATCTTTGTTGGCAAACAGCTTTTCGGTCGTGCCGTCCTTCTTGGCGATTTCGGCATTTTCGTTCAGGTAGTAGGAATGAGTGGAAAGACCATTGCTTATTTTTGCGGAATCCTTGTAGGCGGATCTTGCGGAAAGGGCTATATTGCCGACGTAGAATATTTCGCCGTTGTTGAATGCATCGAGCTGCTGCTCGGGAGTGAGAGAAAAGTCAACAATGATGCGGTTGGGAGTTACGGAAGCATCAAGATAATCTTTTTCATAATTGCGGCGGTAGTAGGGGTTTCTTTCAAGATACATCGTGGGAGTAGAGTTCTCCTGCATACCGTAGTTTATACGATAGAGCTTGAAGGGACCGCTGCACGCGATGGTCGCGGGCTTCTTTGCCCAGTCCTCGTTACGGGAAACAATGTCCTCGCGCAGAGGAGCGAGGGCAACGCTCGTGAGGTTGATAAGGAACTCATTGAGGTTTATGTCTCTTTCAAAGCTTATCTGAAGAACAAGCTCGTCAACGGCGTAAATGCCGATGTCGTCGATCGAGCAGTCGCCTTCCTTGGCGCGGCGTGCGTTCTTGATCTCATATAGAAGCGATGCAGCTTCAAAGCTCGCCTCGGGATCGAGCAGACGCTTCCATGTATAAACAGCGTCCTGAGCCGATACGGGAGTGCCGTCGGACCATGCGTTGTTGCTCTTGAAGGTGAGCATGAGGGAGTACTCTTTTTTGTTGTCGTCCTTTGTGTATGTATATTTTTCGACAATAGACGGAGTTACCTTGCCGTTCTTGTTCAACGCAAAAAGCGTATCGAACATCAGGGAGCAGACCTTGAGAGCCGATGCGTTATTGTAGGCATAGGCAGGGTCAAAATCGTAGATCATGTCGGTGAGATACATGGTTATCTCTGCACCCTTGTTGTCCTTGCCGTCGATCTTGGAGTCGTGGCAGGAAACAAGTAAGGTCGCAAGCGTGACCAGGCAGAGAAGCACAGCTAAGAGTCTTTTCGTCATTTTTTGTGTAATCCTCCTCAGGTAAAAAATCAAAAACGCGGCGCGCTTCGATTCAATATATTATATCACCAAATACTGAAAATTTCAATGGTGATTTCAAAGTCTTTGAATGTTCAGCGGATTGCACAATCTCCCAACCCGAATTTGTTCAATTTGACCATATGTAAAAGCCGCGCGATATTGAATTCACCTGATATTATAAATTAAAAACGCGAGAAAAGCAATAGTTTTTCCGAAAAAAACATATACTAATGATCCTAAATGCTTTTTTTGAGGAGAAAATGAAAGTGCCGGAGGATAAAAAAATGGGGTCCGATGTAAAAAAACGGGCAAAGAAGATGAGTGCCGGATTCGCGAGGACAGACCTTGCCTGCGAGTCGTGGGACGGACGGGGCGGAGTCGAATACCGCGAGGAGTGCACGACAGCCGGCTGTGTGCAGGTGACGGTGGTGCATATGAACGTCGTAACGCGGACAGCGGCGGAGCGGCTTGGAAGGCGGCGCGGTAATTATGTCACCGTAGCGCCGCTGCGCGGCTTTGCGGAAATTGACGATGCCTCCGCCGCGGCGCTTTCGGACATAATAGGAAATGAGCTTCGCAAAATGGCAGAGAGCGTGTGCGGATGCGACATAGATGCCCGATTCGGCGTCCTGGTGGCGGGACTGGGCAATTCCGAGATGACCGCCGACGCAGTAGGACCCGTCACGGCGGGAAGGGTGTCGGCTACTCGTCACCTGCGTGAGCTTGAGCCGGGAATTTACCGTGCGCTCGGATGTTCTGCCGTATCCGTGGTGGCTCCCGGCGTGCTCGGTCGCACCGGAATGGAAAGCTCGGATATATTGCGCGGCGCGATACGCGCGGCAAAGCCGGACCTTCTCATAGCGATAGACGCGCTCGCGGCGCGTTCCTGCGAAAGACTCGGAAAGACAATTCAACTTACGGACTCGGGCATAACGCCCGGCTCGGGAGTCGGCAATGAGCGGCACGCCCTGACACACTCCGCGCTCGGTATTCCCGTTATATCCATAGGCGTCCCGACAGTCGTGGATTCCTCCACGCTCGTATGCGAGGCGCTCGAAAAATCCGGAATGACAGATATATTCACCGATGACGGCATGCCGGAGGCACTGCGCCGGGTGCTTGAAAACGGAAGGAGCTTTTTCGTCAGCCCGCGCGAAGCGGATGTGATAACCGGACGGTCGGCTGAGATCATAGCAAATGCGATAAACGCGGTTTTCGGTATAGGTGAGACAGGCTCATAAAACGCACCGGTCGCTCATATTATTTGAAAAAACGGAGGTGCGGAAATGAAAGACAACGGATATGATAAGAATTGCGGAGAAAACGGCTTTGCGGAAGATGAAAATTTTATTCGGAAGGAAAAGGTGGATGTCTTTGGCGATATGCGTGTCAAAAAAAGAACACGCGTCAAAAAAACGATCCTTCCTGTGAAATACGAGCATATGAGCGACAGCCGCACCGGCGCCGGATCGCTTCTTTATCTGATATTCACGGTGCTGTTCCTCACGGCATCGTTCACAGCATTGTTCTGCGGCGTTGCGGCGTCGCTCGGCGACAGCCCGCGCGAAGCAATGGGCGGTTTTGCCGGGAATATGATATTCGGAAAGCAGAGCAACACCAAGGAAGACACATCTGCGACGGACGCGGGACAGGTCGGGACGGATATTACCGTCCGCACGGAAGAAACGGGCGGCGTCGAGCCGGAGGGGAGAGGAAGTGAAACAGCCGCCGACACCGGGCAGGACGAGACATCACCTTCTGTCACCGAGAACACACGACCTGCTGAGCTGACCGGAGACGGCGGCGCACAGCTTATAAACGATACGGAGCATGACATCGATCTTGACCTGCTGGCTGATGAACTCGGAGCAGCGATCATAGCGGAGCTTCACGGAAAAAAGGTCCTCGTATTGTCGGCGCATCCGTGCGAAGGCTTTGCCGACACAGGCACGGTCGCCGATGCTGTCCAGGCATTCTGTCAGGCTGTCGGAGCCGTGGGGATCGACGTGCTGACGTGCGACGGAATCCCGGAAATATCGGGACGACTCGGCGCGTATTTACGCGCGCGTGCGGAAATAGAGAAAATGCTTGCCTCCGAGCCGGACATAGGACTTATCGTCGATCTTCATACCGGCACGGCGCCGGGCATAACAGTCGGCGGAGGCGCCGACGAGATGTGGCGGATGAATACCGCGCTTGCCGCGCTTATCAATCGCGGACTTGATACATACGGTGGAAACGTGACCGTAACGCGCGGCGTCTATAACCAGGATCTGCCGGTCATGTCGCTGCATGTGACCTTCGATTCAGCCGAAAAATCTTCACGCGGAGCAAAGTCCGCGCGGATACTTGCGGACGCTGTTATAAAGCTTATGAAAAAGAGCGTCTGAATCCGATGGGCACCGTCAGAGGCGCATCGCCACAGCGAAGCCTGCGACGAGACCGACCGATGAGAAAAGCGCGCGGAAGAACGAAACGCTTCCGGCTTCTATCGCGGCAACAAGAAAGAAAAAGCCGATGAAGAGCGCGGTGAGGGAAAATATTTTAAGGATAAGTTTGACGGTTGGGCGCTCAAATACTTCGACGATATTTTCGCAGATGTCAAGAGCGCGTTCGATAAGCGGTCGCACGGCACCGCGAGAGCGCGTGCGGCACGGGTATGATGTGATGTATCTGCGGTTTTTGTACCGGGGAAAGTCGTTAAAGCACTTGTTCATGGCTGTACTCCGTAGTTCTTGAAATGGATTTTTCTGAATGTATTATAGCATGTCCGCACTTGTTTGTCAATAGGAAAATATCAAAAACGGAAAAATATTTTGAAAAGGTATTTACAAAACGGAATTTGTGTGCTATAATAAGACCGTAAAAGGATAAATAACGCGGAGGTTTGATTTCAATTATGGAAGAAAACTATCTTGAACGGATAAAAAAGCTCAAATCCGAAAAAAAGATTACCAACGAACAGCTTTCACGGATGACCGGAATACCGCTCGGTACGCTCAGCAAATTTCTTGCGGGTATATCGGATTCGGTGAAGCTTTCCAATATAATATCAGTGTGCAACGCGCTTGACTGTTCGCTTGATTATATTATCAGCGGTCAGCCCGAGAACACGAACAATTATACGCTTACGCCGGGAGAAATAAAATTCATTGAGGATTACCGCCGCCTCGACCAGTACGGCAAAGAGCTGGTCGTGCTTGTGCTCGGTAAGGAGAATGAGCGCATAAGCCGTTCCGTTTACGGCGGTGTTGCGGCGGATGCAGGTATTATCCGTAACCGCGGAACGGTACGCCGCCGCTATGGCGAGGCGACCGGAGCGCTGGGCGGAAAACGCGAGATACCGCTTTATGACCTTCCCGTGTCGGCAGGTATCGGCGAATATCTTGACGGCGAGAGCGCGGAGAGCATAACCATCCCGCGCGATAAAAAGACCGACGGTGCCGATTTTGCGCTTCGCATAAGCGGAAACAGCATGGAGCCGAAATATCACAACGGCGATGTTCTTCTGGTCGAAAGCTGCGATGCCGTTGAGGTCGGCGAGCCGTGCGTGTATATCCTTGACGGTAACGGCTATTTCAAAATATTCGGCGGAGATTGTCTCATTTCTCTCAACCCCGAGTACGGCAGGATCCTGCTCAAGGACTTTACCGAGATATCCTGTGCGGGGCGTGTGCTCGGTCGCTTGAGAAAGCGTTGACGATCGGTCGTTGCCGCAAATAAACAAAAAACGGAGACGTTAAAATGTGCAAGAATATCGCAAAGAAAGAAAAGATCACACTGGCTGATCAGATCGAATACCAGGCAGGGCAGGTCGTGAGCAAGACGCTCGTGCAGAACGACAAAGTCAGCATGACGCTCTTTTCGTTTGACAAGGGCGAGGAGATATCCACGCACGCAGCGGCGGGCGACGCGATGGTCACGGTGCTTGACGGTACCGGACGCTTCACAGTCGGCGGAGAGGTGTTCATTCTTAACGCCGGCGAGACGCTCATCATGCCCAAGGACATTCCTCACGCGGTTTACGGCGAGGAAAAATTCAAAATGCAGCTCGTGGTCTCGTACTGAAAACAGCACAAAGCTTAGGATAGTCCCGAGTACTGCAACAAAAATGCCGGGATTTCGACCGGCATTTTTGCTTTTATTGATATTGTATTGGTAGTTTTTTGCCCATGCCTTTGTATTTTTTCGGTTTTCCCGATGGCAAAAAATCATTGCCGACGGCTCACTTCGAGTCTATCTCGGCTGCAATGTGTTGCAGTTTTTCCCGATATTCGGCGAACGTCGGTGATGAGAGCATTTTTTTCAAAAGCATTTTACATTTTGTGAGCGGGTGCGTGTGTCCTTCCGGAGTTGGATTGCCGATGAGCGGCGAAACCGTTTCTTCCGGGTCAATTTGCCGTTGTATTATGAAAATGATTTTTTTAACATACTTATCCGCTTCATCACGATCTCCGAGCGATAAAAGCAACCGGGATATTTCGCAGTAGTCGCAAATAAGCGGAAGGTCGTAAAAGCCTGCATACCGGTCGTCGTTTATTGTTTCAAACAGTGCGGCGGCTTTTTTAAAATAAAACAGTTTTTCTTCGTCAGTCATATCTCCGGTGATCAGTCCACGTATGGCACACTCGGCAAGATCGATCGTGTATGTTATGTTTTTTCTGAGCTGAGCGGAGTATTCGGCGGGTTCCATTACAAACCCGGCATACACCTCGCGGCTGTGCTTTAGCTGCGGTAATTTCTTGTAATATCCAACGGCTCTTTTTCTTATTTCGGCACTGTCCGAAAAACTGCATATCTGAAGCATCAGCCTGCATATCTCATTGCGTATGTCATCGCATTTGCAGTATTCATTGGCGTATTCGGAAAGCTGCAGCATACGACGGATATGTGTTTCGTCAAACATTTTTCGCTGCAAAACATAAAGCATAATGTTGCAGTAATCCTGAAATTTGTCGGGACGAAGCTCTATTTCGTCAAGCATGGTATCGTAGGCAAGCTCATATTTACCCGTTGCGTGGAATAGGTTTATTTTCTCACGCAGCTTTTTTTCGTGTTCCTCGTCCCACACGGATTCCATGCTGAATATCGAGTCGATAGATGTATGATAAAGCACTGCTATGCGCGGTAAAAGCTTGATATCCGGCGTGAGAAGCCCCGTTTCCCTTAATTAAAGATATTGTTTGGTAAAAAAGAAAGGTCAGTCGA
>ERZ827186.1563-NODE-1563-length-18372-cov-53.281596_pt1 | contig 18372 bp, 18 predicted proteins | sample MGYA00519918_ERZ827186 | MGnify/ENA primary metagenome ERZ827186 (study PRJEB31778, sample SAMEA3449275) | human gut metagenome | biome: human gut; feature: human-associated habitat; material: faeces | place: United Kingdom | collected 2010/2012 ...
ATGCCCAAAGGCTCTGCACGATGCAGAGCCAACAAAGCATACACAGCCCTTCACCGAGGGGAAGGGGTTTGGGGTTAGGGTTAGAGAGTTTGCTCTATTTTTAAAAAATAAACTTTTTCTACAAGCTAAACGGGCGGCACGTCCGCCCGTTATTTTTAAATTGCAATAAAGGTATCACTATGCATTTCACTTACACAGATAAAGACATCCTTGACGGCAGATTTGAATTCAGGCAGAGCGGTACGTTTCGGGTACTGTCACAGTTTGCTGCACTGAAAATAGCAATAGCGTGTATCTTTGAAGTGATGTTCGCCCTGTATTCACTGGGTGTACTTTTCGGCGGAGGCGCAGCAGCAGGTAACATATCAATCATAATAATCAAAATTGCTCTTGCTGTAATTCTGCCGATACTGCCAATATGGTATATAATGATAGTTGCAGGCGGCGAACAACAGTACAGCTACTATGCCGATGAACGTCTTATGCGTATTGCAAGCAAACGCCATACCTATATTTTCAGATACCCGGATATTGAAAGCGTAACGTACAAGCCTATGACCCTATTTACAAAGCAAAAAGGCTTTACCGTGACAGTTACTACCAAAACTACCACGCTGTTATTCCGATACATAATGCCGACAAACGCAGAATTTTTCACAATTCAGTCCACACCGTTCTATATTCTTCAACATCCGCCAAAACAAGCGGAAGAAAGGAAAGACCGATGAAAAAAGCACTGTTATTGATTTGTACCGCATCAATTCTCGCAGGAATGTGCGGTTGCTCCAAAACGATTGAAAACCCGCTTGGCATAAATCCGGATAGCCGGACCACATCATCAACAACCCCCGTTCCCCAGACAGCGACACCTCAGACTACCGCAGTAACTACTGCGGCAACATCAACGCAAACAACAAAAGCGGAAACAACGACCGCAAAGCCCGAAACAAAAAAACCGTCCTCTACCCCTGCACAGTATACCCCCGTTGGAAGTCCGACCAAGTATAAAATAAACAAATTTTCTCTGATGTACGATGACGGAGTATACTTCAATACCGGCATCAGCGAATATGAAGAAGATAAAAACGAGCTTTATCTTGTACATTATTCCGATGACGGCGAGGTCACATCTAATATCGTTGCTATGTGCAGCGATGAGGACGAAGATACAAAGGGCAGAACGGTAGCCGAGATTGGCGAGGAATTCATGAGTTATTATGTCGTCGGAGATAATGTCGATTCATCGACCAAGAGCATGGTTAAAATCGGCAACACCGACGTATTTTACGGAACTGTAAAATCTTCTGACGGAGATAATTCCGTTGCCGCAACACAGCACATATATTTTGCCCGTCACGGCAATAAAGTGTACACATTGATTGCTCTGCACCTTGACAATAACGAAGAAGCAGTCACAAAAGCGCTTGAATACACGCTCGGGTCAATATCGTTTGACAATTCGGTAAACACATGACAGCAGAATTAAAGTCATTATCTGCGTCATTGACCGCTCCGAAGCTGCCTGATAATCTTTTTACGGTAACAGATATTGATGCCGAGCTTTCAAAAGTGCGTGATGACGAATCGGATTTTATTGCGGCGGATTTTTCGAGGCTGATATGCGCCGAAACCGATTTTTCGGCCATCTGTTTCAGAAACTGCCTGTTCCACGGATGCCGCTTTACAGCCTGCGATTTTTCCGGATGCACTTTTATAGATTGCGTTTTCAAGGGCTGCGATATTTCAAACAGCGATTTTTCCGAAAGCTATTTCAAAGCCTGCTCGTTCATCTCCTGTAAGGCTGTCGGCACGGCTTTCAAATACTCGTTTTATAAAAACGTCAGCTTTGACGGGGGCAGCTTTGAGTTGTCGGATTTTCAGCGTTCAAAGCTGCAAACGGTAGCTGTGACAGATACCGACTTCTCCTCCGCTCTGTTTTCTTCGTGTGAGATAAAACAGACGGAGTTTAAAAACGTTACGCTGGCAAGGTCTGTGTTTTTCGGCACGAAGCTTGCAGGGCTTGACTTCACCTCCTGTAATATCGAAGGTCTTACCGTTTCCGATACGGGAGCGGAGTTAAAAGGCGCAAAGGTCGATGTGTGGCAGGCGGCAATGTTCGCAAAGCTGCTTGGCCTTATCATCGAATAATGAATAAATCAAAAGAAAGAAAGGTATTTTTAACATGAACGTACTTGTAATAGGCGGAGGCGGCAGAGAACACGCCATAATAACAGCCCTTGCAAAATCTAAGAAGGTAGACAAGCTGTATGCCGCACCCGGCAACGGCGGTATCTCGAAATATGCCGAGTGCTTTAATGTAAAGGCAACCGATATTGACGGCTGTGTTGAGCTTGCAAAGAAGCTCAGACCCGACTATGTATTCGTAGCCCCCGACGATCCGCTGGTTATGGGTATGGTGGACAAGCTCAACGCAGAGGGCTTCAAGACCTTCGGACCCAGAGCAAATGCCGCTATTCTTGAGGGCAGTAAGGTTTTCTCGAAGGCTCTGATGAAGAAGTACAACATTCCCACTGCGGCTTACGAAACCTTCACGGACGCAGACGAGGCTATAGCATATATCAAAAAGCAGAACAGCTTCCCTGCCGTTATCAAGTGTGACGGTCTTGCACTCGGCAAGGGCGTTATAATCGCAAAGGACGAGCAGGAGGCAGAAAACGCAGTACGTTCAATGCTCCTTGACGGAAAATTCGGCAAATCCGGCAGTGAAATAGTTGTCGAAGAATTTATGACAGGCCCCGAAGTAACCGTTCTTGCGTTCACAGACGGCAAGACAGTAAAGCCTATGATAAGTTCTATGGATCACAAGCGTGCTTATGACAACGATGAGGGTCTTAACACAGGCGGAATGGGTACGATTGCGCCCAACCCCCTCTACACCCCCGACAAACAGCAGGAATGTATGGAAAAGATATTCCTGCCTACTATAAAGGCTATGGCGGCTGAGGGCAGACCGTTCAAGGGTTGCCTTTACTTCGGTCTTATGCTGACCCCGAACGGTGCAAAGGTAATTGAATACAACTGCCGCTTCGGTGATCCCGAAACACAGGTGGTTCTCCCCTTGCTTGAAACGGATATTATGGATATAATCGAAGCTGTCTGGGAAGAAAAACTCGATACGCTTGACATCAAGTGGAGCGATAAATCGTGCGCCTGCGTTGTAATGGCAAGCGGCGGCTACCCTGAAAAGTATGAAACAGGCAAGGTGATAAGCGGACTTGACGAAAACGGTCAGTGCGAGGGTGCATTCGTTTACCACGCAGGCACAAAGCTGGAGGACGGAAAGTTCCTTACGGCAGGAGGACGTGTTCTCGGCATTACCGCTTACGGCGATACATTAAAGGAAGCGCTCGACACAGCTTATAAGGCAGTGGATACGATCAGCTTTGAAAAGGCACATTACCGCCACGATATAGGAAAAAAAGCTCTTTCCGCTTTAAAATAATTCCCGAAAACACTTGCATTTCATTTCCTTTTATGTTATAATAGCATTTGCGTGTTAGAATAATTTTGGGTTTGTACGATAAACAGATCTCGGACTTACCCGTATTCCTATAAGGAGGACATATAAATGGGAATATTAGAAATAATCAGTGCTATTGTTCTGATTGTTGCCTGTGTTTTCATCGTACTCGTGGTACTTATGCAGGATACAAAGCAGGGTATGTCGCAGACGATTACAGGCGGTAGTGCAGACAACTATTATCAGAGAAATTCAGGCCGTTCAAACGAGGCTAAGCTGAACAGACTTACAAAGATTGCCGCAGTTATTTTCTTTGTTGTGGCTCTCGTTGTTAACTTCGTCGTTATGTACAGCGGTAACTTCAGCAAGTCGGATAATTCTTCGACAACAAGCTCCGCAACATCATCTGTAACATCTTCCGTTACAAGTGACGATTCGTCAGCTTCATCGACATCTTCCGATGCTTCATCGACAGATTCTTCTGTAACATCTTCAGATGCTTCTTCTGCTGATTCCTCAGTAGCTGAATCCTCATCTGAAACAAGCACAGAAACATCTGCAGAATAATTAATGCTTTTAAAAGCTGTCGCACTGCGGCAGCTTTTTTTGTATATGCCTGATTGTTCCGGCAACGTTCGCCGGATATAAGTAAATGCTGCGCTGTTGAAAAAAACACCCTGTTATGATACAATATAATCAATGATTATTAAAAGCAACTTACAGACAAATCGGAATTCGGAGTGATAATATGAGTCTTTTCAATGATAAATACAATGCTTTTCTTGCAGAATTCGGACAAGGGAGAAAAATGGTTCTTTCGACCTCTGAAAATAATAAAGTATCATCAAGGATGATGAGCGTTATTCAGGTTAATGGTAAATTCTATTTTCAGACAGATGTTACTATGAAAAAATATCATCAACTTAAATTTAATAAAAATGTCGCTTTATGTATTGATAATATTCAAATTGAAGGGATATGTGAAGAAATAGGTCGCCCGTTGGACAACGATTTTTTCTCCGACATATTTCAAAAATGCTTCAAGGGTTCATTTGACGCTTATTCTTCATTGGAGAATGAACGACTGTTTGCTGTAATGCCGTTATTTATCGAACGATGGATATACGATGGCAGTATCCCATACATCGAATCATTCAATATTACAAACGAACAATACAGTTGTAAAAAATATGTCAGCTTATAAAGAACGGAACAACCTTTTGCAAATCACCCGACATCAGATTTCACACAAAATCTTATACGCTCTAAGGCTGTTCTAAGCTAACCGCACTATAATATCAATATCATAAAGGACGGTGATATTATGAAGCTCCTGTTTGCAGAAGATGAGGTCAGTATGGCTGAGGCTGTAACCGACATTCTGACCTATCATAATTATACGGTAGACACGGTTTATGACGGTGCCGACGCTCTTGATTACGCAAGAGCCGAGCAGTATGACGGGATAATTCTTGATATAATGATGCCGAAAAAGAGCGGCTTGGAGGTGCTTAAAACACTAAGGAGCGAGGGGAACACCACTCCCATTCTCCTGCTTACCGCAAAGGCTGAGGTAGAGGACAGGATAGCGGGGCTTGATATGGGTGCAGACGATTACCTTCCGAAGCCGTTTGTAATGGGCGAGCTTCTTTCCCGTGTCAGAGCAATGCTCCGCAGGAAAGACAGGTTTACACCCGATATAATGACATTCGGCAACGTGTCGCTCAATCTCAGCAGCTGTGAGCTTAAAGGACCTTTGCAGTCTATTGTCCTGCCCAAGATAGAATACAAGCTGATGGAGCTTCTTATGCTCAACAAGGGCATCTATCTTTCCACTGAGGATATTCTCGTAAAGGTCTGGGGCTATGAGAGCGATGCAGAGAGCGGCGCAGTATGGGTATATATATCCTATGTAAGAAAACGTCTTGCCGCTATCGGTGCTGATATTGAAATCCGAGCCAAGCGCAGTGTTGGCTATACTCTTGCAAAGATCGGGGATGCTGACTGATGGTAAAACAGCTGCAGAAAAAGTTTATCATATCCGCTATGCTGGCGGTAACAATTCTGCTTGTCGTGCTTATCGGCGGAATAAACGTTTTCAATTATCTCACCACCCGTGGCGATAACGACAGGCTTATGGAGATGCTCTGCTACAGCTTTGAAACCTCAACAAAGTGGAACGCAGATACAACCGACGCATCCGGCAGTCAGAATAATCCCGATTTTCCGCCGCAAGACAATGGAACTAAACCACCCGACGATAAAAAGAACAACGGCTTTGGCAGACACGATAAAAACGCAGTGGATTCTGCACGCTACGCCGCCGTTGCGATCGACAAAAACGGCAATATCATAAGGACGGATGTAACTCATATATCCTCGCTTACTGAGGAAGAAGCGGCCGCTATTACCGAAGCACTTAAAAATACCGCTGCGGGAACAGGCACATACAGCGGCTTTCAGTACAGGATAAGCGAAACTAAGCGTGCAGAAGGAAAGGTTATCATCCTGCTTGACAACGGTATGCAGATAAGCTCCTTCTTTACCGTACTGTTTATATCGGTCGGTGCAGGAATATTCGGCTGGCTTATGATGCTGCTACTCGTAATTCTTCTTTCCCGCAAAACTATCGCCCCTGTTGCACGAAGCATTGAAAAGCAAAAGCAGTTTGTCACAAACGCAGGTCACGAAATAAAAACTCCGCTTGCCATTATCCTTGCCAATACAGATGCAATGGAGCTTCACAACGGCGAAAACAAGTGGAGCAAGAATATCCGTGCGCAGACGCTCAGACTCAGCGGACTTATGCAGAATCTGCTGATGCTTGCCAAAATGGATGAAAGCTCAACAAAGCTCCCCATGTGCGAATTTGATATAAGCACTGCGGCAGAAGATACCGTCGGCGCATTTATAGAGCCTGCCGCCCTCAAAGGCATAATGATTGAACAGGACATCAAAAAAGGCATAAGGCTCAGCGGCAACCGTGACAGTATAGTACAGCTTATGACGGTACTGCTTGACAATGCGGTCAAATATACCGAAAGCGGAGGTGTCATAAGGGCTGAGCTTTACGGCAGCGAAAAGAACATAACTCTCAGCATCTCCAACACCTGCGAGCCTATTGACCACCCCGAAAAGCTGTTCGACCGCTTTTACCGGGGCGACAGCGCAAGAACGCAGAAAAACGGCGGCTACGGCATAGGCTTATCGGTAGCTCAGGCAATAGCCGAACTCCACAAAGGCTCGATAACCGCTGAAAATGTATCTGCCTCCGCTACAGAATCCCGCACCGACATCACAGATAAACAAAACACCAATATGCTTATGTTCACTATTAAAATATAAAACAACGGTTTGCAGGCGGCTGAATCAAGTCAGCCATCTGCAAACCGTTTTATCTTTAAAGTGTCCGATGTGTCCCTTACAGCAATCGACCCCATCCTGAAGATGTATCCGTAAGTTCCTTTTCTAAGTCCACACTAAAATTCTTTTGCTGTATTATTTTTCTCTCATCAATAATTAACACTCAAATCTGCGTAAGTTATGCTGATCGATTTAATGAGATCATCTTCGGTAAACCTCACGCCAATACTATGATCATTAAGCCTACCGCCGGTTTTATTTTCGCCATTTACTATGCCATAGTAATAATAATGCTCATTACCAACTCCGGAGAGCGGTTCGCCATATCTTTTAACCACTTCTTGCTTTGTGGTTTCAGACGGAACTAATCCATCAATCGAACAATCGCTTTCATATATTGTTAAATTATAGATGATACTTTCTTCAGGTTTATTTTTGTTGTAGTTTTCCAAAGCGGCTATATACATTTCATTTCCGTTGTAATACATTGTTGCCAAGAACTGATTATCCCGAAGGTAAACGTCCTTCTCGTCATATAATTTGTAGCTCCAACCCTCTGGTATTTCGCCAAGTTTAACGGGAATTTCAATCGTTTGTCCTTTAATGACAATACTTTTTCTAACTCTATCAATGTCAAATCCGGTTTCATTTACGCTATTCGACACACCGACCGAGGTTATATTGCGGTCCGTTGGAGATGGTGTTTCACCGTTAGAACATCCCGTGAAACTACATAGCAAAGTTATCGTTGCCAACAGCGCAACCGCCCTTTTACCTTCCCTGTCAAACCCTCGCTTGATTTTGCTGAATATAATAAACACCATTTCAGTTGTTTTGATTTTTAACCTGTAATAAACTATTTAAAATTAATAGCATTTTAGCTTACGACAAGTTAATCAACACGCTTCAAGATACCAAAGCTGGTTATTACCGCCCCCATATTCATACTGAGCTATGTTGCCGCCATTGGCCGTGCTCCAGTTATACACATCTAAGCACGAATAGCAACTTGTGATCTTTGTCTTGATAGCATACGCATCGCCTATTTTGACAATCTGGAATTTCTGATTATCTCCGCCGCTATGCTTCCACTGTATTATATTAGTGCCGTTGGAAGTGCCTTCGGCATATACGTCAATACCGCTGTTGTAATTCGAGCAAGCTGTGAGGATAGAATAATATCCATTACCATCACCAACAAGCTTGAATTTCTGTGCATCGCTGCCATTAAACTGATACTGCTGAATATTTGTACCATTTGCAGAGCGTCCTTCTGCAACATCAAGGTATTTGCCGCTGTGTACGCTCTTAATGTAATATGTACCGTCAAGACCTATCACAGCTCCGTTTGAATCGGTATAAACATTTCCGGAAGAACTGCCAGATGAAGTACCATCTTCAAGATACCAAAGCTGGTTATTACCGCCCCCATATTCATACTGAGCTATGTTGCCGCCATTGGCCGTGCTCCAGTTATACACATCTAAGCACGAATAGCAACTTGTGATCTTTGTCTTGATAGCATACGCATCGCCTATTTTGACAATCTGGAATTTCTGATTATCTCCGCCGCTATGCTTCCACTGTATTATATTAGTGCCGTTGGAAGTGCCTTCGGCATATACGTCAATACCGCTGTTGTAATTCGAGCAAGCTGTGAGGATAGAATAATATCCATTACCATCACCAACAAGCTTGAATTTCTGTGCATCGCTGCCATTAAACTGATACTGCTGAATATTTGTACCATTTGCAGAGCGTCCTTCTGCAACATCAAGGTATTTGCCGCTGTGTACGCTCTTAATGTAATATGTACCGTCAAGACCTATCACAGCTCCGTTTGAATCGGTATAAACATTTCCGGAAGAACTGCCAGATGAAGTACCATATACGGAACAAACAGAAGCGGTGCTCTTTATTCCATTTGTACCATAAAATAAGGTATTGCCCCAATCTGTCAGGCTGGATCCATCCCATGTATTTGAAATATCAAGATACTCAAGACCCGAACCATTTCCTTTCCATGACCATCCAAGGTAGCCGACACCCTTTTGCGCACAATAGTTCAGGATGGTCTGCTCATCTACATCGCCGTTTGTGTGCTGTGCTCCGAATTCACCGATTACGACCGGAACGCCGATAGAGAGCGCATTATCAATATTAGTTTTTACAGTTGTTGAATCCCCACCTGCATATTCATACATATGGATAGAAAACACCGTATTTCTCTGTGAATCTGCGTTAAATACTTCTTTGCCATTGTACTTGATCGAATCAGGATACTGTCCCCAGCCGGCGCAGTCAACCATCAGCATATTGTTTATTCCGGCATTTCGCAAAGACTTGATTGCTGACTTATATCCTTCTGCCCATCCACTTCCATTCCACGAGCCATACCATTCATTTGCAATGTTAAGAATGACATATTTAGTGTTGGAATTAAGAAGATTTTTAAGCTCGATCCAATAGTTTACAGCATTATTAAGATATGATGTGCTGTCACTACCGGTTGTATCATGTACCTCAAGTATGCAAATCAGGTTATTCTGCTTGCAAAGATTAACTATATACTCAACCTCACCGGAAGAGGTTTTGCTGTATATCTGACCATCAGATAATACAACTCTCACAGTGTTGGCTCCCAAAGATGCAGCCGCCTTAATAGATGTTTCTGTATAAGAACTGAACCACGCATGCGGTATGTTCAAACCACGCATCTTAAATATGTTGCCGTTTGCATCATAGATGGATGTTCCATTAACATAGAATCCATTGCTCGCTGCGGATGCTGTAGTGCTAAAACCGCTAATGCCACTAACGCCACTAATGCTTAATGCCAACACGAAGAATGTCATCAGTAATGAAAGCATTCTTTTGAATTGTATTGAGGATCTCGTTTTGTTGTTCATAGCTGCACGCTCCTTAAAAAACATAATAAATAAATTGGTTTTAAGATGGCTAAATAATGTTTGCCTTTTCGGTTTATTTAGCTTATCTTCATTATAATTTACTTTAGGCTCTTTGTCAATAGTCTGAGTACAAAAAAGCAGAAAATTGCGTCAGCGGGTTCGGATCAAGAATCCGCTGATAATTTTTATGAGAAAAAATGTGGAGAATACGGTTACGTAATCTTCTGAAATTTCTGTAACCGTAAGCATTTCTCTTTAAAACTTTGACTTTGCTGTTACAGCCTTCGGTGAAGCCATAGATGTAACTGTAGCAAATGAACAGATAATACCGTCAAACTACGATTTCAGCGTTCGGATGTAATACTGGAAATCTTCAAGTGAATTTATCCCTGCAATATGCTTTCCAAGCATTCCCCTTACTGTTGCCGAAAACATTGTCCTTTACAGCTTCTTCAAAACTGCCTGTCGCAAGATGTTTTCCCGAATACCGCCGTTACGCACATATCTCCGCCCTTGATCTGTGCGAATACCTCGCCATTCATCTTGTGCACTAGCTGTCGGCAGATGTAAAGCCCAAGTCCGCTTCCCTTCAGGTTTTCTGCGTTTGCGCCCCTCCAGAAGCTTTCAAAGATGTGCGGCAGATCCGTATCGGGAAGCGTACAGCCGCTATTCTTCACAGCAATAAGAATACAGCCCTCCTCTTCGGAAAAGCTGATTGAAATTTCCTTGCCGTCGCCGTATTTTATGGCGTTCTCCATTATATTCTGAACCACCTCGACACTTCGGTCAAGATCTCCGCTTATAAGGCAATCACCATATTCTCCGACAAAAAAATCAGTCTTTATGAGCGACAATTTTTCGGTATAGTAAAGCTTGATTTTTGTTACAAGCTCCGACAGATAAAACTCGCCCATTGTTACATCAAGACTTAAAAAGTCCTCTCTTGAAGCAGTGATGATTTCAGCAACATATCCCTCTATTTCATCAGCGTTGGCATTGATGCTTTCGGCAATTTCAAGTTGCTTTTCCTTATCGGTATACAGCCCCTTTGAGAGTGCTTTTGAATACAGCTTTATAGCCGACAAGGGAGTTTTTATATCGTGCGACAGGGACAGCAAAAGCATTTTCTTCTCCCTTTGCAGATTTAATTCACGCTCTTTCTGCTGTTCCATATTCTCACGGAGCATATCCACACCCCAGACAAATCGCCCGAAAAACCTGTTTTTCGCTTCCTTTACAGGTGCAGTAAGATTACCCTTTGAAAGTTCATAGGGAATATCGGTGAGTTTCTCAAACGGAGCGAGAATTTTTGCCCGTATGTAAATCATAACCGCAATGATTACCACAGACATTATGCTAAGGATTACGTTCACAACAATTATTGTTTCCGCCTTATCAACACTTCCGTCAGCGGTATAATCAAAACGGTACAACTCGCCGTTTATCTCTCTGATAACATAGTCGCTGTGTGAATTGTAAAAGCCCTCACCATACTCACTTACACCCGTTACATATCTGCAATCTGAAATGTCATAAGCGTTCCCGTTTTCGATTTCGTTTACAAGCCTTGAAACCTCTACAAGATATGGTCTGCCGCCGGTGCTATCCTTAAGAAGTATCGCATTTGCCGTAACAAAAACCGTAATTATAACCGCCACCGCTAAGGCGAAAATTTTGTTAAATGCTTTCATATTTGTAGCCTACTCCCCATACCGTCTGTATATGCTTCGGATTTTTCGGATCGTCCTCGATTTTCTGACGAAGCCGCTTTATATGCACTGTGAGAGTCTGCTGTTCCGAAAAGCTGTCACTGCCCCAGATTTGATTAAATAGATACTCCTTTGTAAGAATCCTGCCCTTATTTTCGATAAGCAATACCAGTAATTCAAATTCCTTTACAGTCATTTCAATAGGTATGTCGTTTCTGCATACCGTTCTGCTAACCTTATTGACACTAATATCCCCGTCGATAAGCTCATCAACAGCGTACCGACGCTTGAAAATACCTGCAATTTTTGCAAGCATTATGTCAATGTCATACGGCTTTTCAATGTAATCGTCAGCACCAAGAATAAGCCCGTTCAGCTTATCCTCCTTGTCGACCTTTGCACTTACGATAAGTATGGGCGTGTCGCTTTCTTCACGAATTTTTCTGCACACCGCAAAGCCGTCAATTCCGGGTAGCATTATGTCAAGCACAATAAGCCTTGCGCCGTATTTTTCATACAGCGACAAGGCTTTTTCACCTGTTTTGGCAACAGATACCGTGTAGTTTTCCGCACGGAGAAAATCACATAGTATATCGGCAAGTTCTTCATTGTCTTCAACAATTAAAATATCGGTCATATTACCACCCTAATTCAAGTAACCGGTTATTCAGCGCACGTTCACGCTCTCGCACCTGAGAATTGCTTTCACATCTGCCGAGATTATATTCGTCCCTGATATTGCCGTCAACTATATACATAACTCTTGTGCATTTTGCCGCAACCTTAACATCGTGAGTTACAAGCATAACTGTCGTACCGTCGGCGTTTAGCTTTGCAAGCTCTTCCATAACTTCGTCAGACGATGTACGGTTGAGTGCGCCTGTCGGTTCATCGGCAAAAATCATTTTCGGATTATTAATCATACTGCGGCAGATGCAGGCACGCTGAAGCTGTCCGCCCGAAACCTCGTTAATGTCGTTGTCGGCGATTTCGATAATGCCCAGCTTACGCATTAAATCCTGCCCACGCCGAACGATTTCTTTTCGTGTTTCGGTATTCTTATTCGATTGTACCGCAGGGAGTATGATATTGTCAAGCACCGTTAAATTTTTCAGCATATACATCTGCTGAAAGATAAATCCCATTTCGTCAAGTCTTAAATCGGCAAGCTCCCTTTCACCCATTTTTGCGATATTCCTGCCACAGAACAGCACCTCGCCTGCGGTAATGCCATCCATACCCGAAACGGCGTAGAGAAGAGTTGACTTACCCGAGCCTGACGGTCCCATAACGGCTACCATCTCGCCCTCCTCTACAGTAAAGCTGACATTTTTAAGCACATTGTTCTGGCGCTTGTTTACGATATATGTTTTGCACAGGTCTTTTACTTCTAAGATGTTCATAACGGTTTCCTTTCTTATTCTATATTGGCTGTGTCTGAGGACTTGATTTTTCTTGTGTAAAGCGAAGTGAGAAATGCTGAAATAATTGTTACAGTAAAAATAATTGTCGGATAAATCAGGAATATCTGCAACGGGTCAATGTTAAACTTGATTTTTGTTGCGCCCATCATTCCGTAAATGGGTGTAATGCAAAGTTCTGTCATAGGTATTGAAGCTGCTGCCGCTAAAATTGCTGCTGCAAGAGCAACTATTCCGAAACGCAGGGTGTTCCAGCTGATTATAGTTCCGTTCTGAAAACCGATAGCCTTTAAAAGGGCAGTCTGACTTTTTTCATCGGAAATAAAGGAGCGTTCAACAAGAACTGTAACAAGAATTACCACAACAATCGTTATTGCCAAAAGCAGAACCTGAACGGCCTCCATTGTGGGAACAACCGATACACAGTCTATACAGTATTCAGTTGCATTCATTACATCTTCAACATCCAGAAGTTCCTTGATTTTTTCCTTTCGGCTTTCGATTTCACTTTCAGAGGGGTTGTCGGTAAAGTCCACCTGATACTGTCTGATACTTGAAACACAGCTCATATCGGTGGGCGCACCATCGTGAAGACGGATAAGCTCGCCGAGATTGTTCATCGTCTGAAAATACGCTGTTACTATACAGTCGATTTTTTCAGTTCCGAAATCAATTGTCACAGTATCGCCAATTTCGGCACCAAGCATTTCCGAAATCTTGGGTGTCACGGCAATCTCATTCCTGTTCTGCGGAGCAGAGCCTTCAAGATAATCGTATTCACCTACGGGGATATTCAGGCTTTGTGCACAGCTTACAGCATATTCATTTCCCATAGCTATAACCTTGTATTTATACTGTATATCAACGCTTACATTACAAGGCATACCATCGTCTGAAATTTTATCGGAAAGATTATTCAGCCCATCTGACAAGCTTTCCTTATCGCCTGTATTCATAAACTTCATTACACCGTCTACATCGTTTATGTAAAGGTTGCTTTCTGTTCCGAAGGTTGTAATAAGATTCGGACTTTTCATAGTTGCAACCGTGTTGACCAGCATAAGCACAAAAAGTGTGCAGAGGAAGAACGAAATTATAATCGTCATAAAGCGTTTTGGTGCGCTTAAAACATCGTTTAACGCCATATATACAGAGGGTTTTAAACTTGTTTTTCCTATCCGCAGAAAGCTCTTTTTTCCAAAACGTTCACCTGTCTGTCCCGAGCGAATTGCGTCAATAGGTGTAAGCTTTTTAACCTTGCTTGTGCACCTGTAAGCGAACAGAAGAATTATAATCACAGTGCCGACTGCACTGATAATATTTATAAGGAAGCCTGCGTCATTTCCAAGCACCATATTTTCGCTTACAGACATAATCAGCATATTTCCGAAGGGAATACTTGCGAAAAATCCGATAATTCCGCCGATTACCGACATCATCAGATACTTTACTATGTAAAGCCCCCTGATTTTGTGATTTTTAATACCGATAGCCTTCATAACGCCGATTTCTCTGTATTCTTCGGCAATCGTAAAGCCGATAGAAAAGCGGAGTACCACGAAAGAAACAATTATAAGACATACGCTTAAAATGAGTATGATAAACGCTACAATCATTTCCATTACATAGCACATTTTAAGAGTATCTCTTGCGCCTGTAAAGGCAATTCCGGGGATATCGGCAATAGCTGAGGTTGTTGCTTTGACATCATCGGTTTCGATGTAGATAACCTCGCCCAGATAATGTGCATTTATCATTTCATCCGCAAGGAATGTGTCATAATCAGCCTGATTGAGCAAAAAGCGTGTATTGCCCATAAAATCAGAGCCTAAAAAAGCGTCCTTTACTTTTCCTGCAATTTTCAGTTCCTTTTCCACATCGCCCAATTTTATGCGGATATAATCGCCTACCTTGAAACCGTTGTTTTCTATAAATTTACCCGCAATCAGAACCTCGCCCTGATTTACAGCGGAAACGGACTTGTTCGCCGTATCAAAGAATTTGAGCTTTGCATCAGATATTGATTGAAACAACGCAGTGTTTTTGGTTTCAACCTCTGCGCCGTCAAGGTGTGAAACGCTGTCCTGTGAGCCGAAAATACAGGTTTCGATTTTGTAGCCGTTTACACAATCGGCTTTGTCGAGTATGCCGTCGGCATATCCTGTGGACTCATTACCCATTGTAATAACAACAAAATCACCGATTTCTGCCTTGTCAAGATAATAATCCGTGCCGTTCATAACGGTAAATACGTTGTTCAGACCACTTGCCACAAACATCGTCGCAAGTATAATAAACACCAGCAGTATCATATTCATAGTTTTTTTGCTTTTAAGGTCTTTTTTCAGTATGTTTAAATACATTTCCTAGCTCCTTTTATCGTTGTGATTACATTGTAGCATAGAAATTATTAAATAATCCTTAAATCCTGTTTTATGTCGGAATTTATTTTATCATATTTTGGTTGGTTGCGCAATCCGGCAACAAAACGCAATAGACAGACATTACAATTTATATAATATCCGCCTAATACGAGAGCTTAATATTCACGGCTTGTTTGTCTGCGTCATTAAAGCTGTTAAAAGGCTTGATGAGCAGTGAGCGTGAACGCTCGAAATTCTTTCTCATACATCATCAAGTGATTGTTGAGCCTTTTTGTAAATATTTCTTGAATTACTAAGTTTTATATGATACAATTTATTTAAGAACCAACGCACTGCTCCTAAATCGAAATTCGGAGGTACTTACCATGATAGAGGAAGTGAATGAAAAAGATATTTGCGAATGTGTAAATGTAATCAGAGTCAGCTTTGCCACAGTTGCTGACGAGTTTGGCTTTACCGCTGAAAATGCACCTAAATTCACAGCATTCGCAACGACGGAAGAAAGATTAAAGTGGCATTTATTCGGTGAGCATAGACGTATGTATGCCTTTTGGGATAACGGGAAAATTGTTGGCTACTATTCATTGCTATTGCAGAGTAATAATGAGTGTGAGTTAAGCAATTTATGTGTACTTCCGACATACAGACACAGAAAAATCGGTCAAGAGCTGTTATTTCATGCCTTTAATACTGCCAAAAAAACAAATTGCGTAAAAATCAACATCGGAATAGTCGAGGAAAATAAAAAATTAAAAAATTGGTATGAGCAATTCGGATTTACACATACAGAAACCAAAAAATATGATTTTTTCCCTTTTACCTGTGGGTATATGGAAAAGATTTTATAATTTTTTTCATTTATAAAGCAGAATAACATAAAGGATTATGCTATAATAGTCTTGAACAAGTAGTTATTATTCCGGACAAACAGAAAATGAGAGGTTTAGAGTATGTGCTTTATATGCGACAGAATTAAAATGATCAACAATGGTACGAATCCATACTTCGTTAAAGAATTGCAAACAGGTTATGTAGTTATTGGTGATAATCAGCATTTTAAGGGCTACACATTATTTCTTTGCAAAGAACACAAAACAGAATTGTTTCAATTAAACCATTCGAAAAAGATCAAGTTTTTAGAGGAAATGTCCATAGTCGCCGAAGCGGTTTCAAACGCTTTTGGAGCTGAAAAAATGAACTATGAATTGTTAGGCAATGGCGATACACATCTGCACTGGCACCTATTTCCAAGAAAAAGCGGAGATATAGAAAACTATGGCAACAACGGAAAAGGACCTGTTTGGTGGTATCCTATGGAAAAAATGTACAATGATAATAACCGCCCTTCAAAGACAGAATTAGAAGATATGAAAGAAAAGTTACTGATAGAATTAGAAAAACTGTTGTAATCCTGCTTCAAGTTTTTATGGAGTTGCAAAGCCTAAGCGGGAGGCGGATATTGACGAGGTTGTGCCGATGGAGATTTGATTGGAAAAGTGGTTGAAAAAAGTGGAAATGCGTGGTATAATAAGTTTATAAGGGCAGTTAATCTGCCCTACAAATCGGGATTTATAAAAGAAAGAGGCATTGTACGTTATGATTGATTTCGTTAAGTCTACAGAAATGAAGATCTCACTTGCTCCCGATCAGGAGGGGATGCTTTCAACAAAGGAAACAATTAAGACGATTATCAGGGATAATCCTGATACGGTTCTGGCTTTTGATATATTTGACGAAAATGATCTGATTGGTTTTATTCTGGTTAATCGTTTTGAAGAGCATAAATATTTTTTGTGGGAATACGCCATAGACATAAGCCACCAAAATAAACACAAAGGCACAGCCGCACTAAAAAAATTTATTGACCTTATGCGAATTCGTTATGATGCAAAAGTTATAACAACCACATATATTTACGGTAATGACCATGCGAAGCATATATATGAGAAAATGGGGTTTGAGGAAACCGATGTGGTGGACGAGCAAGACTGCCATGAGGTAAATATGGCTTATTATATATAACATCGAAAAAATTCGTATAATCGCTGATACATATTCCCATTTATCGAACAGTTTAACTCACTAAAGGAGCACCCCGGCTGCTCCTTTTTCATATATTCCACCCCGAGCCGCAAGGCTCTTTTTTATGCGGTTTACGATGTCAGCCCAATGGCATTTTGATGGGAAAATCGGTTGCATAAAGTGGAAATGCGTGGTATAATAAGTTTATAAGGGCAGTTAATCTGCCCTACAAATCGGAATTTGAACATCAGTAAATTATGACCTCTCAACAGAGGTTACAGTGTTTTAATAAAATCCTCCAAAAGCCCTGAAAATAAAGGATTTATCGCAATGTGTTCTCCTTATCTCTTTATACGGTTACACACAAGTTTACTCTTTCCCTCCTTGCTCATAAGGGCAAATACAAGGGCAAGAAAATCTCATAACAAGAATAAACATAAGTGTGGCAATCGGAGAACTGTGATGTATGTGCGAATATATTATAACGGAGGATTTTTCAATGGACAAGTATATTTACGATGATAAAAATGGTCTGTGGTATGAACTGCAAGGAGATTATTATATTCCTTGTCTTATCTTACCAACCGAAAAAGAACAGCCTATCGGTTTGTGGGGACAGCGGCATTTGCACTATCTGAAAGAATATCACAGGCTTACATATACCAATTTGCTCACAAGCGGAAGGCTGAACGAATACCTTGCCGAGATAGACAAACAGGCAAAGGATATGTTCCTTCGGTTGATAAAACAGATGTCGGAGCGTGAGGGCGTAACCGAGCAACTAAAAACAGAAAATCAAATGGAGTGGGTTGGCAGGATGAATAATATTCGCAGTAGAGCGGTGGAGATTGTAAATGCAGAACTGATTTACAGTTAAGCCGGAGCGGCGGCGAGGAAAACCTTGCCGCCGTTTTTATGTATATGACCGAAAAATCAAAGATTTATGGTATAATTCTAAAAGAGTTATTTTTTAAGACCATCGCCTCAAAAAACGTACTTAATAGGTGAAAGCGCTTTTAGGTCAAATGAGGGAGGTGAACAACATGGATGATCTGAGAATCATAGAACTCTACTTTAATAGAG
>ERZ827186.1564-NODE-1564-length-18366-cov-81.350063_pt1 | contig 18366 bp, 17 predicted proteins | sample MGYA00519918_ERZ827186 | MGnify/ENA primary metagenome ERZ827186 (study PRJEB31778, sample SAMEA3449275) | human gut metagenome | biome: human gut; feature: human-associated habitat; material: faeces | place: United Kingdom | collected 2010/2012 ...
AGATGTCTTTTCAGCCGCTCAAAACGTTTTGAGCAGCCACGAAAAGCACTTGCCCTTGCAGGGGGCGGGCTTCCTCTCCGAAGTCGGGAAGCCTTTCAAACCTGCGGTGTCTGTGCCAAGAAGCGGCGGCTTATGCCGTCCATCCGCTAAATCCAAAGTTTATATGAAAGAGAAAAGAAACAAGACCGGGAGAAATCCCAAACTTGACCCGGCGGTGTTCCGTTACACCGTCCGTTTCAACGAGGAGGAACACAACCGTTTCCTCGCCATGTTCGAGAAGTCGGGCGTTTACGCCAAGTCGGTTTTCATCAAGGCGCACTTCTTCGGGCAACCGTTCAGGGTGCTGAAAGTGGACAGGACGCTGGTGGATTACTACACCAGACTGTCCGATTTCCATGCGCAGTTCCGCGCGGTAGGCACGAACTACAACCAAGTCGTGAAGGAACTCAGGCTGCATTTTTCCGAGAAAAAGGCGATGGCGTTGCTCTACAAGCTGGAGCAACAGACCGTCGAACTCGTGAAACTGAGCCGTCAGATTGTGGAACTTTCAAGGGAAATGGAGGCGAAATGGTCGCAAAAATCAGTGTAGGAAAGTCGTTGTACGGCGCGCTTGCCTACAACGGGGAAAAGATCAACGGGGCGAAAGGGCGGCTGCTCACCACCAACCGCATCTACAATGACGGCACGGGGACGGTGGACATACGCAAGGCGATGGAAGGTTTTCTCGCCTGTATGCCGGAGCATACGAGGGTGGAGAAACCGGTACTCCATATCTCGCTCAACCCGCATCCCGACGACGTGCTGACAGATACGGAATTGCAGGACATCGCACGCGAGTATCTGGAGAAACTCGGCTACGGGAACCAGCCGTACCTTGTTGTCAAGCACGAGGACATAGACCGTCACCACCTGCACATCGTGACAATCAATGTGGACGAGAAAGGCAGGCGGCTCAATCAGGATTTCCTCTTCCGCCGCAGCGACCGCATCCGCAGGGAACTGGAACGGAAGTACGGGCTGCACCCGGCGGAGCGTAAGAACCTACGGCTGGAAAATCCGCTGCGCAAGGTGGACGCTTCGGCGGGCGACGTGAAGAGGCAGGTCGGAAATACCGTCAAGGCTCTGAGTGGACAGTACCGTTTCCGGACGATGGGCGAATATCGCGCCCTCCTATCCTTATATAATATGACGGTGGAGGAAGCGCGGGGAAACGTGCGCGGGCGTGAGTATCACGGGCTGGTCTATTCCGTCACCGATGATGCCGGGAACAAGACTGGCAACCCGTTCAAGTCCTCGCTTTTCGGGAAGTCCGCAGGCTATGAAGCCGTGCAGAAGAAGTTTGCCCGTTCCAAACAGGAGATTAAGGACCGGAAACTCGCCGACATGACGAAACGCACCGTGCTTTCCGTGCTTGAAGGCACGTATGACAAGGAGAAGTTCGTTTCGCGGCTCAAGGAAAAGGGCATCGACACCGTACTGCGCTACACGGAGGAAGGGCGCATCTACGGAGCCACGTTCATAGACCACCGAACGGGCTGCGTGCTGAACGGCTCGCGCATGGGCAAGGAACTTTCCGCCAACGCCTTGCAGGAACACTTTACGCTGCCTTATGCCGGACAGCCGCCGATTCCGCTGTCCGTTCCGGTGGAAACAGAAGAGGATATGCGCGGACAGACCGCATCCGACCACGAGAACACGGCGGGCGGTGTCGGTCTGCTCACTCCCGAAGGTCCGGCTGTGGATGCCGAGGAGGAAGCCTTTATCCGGGCGATGCAGCGCAAGAGGAAAAAGAAGAGGCGCAAGGGCTTGGGAATGTAACCGTAAGTATCAACATCAAAATTTTTCAATCTATGTCACAACAAGAAGACGATTTGAGGGCATTGGCGAAAATCATGGATTTTCTGCGTGCCGTGAGTATTATTTTAGTGGTCATGAACGTGTACTGGTTCTGCTATGAAGCCATACGGCTCTGGGGCGTGGACATCGGCGTAGTGGACAGAATCCTGATGAACTTCAACCGCACGGCGGGGCTGTTCCATTCCATCCTCTACACGAAACTGTTCGCCGTCCTCCTGCTTGCCCTGTCCTGTCTGGGGACGAAGGGCGTCAAGGGAGAGAAAATCACTTGGGGAAGGATCTGGACGGCACTTGCCGCAGGGTTCGTGTTGTTCTTCCTCAACTGGTGGATACTGGCATTGCCGCTGCCGGTTGAAGCGGTGACGGGACTTTACGCGCTGACCGTAGGCACGGGCTATGTCTGCCTGCTGATGGGCGGTCTGTGGATGAGCCGCCTGTTGAAACACAACCTTATGGATGACGTGTTCAACAACGAGAACGAGAGCTTCATGCAGGAAACACGGCTCATCGAAAGCGAGTATTCGGTCAATCTGCCCACCCGCTTTTATTATAGGAAACGTTGGAACAACGGCTGGATCAACGTGGTGAACCCATTCCGCGCCTCCATCGTGCTGGGTACGCCGGGCAGCGGAAAGTCATACGCGGTGGTAAACAGTTTCATCAAGCAGCAGATTGAGAAGGGCTTCTCGATGTATGTCTATGATTTCAAATTCAGTGACTTGTCCACGATAGCCTATAATCATCTGCTCAACCACCCGGAGGGATACAAGGTGAAGCCGAAGTTCTACGTGATAAACTTCGACGACCCGCGACGCAGCCACCGTTGCAATCCCATTCACCCAGATTTCATGGAGGACATTACGGACGCTTACGAGAGCGCGTACACCATCATGCTCAATTTAAACAAGAGTTGGGTGCAGAAGCAGGGCGACTTCTTTGTGGAATCGCCCATCATCCTTTTCGCGGCTATCATCTGGTATCTTAAAATTTTTCAGAACGGCAAGTATTGCACGTTCCCCCATGCCATCGAGTTCCTGAACCGCCGTTACGAGGATATTTTCCCGATTCTGACCTCTTATCCCGAACTGGAGAACTATCTCTCGCCATTCATGGACGCGTGGCTCGGAGGGGCTGCGGAGCAGTTAATGGGGCAGATTGCTTCGGCGAAAATTCCGCTGTCACGCATGATTTCCCCGCAGCTCTATTGGGTAATGTCGGACAGCGAGTTCACGCTGGACATCAACAATCCCGAAGAACCGAAAATTCTCTGCGTGGGCAACAATCCCGACCGACAGAACATATACGGGGCGGCTCTCGGTCTGTATAATTCCCGTATCGTTAAACTTATCAACAAGAAAGGGATGCTGAAGTCGTCGGTCATCATAGACGAGCTGCCGACGATATACTTCAAGGGGCTGGACAACCTTATCGCCACCGCGCGAAGCAACAAGGTTGCCGTGTGTCTGGGTTTTCAGGATTTCAGCCAGTTGGTGCGTGACTATGGGGACCGCGAGGCGAAAGTGGTGATGAACACGGTCGGCAATATCTTCTCCGGGCAGGTGGTGGGCGAAACAGCCAAGACGCTCTCGGAGCGGTTCGGAAAGGTGCTTCAAAAGCGGCAGTCCATCTCCATCAACCGGCAGGATGTTTCCACCTCCATCAACACGCAGATGGACGCGCTTATCCCGCCGAGCAAAATTTCCGGCTTGACGCAGGGGATGTTCGTCGGTTCGGTGTCCGACAACTTCAACGAGCGTATCAAGCAGAAGATTTTCCACTGTGAGATTGTCGTGGATGCCGAGAAAATGAAGCGCGAGGAGAAAGCCTACAAGCCGATACCCGTCATTACCGACTTCGCGGACGCGAACGGCAACGACTGCATGAAGGAAATGGTGAAGGCGAATTACAGGCGCATCAAGGAGGAGGTGAAACAGATTGTCGCCGACGAGTTGGAGCGCATCGCTGGTGACGAGAATCTGAAACATCTGTTGCAACAGAAATAATATATAACAACAAGATGTATCAGACTCCCGTTTTGAGAATTACTCCTGCTACAGCTATCTGTGACAGGAGTAATTTGTAATTCTTTATATTGAGCATTATGACTATATTAAGTTCAACTAACCATTGCGGCCGTGTTATTTGAAACTTCATTCATTACCTCATTTAATGATTGGGATTTAGATAAAGTGGCTCTTTCTATTTTGAGCTTATCAAGCAAATATTTCAGCCTACGTTCCACCTCATTTGTTATTTCACTCCATTTTTTTACATAGAGGCTATAATTACTGTCATTTTGGACTAAACCAGTAAGCTTATTTATGACCCTTCGACCTACAATATCATCATAGTCTTGTCCTATCAAAATGAAAGTCCAGAACTCATTAGCATCATTAAAACAATCTTGTTTTAGAATAACATCCATATATTGTTCTAATTGATTTAACTGTTCTGATTTTAATTGTTTTATAGTTGTCGGATTTTTGATTTCCACAACTATATTATGAGGTCTCCCATCCCTAAAATCAGTACCAGTAAGAAATAAATCCATTTCTTTGTATTTATTAGGGTGAGCAATATATTTTTTCTCGCTAACTCCACGCAGAATATAAATGTATTTTCTTAAAGCCTCTTCAAATTTGACCTCTTCCGCACATACCATTCTATATTCTTCGCCAAAAATCCAATAGTGTTTTTCTATGAACGACTGCAAATCACGAACTTCATTGGCTTGTAAAGTATGATTAAAAACAATCTTTTTTAGATTCTCCAGTGTCAGCAATCTGTCTGAAATAAGCTTAATCGTGGAAACGACTTGTTTTAACCTCGTTATTTCTAATATTTTTGCAAATTCTTTCCTATCGTTCGAGTCTAATTCAACAACTGCATCTAAAATCTTAAACAGACTATCGCGCTCACCGCTATCCATCACCAAATTTAGAAGTTCTAAGAAAACTCTTTTTTGTTCTTTGTTCAACTTCATGAAAACAGCAGGTTCTACTTCGTATAGTTCCTTTACGAAGTTTTCCAAACCTTCTCTACGCACTATATCCCAATCTTCAGTACCAAATTTAGGGAAAACATCTTCATTCTTATATTTGGTTACCATAACTTCTGCTTGCTCCTTTAGGAATGGGCGTCTTTTCTTTTTGAGAAACTCATTGAGTTGCGTAATTAGTTCCTTAAATAATTTTCTATCAGCAGAATTATCAAACAATTTAGGTTGAATAGCATTATCGTCTAATTCGTTATCACAATTGATTTCATTGAAGAAATCATCAATCACAATTACAGAATGCCAAAAATTATCTCCTTTTTTATTTAATAATGTCGTTTTGGTAAATTTTAACTCCAAGTCATTATTCAAGAAGTAAAATCGAGAATATTCATCATTCATCTTTACATTCCATCGGATATACTTGCATTGAAAGTTGATGTTATTTTTCTGGTTATGTGATAATATCGGTGATATTGATTCTTGTTCTGCTATTATAGAAGAATAATCTAATTCTTGCCCATTGATGTATATTTGATATTCGGATTTCAATTCTAAAAACCACGCAAATTCAGCCTTTAGATAAGGGATAAGAGTCTTCGTTATAAACAAACTGGAAATATCAGAAGAAATCTCATTAAAAACGACACAAGTACCTGTTGTTGTGTCATCAGATACAAGTGGCTCTGTTGTAGTGTAGTCTTTTAAAGTATCGCTATCAATTCTAATGTCATAAGACATTATTTGTGCATCTTTACTATAGCGTGTTTCCCAATTAGCAAATCTCGCAAATTTATAGAAAGTAAAACGACCATAACCGTTTTTTCCTCTTGTAAATTCAGTATTATTCTCGTTGGCTATTCTCTTTTGAGACTCATAGAATTTTTTGAATTTTATAGGTAATTCTTCATAGCAGATGCCTGTACCATTGTCTGTTATTCTAATATTTTTGATTGTGTCCAATTCTGCATTGTCAATTTCAAAATCAATATTTACAACGGTTGCTTTTGCATCAAATCCATTCCATACATATTCGGCAATAGCTCGCTCTGGAGTATATTTATTCAATATTTTCCTAATGCCAGCAGATGTTATTTCTACAGTTTGCGAGTTCATGACTATTTATTTTTAATTAAATCCAGACCTTTCTCCGTAAGACGGTATTTCTGTCGCGGGTGTTTCGGCTTTTCCGGATAAATCGGTTCTACTAAATCCAACCTTATTGCAGGATACAGATAAAGCTCCAGAAAATTGCTTTTGTCCTTCAATCCTATCATTTCCATAACATCTTTTGTCGATAGTGTCTGATTCCCGATTGCAGACAGAACTTTTCCCACTTGCGGGGTAACTGTCGGGTAACTATCGGGCGACTGTGGGGTGACTGTCGGGTATGACCCGACTGCTTTCCGGGTATAGCGGAAAACGACCCATACGCTGTTTCCGTCCGTGTGAAATTCGGGGTCCGGAATGCCGACACGCCGGCACTCGCTTATCATAAGCCCGATGCCCCGTCCCCAACTTTCCAAGACCTCGCTTTTATACAGCACGTTTGCTATGATTAGATTTTGCGGTTCTGAATTATGCCCGCTTAACAGTTTTTCCATTGTTATATCCGGCGGAAATGTCCCGCTGTTCTCTATTTCCACACGGTCGTCATAGATGGCGATTCCCACCGAACTGCCGGGACGGTGGTACAGGCGGTGGCACAACGCATTTGTGCAGCACTCTCTCAATGCCTTGTACGGGATTTCCAGTTCTTCCTCACGGTACAGCCCTTCTATCTTACCGGAAAGTGACAGATGTTTGAAAAAGAACGCCATTGCAGCATCCAGCAGCGCGTAGATATTCCCAGTGACACGTTGATTGTCTATAAACTCGTCTTTCGTCGTGCCTTTGAAACGCGCCAGACGGAGCAGGCATTGGGGATAATAATAAAAATCATGACCGAACAGCACTGCTGAAGCATTGTTAAGTTTCCCGTCATGCAACAGACTGAATTTTTCGAGAATGGTCGGCAAGTCTTCCCTTATGGTTGCTTCAGGTAAACGACCGCTTCTGATTCCCCCGCGAACAGCACTAATGACGGCATGTTCGTCAAGGTCGGATATTTTAAGGTCAGGATTTGCTATTGCCTCCCAAGCGTATTTCCCGCCCCGCTGTATCAGATATTGGTTATATATCTCCTGCGGCATGATGGATGTCGCGCTTTCCACCCGCAGGTAAGCCCGTCCTTTGTAAGAGAACGGACGCATATATCTTTGTTCTTCCGCAGACAGTGCGATGACACTTTTGCCAGTGTCTGGTATTTCAGTATAAGAAACTTCAACTGTGGCAAACGGCTCGATACGCCGGATCGCGTCCGCTATATCCCGCTTGGTTTTGTCGCTCACGTCTTGTCCGATGATTTTTCCCTTGTCGGTGACACCGAACAATACCGTGCCGCCTTCGCCGTTAAGGAAGGCGCAAAGCGTTTCCATGCCGCGCTCCAACTGTCCGGTGGTTTCCTTGAACTCCACCCGTCCGCATTCTTTTTCGGCTATCAACCGTTTTATTATGTCGAGGTTGTCTATGCTCATATACAATTCTGTAACGTGGGTACAAAGATAGTGCTTTTCGCTGGTTTTCGGGCGAATAGATAACGAAATGTATCTACACAGCAGGACAAAACCTACAAAAAATCAGAGAATGACATAACGTCACCCCCTGATTCATCATTGGTACAGGATTATTTTCTCAAACGTTCCATTTCCTCGTCGCGGAGCATCCTCTCGTTCAGTTTCTCCTGCATCCTGTCAAGGAAGTAAGTGCGGCTTTCGTTTTTCCGGCGTTTGATGTCGATATAGAAACGGTAGCAGTCCTTTGATTCGATACCGAAAATCTTGTAGAGGAGCGGGGCGAGCTGTTTGAGCGGCATGTTGCCGTTGTTGATGCAGCCCATCTCGTTGATGCCGTAGATAAGTTCCACGAGGTCGATGGCGTTGCCCGTCCATTGCAGGGGTGAGGCGGGATTTTCGGTTGTGTTGTCGGAGGATGTACGGATGGGGATTAGTGGTGGCACTTGGGGAGCGGCAAGGAACTTCTGCATCTTCCTCACTAAAGAGAGTGCCTTGCTGATATAGGCTGCAACCTCCCTCTTTTCTTCGGGAAGATTGCGCATGGGATGGTGCTGCAACTCGATTTCGATGTAAGCCAGTGCGATGATGGTGCGGTTGGTGTCCACATTGCCGCTGCATAGCTCGATTACTTGCGTGGCGAAAGCCGTATATGCCGTTTCCATATTGCAGTCCCCGGCTTCGTTTATACGGCGGAAGAACTCGGTTTCCGCCAATAAGAAATAATTCATATCCTGTCAATTTTGAAATTTTACACTCTGTTTTTCGGTATGCGCACATGAATATGATTGGCAAAAAGCGTGTTCATAAAATAAAAAATCCGGCACACTCTCTGCAAGGTGCTGGATTTCAGTGTGATAATTTTGCAATTTATTTGTCTGTCAGGAATTATTTTCGACTTAAAGTGTTCATTTCCTGAACATTCGTCCATTTTCCGGACATCAAACGCACGCTTTATAGATATGGCGGACCACTCCGTTGCGGTACACCTTCTGCGAGGTCAGCGTCCATTGTTCCTGTGGCAAGGCGGACTGGAAGAAACGCTTTCCCGTTCCGGCAATGAAAGGAAGCGTATAAAGTATGATTTCATCCACCACACGCATACGTAACAGCCCATTGATGTAGTCCGCCTTTTCAGGAGTGACTTCCGCCAGATAGCAGATGTCTGTTGCGGATTTCCGCCATTCGTCGAGCATAGAGATGGAATAGTCGGGTGTGATATGATAAAGGGCGTTTTCCCTTATCTCGTTGATACCGCAATCTTCAAGGCGCAGTTCCTTATACGCTTTGCAATATAACTCGGAGCTTTGACAACCGTCCATCGTGAGGACGGCAAGAATCTGTACTTTACCCATTAGCGTTTCCTTTCGTTGGGCAAGGGCAAAAAAGTAGCGTGCAATCCACGCTATCACTAATGGAGGCTCTGGAATGCCCTTAACAGGAATAGGTGAATGCACGCTATGCGTAGGCATAGCATAAGCAATCACGCAATAGTTCCTGTTAATGTTAATTTTCCAGATTCCCATTAGGACGCCTTGCGGTCTTATGTTATATATAGGCGGCAAAAGGCTCTGCCAATCGCCGTTACCTTCTGATATGTCATGCAAAGATAGCCATTTTCAGCGAATTGCGGGCTATGGTTGCTCAAATTTATACTTCAATCCATATTCTTCCAGTTTATTATAGAGTGTTGTCCTGCCTATTCCAAGCAATTCGGCAGCGACCTTCCGGTTCCCGTCAGCCTGCTTCAAAGCACGCAGAATCCGCTCTTTATCTTCCTCGTCGTTGCGTAGGGAGAAGCCGGTAACAGAGGTTGTTTCGGTTATCCCAAGTTCCAGATGCTCTTTTGTGACAAGTCCCGTCTGAGCCTGCAACACCGCACCCATGATTTTCTGTCGAAGTTCGCGCACGTTGCCCGGCCATGAATGGGTCAGCAACGCTTTCCGTGCTTCGGAACTGAAACCGCTAACCTTGCACTCCAATTCCTTATTGGCAATCTCACGGAAGAACTCCGCCAGCGGCATGATGTCCTCCTGACAGTCACGTAAGGGCAGAACGGTTATTTCAAAGTCATGTAGGCGGTATAACAAATCCTGCCGGAAACGCTTTTCATTGACCGCCTTTTCCAGATTCTCGTTGGTGGCGGCGATGATGCGGACGTTGAAACTGCGGTCGGACTTGTCGCCAACGGGACGGAACCGCCGTTCCTGTATGGCACGGAGTAACATCTGTTGAGTTTCTGGTGCGAGATTACCCACTTCGTCTAAAAACAATGTGCCGCCTTCCGCCTCGTGGAAATAGCCTTTCTTTGTGTTTTCAGCACCAGTGAACGCTCCTTTGACGTGTCCGAAGAACGCCGATGGTGCAAGCTCTTTGGTGAGTGAGCCGCAGTCCACCGCCACGAAAGGCTTGCCTGAACGCTTGCTTTTATCGTGCAGTAGATGGGCAATATGCTCTTTGCCAGTACCGTTCTCCCCGAATATCAGTACGCTCATGTCGGTAGGAGCTACCAGCCTTATCCGGTGCATGATTTTCTGAAAGGCTGAACCGTCACGGGCAAATACGGGCATGCGGCTTCGCCCGATATTCCGCTCTTTCAGTATGGTGCGGAGCAAAGGCACGAGTTTGTCCTCCACGAGTTGCTTGGGTATGTAGTCCAGCGAACCGAGTTTCATGCTTTCAACCGCCGTATGTACTTCGGCATAGTCGGTCATGATGATGAACGGCTGCGTCATGCCTTCTTTGCGCATCCAGCGCAATAGGTCGATGCCGTCACCGTCAGGCAAACGCAAATCAGAAACTACTATATCATTGTCAGTGGCTTGTTGCAGAAGTTTCTTCGCTGTCGAGAGGTGGAAAGCCTGCACGGTACGGAATTTCTCCCGTGCCAGCAGGTTGCAGACAAACTCGCAATATACGATGTTGTCCTCCACCACGATTATTTTTGTTTTATCCATTGTTGTATTTCTTCATTTCTTCTTTTGCCATTTCAATAATCATTAAACCCATATCCGACACAGTATTTACGGCATTGTGTATTGCCTCCCAATCGGATGTGTTTTCGTTACGAAGCAATACGTAAAGTTCCCTCAACGGTCTGTCGGCACGAAGTATCTCCCACGAACTGCGCAGGTGGTGAGTAAGGGCATCCAGTTCTTGAAGATCTTTACGCCGTTCTGCATCCTTGACTGCTTGCATTTCCTTTTCGGTTTCCGCTATCAGTTTATCCAGCATGACGGATTCATTGCCGTAGGATAGCAGGGATGTGAAATCCGGCTTTTCATTTTGCGCCACATTCATGGCGCATTTATCTGAAACTTCCATCAGCTCCGATATGGAGAACGGTTTGAGCAGGCAATCGGCAAATCCACGTTCTATAAGTTCCTCCTTGCTGCAACTGCCCGAAGCGGTTGTCACGACCACCGGAATGTTCCTTGAATTTCCCACGTTGGAACTACGCAGCAGTTCCAACAGCTCGAAGCCGTTGATCTCCGGCATGTTTAGGTCAGTAAGCAGCAGATTGTATTCCTTTTTCCTTATTATTTCCATCAGTTCCGCAGCATTGGTGCAGGTATCGCAATGCATACCCTCCTGTGCATACATTTCTTTCAGCATCAAAAGCTGCACTTCGTCATTGTCGATAGCAATCACATTATGGTATCTCTCATTGTAATGGACATAATCTTGAATCGTTTGTTCCGTCAGTTCTTCGGCAGCCTGCATGGGGATTTCCACCGTGAAACGGCTGCCCATACCTTTTTCACTGTCTAACCGTATTGTACCACCGAGCATTGTTACGATATGTTGCACAATGGACAATCCCAGACCGAAACCGTCTTTTGCAACAGCGTTTGACAGACGTTCAAATGCTCCAAACACTCGCCGTTGTTCCTCGTTGGTCATCCCCGTACCAGTATCTTTAACGATAATTTTCAGCATACCATTATCATAACCCGTTGTTAGAAAAACGCCACCGTTCTCTGTGAACTTGATAGCGTTTGACAGAAGGTTATTACCGATTTGCAGGATGCGTTCCTTATCTGTCCGGACGAGGGCATCCTTGTGGCAATGTATTGTCAGAGCCAAACCCTTGTTCATGGCGATTGGCATAAACTCCGTTTCGAGCGTGTGTGTGATTGCGGAAATCCTGCATGGAGAGAAATTAGGCTGTTCCTTGCCATTGTCCAACCGAAAGAAACTCAGCAGAGTATTAAGCATTTCACGCATACGGTCGGAGGATTGCTGAATATTTTGGATATACATCCCGATTTTATCCGTATTGTAATCTTTCCGCATCAGTCCGGCATAACCGGTTATTGCCGTCAGCGGTGTACGTAATTCATGGGTAATGGTATGCACGGCTTTCTTGCGGGAGGCTATCAGTGCCTCGTTCTGTTCAACAGACTGTTTCAACTGTTCTATTAAATCCGCAGTTTCTCGTTTGTACCGTTTGATACGGGTGATATTTCGGTGGATAATTATGTAAGAGATTATCAATAACAACACAACGAATCCTGTCAAACCACCTATCTGAATAAAAGAACTTTCACGCATGGCGGCTATTTCCGCTTCCCGTTTCTGTAAGTCTGCTTGAACTTTCTCGTCTATTTGAACTACCAGTCCTTGCAGTTGTCTGTTGAGTTCCGCATTTCGTGTAGCAAGACTATCGGCGTGTTCCGACAAACGGCGGCTTTGTGCCTGTTGTTCAGCTATCATATTCCGATTAAGGGAACGCAGCATCGTAGTAGTCGCAGTTGGTTTCGCTTCTTCCTTTTTGCCGAAGATTCCGAGAAATCCTTTTCGTTTGGGTTTCTGCGGTTGTTCCTGTACACTTTTCTGCACGATTACTGGTACTTGATTAGCAATCTTTTTATTGAGTACCTGTTGTTCATCAAGCATCTGCACTATCAGGCGCATCTGCCGTTCCTTATCTTCGAGAAGATAGCGTACACTGTCGATACGCTCTGCCGGATAGGTAGCTTTGAAACGGCAGAGCATACTGTCTATTGACATACGCCGGGCATGGTAAAGTCCTAAATCCTTATCATCCCATTCCAATATCGTTTCACCCAATAGAGAAAACTCTATCAAATGAATATGAATATTGTTTACCTCTTTTCGAAATTCGTCGATTTCTCGGTTTTTGGCTTCCAATTCCTCCATGTCTCGCCATTCGCCAAGCCATATGTACATGATGCCGCCTACCAGCAAAGCTATTAGTAGATAGCCTGTGGAAGTCAACGTACGGATATTTTTAATTTCGATAGACTGTTTCATAAGATATTACATGACCGTTATGGTTTAGTTGAACTCGCATCATCAATAGAAGAGATTGGAGATGTGGCAAAGAACAAGGATAAGCATTATGATAATTCTAAATTCCTCCTTACCTGTTTCAACAGTGTCTTGCAGATTATCCTATGAAATGGTTTTATTATAGTAAAATAGAATTTTCCCATACGGTTGTTGTATCGGACTTTCGTACAAACCGATAGATATAGACTGTCATTCATACGCCTTTCGGTCATAAATGCAATAACAAAATCAAGGTGTTTGTCGCTTTTGCTTATTGTCGCAAGGCTATCGGATTTGACAATTACAAGATCCGATAAAATCTTCCCTTCTTTTAGACCAAAAGGTTTTACTATGGCATTACGAAACTTCATCAAGACAATAATCCATTGGGGTGCGCAGAAGAATCTGACTGTCAGTTCTTCTACGCTTATCGGTCGTGTGGTACAGACTATCTCACTGAAATTATCAGTATAATCAAAATGCTTGTTTAGACTCATGATGCATAAAACCGTTATTACAAATTTTTTACTTCATAGCGAATCATGACAGCCTTGACATCAGCTGTGGGATATTTGCTTTGGTAGTATGTCGTAAGGTCTTTATATAGCCATATATCAATGCTCTGCAGAGCAACGTCTTTGCTTCGATTCTGAGCAGATATAAACACATCATATTGCATTACAGAGTCTTTTGTATCATCGTCTGTTACAAAATCAAACTCTCCATATCCGGCAACTTGACTTTCCGGCGGAAGCAATTTATATGTTTCGGGAAACTCTGTTAGTTCCTTGCTTCTTCTAATCAAAACGCCATGTCCGACAGTGTGCATATCGTCATTCAATAGGAACCATTTGTCTGCTATAGGAATAGGAATACAACAGCGTAAGCCCCCAAATTTATATGAAACATCGGTTTTAAGGTCATTTTCAATGTCCTCTTTTTTGTCGGCTTCAATGGCATAAGCAAATTGTGGATTGATATACGGACAATATTTCTCAAAATACCAATTCGGGATAAAATGAGGAGGCAGATTCTCTGAATTCTTACGTTCTTTCGATATAATTTCCAATAGCTCGTATTCAGTCCATGCCGGATCCCCCATTCTATAATCAAGATAGCTCGTTTCGCTGATACGTATTTGGTATTCATAGCCTTCTTCGTATTCAAACTTGCCAATGCTTCCCTGCATCTCCCAATCAGTGGATCGCTCATTTTTCACAGCATATACATTTGCCAATATGTTACTGCCACTTGATGTTACAACACCAGGAAGTTTTACAGAAGCCACCATAAGCGTGTATTCCTTGTAATTGGTTACCTTTCTACCTTCTTCGTTATTGTCACTGCATGCAGCCAGCCAAGTCATAGTAAGAATGGCAACCAATAACATTATACAGTAATTTAATTTCTTCATTTTATTGTTTCTTTATAGTAAACTCTACCTTTTGAAGCCCGTTTTTCTTATTTATTTTTTCTGATCATAAATAGAATTCTCCTTTTAATGTTCCTTCGCTGAACTGTAGAGTAAATGTACCATAACAGTTGGGTTGCCCTTCGTTCTTGTCGTAGGAAGTGATTTGGAAAGTGCCCTCGTCTATCACTTCGCCATTCACTGTGGCGTATGACACTTTGTTGTCCTTGCAATACTGGCGGTAATCCCTATCCGAAATTAGGGTATCGTCATCTGCTATATCTATCTTTTCTATCGTTTGCGGCTGGTGGATAAATTCTTCCGGCGTATCTACAAACAGATTGATTCGCACAATATAGGCGATCTTGCCACCTCTCTCTGTACTTAGATAGGTTTCAAACGTAGCTTCATATTGGCTATATTCCAAAAAAGGCGTGGGTCTCATCGGACCAAATATGTGTGTGTAAGGTTGTTGGTCAATGTACGGCTGTCCGTTCAGTTCGGCTGTACATTTGGATTTGAGGTAGTTGATGCCGTCATGCTTTTCGCAGGAGGTGAGGCAGAGGAGGTTGCAGGCAATGATTGCCGCAAGTAGGGTAAGTTTCTTTTTCATATCGTTGCTATTATAATATCTTTTGAAGAATAAATCAGTATCTATTAAGTATTCCTGAATCCTTGTCTTTGTTTTGCATTTTTAACTTCAAGTTGGGCTTGTTTTTGCCGAATGTGAAATTATATACAATGTTGATATAGACCATATTGGCATTATTGATTATGCGTTCTGTTTCAGTTCGTTGTAGGAGTGATGTCCCTGATACAGATGTTGTCTGTTTCCACGAGTCATAGAACGGATATCTTATTCCTCCTGTCAAAGTGAGGTTTTTAATCGGACTGTACGACTGATAAAATATAAAAACAGGAGGTTGTGGAAAAGCCACGTGGCATCGTTGATACGGATTTCGGCTATATCCACACCGACGGTGCAGCAGCCCATTTCGGCAAAGGGTAGCAGGTTACCTCCGTCACCACAACTTACATCCAGAATATTCATACCTGCTTTTATGGCTTTATGCGCTTGGATATAAGGCAGGTAATACTTTCTGCTTGTTGTGGCAAGTTCTTGGAAATAGAGCCGCCTATTGTTTTGTCTTTCTTGCATAACATTTAATTTTTCAGCAAAAGTATGAGCATAAAACGAAACAACTCTCAAACTGGTTTGAGAGTTGCATACATTTTGCTGCAAAGATGCTGTCGTTCCTTAAAAAGAGCAACTAATCAACAATCAAAATACCTCCCAAGAATTTTCACTTTCTACACCCACTACTCTCACCCTCCTTCTAAAACGCCGATAAACAGGGCGTTTTGAGGGAGTGGTACTAGCGGGCAGAATTGTTAAAATCGAGCTACAACCACCACGTACCAGAATGTTCCTTATTTACGTGTTTTGCAGTCAGATTGATATGTTAAAATATATTGCCCGCTTGAATGTTTTATTTTACTCGGTATATTAATCCGATTTACCCGGCAAGGCAATGTCATTTTGATAATTGAAAGAAACTATTGGTAAAGACAAGTTTATACTTCCCTTCACATAAGTTTTTCAAATGTAAAATAAGTAGAGAAAAACGAATTAAATCAGCGTTTCATCTCCCAATACGCCGAGGTTCTTTCAGTAAGCCAGCCGTTATTGTTGCTATAGCGTTGTTGTGTTGTCAGCGTGAAAAATGAGAGGAACACTTATTAGTCCATGATAGTTTTGTTTTTCTGCCAATTTTTTAAAACCCAAACTTTCATAAAAGGGAACAGCATAGGTCGAGGAATTGACGGTTATCTCGTTAAATTTATACTGTGACAGGAAGGTATTAAACAAATTCCGTCCTACCCCCATTCGATGATAATCTGAATGGACAAAGAATAGAGACAAATGACCATCCCGTTTTTTAAAAGCTAAAGTTCCGATTAACTTATCGCCATCAAAAGCTCCGAGAAATGTAAGTTCGCTAACCTTTTCCTCATCATAGATGAATGATTGAAATACCTCCAACCCATTCTCATCATAATCTTCTTTTCCACATTCCATGAACGTAACTAAGGAAAGCCGAATGGCTTCCTCTTGTTCGTCTTTCTGTAATGTATGTATTTTTATCCGCATGATGTTTCGTTTTATCATTCATTGTTTGTTATACATTGACTGCAAAATTGTGAATATAGAACGAGACAATTCTCAAACTAAGTTGAGAGTTGCAGCCAGATGATTGTTTTTCGCATGTCTTATTTCTTGCCAAAAGTGATTTCCTTGCGAATGCGGCTAAGGTATGTTGGTGTAATTTGCAGATATGATGCAAGTTCTTTAAGCGTTATATTTTGAAGAATATCGGGACAATCTTCTAATATATGAATATAACGCTCCTTTGCGGACTGACGATACATATTCAAAAATCTGTCATATGTCTGGTGAAAAAATCCATCTGATATGATACTATGTAACTGGGGGTCTTTTTCAAAGAGAACATCAACAATGCTTCGATTGCAAACCAACACTTCCGCATCTGTGGCTGCTATAATATCAGTAATAGCTGAAGTTTCCATAACAAGACTTGAATAGTCACCCAATGGAGTGTCGCAGAATGAAAAACCGGTTATGTGTGTGTTTCCTTCAGAATCAGTAACGGAGTATTTGAAATATCCTTTCTTAATAAATCCCCACACGCTCCTTGCCGTATCTCCGCAATGAAGAAAATATTCCCCCTTTTTATAGTGGCATAGCTTACCCTTTTTGGCGCAAAGCTCACGCCAAAAATCCATGTCAATCTTATCTATATATGGATTGAAATTAGCCATTTTACATTTTAATCATCAGTATTATAACTATCTGCAAAGATACAGAATTTAATCCGATCAGCCTTCAATCTTGTTTAGAAATAAAGTCATTTGGAACGAATTTCACTCCAAATGACTTTTCAGGTCAATGAAAATTCTATATTTTCATTCCTTTCGGACGGTTATCATCCTTGATCTGAAAACCCGGTCGTCCGATGATGACATGGTCGGCAATGAAATTGCCCGACGGACTTCGTTCATTCACCGGGCTGCGTATCTGCGGAGCATCTTCGGTGTGTTGTGGTGACACGTTCCGTACATCTCCCGCATCCGGCTTGACCTCCTGTCCATCCTTTTCTTTTTCGGCAATTTCGGGCGTAGGCGGCGCAAGCTCCAACTGTATCTTGCGGTCAAGTGCGGCAAGTTCTGACTTCAACTGTTTCAACTCATCCTCCTTGTGACACAGACACCGTAGGTTTACAAGGCTTCCCGACTTTGGAGGGCAAGCCCAGCCCCCTGCAGGGGCAAGTGCTTTTCGTGGCTGCTCAAAACGTTTTGAGCGGCTGAAAAGACATCTTGCTGTGTTCAGGTGAACACTAAAATCCGTCTGTGACGGATTAAGCAGATACCATTCAAATTCGGGGTGAAACCACCTGATTTAATCGAACAATGATTCAAAAGATGAAAGACCTGAATACATGAAAACCGAGAAATTCAAATACTTGCCAAAAGGATTTATCGAATAGCTGCCAAACCGGATATTGAAGAAAATAAACCAATGCTTGTCCGACAATTTGGTGATACATTGATTCAATGATTTCATGACGTAATGTTGTCACTCTCCAAACAACCAAAACTTTGTTTCACCACACAACTATATAGAGAACTATTAAATAATCGGATTATGAAATAGCCAGCCTTTCCGTTGGATTAGCATGCGAAAAGAGCCGTTTCTGTATGATGTCCACGGACAATGGCTGCCGTATCAGCGCAATACGCTGCCACTTTCAGAGAAGCCATTGTCGGATAACGTATTATGTGTTCCTTTGCGGTAAAAGGAACAATAACATCAAAAGAAAAGTATATGGAAATCGTATCAATCGAAAGAAAGACTTTTGAGGCGATGGTCACCACGTTCGACCGTTTCGTCAGCCGCATGGATGCAATCTGCCGGCGGCATGGAGAAAAGACAATGAGCGAGTGGATGGACAATCAGGACGTGTGCCGGATGCTCAACATCAGTCCCCGCACGTTACAGACCCTGCGGGATAACGGCACGCTGGCTTACTCGCAGATAAACCACAAGACATATTACCGTCCAGAAGATGTGCAGCGTATAGTCTCCGTTGTGGAGGACAGGCGAAAAGAAGCGAAAT
>ERZ827186.1565-NODE-1565-length-18347-cov-5.323147_pt1 | contig 18347 bp, 13 predicted proteins | sample MGYA00519918_ERZ827186 | MGnify/ENA primary metagenome ERZ827186 (study PRJEB31778, sample SAMEA3449275) | human gut metagenome | biome: human gut; feature: human-associated habitat; material: faeces | place: United Kingdom | collected 2010/2012 ...
CGACCCGGATCTTGACGGTTACCGATAGAACCCGGGGCACGGGTCGTAACGGAGTTACCGTGAGAAGCGCGGTTGGAAGAGAAGTGGTGACGCTTGATAGCGCCGGCAAAACCCTTACCGATTGTGATACCGGTCACGTCAACCTTTTGGCCGACCGTGAACATTTCCACGGACAACGTGGTACCCACCTTCAATTCGGCGAGCTTATCAGCATCAATATGGAACTCTTTGAGCATTTCGCCAGCTTCGACACCGGCCTTAGCATAATGACCGGAGAGCGGCTTGCTCACGCGAGACGGCTTCTTAGAGCCGAATGCAACTTGAATGGCATTGTATCCGTCGGTTTCTTCCGTCTTCACTTGCGTGACACGGTTGCCAGCCACTTCGAGCACGGTCACCGGAATGGATTCACCATCCTCGGTAAAGATGCGCGTCATGCCGACTTTACGACCGACTAAGCCGAGTTTTTCACTCATTGTTATCTCCACCCCGGCTACGATTGGCCGGGACCATTTTTAAGAAAAGTCGTGTCAAAATATCAAAATTTTTCCACGAGAAAGGCGCGATTGTACCTTGCAAATAAAAAGCTTGCAAGTCAAAAGCAAAAAATTATTGTACCTTGATTTCAACGTCCACGCCGGCAGCCAAGTCCAACTTCATCAAAGCGTCAACCGTCTTATCGGTCGGGTCAATGATGTCCATCAAGCGTTGATGAGTGCGGATTTCGAATTGGTCACGGCTCGTCTTGTTGACGTGCGGAGAACGCAAAATATCGAAACGTTGGATGCGAGTGGGAAGAGGAACAGGACCGCGAACCACAGCGCCGGTGCGCTTGGCCGTGTCAACGATTTCTTGAGCGGATTGATCAATCAGCTTGTAATCGAACGCCTTAAGGCGAATGCGAATGCGTTGAGATTGCATTTCGTTTTTCCTTTAAAAAGAACACTAAAGAACAACAGAGGATGCGGAGTTTACCTCTGCATCCTCTGTTTGTCAAATATTTTCAGAGACTAAGTTTCTGAAATTATTCGATGATCTTGGCCACCACACCGGCGCCAACCGTACGACCACCTTCACGAACAGCGAAACGCAAGCCTTCGTTCATGGCGATCGGGCTGATCAATTGAACCGTCATCGTGATGTTGTCGCCAGGCATCACCATTTCTACGCCTTCCGGCAATTCAATCGTACCCGTCACGTCCGTCGTGCGGAAGTAGAACTGCGGACGATAGCCCTTGAAGAACGGCGTGTGACGACCACCTTCGTCCTTGCTCAACACGTACACTTCAGCCGTGAACTTCGTGTGCGGCGTGATCGTGCCCGGCTTAGCCAACACTTGACCACGTTCCACTTCTTCACGCTTCGTACCACGCAACAACACACCAATGTTGTCACCGGCTTGACCTTGGTCGAGCAACTTGCGGAACATTTCCACGCCCGTGCAGGTCGTCTTTTGCGTCGGACGAATACCAACGATTTCGATTTCGTCACCAACCTTCAACACACCGCGTTCCACACGGCCCGTCACCACCGTACCACGACCGGAGATCGAGAACACGTCTTCAACAGGCATCAAGAACGGATGGTCAACGTCACGAACCGGCGTCGGGATGTAAGCATCCATCGTGTCAGCCAACTTCAAGATAGACGGTACACCGATTTCGGATTGGTCGCCTTCCAAAGCCAACTTGGCAGAACCCTTCACGATCGGAATTTCGTCGCCCGGGAAGTTGTAGTTGCTCAACAAATCGCGAACTTCCATTTCCACGAGTTCGAGCAATTCAGCATCGTCCACCATGTCGCACTTGTTCAAGTACACGATGATGTACGGAACGCCCACTTGGCGAGCCAACAAGATGTGTTCACGCGTTTGCGGCATCGGACCGTCAGCAGCAGACACAACCAAGATGGCACCGTCCATCTGAGCAGCACCCGTGATCATGTTCTTCACATAGTCAGCGTGCCCCGGGCAGTCAACGTGTGCATAGTGACGATGTTCCGTTTCGTATTCCACGTGAGCCGTGTTAATCGTAATACCACGGGCCTTTTCTTCCGGAGCCGCGTCAATTTGGTCATATGCACGGGCTTCACCACCGAACTTGGCGGCCAATACCGTCGTAATTGCAGCCGTCAACGTCGTCTTACCATGGTCGACGTGACCGATCGTGCCCACGTTCACGTGGGGCTTGGTGCGTTCAAATTTACCTTTAGCCATTTCTATGGATCCTTTTAATGGTAATTTGTGAAATTAGTTACAACTTTTGAAGTCTACTCTTATTTGGTCTTTTCAGCGATAACTGCTTCGGCCACGTTACGCGGAGCTTCAGCGTAATGCTTAAATTCCATCGTGTAGGTTGCGCGGCCTTGCGTCAAAGAGCGCAATGTTGTGGCGTAACCGAACATTTCGGCCAACGGCACTTCAGCGCGAATAGCCTTACCACCACCGGCGATATCATCCATACCTTGGATCACACCGCGGCGAGAGGACAAGTCACCCATCACGTCGCCCATCTTTTCTTCAGGCGTTTCGACTTCAACGGCCATGATCGGTTCAAGCAGAACCGGATTGGCACGGCGCATACCTTCCTTGAAGGCCATAGAAGCGGCCATCTTAAAGGCGTTTTCGTTGGAGTCCACTTCGTGGTAGGAACCGAAATGCAACGTAACCTTAACGTCCACAACCGGGTAACCGGCCAACACACCAGCCTTCAAGGTGTCTTCCACACCCTTTTGAACGGCCGGGATGTATTCACGCGGCACCACACCACCCTTAATGGCATCGACGAATTCGAAGCCCTTGCCGGGTTCTTGCGGTTCAAGCTTGAGCACAACGTGACCGTATTGACCACGGCCGCCGGATTGCTTAACAAACTTGAATTCAGCGTTTTCAACCGTCGAACGAATCGTTTCACGATAGGCCACTTGGGGTTTACCAACCGTGGCTTCCACGTTAAATTCGCGGCGCATGCGGTCAACCAAAATTTCCAAGTGCAATTCACCCATACCGGAAATAATCGTCTGACCGGATTCTTCATCGGTACGCACACGGAAGGACGGGTCTTCTTGAGCCAAGCGATTCAAGGCGATACCCATCTTTTCTTGGTCAGCCTTGGTCTTCGGTTCCACAGCTTGAGAAATCACCGGTTCCGGGAATTCCATGCGTTCGAGGATGATCGGGTTGGCGACGTCGCAGAGCGTATCACCGGAGGTCACTTCCTTCAAACCCACAGCAGCAGCGATATCACCAGCTTCAGCTTCCTTAATTTCCTTACGTTCGTTAGCGTGCATTTGGAGCAAGCGGCCGATACGTTCCTTCTTGTTCTTCACGGAGTTCAAAACCGTTTCACCGGACACGAGAACACCGGAATAAACACGCAAGAAGGTCAACTGACCGACATACGGGTCAGTCATGATCTTAAAGGCCAAAGCAGAGAACGGGGCCTTGTCATCGGCTTCACGGCTGACTTCATTGTCATCCAAGTCGACGCCCTTAACCGGCGGAATATCCACAGGAGAGGGCAAGAACTGAACCACGGCATCCAACATACGTTGAACACCCTTGTTCTTAAAGGCGGTACCGCAGAGCATCGGTTGAATTTCGCAAGCGATCGTGCGTTGACGCAAGCCTTGAATGATTTCTTCTTCACTCAATTCGCCGTTTTCCAAGTACTTGTTCATCAAGTCTTCGTTGGCTTCGGCGGCGGCTTCAATCATGTTTTCACGCCACTTTTCAGCATCGGATTGCAATTCAGCAGGAATCTCACCGTATTCGAACTTCATACCTTGGCTGGCTTCGTCCCAAATGATGGAACGCATCTTCAGAAGGTCCACAACACCTTCAAAAGTATCTTCAGCACCGATAGGAATCACGATAGGCACCGGGTTAGCCTTCAAGCGCACGCGCATTTGATCGTAGACCTTGAAGAAGTTGGCACCGGTACGGTCCATCTTATTCACGAAGGCCAAACGAGGCACGTGATACTTGTTGGCTTGACGCCACACGGTTTCAGATTGCGGCTGAACGCCACCCACAGCGCAGTAAACCATGCAAGCGCCGTCCAAGACGCGCATGGAACGTTCCACTTCAACGGTGAAGTCAACGTGCCCCGGGGTATCAATGATGTTCAGGCGGTGTTCAGGGAACTTACCGTCCATGCCGCGCCAGAACGTCGTCGTAGCAGCAGACGTAATCGTAATTCCCTTTTCTTGTTCCTGTTCCATCCAGTCCATGGTGGCGGCGCCATCATGCACTTCACCGAGCTTATGGGTAACACCCGTGTAGAACAGAATACGTTCAGTGGTCGTGGTCTTACCCGCATCAATGTGGGCAGAAATCCCGATATTGCGATAACGCGAGATCGGAGTAGTACGAGCCATTATGTTTCCCCTAGTTGGAGATGATGCGCTTGGCTTTTAACCAACAAGCGCATCAGGTTAATCAAATTAGAAACGGAAGTGAGAGAAAGCCTTGTTAGCTTCAGCCATGCGGTGAACTTCATCACGCTTCTTCATGGCACCACCACGGCCTTCGGCCGCATCCAACAACTCACCAGCTAAGCGTTGGGGCATCGACTTTTCAGCGCGCTTCTTAGCGGCTTCGCGCAACCAGCGCATGGCCAAAGCCATACGACGGACAGGGCGAACTTCAACCGGAACTTGGTAGTTAGCACCACCAACACGACGGCTCTTGACTTCCACGAGCGGACGAACATTGTCGAGAGCGGTCTTGAACACTTCCAAAGCGTCCTTACCGGTCTTAGCTTCAATTTCACTTAAAGCGCCATAAACGATGCGTTCAGCGACGGCCTTCTTGCCATCGAGCATGATCACGTTAACAAACTTGGCGATTTCTACACTGCCGAACTTCGGATCCGGCAAAATTTCACGTTTCGGTACTTCGCGACGACGGGGCATTTTTTTCCTCTTTCGTAGTCTTCAGTCTAAACAATGCGATCACTCAAATAGGATCGCGACTTACTCGGTCTTTTCATCAAACTTAATCGGATGAATCAGACCGTTCACGGCTACAATGCGCCGCGAATTAAGCTGCCTTCGGGCGCTTGGCGCCGTACTTGGAGCGAGCTTGCTTACGATCCTTCACACCTTGGGTGTCCAAAGAACCGCGGATGATGTGGTAACGCACACCAGGCAAGTCCTTAACACGACCGCCGCGGATCAACACGACGCTGTGTTCTTGCAAGTTGTGGCCTTCACCACCGATGTAAGAAATGACCTCAAAGCCGTTGGTCAAACGCACCTTAGCAACCTTACGCAAAGCGGAGTTCGGCTTCTTCGGGGTTGTGGTGTACACGCGCGTGCAAACGCCACGCTTTTGCGGGCAGTTCTTGAGCGCGGGGCTCTTGCTTTTATCATGCGTGAGCACACGGGGCTTACGCACTAATTGGTTAATGGTAGGCATAAATATCCGTATTAAAAATTCTCCGACCAGGCTATCGCATGGAAGGCAGAATTGCTGGTTTTAAAATACCAAGACAGTAAGCACAAAAGACCCTTCATCGATACAGTTTCCCCATATCAATGAAAGGTTACTTCAGAACTAAAGTCCTGGGAGACCGAGAGTATCGTCTTTTTTTTCCTTATTGTCAAGGGCTTAAACGTTTTTTGCCCCATTAATAACACATTGTTATCGTTTTTTCCGGCGATTGCTCTTTCTTGTTTAGAAAATCTTTTTCCACTCAGGCAGACTCATCAACTATATTTCGTAGCCTTTTGAGTTTTGGATATCAATATTCAGTTTCAAACCAAACAAACAAAAGAAAAGACCCGGGAATTTAACCTTAAAAAGGTTCTTACCCGAGTCTTTATTCGGCTCCGGCTTTTCTCCGGAGCCTTGAGAAGCGCACCTGCGGATTACTCTTCTTTGGTCACTGTTTCAGTTACAACCGCTTCATCAACGGGTTCCTGAGAAGTGAAAGAAGAGGTGAAGCCGGCCGATTCTTGTGCTTCAGCCATTTCATTAGCCTTGACAGCTTTGTGGTAGGCCAAGCCAGTACCGGCAGGGATCAAACGACCCACAATCACATTTTCCTTCAAGCCGCGCAACTCGTCCTTCTTGCCCATAATAGCTGCTTCGGTGAGCACTCTCGTCGTTTCCTGGAAGGAAGCGGCCGAGATGAAGGAGTCGGTCGACAAACTGGCCTTCGTGATACCGAGGAGCACGTTTTCGTACAATGCAGGACGCTTACCGGCAGCGATTGCCTTATCGTTTTCATCCAACATTTCTGAACGTTCCACCTGTTCGTCACGAATAAACTTCGTGTCACCCGGATCCGTGATCTTCACACGACGCAACATCTGACGAACAATCACTTCAATGTGCTTGTCGTTAATGGCCACACCTTGCAGACGGTACACATCTTGAACTTCGTCAACAATGTAACGGGACAGGGCTTCAATACCGAGCAAGCGCAAGATGTCGTGCGGATCAGCAGGACCTTCGACAATTTCTTCACCCTTTTGAACCACTTGACCGTCGTGAACAAGGATGCTCTTGTCCTTACTGATCAAGAATTCATGATCGGTTCCTTCGTTGTCGGTAATCACCAGGCGTTGTTTACCCTTCGTTTCCTTACCGAAGGTCACCGTACCCGTCACTTCAGCCAGCACGCCGGCATCCTTCGGAGAACGGGCTTCAAACAATTCGGCCACACGGGGCAAACCACCGGTAATATCACGCGTCTTTTGCGATTCAACCGGAATACGAGCCAACACTTCACCGCGGCCGATCTTTTGACCATCGCGAACAACGATCAAAGCACCGACCGGCAACTGAATGGTTACTCGGTGATCGGTTCCCGGAATCTTCACTTCGTTGCCGTTTTCATCCAAAAGGCGAACGGCAGGACGTAAGACTTGAGCGGTGCCCTTCTTACCCTTGGATGCAGCTGCAGTAGAACGCTTCGGGTCAATAACCACGAGGCTGGACAAACCGGTCACTTCATCGGTTTGACTCATCACCGTGACGTTATCGACCACACCTTCAAACTGAACCGTGCCGGCGTATTCAGAAATAATCGGGCGAGTCATCGGATCCCAGGTTGCCAACTGCGTACCGGCCTTAATCTGTTGATCAGGTTTGGCCAATAACGTGGCACCGTAAGGTACCTTATGACGTTCACGTTCACGACCGTTGTCGCTGATGATGATTTCACCGGAGCGGGAAATCACCACGAGATCACCCTTGGCACTCGTCACATAGCGCATCGCAGAGGAGTAGCTCACCTGACCGCTGACCTTGGCTTCAACCGAGCTTGCCACTGCAGCACGGCTGGCGGCACCACCGATGTGGAACGTACGCATCGTCAACTGCGTACCCGGTTCACCAATGGACTGTGCGGCGATAACACCGACGGCTTCACCGACATTAACCAAGGAACCACGACCCAAGTCACGACCGTAGCACTTGGCGCACAAGCCGTAACGCGTTTGGCAGGTCAACGGCGTGCGAACCATCACTTCGTCGATTCCCAATTTTTCGATGAGATCGCATTCATCTTCTGCCAACAAGGTACCGGCAGTGATAACCACTTCACCCGTTTCCGGATTGACAATGTCGGCGCTCGTTACGCGACCCAACACACGGTCACGCAACGACTGGATCACATCACCGCCTTCGACCAAGGCCTTCATGCTCACGCCTTGCGTGGTGTGGCAATCTTCTTCCGTGACCACCAAATCCTGCGTCACATCAACCAGACGGCGGGTAAGGTAACCGGAGTTAGCCGTCTTCAAGGCCGTATCGGCCAAACCTTTACGGGCACCGTGAGTAGAAATAAAGTACTGCAGTACGTTCAAACCTTCACGGAAGTTAGCGGTAATAGGCGTTTCAATAATGGAGCCGTCAGGCTTAGCCATCAAACCACGCATACCTGCCAACTGACGGATCTGAGCAGCAGAACCACGAGCACCGGAGTCGGCCATCATGTAGATGGAGTTAAAGGATTCCTGCTTGGTGAGCTTGCCATGGCGGTCAATGACCGGTTCCGTGGAAAGCTCTTCCATCATGACCTTACCGACTTGATCAGCCGTGCGACCCCAAATATCCACCACCTTGTTGTAGCGTTCGCCTTGTGTCACCAAACCGGAAGCGTATTGAGCTTCGATTTCCTTCACTTCCTTTTCAGCCGCGGCGATAAGCTCAGCCTTCTTAGCCGGAACCGTCATGTCGCCGATGCAGATCGACAAACCGCCCAAAGTGGACAATGCATAGCCGCGGTCTTTCAAGCGGTCAGCAAAGAGCACCGTCGCACGCAAACCGCACTTACGGAAGCAGGTGTTGATGAGGCGAGCGATTTCCTTCTTCTTCAGGGTGCGGTTCAATTCCGCAAAGCTCATACCCTCAGGCAAAATTTCCGACAACAAAGCGCGACCGGCCGTTGTTTCATAACGGACAATCTTTTCGGTCTTTTCACCGGTCTTCTTGTTGACTTCGTACTCTTTAATACGAACCGTACAACGGGTTTGCAACTCAATCTTCTTGTTGTCCAACGCACGACGAACTTCTGCTACGTCAGCGAAGAACATCCCTTCACCGTTGATACGCTCACGCGTGGAGTAATAAAGACCGAGCACCATGTCCTGAGACGGAACGATGGACGGATTACCGTTAGCCGGGAAGAGCACGTTGTTGGAGGCAAGCATCAAGGTGCGGGCTTCCAACTGAGCTTCCAGAGAAAGCGGCACGTGCACAGCCATTTGGTCACCGTCGAAGTCAGCGTTAAAGGCTGCGCAAACGAGCGGGTGCAATTGAATGGCCTTACCTTCAATCAACTTCGGTTCGAATGCTTGAATACCCAAACGGTGCAACGTCGGGGCACGGTTAAGCATCACCGGGTGTTCATAAATAACTTCTTCGAGGATATCCCAAACGACCGGCTCTTGGTTATCCACCATCTTCTTGGCTGCTTTGATCGTCATAGCCAAGCCACGGCGTTCAAGCTTATTGAAGATGAAGGGCTTGAACAATTCCAAGGCCATCAACTTCGGCAAACCGCATTGATGTAAACGCAGGTACGGACCGACCGTAATCACGGAACGACCGGAGTAGTCAACACGTTTACCCAAAAGGTTCTGACGGAAGCGACCGCTCTTACCCTTGATCATGTCAGCCAGGGATTTCAACGGGCGCTTAGACGGACCTGTCATCGCCTTACCGCGACGACCGTTATCGAGCAAGCTGTCCACAGCTTCCTGCAACATACGCTTTTCGTTGCGGATGATGATGTCCGGAGCCTTAAGTTCAAGCAGGCGCTTGAGACGATTGTTGCGGTTAATCACCCGACGATACAAATCGTTCAAATCAGACGTTGCAAAGCGACCGCCGTCCAACGGCACCAACGGACGCAAATCCGGCGGCAACACCGGCAGCACTTCCATCACCATCCATTCGGGCTTGACGCCAGAGCGTTGGAAGCCTTCAAGGACTTTCAGACGCTTGGAGAACTTCTTGATCTTTGCATCAGAAGAGGTGTCTTCAAGTTCCTTGCGCAACGTTTCAACTTCGTGGTCCACATCGATAGTACGAAGCATTTCACGAATGGCTTCAGCACCCATCATCGCCTTGAAGTCGGAACCGAATTGCTCAACCTTTTCAAGATATTCGTCTTCGGTGAGCAATTGGCCGCGCTTCAAATCGGTCATGCCCGGATCCACCACGCAATAGGCTTCAAAATAAAGCACGCGTTCGATATCACGCAAGGGGATATCCAACACCATACCCATACGGGACGGCAGGCTCTTTAAAAACCAAATGTGCGCAACAGGGCTGGCCAATTCAATGTGGCCCATGCGTTCACGACGCACCTTAGACAAGGTCACTTCTACGCCGCACTTTTCACACACGACACCGCGGTGCTTCAAACGCTTGTATTTACCGCACAAGCATTCATAGTCCTTTACCGGCCCGAAGATCTTGGCACAGAACAGACCGTCGCGCTCCGGCTTAAAAGTACGGTAGTTGATGGTCTCCGGTTTCTTCACTTCACCGTAAGACCAAGAACGGATCTTCTCAGGCGAAGCAAGACCAATCTTGATCGCGTCGAAGTGATCGTCCTGATTAAATTGTTTAAACAGATCGATAAGCGGATTCATATCTGTTCTGTCCTTAATTACGTTCGAGGTCGATGTCGATACCCAACGACCGGATTTCCTTCACCAACACGTTGAACGATTCCGGCATACCGGCTTCGAGCACGTGTTCGCCCTTGACAATGTTTTCGTAAACCTTCGTACGACCGTTGACATCGTCAGATTTCACCGTGAGCATTTCTTGCAACACATAAGAAGCACCGTAAGCTTCCAAAGCCCACACTTCCATTTCACCGAAGCGTTGGCCGCCGAATTGAGCTTTACCGCCCAACGGCTGTTGTGTCACCAACGAGTACGGACCCGTGGAACGAGCATGCATCTTGTCGTCAACCAAGTGGTGCAACTTCAGATAGTGCATGTAACCCACCGTGACCGGACGATCAAACGCTTCACCGGTACGACCGTCATAGAGCGTGCATTGAGTCTTCGACGGAGTCAATTGCAAACGCTTAGCCACATCTTCCGGGAAGGCCAAATCAAGCATCTTGCGGATTTGCTCTTCACTTGCACCGTCAAACACCGGGGTAGCAAACGGCACACCATTTTGAAGATTTTCAGCCAAACGCATGATTTCATCGTCAGTGAGGCTATCCAAATCTTCCTTCTTACCGGTTTCGTTATAGATCTTGTCCAAGAAAGCACGCATTTGAGCCACTTGGCAGTTCTTTAACATTTCACCGATTCGCCAACCCAAACCCTTGGCGGCCCAACCCAAGTGCACTTCAAGCACCTGACCGATGTTCATACGAGACGGCACACCGAGCGGGTTAAGAGCCACGTCTGCGGGACGACCGTCGGCCATGTACGGCATATCTTCTACCGGGCAGATCTTGGAGACCACACCCTTGTTACCGTGGCGGCCGGCCATCTTATCGCCGGGTTGCAAACGACGTTTTTCAGCGATGTAAACCTTCACCATCTTGAGCACGCCCGGGGGCAATTCATCACCCTGGGTAAGCTTCTTACGCTTGATATCGAAGGCACGATCAAATTCATGGCGCTTGTCATCGAGCTGTGCACGCATGTCTTCGAGCAACTTCTGATCGGCTTCTTCAACCATGCGAAGATCAAAGATTTCAAAGCCTTTAAGACTGTCAAGATATTCCTTCGTCAAGACAGCCTTCTTGAGACCCTTCGGACCACCTTCGGCTTTCTTTCCTTCCAACTGGCGAGCCAAACGAGCAAAACCGTCGGTTTCGACAATACGAAGTTTCTCATCCAAGTCCTGACGATAACGCTTCAACGATTCGTCAATGATGGAATTGGCACGAGCGTCACGCTCCACGCCTTCACGCGTAAAGACTTGAACGTCGATAACCGTACCGGTCATGCCGGACGGAACACGCAAAGACGTATCCTTCACGTCGCTGGCCTTTTCACCGAAGATCACGCGCAAGAGCTTTTCTTCCGGTGTCAGCTGGGTTTCACCCTTCGGCGTTACCTTACCGACCAACACGTCACCGGCTTTAACTTCAGCACCGATTTGCACGATGCCGCATTCGTCCAAACGAGCCAATTGATTTTCAGACAAGTTGGAAATATCGCGAGTAATTTCTTCGGCACCCAACTTCGTGTCACGAGCAACCACGGAGAGCTCTTCGATGTGAATAGACGTATAGCGGTCATCGGCCACCACGCGTTCACTGATCAACACCGAGTCTTCGTAGTTGTAGCCGTTCCACGGCATGAAGGCCACCAAAAGGTTTTGACCGAGGGCCAATTCACCCATGTCGGTCGAAGCACCGTCGGCAAGCACATCACCACGAGCAACCACATCTCCCGGGGCCACAATCGGACGCTGGTTAATGTTGGTGCTTTGGTTGGAACGGGTGAACTTTTGCAGGTTGTAGATATCTACACCGACTTCACCGGCCACATTTTCGTCGTCATTGACGCGAATCACCACACGATTAGCGTCGACGTAGTCAACCACACCGCCACGCTTGGCTTGAACCGCGGTCTTGGAGTCCACTGCCACCGTGCGTTCCACACCGGTACCCACAACAGGTTTTTCCGGACGCAAGCAAGGCACACCCTGACGTTGCATGTTTGAACCCATCAATGCGCGGTTAGCGTCATCGTGTTCCAAGAACGGAATCAAGGAAGCAGCAGCAGAAACCACCTGCAACGGCGAGACGTCCATGTATTGAACGCGTTCCGGGCTCACCATCACGGTTTCCCCGTTTTCACGAGCGCTGACCAATTCTTGAGTCAGACGACCGTCGTCATCCAATTCAGAGTTAGCCTGACAGATAACGTATTTACCTTCTTCAATGGCCGAGAGGTAATCAATTTGATCGGTCACCTTGCAATCAATCACCTTACGGTACGGCGTTTCCAAGAAACCGTATTCATTTAAGCGAGCATACAAAGCGAGCGAGTTGATCAAACCGATGTTCGGACCTTCAGGCGTTTCAATCGGGCACAAACGACCGTAGTGAGTCGGATGCACGTCGCGGACTTCAAAGCCGGCGCGTTCACGCGTCAAGCCACCCGGACCCAAAGCAGAAATACGGCGCTTGTGCGTAATTTCAGACAACGGGTTCGTCTGATCCATGAATTGGCTCAACTGGCTGGAACCAAAGAATTCACGAATAGCAGCAGAAATGGGCTTGCTGTTAATCAAGTCTTGCGGCGTGAGGTTATCGGACTCTGCCTGAGCCAAACGTTCACGAACGGCACGTTCAACGCGCACTAAACCGGAGCGGAACTGATTTTCAGCCAATTCGCCTACGCAACGCACGCGACGGTTACCCAAGTGGTCGATATCGTCGACTTCACCACGACCGTTACGCAATTCAACCAAAACCTTGACCGTATCAACAATGTCTTCATGAGTGAGCGTGCCCGGACCTTCAGAGGTAGGACGAGCCAAACGCGCATTGACCTTCATGCGACCGACACGAGATAAATCGTACGTTTCTTCAGAGAAGAACAAACGATTCATCAACATTTCCACAGCTTCTTCTGTAGGCGGCTCACCTGGGCGCATCATGCGGTAAATGGCTACGCGAGCAGACATTTCATCGGGCGTTTCATCGATACGCAAGGTATCGGAAATGAAGCTACCTTGGTCAAGCTCATTGGTGTAAATCGTCTGGAAGCCCTTGACCTTCGCTTCGCGCAACTTGGCCAACAATTCTTCGGTAATTTCATCGTTAGCAGCAGCCAACACTTCACCGGTTTCCCCGTCGACAATATCCTTTGCGAGCACACGGCCGATGAGGAATTCATCGTTGACAGACACAGTCTTCATATCCGCCATCTGACGAATATGGCGAGCCGTAATGCGCTTGTCTTTGGGGACAATCACTTCACCATCGCGACCGACGATGTCGAAACGCGCAACTTCACCCTTTAAGCGTTCCGGCACAAGCGTCATGGAGGCGCTACGAGCACCGAGCTTAAAAGTATCAAACTGGAAGAATGTTTCCAGAATCTGTTCCGCATTCATGCCCAAAGCCTTGAGCAAAATCGTCACAGGCATCTTGCGGCGACGGTCCACACGGAAATAGACCAGGTCCTTGGCATCAAATTCAAAGTCAAGCCAAGATCCACGGTACGGAATCATTCGGGCAGAGAACAAAAACTTACCGGAGCTGTGAGTCTTACCCTTATCGTGTTCGAAGAACAGGCCCGGAGAACGGTGCAACTGACTGACGATAACACGTTCAGAACCGTTGATAATAAAGGAAGCCTTTTCCGTCATGAGCGGAATTTCGCCCATGTAAACATCGTTTTCGCGGATTTCTTTGATCCGGCTCTTGGCGGGATCATCACGATCGATGATTTCCAAACGAATGCGAGCACGCAAACGGCTCGAGTAGGTCAAACCGCGCAATTGACATTCGGCCACATCGAAAATCGGCTCATCGAGCGAATAGCTCTCAAACACCAAACGAGCCAGACCATTGTGGCTGGAGATCGGGAAAATAGACGTAAAGGCCGATTGCAAACCGAAATTGGGATTGCGATCAGCGGAGGCAACATCAGCCTGTAAAAATTCGGAATAAGACCGAAGTTGCATTTCCAATAAGGAAGGCACTGCGAGAACGCTCGGACGAGTAGCAAAACTCTTTCGAATGCGCTTCTTTTCAGTGAACGAGTACGACATGGACACTCCGTTCGACGTGAGATTGATGAAAAAAACGATTTCAGCCTAAGCAAGAGAAAAAAAAGAAAGACGCCAAAAGCCGCCCCAGGTATCTCTCAATACCTGAGCGGCAAATCGGTAGGTAAACTTTCTGTCAATCGAATTTTTTGCTGCTCACTCAGAAGACTTAGAACTGAACTCATTGAAGCAATTCAGTTCAAAGTCCTCCAGAAGAGGACTTCTCGGGCAACATCCCATCGAATATTGCCCGATTTTTGCCAGAACAGCAAGAATTACTTGAGTTCGACCTTGGCGCCAGCGGCTTCCAACTTCTTCTTGGCTTCTTCAGCGTCAGCCTTGGCCAAGCCTTCCTTAACAGCCTTCGGAGCGCCTTCGACCATGTCCTTGGCTTCCTTCAAGCCCAAGCCGGTCAATTCGCGAACGGCCTTAATAACGGCGATCTTGTTAGAACCAACTTCAGCGAGGACAACGTCGAATTCCGTCTTTTCTTCAGCAGCGGCAGCAGCAGCGCCAGCAGCGGGAGCAGCCACAGCAACAGCGGCAGCAGCAGCGGAAACACCGAACTTTTCTTCCATCATCTTGATGAGTTCGGAAACTTCGAGAACGGTCATGGACGCAATTGCGTCGAGGATTTCTTCTTTCGTAAGGGCCATTTTATGACTCCAATAAAAAATTTCGTTTGTTAAATAAAAAATAGGTTAGGCAGCAGCCTTTTCCTTAGCATCGCGAACAGCGGCAACTGTGCGCACCATGCGCGCAGGCACTTCATTGAGCGTGCGGACGAACTTAGCAATCGGTTCGTTCATCGTAGCCATCAACTTAGCCAACAATTCTTCGCGGCTCGGCATCGTGGCGAGTTGTTCAACACCGGCAACGTCCAAAACGTTGTTCGGCATAGCACCGCCCTTAACAACCAGCTTATCGTTCTTCTTGGCAAAGGAGACTAACACCTTAGCAGCGGCGACCGGGTCAGCCGAGAAACCGTACACGAGGGGGCCGACGAATTGGTCGGACAAACCTTCGAACGGGGTACCGGCAACGGCACGACGCACCAGAGTGTTTTTAAGCACGCGCAATTGGACACCTTCCTTGCGAGCATTGGCACGCAATTGGGTAACCGCTTGAACGCTCAGCCCACGGTATTCGGCAATAACGATCGAACCAGCGTTGGCAACAATGCCACTCACTTCTTCGATAACTGCCGCTTTATCTTGACGATTAAGACCCACGGTCTGGCTCCACTCAGAGGTACCGAAAATATTTTCGGCACCGGTTTACAAATAACCGGCAACTCTCCGAGAGTCTCGCCTGCCATGCAGATTTGCACGATCAAACGAAATTTTCTCTCTTCGGTAGCCGTCTGCGCTGGACATCTTGAATTCAAAGAATTGCTTTTGACGTTATCAAATCTTCTTCAAGACAATTAAAACAGCACTGACAAGTTCTTAACATCTCTGCCGTCCAAACATCGGCAATGCTGTTTCCAGCGGTCTTTGACAGCGGGAAGCAAGCTTCCCACCCAAAGCCCTCGAGGCCTCACGACCTCTTTTGTGAGTTCGGCCCATGCCGAACTCACGGGTAATTCTTATTAAGCGACAACGGTTGAAACGTCAACGCGAACACCCACGCCCATCGTCGAGGACACAGAAACCTTGCGGAGGTACTGTCCCTTGGCAGAGGCGGGCTTAGCCTTGATCAATGCATCGATCAACGCCTTCAGGTTCGTTTCCAAGCGAGCAGCTTCAAAGGAAGCACGACCGATGGAGGCGTGAATGATACCGGCCTTGTCAGCACGGAATTGCACTTGACCGGCCTTGGCGTTCTTAACCGCTTCAGCCACGTTCGGCGTAACCGTACCCACCTTCGGGTTCGGCATCAAACCGCGCGGGCCTAAAATCTTACCCAATTGACCCACAACGCGCATGGCATCCGGAGAAGCGATCACGACATCAAAGTCGAGTTGACCGGCCTTAACCGTAGCAGCCAAGTCGTCAAAGCCGACGATGTCAGCACCAGCAGCCTTAGCTTCTTCAGCCTTAGCGCCTTGAGCAAACACGGCAACACGAACCGTCTTACCGGTACCTTCCGGCAAAACAGCAGCACCACGAACAGCTTGATCGGACTTACGCGGATCAATACCTAATTGGATAGCGACATCGACAGATTCGTCGAATTTGGCGCTAGCCGTTTCCTTAACCAACGTCAGAGCGTCGGCCACGGCATAAAACTTCTGCGCTTCAACCTTGGACTGAGCGGCCTTCATACGCTTTGTTAACTTAGCCATATTACAGACCCTCCACAGTAATGCCCATGGAACGAGCGCTACCAGCGATCGTACGAACAGCCGCATCCATGTCGGCAGCCGTCAGATCGGGCATCTTCGTCTTGGCGATTTCTTCGGCTTGAGCGCGAGTAATCTTACCCACCTTGTCCGTATGCGGACGAGAAGAACCCTTCTGAATCTTGGCGGCCTTCTTGATCAAAATCGTGGCCGGAGGGGTCTTCATAATGAAGGTAAAGCTCTTATCAGCGTAAGCAGTGATCACAACCGGAATGGGCAAGCCCGGTTCAACGCCTTGAGTACGGGCATTGAAAGCCTTGCAGAATTCCATGATGTTAAGACCGCGCTGACCGAGAGCGGGACCGATTGGGGGCGAGGGGTTAGCCTTGCCGGCGGGAACTTGCAGCTTAATATAGCCGACAATCTTCTTAGCCATTTGAGGTTTCCTTTTAGGTTCTAGCGCCTTCGCAAGATCTCTTGCTCCGGCTCCCTAGTAATTGTGTTTAACAGAAAGAGCGCGATTATGCCACCGAATTTTTAAAAATGCAAATCCAGTCACCTAATCGCGTATTTTTAACTAAATTTTTTCCACACCGCTGAATGAAATATCAACAGGTGTTTCACGTCCGAAGATTTCGACCGTTACACGCAAACGGCTACGGTCATAGTCCACTTCTTCGATACGTCCATTGAAATCGGCAAAAGCACCTTCCTTCAAACGAACAGTTTCGCCAACTTCAAAACTAATCTTGGGACGCGGTTTTTCAGCAGTTGCCTCTTGAGTACGCAAAATTGCTGCGATTTCATGGTCCGCTAAAGGAGCAGGACGATTACCACCCAAGAAACCCGTCACACGCGGCGTGTTCTTCACCAAATGCCACGTATCATCATTCATAACCATGTGAACAAGCACATAGCCGGCATACATGCGTCGCTCAGTTACATAGCGGCGGTTATTTCGAGTCTCAACCACTTCTTCAGTCGGAACCAACACTTCTCCGAATTGTTCCGGAAAAGCACAACGACCAATACGATCCGTCAGAGCTCTTTGTACACTCTTTTCCATACCGGAATAAACGTGTACAACATACCAACGCATCTTCGGCGCAGCGGCTTGTTGTTGCTCTTGCATTTCAGTCATACTGAGACTCTCCTATTAAAGGCTGAGCTTTAACAAAACGTCGTACAAGCCCCATTCAACGATCATGTCGACCAGGAACAAAAACACAGCAACGACGACCACAAACGCAATGACCATACCGGTCGAATTTAAAGTTTCCTTACGGGTAGGCCAAACCACACGGCGCAATTCATCGTAAGATTCGCGGCCATAAACAATAAAACGCTTGCCAGACGGGCTAAACCAAGCCACCAAAACTGCCAAGACCAAGCCACCGATCAATACGCCTAAGCGCACGAGCAATGTTTGGTCGCTTAAAAAGCTAAAGCCACAGACACCGGCTAAAGCCAAAACAACCGCTAAAGACACCAAAGCCATATCCGAGCCGGATTTTTTTTCTTCAGGTTTTGCGTTTTGTGTACTCATAATCTTTTTTTCCGGACGAGAACGATATGTTCAACCCGGTCATTCATTTATCAAAATAAAGAGCGTTTCTAACAGCACCAAGCCGCGATCACCAGACCGCGGCTTGCTAGCACTATATCTTGGGTGGCAGGGGCAGAAGGAATCGAACCCTCAACCTACGGTTTTGGAGACCGTCGCTCTGCCAATTGAGCTATACCCCTAACCCTTCTAAGGAGCCGTCATCGACGACCCCGTCGAATCCGAGATTATTCGATGATCTTGGCCACCACACCGGCGCCAACCGTACGACCACCTTCACG
>ERZ827186.1578-NODE-1578-length-18254-cov-2.828342_pt1 | contig 18254 bp, 19 predicted proteins | sample MGYA00519918_ERZ827186 | MGnify/ENA primary metagenome ERZ827186 (study PRJEB31778, sample SAMEA3449275) | human gut metagenome | biome: human gut; feature: human-associated habitat; material: faeces | place: United Kingdom | collected 2010/2012 ...
CGCAAGCCGGAAAATTATGCGTTGGTAAAAGAAGCCCTTTTAAAACTGGGACGAACGGATCTTATCGGATTCGACAAAAAATGTCTGATTCCACCGAGACCGTGGAGCGTCCCGCCAAGATGGGCGACACCGCCAACATCGACTTTGACGGCTATCTGAACGGAGAGCGCTTCGACGGCGGCAAGGCAGAGGGCTATGAGCTTGAACTCGGCTCGAACACCTTCGTTCCCGGCTTTGAGAGCCAGCTCGTCGGCATTTCCGCCGGTGAGGAGCGCGATCTTGACATCACCTTCCCGGAGAACTACGGCCACGATCTCGGCGGCAAGGCCGTCGTGTTCCACGTCAAGTGCAACGAGGTCAAGTTTGAAGAGCTGCCCGAGCTGGACGACGAGTTCGCGAAGGACAACGACTTTGACACGCTCGCCGATCTCAAGGCCGACATCCGCGCCAAGTCCGTTGAGGAGAAGGAAAAGGCTGCGAAGAACGCTTTTGACGACGCCCTCGTCGATCAGGCTGTGGAGAACATGACCGTTGATATGCCCGAAGGCATGATCGAAGAGCGTATGGACGGCATTGTCCGCGAGTACGCCCAGTACATGGCCAACCAGGGCATCCGCATCGACGATTATCTCAAGATGATCGGCACCGATATGAAGACCTTCCGCGAGAGCATGCGCGCCACCGCCGAAAAGCAGGCCCGCACCGAGGTCCTGCTCGCCGCTGTCGCCGAAGCCGAGAATGTCCAGATCTCTGAAGAGGATCTGCAGGCCGAGTATGAGAAGCTCGGTGAAGCCTACGGCATGAAGGCTGAGGACGTGGCGAAGGCCATCGATGTCGCCGGTCTGACCGCTGACCTGCGCCGTGAGCGCGCTATGAGCATCATCTCCGAGAGCGGCGTTGCCGTGGAGAAGAAGGCCGAGGAGCCCGCCAAGACGGAAGAGGCGCCCAAGGCCAAGAAGAAGCCCGCTGCGAAGAAGGCCGCCAAGACCGAAGAGACCGAGGGCGAGGAAGCTCCCAAGGCCAAGAAGACCACCCGCAAGAGCACCAAAACCGAGGAGAAGACGGAGGAGTAATCCGTTTCCCCGCTATCCGCTGACATACACGGGAAAGGGCATACCGCCCTTTCCCGTATCATCGCATTTTAACCCCGCAAAGGAGGATTTATATCATGAGTCTCGTACCGTATGTTGTAGAACAGACGTCCAGAGGAGAACGCTCCTATGACATTTTTTCCCGCCTGCTGAACGACCGCATCGTATTTCTCGGTGAGGAAGTCAACAGCACGTCCGCCAGTCTCGTCGTGGCACAGCTTCTGTATCTCGAAGCGCAGGACCCCGACAAGGACATCCAGATGTATATCAACAGCCCCGGCGGCTCCATCACGGACGGTATGGCGATCTACGACACGATGCAGTATATCAAGTGCGACGTGTCTACCATCTGCGTCGGTATGGCGGCGTCGATGGGCGCGTTTCTGCTGTCCTCCGGCGCGAAGGGTAAGCGCATCGCGCTGCCCAATGCCGAGATCATGATCCACCAGCCCGCCGCCGGAACGCAGGGCAAGGTCACCGATATGGAGATCGATGTGGAACGTTTTCTCAAGATCAAGGCGCGCATGAACCGGATCATGGCGGAGAACACCGGCAAAACGCCGGAGCAGATCAAAGCCGACTCCGAGCGCGACCACTGGCTTCTGGCGGAAGAGGCGCGCGAATACGGCCTCATCGACAAGGTCATTTATAAAAGATAATTCAGGGAGATCGAATGGCAAGATCAGACGATAGAAAGATCCGCTGCGCTTTCTGCGGCCGGACACAGGATCAGGTGGACAAGCTGATCGCCGGCAACGGCGCCTACATCTGCAGCGACTGCGTGCGTCTTTGCATGAACATCGTGGATGAGGACCTGCCGCAGCGCACCGATCCGGGAAAGAGCGCGCCGAGCACGCCGTCCGTGGACGACCTTCCGAAGCCGGCAGAGATCAAGAAATACCTCGACGAATACATCGTCGGGCAGGAGACGGCGAAGATCGCGCTTTCCGTCGCCGTTTACAACCACTATAAGCGCATTTATTACAACCAGCAGTCCGATGTGGAGCTGCAGAAGTCCAATATTCTGCTCATCGGCCCCACCGGCAGCGGCAAAACGCTCTTTGCGCAGACGCTCGCGCGCGTGCTGGATGTGCCGTTCGCCATTGCCGACGCCACCACGCTCACCGAGGCGGGCTATGTCGGCGAAGATGTGGAGAACATCCTTCTCCGCCTTCTGCAGGCGGCGGATTTTGATGTGGAACGCGCCCAGCGCGGCATCATCTATATCGACGAGCTGGACAAGATATCCCGCAAAAGCGAGAACGTTTCGATCACGCGCGACGTCTCCGGCGAGGGTGTGCAGCAGGCGCTGCTGAAGATCCTGGAAGGGACGATCGCCGCGGTCCCGCCGCAGGGCGGACGCAAACACCCGCAGCAGGAGTTCATCCATATCGATACGACGAACATTCTCTTCATTTGCGGCGGCGCGTTCGACGGTCTGGACAAGATCATTGAAAACCGCATGGACCGCAAGAGCATGGGCTTCGGCGCGGAAATCACGAGCAAGAAGGAAAAGAACCTCGGCGAGATCCTTGCGCAGGCGCAGCAGCACGATGTTATCAAGTATGGCATCATCCCCGAGCTGGTCGGCCGCCTGCCGGTCATTACGCCGCTCAACTCGCTCGACAGGGAAGCGCTTGAGCGCATCCTCACCGAGCCGAAAAACGCCATTACCAAGCAGTATACAGCGCTTATGGCGCTCGACGGCGTCAAGCTTGAGTTTGACCACGCAGCCATCGAGGCCATCGCCGATAAGGCGCTCGAAATGGAGATCGGCGCGCGCGGCCTGCGCAGCATTCTCGAAAAGATCATGACCGATATCATGTTCCGCGTCCCCTCGGACAAGAGCATCAAGCGCGTCATCATCACCGCTGACTGCGTGAAGGACGGCAAGCCGCCCGTAGCGCTGCGGAACGATAATTCAGACAGTGTGTAACCAAACGGAACACATGGCAGACAGCGGGGCACGTCCCCGCTCGTTTGCTATGGAGGACAACATATGAGCGAAAATACCAGCCGAATCATGACATTGCCGACGCTCGCGCTCCGCGGCGTTTCAGTATTTCCCGGAACGGTGCTGCACTTTGATGTGGAGCGCCCGATGAGCATTGCCGCGCTCAACGCCGCCATCGGCACCGACCGGATGATCTTTCTTGTAGCGCAGCGTGACATCGCCTGCGACACGCCCCGCGCAGATGACCTCTACACGGTCGGCACGATCTGCCGCCTGAGCCAGATCCTGCGCGCGCCCGGCGGCGGAAACGTCAAATGCATCGTTGACGGGCTATACCGCGCGAAGCTCCTGCGCCTCACGGCGGAAACCCCGGCGCTTTGGGCAAATGTCCGGGTGCTTGCCGATAAGCCGGTCGATGCGGACACGCTCGAATGCACGGCGCTTATCCGTTCGTGCAACGACCTCTTTGCCGAGTACGCCTCCGCGTCGGGAACGATCGGACCGGAGACGCTGCTTCGTGTAGCGGATCGGAAGGAGCCGGGCTTCGTCTCGGATTACATTGCCCAGAACGTCTTTCTGCAGCCGGCGGAAAAGCAGCTTCTTCTGGAAGAGTGCTCACCGCTTCAGCGGCTCACCATGCTCTGCGATATGCTGCACCGCGAGCTGGAGATCATGGATATCCAGCAGAATCTCCAGTCCACGGCGGCGGAGCGCGTGGCGAAAAATCAGAAGGACTATTTCCTGCGCGAGCAGATGCGCGTGATCCAGGAGGAACTGGGGGAAGCGTCCGAAACGGACGATCTCGACGAATACCGCCGGAAGATCCTTGATCTCGGACTCGATGCGGAGATCGAGAAAAAGCTTCTCAAGGAGCTCTCCCGTCTCGCCAAGCAGCCGTTCGGGTCGGCGGAAGGCGCGGTGCTGCGGACCTATCTTGACATCTGTCTCGAGCTTCCGTGGAACGAGAGGACGAAGGACGTCACCGACATCGCCCACGCGAAAAAGGTTCTGGATGAGGATCACTACGGCCTTACGAAGGTCAAAGACCGTATATTGGAGTATCTTGCCGTACGGCAGCTCTCTGCGCAGGTCAAGGGCGGGGTGCTCTGTCTCGTAGGGCCTCCGGGCGTCGGAAAAACGAGCATCGCCATGAGCATTGCCCGCGCTACAAACCGGAAATGCGCCCGCATCTCCCTCGGCGGCGTGCACGACGAAGCGGAGATCCGCGGCCACAGGAAAACCTATGTCGGCGCGATGCCGGGGCGCATCATCGCCGGCATTCAGCAGGCCGGCTCCCGGAATCCCGTGCTCGTGCTCGACGAGATCGATAAGCTCGGCTCGGATTACCGGGGCGACCCGTCCGCCGCGCTGCTCGAAGCGCTTGACGGCGAGCAGAACGGCTCCTTCCGCGATCATTTTCTGGAGATCCCGTTCGACCTCTCCGAGGTCTTGTTCATCACGACGGCCAACACCGCCGACACCATCCCCCGCGCCCTGCTCGACCGTATGGAGGTCATTTCCCTCGGCAGCTATACCGACGAGGAAAAGCTCCAGATCGCCAAGCAGCATCTGCTGCCGAAGCAGCGGACGAAGCACGGCCTTTCCGGAAACCAGCTGCGTGTTTCGTATGATGCCGTCCGCGAGATCATAGCGCTCTATACCCGCGAGTCTGGCGTGCGCATGCTCGAGCGCGAGCTGGCCGCGCTCTGCCGGAAGGCGGCCCGCGGTATTGCCTCCGGGGAGAGAAGGTCTCTGCGGCTGCGCGCGGGCGAGCTCGAGCCGTGGCTCGGCCCCGTCAAATTCAAGCCGGAGGTCAACTTCTCGACCGATTCCGTAGGTCTTGTTCACGGCCTTGCGTGGACGAGCGTCGGCGGCGAGGTGCTCGATGTGGAGTGCTCTGTCGTGCCGGGCAGCGGAAAGCTTGAGCTGACCGGCAATCTCGGCGATGTGATGAAGGAATCGTGCCAGGCGGCGGTAACGTACATCCGCAGCCGCACTTCCGAGCTCGGCATTGATCCGGCTTTCCATAAGAATACCGATATTCATCTGCATTTCCCGGAAGGCGCCGTGCCGAAGGACGGCCCGAGTGCCGGCGCGGCGATCTGCTTGTGCGTCGTTTCCGCGCTTACGAACCGTCCGGTCCGCGCCGATATCGCCATGACCGGTGAGATCACGCTGCGCGGCCGCGTGCTGCCGATCGGCGGCATTCAGGAAAAGACGATGGCAGCGCTCCGCGCCGGGATCCATGAGGTGCTTCTGCCGGAGGACAACGTGAGCGATCTTGCCGAGATGGATCCGAACGTGCGCAACGCCGTGAACTTTACGGCGGTTTCCCACATGGATCAGGTGCTGAAAAAGGCGCTCCGCCCGGCGGAGGAGAAGGTGGCGGAATGAATACACAGAAAGTAGATTTCATAAAATCCGCCGCGAACAAAAAGGCGTTTCTGCGCGACGGCCGCCATGCCGTCGCGTTCGCCGGGCGCTCCAACGTCGGCAAATCTTCGGTCATCAACAGTCTGCTCAACCGGAAAAATTACGCCCGTGTCGGCGCGACGCCGGGAAAGACGGTGCAGGTCAACTATTTCCTCGTGGACGGGACATATTTCATCGACCTTCCCGGCTACGGCTACGCCCGCGTTTCCGGCGACGAGCGCCGCCGCTGGGGCGCGCTCATGGAAGATTTCTTTCAGGAGCCGAACCTCTTTACCATGGGCGTCCTGATCGTCGATTCCCGCCATGCGCCAACGGCGGACGATGTGACGATGGCGGAGTATTTCTTCGATGCCGGCCGGCCGTTCGTCGTTGTGGCAAACAAGTGCGACAAGCTGAAAAAAAGTGAGATCGGGCCAAATCTCGAGCGTATACGGGACGTGCTGGGGCTGGACGACGATTTTCCGCTGCTTCTCTATTCCTGCACGGCAAAGGTCGGCCGCCGAGAGCTGCTCGGATTCATCGAAAATAATATTTAGTGTTCTATTTGCTGTTGTAATTCGCCGTAGTTTTTGGTAATATTAACTTATCTATGAGTGACTTTGTAAATATCTGGAAGAATCTGGACTGGTCGGTTCCGCTGCAGATCGTGGTGAATATTCTCCCATCGCTTTTGTGCATCACGCTGCACGAGCTGAGCCACGGGTATGTGGCCTTCCGGCTCGGCGACACGACGGCAAAGGATGCCGGCCGGTTGACGCTCAACCCCATAAAGCACATCGACATCATGGGTCTTCTCATGATGGTGGTGTTTCGCTTCGGCTGGGCAAAGCCGGTGCCGGTCAATATGTACCGGTTCAAAAATCCGAAAAAGGGCATGGCGGTGACGGCGCTGGCGGGGCCGGCGTGCAATTTTCTGCTCGCGCTGTTCTTTCTCTTCCTGTACGGCCTGCTGTATTACCCGCTGTATGTTCACGGGGGAGCGGTCGCCGAAACGGTCCTTCAGCTCGTTTATACAACGGCATACCTCAGCCTCGCGCTGGCGGTGTTCAACCTCATCCCGATCCCGCCGCTTGACGGGAGCAAGGTGCTTTTCTCCTTCATTCCGGATGAGAGCTATTTCAAGCTCATGCGCTACGAGCGTTATGGCATGATATTGCTTCTTGTACTGGTCTCCACAAAGATCCTCGGCGGGCCGCTCTCCACGGCAACCTCCTGGCTCTTTGATAAACTTCTCGTCTTTGCCGAATTCGGCTTTCGGCTTGTGACGCATTTCGTGTAAAGGCATACGGTATACCCATGATCCAAGAACCGAGCTATCATCTGGAAGGCGTCGTGCATGCGCGCGACGAGCTGGAGGATTTTACCGGCCCGCTCGACCTCATACTGATGCTGCTCGCCAAAGATAAGATCGAAATACGCGATATCCAGATCTCCCAGCTGCTTGACCAGTATCTGGCCTATCTTCAGAAGATGCAGGAGATGGATCTGGAAATCGCGAGCGAGTTTGTCCAGATGGCGTCGCATCTCATGTACATCAAAACCAAAATGCTCCTGACGGAGGAGAAAGAGCCGACGGAACTCGAAGTGCTCGTCTCAGCGCTCGAGCAGCTCAAAAACCGTGATGCGATCGCCGCCGTGCGGGAGGTCGCCCCGGAGATCGGACAGCTTGCCGAGGTGGGCATGAAAATGCAGACCCGCGGCCCGCTTCCGCTGCCGGAGCGTCCGTATGACTACCGTCATACGCCGGCGGAACTGCTCAGCGCGCTCGCGCAGATCCTGCTCCGCGGCACCGGCGAATCGGCTCCGGAGGAAAATGAAACGCTGCGCCGTGCCGCGCCGAAGCCGATCATATTCAGCGTTCGGGAAAAGAGCGAACAGCTGCTCGGCCTTCTCCGGAAAAACGGGCATATGTCGCTTGGCTCCATGTTCGGCATCTGCAAAAGCCGCAGCGAGCTCGTTGCAACATTTCTGTCCGTGCTGGAGCTCTGCTCCGACGGGCATATCCGCGTCAGCGGAGAAAAAGGAAAATACGATGTGAGCCGTGCGCTCACGGATACGGAAGAATAAATGGTAGGAATCAATGAGATCCGCCCGGCGCTGGAAGCGATCCTCTTCGCCGCCGGGGACAGCGTGGAAACGGAACGCATTGCCAAGGTCCTCGGCGCAGAGCCGTGGGACGTCCGGCAGGCAGCGGAACAGCTTGCGAGAGAATATGAGGAAAACGGCCGCGGCTTTCGTCTGGCAAGAATGGAAAACCGGCTGCAGCTCGTTACAGCGGGCGAATACAGCGACGTGGTCAGCCGCACGCTCGAAAAGCGCGCGCAGCCGAAGCTCTCGCCGACGGCGCTGGAGGTTTTGGCGATCGTCGCGTACTATCAGCCCGTGACACGCTCTTACATAGAGCAGCTTCGCGGTACGGACAGCTCCTATACCGTAGCACTTCTCTCCGAGCGTGGGCTGATCGCTCCCTGCGGACGTCTGGAGGCGCCGGGACGGCCGGTTCTCTTCGGGACGACCGATCAGTTTCTCCGCGTTGTCGGTATTTCCTCTATCGAGGAGCTGCCGCCGCTGCCGAATGTCGCCACGGGCGAGGGAATACAGGAACTCCAGGCCGCCATTGACGCGGCAAGCGATAAAGACGAACAGCTCAAAATCACGGAGATCGAATGACTCCGGACGAGGTGATGTGATTGGTTGGATGGATCATACTGGCGGTACTGGCGATTTTGATCCTGCTTGTGTTTTTCCTGCCGTATGGCGTGGACGTCGGCTATGCGGATGAGGTGCTGCGCGTTGGGATCAAGGCCGGGCCGCTGCGCGTCTGGCTGCTGCCGAAAAAGCCGCTCACGGAAAAGCAGCGGCTGAAAGCCGAGGCCCAAAAAGCCAAAAAGGAAGCGCGCCGCGCTGCCAGGGCCGCAAAGAAGGCCGCCGCTGCCAAGGAAAAGGAGATCAACGACAGCGTGACCGTCAAGCCGAAGCCCAAGCTCGACTTTGACACCATCGTTGCCCTGCTCCGGATGGGCTCGCATGCGATCCGCCGCTTTTTCCGCAGCTTCACCGTGAACTTCTTCCAGCTGCACTATACCGTCGCCTGCCGGGACCCCTATGATACGGCGATCCAGTACGGCATGGCGTGCGCCGCGGCGGAGACGCTCCCGGCGCTGGCGGGAAAGAAGATCCGTGTTCTCCGGCGTGACATCGAGATCGGCGCGGACTATACATCGGAAGAGCCGACGGTCTCTGCGCGCATCGTTCTCTCGCTGCAGCTGTTCCGGCTGGTGCATCTCGCCGTGGCGCTCGGCGTGGAGTTCTTGAAATGGAAAATAAACAGCCGTCCGGAGGATAAACCTGCCGCGGCGACGAATGAAAGGAAAGACGACAATGGAAGAGAATAAGATCAACGCTCTCATGGACATGACGGTCAGTAAGATCCGGCAGCTGGTTGACGCAGACACCATTATCGGCAAACCCATCAGCACGCCCGACGGCATTACCGTCATTCCTGTCTCGCGCATGAGCTTCGGCATCGGCACCGGCGGCACGACCGGCAGCAAGGGCATTTCCTTTACCGGCGGCAACGGCGCGGGCGTCAAGGTCGAGCCGGTCGGCTTCTTTGTCATCAAGGACGGCACCTGCCGCATGATCAGCGTTTCCTCCAATCCGCTTTCGACGATGGACCGCGTTGTGGAGATGATGCCCGATGTGCTCGACCGCATCGACAACATCGTGAATAAGAAGAACAAGGAATAATTTCCCCGCCATACCGGTCATACTAAGCACCGCCCGAATCAATCCATGGGTGGTGCTTATTTATGAAGAAAACGGTAATTCTGGCTCTGGCAGCGGCGATCCTGTTCTCCGCCTCCGCTCCGGCGGTATTCTCGCCGCCCGGCACTTCGGCGGAAGCGATGATTGTGCTCCACGCAGGATCCGGCGCGGTACTTGCAGAGAAAAACGCCGATACGCCGATGCTCATTGCGAGCACAACAAAACTTATGACGGCGCTTACCGCGCTCGATCTCGCCTCGCCGGAACGCAGCGTTACGGTGCAGAGCGAGTGGACAACGGTAGAGGGCTCATCCATGTACCTTCGTGCCGGGGAGAGCTATACGCTCCGCGAGCTTTTAGAGGGGCTGCTGCTCGCCTCCGGCAACGACGCCGCGCTCGCTATCGCCGGTTCGCTCGGCGGCGATGCGTTCATTGAGCAGATGAACCGCAAAGCGGAGGAACTTGGCCTTACCGGCTCACATTTTGCCAATCCTCACGGGCTTGATGCCGACGGACACCGTGCCTCCGCGCACGATCTCGGCCTCATTATGGCTGCGGCGCTTCAAAACGACGTGCTCGCGGAGATCCTCTCCATGCGCAGCAGCTGTATCCACGGTGTAACGTATGTGAACCACAACAAGCTGCTCTGGAGCTGCCGCGGCGTGAACGGCGGCAAGACCGGGTACACCAAAGCCGCGGGCCGATGCCTCGTCACGAGCTGTGAGCGCGACGGTATGCAGCTCATCTGCGTAACGCTTTCCGACCCGAACGACTGGAAGGATCATGCCGCGCTCTACGACTGGGCGTTTGATGCCTACGCGGAGTTCAGACTCCCGGAAGGGAAGCCAGTGGAGCATGTGCCGGTCATTGGCGGTCCGGAAGCGGAAAGCGCTGCCGTGCTCGACCGCAGCGTCTGCCTGTGCCTTCCGAAGAGCACGGAAATTGAGCTTACCGTCCGTCTGCCGCATTTTATTTTTGCGCCTGTTCCGGCGGGAGCCGCAGCGGGCGAGCTTGTTATTTGGGTGGATGAAGAGGCCGTGTGTACGGCGGCACTCCGATGGGCCGGGGAGAAAAGCGCGCGTGAATCGTTGTTTTCCGGCATATACCCGGCATAACCGATCAGCAAAGGAAGAAAGAGAATGAGACTTCAAAAATACATTGCCGCGGCGGGCGTTTGCTCCCGCCGCGAGGCGGAGGAATATATCCGGCAGGGGAGAGTCACGGTCAACGGTGTGACCGCCTCTCTCGGATCGGGCGCAGAAGAAGGCGACGTTGTCTTATTGAACGGCAAGCGTCTTTCGCTGCCGGAGGAGCATACATATGTTCTTCTCCACAAGCCCCGCGGATACGTTACAACGCTGCGCGACACGCACGGCCGCCCGACGGTCGCCGAGCTTGTGCAGGACGCCGGCGTGCGCCTTTTCCCGGTCGGTCGGCTCGACTGCATGTCGGAAGGACTGCTGCTCTTCACCGATGACGGCGAGATGGCGAATCGTCTGGCGCATCCGTCGCACGGCGTGAGCAAAACATACCGCGTATGGGTGAGCGGCCCGGACGCGGCGGAAGCCGCCGGAGCGCTGCGCCGCCCGATCGTATATGAGGGGGTGCGGTACCGCGCAGCGGAGGTGCGCGTTCTTCGCTCAACAGAGGATCGGGCACTTATCGATGTCACGATCCGCGAGGGGAAAAACCGCGAGGTGCGAAACATGTGCGCCGCCGCGGGGCTCAAGGTACAGCGGCTTCTCCGCATCCGGCAGGGGGAGATTTCCCTTGGCGATCTGCCCGCCAGACAGTGGCGGTATTTGACGGCAAAAGAGCTGGAATACTTGCAAAGTCTGCGCTGATGGCTTCTTTTTGCAGGATTCGTCAACATGAATTGCAAAATTAGCTTGCATTTGCAGGAAAATAGGTCTAAAATGAAACTCCCGGATATCATCCGGGAGATTTTTTGTAAAGGAATTATGAGGGGCCTGCCATGGAACGCGATATTCTGGCGCTTATCAATAAAGAGAATCATAAATTTTCCAAGGGCCAGCGGATGATCTGCCGGTACATTTCGGAAAACTACGACAAAGCCGCCTTTATGACGGCGGGAAAGCTCGGGCAGACGGTCGGCGTTTCGGAATCGACGGTCGTCCGCTTTGCTACGGAGCTTGGGTATGACGGGTACCCGGGTATGCGGCGCGCCATGCAGGAGATGATCCGCAACCGTCTTACGGCGGTGCAGCGCATTGAGGTCGCTAAGGAACAGATCGACCGCGGCAACATTCTCGACGCTGTGCTCTCCGCGGATATGGACAAGCTCCGCAGCACGATCGACGAGGTGAGCAAAGAAGACTTCAACCGCGCGGTCGATGCGATCCTCAAGGCCGAGACCGTTTACATCGTCGGCATGCGCTCGTCCACATCGCTTGCGAGCTTTCTCGGGTTTTATCTCAATCTTCTGCTCGACAATGTGCGGCTGATCCATGATACGTCCGTGAGCGAGGTCTATGAGCAAGTGTTCCGCATCCATGAAGGGGACGTTTTTCTCGGCATCAGCTTCCCGCGCTATTCCTCGCGCACGATCAAGGCAATGCAGTTTGCCAAATCCACCGGCGCAACGGCGATCGGCATTACGGACGGTCAGTCCTCGCCGTTCGTCGGCGTGGCGGATATCAATCTTTTTGCCAAGAGCGATATGGTTTCGTTCCTGGATTCGCTTGTAGCGCCGATGAGTCTCATCAATGCGCTCATTGTTGCCATCGGCTACCAGCGTCCCGACAACCTATCCGATACGTTCCGGAAGCTCGAAGGGATCTGGAGCGAATATGAGGTATACGAAAATCTCAATGACTGATGTGATAATTGCCGGCGCCGGAGCCGCCGGGCTTATGACGGCGATCACGGCGGCACGGCGCGGACTTTCGGTAACGGTCCTCGAGCCGAACGGAAAAACGGGGAAGAAACTCCGCATCACCGGAAAAGGCCGGTGCAATGTTACGAATGACAGCGCGCCGCAGGAATTTCTGCAGAAGGTGTGCACCAATGCGCGCTTCCTCAAAAGCTCGCTGTACGCCTTTCCGCCGGAGGCCGTGAAGGATTTTTTTGAAGAGGCGGGCGTGCCGCTCAAAACCGAGCGCGGCGAGCGCGTGTTTCCCGTTTCCGATAACGCCAACGACATTGCCGATACGCTGGAGCGCATGGCAAAAAGCGCCGGCGTTCGCTTTGTCCGGGAACGTCTTGCTGACATCCGGACAGAGGGCGGACACGTTTCCGCAGCGGTAACAGACCGCGATGAATATCCCTGCCGGGCTGTCGTTTTATGCACCGGCGGCTTATCGTATCCCGCGACCGGCTCCACCGGCGACGGTTACCGCATTGCCTCGAAGCTGGGCCACACCATCGTTCCGACGCGCGCGTCGCTCGTGCCGTTGGAGGCGGAGGCGGACTGCGCCCGGATGCAGGGGCTTTCTCTGCGGAACGTCGGACTGACGCTTTTCTGCGGCGATAAGGTCCTGTACCGGGAGCAGGGGGAAATGCTGTTCACACATTTCGGCGTATCGGGGCCGCTCGTGCTTTCGGCGAGCGCTTATCTTCCGGAAAAAGTCTCTTCCTGCCGTCTGGAGATCGATCTCAAGCCGGGGCTCACGGCGGAAAAGCTCGATGAGCGGCTGCTGCGGGACTTTTCCGAGAACATCAACCGCGATTTTACGAACGCGCTCGACGCTCTCCTGCCGCAGAAGCTCATCCCGGTCGTGATCGAGCGATCCGGCATCCCGGCACGGCTCAAGGTGAACAGCATCCGCCGTGAGCAGCGTCTCGCGCTGCGCGATACGATCAAGCGCTTTACGATCCGGCTCATCGCCCGCCGCCCGGTGGAGGAAGCCATCGTGACCGCCGGAGGCGTGGATGTGCGGGAGGTGAATCCCCGCACTATGGAATCGAAGATCGTTTCCGGACTGTATTTTGCCGGGGAGATCCTTGATCTGGACGCCTGCACCGGCGGATACAATCTGCAGATCGCCTGGAGCACCGGCTATGCGGCCGGACGGGCGATACCGGAAAAGGAGATTACGGAATGAAACCCATATCCATTGCCATCGACGGGCCCTCCGGCGCGGGCAAGAGCACGATCGCCCGCAAAAGCGCGGAAAAATTCGGTTTTATCTATGTAGATACCGGCGCTATCTACCGCACGGTCGGTCTCGCGGCGTACCGGCGCGGCATCGCCTCCAAGGACAGCGCCGCGGTCATTGCCATGCTGCCGGAGCTGCACATTGAACTGCGCCACGGCCCCGACGGTCTCCAGCGGATGTTTCTTGACGGGGAAGATGTTTCGGATGCCATCCGCATGCCGGAGATATCCATTTATGCTTCCGACGTGTCCGCTGTTCCGGAAGTCCGCGCGTTTCTCATGGAGATGCAGCGTTCGTTTGCGCGCACGCAGAACGTCATCATGGACGGACGCGATATCGGCACCGTCGTGCTGCCGGACGCGGGGCTGAAGATCTTTCTTACGGCGTCCGTGGAGGCGCGCGCCAAACGCCGCCAGCTGGAGCTGGAGAAGAAGGGGAAGAGCCTCCCCTTTGAAGAAGTACTGCGCGATATGGAATACCGCGACAAAAACGATTCCTCCCGCGCTGCGGCGCCTCTCCGCCCGGCGGAGGATGCGGTGCGTCTGGATACGACGCAGCTCGATTTTGACGAGAGCTGCGCGGCGGTGGAATCCTTGATTCGGGAGCGTTTTGCACTATGACAAAAGAAAAATGGTACCGTCTTGTTTATGATGTTCTTCGTCCCATCGGGGCGCTGCTGTATCCGCAGAAATTTTATGGGCTGGAAAATATTCCGGAGGGGCCGGCGATCCTTTGCGCACCGCATTCCAATGTCGCCGACCCGATCCTCATTTCCTTCGCTCTGGGACGCAAGACCTATGTGCATCACCTTGCCAAGGCGGAGTCGAAAACGATGTTTATTTTCGGCTGGCTCATGAAAAAAGCCGGGTCGATCTTCGTCAAGCGCGGCGAGCGCGACATTGATTCCTTCAAGCAGTGCATGCGCGTACTCAAGGCGGGGGAGAAGCTCATCGTGTTCCCGGAGGGGACGCGCGTGCACGGAGATGCCGTCGTAGAACCGAAATCCGGCGTGATCCATATGGCTGTGCGTATGCATGTACCGCGCGACAAAAAGATCTTTCACGAGGTGCCGACCGTGATCGGCGAGCCGTATTATCCGGAGCTGGGCGACCACCGTGATTATGACCGGCTGGCGCGCGAGCTGATGGAACGCATCTGGGCACTCAAGCCGGAGGAATGAGCGCGTGGCAGCAAAGTATATTCTGGCCCGCAGCGCGGGATTCTGCTTCGGCGTAGAGCGGTCGATCCGCATGGCGGAGGAAGCGCTTGCTTCCGGCGCGTGCCGGTGTCTCGGTGAGCTGATCCACAACCGCGACGCCGTGACCGCGCTGGAGAAAAAAGGACTTTCGGTCATTGAGAAGGTTTCGGAGCTGCCGGAGGGGGAACGTGTCATTATCCGTGCTCACGGCGTTTCCCGCGCGGTATATGACGAGCTGAAAAACCGCCGCGCCGGAGTGATTGACGCGACCTGTCCGCTGGTCGAGCGCATCCATAAGATCGTTCGTGAGGAATCCGAAAAAGGGCGGCAGATCGTTGTCATCGGCGACGCGGAGCACCCGGAGATTCGGGGCATTTGCGGCTGGTGCACCGGCGCTGTCGTGCTGCCGGACGCCGCGGCGCTGGACGAATGGCTCTCGACGTCCGTGGAAATGCCCGAAAAACCCCTCTCCGTTGTATTTCAGACTACACAAATTCAAGCAAATCACATTTTGGCAGAAAAAATATTAAAAAAAAGATGTACAAATTTCAAAATATTTGATACTATATGCGGAGCAACGTCCAAGAGGCAGAGAGAAGCAACCTCTCTTGCCGGGATATGCGATGCAATGATCGTCATCGGCGGTGCGCACAGCGCGAACAGCCTGCATCTGGCAGAGCTTTGCCGCGAAAAATGCGCGAGCGTTTTCTTTGTCGCCGACGCGTCGGAGCTGGACACATCCCGGTTGCCGGGCGAGGGCCGTATCGGAATTACGGCGGGAGCCTCGGTGCCGTCCTGGATCATTAAGGAGGTAGTAAAAAAAATGAGCGACGAGATCAAGGTAGAACAGACCACGGCAGAGGAAGTCGCTGCGACCGCGGCCGAAGAGACCGCACACGTTGAAGCCGAGCCCGCTGCGGAGAATGCCGCCGGGAAGCCCGACTCCGAAAAGACGTTTGATGAGCTGCTGGAAGATTCCATCAGAACGATATATAACGGAGACACCGTCTCCGGTTATGTTGTCAGCATCACGCCCACGGAAGTCACCGTCGATCTGGGCACCAAACATTCCGGCTATATCCCCGTGACCGAGTTCACCGAGGATGGCGCTGCCAAGGTGGAAGACGTTATCCACGTTGGCGACAAGATCGAGGCCTGCGTTGTGCGCGTGAACGATGTGGAAGGCACTGTGATGCTCTCCAAGAAGCGCCTGGACACCATCAAGTCCTGGGCTGACATTGAGAACGCTGCCGCCGACGGCACCGTTGTCGAAGGCAAGGTCACCGAAGAGAACAAGGGCGGCGTCGTTGTCTCCGTGCACGGCGTGCGTGTGTTTGTCCCCGCTTCCCAGACCGGTCTGCCGCGCGAAGCCGCCATGTCCGAGCTGGTCGGTCAGACCGTCCGTCTGAAGATCACCGAGGTCAACCGCGGCCGCAAGCGTGTTGTCGGCTCCATCCGTGCCGTGGCCAACCGCGAGCGCAAGGAGCGTGCCGAGAAGATCTGGAACGAGATCGAGGTCGGTAAGCATTACGAGGGCGTGGTCAAGTCCATGACCTCTTACGGCGCGTTCGTTGATATCGGCGGCATCGACGGCATGGTCCACGTGTCTGAGATCAGCTGGAACCGCATCAACAAGCCTTCGGATGTCCTGAACGTCGGCGACAAGATCGACGTTTACGTCATCAACTTCGATAAGGAGAACCACAAGATCTCCCTCGGCCACCGCGACCCGAACCTGAACCCCTGGAAGGTGTTCACGGAGACCTACTCCGTCGGCGATATCGCGAAGGTCAAGATCGTCAAACTGATGCCCTTCGGCGCTTTTGCGGAAGTGCTGCCCGGCACCGACGGCCTGATCCACATCTCCCAGATCGCCAACCGCCGCATCGGCCAGCCCTCCGAGGTGCTGAGCGTCGGCGATGTGGTCGAAGCGAAGATCACCAACATCGACAACGAGAAGCAGAAAATCTCCCTGTCGATCCGCGCTCTCTCCGCCTCCCGCGAGGAGACCGAGGACGAGCCCCGCGAGGACGCGCTGGTCTACTCCGTTTCTTCCGACGGCACCGCCTCCGGCGAAGCCCCTGAAGTGGAGTAATTCCGAACTAAAAAATCCCTCTGTCTTTGACAGAGGGATTTTTTGCATATATCTGCCGCCGGAAAGCCTTGCAAAATCAACATTTTTGTGTATAATTACATTTGTAGGATTTTTCACCTTTCGGAAGTGCCGCCGCATAAGGCAGGAGGATCGCGATGAGTTTCCAGATCGGGGATCGCATTGCCCATCCGCTTCACGGAGCAGGGGTGATCGATCGCATTGAAAGCCGGCGTATCGGCAGGGAATCAAGGGAATACTTCGTTCTCAAGTTGCAGGGGAGCGGCATGGTCGTCATGGTGCCGAAAAACGCCTGTGATGAGGTTGGTGTGCGCCCGATCGTCGATGCGGACACGGCATACGACCTGCTCCGGCGTATTCCGGACATGGACGTTTCCATGGCGGACAACTGGAATAAGCGCTACCGCGAAAACATGCAGCGCATTAAAAGCGGCGACCTTACCGAGCTTGCCGCCGTGATCAAGGCGCTTACGCAGCGCGATGAAAAACGCCCTCTATCCACCGGCGAGCGCCGGATGCTCAATCAGGCGCGGCAGATCCTGCTCTCGGAGATATCCCTCTCCGTGAATTGTCCGTATGACTTCGCGGAGGCTCAGCTGGATCAGTGCCTGCGCAAACCGAAAAAACGGAGTGTATTAAACCGATGAGTCGCTTTTCTGATTTTCTTCGCCGAGCCAAAAACACCTCCTGCAGCGTTGTTGTCGTTGCAGCCGGAGCTTCTACACGGATGGGTGAGGACAAGCTCTTTATGGATCTCGCCGGAAAGCCGGTGCTTGCAAGAACGCTTACCGCGCTGAACGCCTGCAGCTGTGTGGAAGAGATCATTGTGGTAACGCGTCTCGAATCGCTCGAAAAGGTCGCCGCGCTCTGCCACGAATACCGTGTTGATAAGGTTGGGAAGGTCGTTGTCGGCGGCGCTTCGCGCACCGAATCCGCGCTGGCCGGTCTCGTACAGATCCGGCGCAATGCAAAATATGTACTCATTCACGATGGCGCTCGTCCGCTTGTAACGGAGGAGATCGTGTACGATGCGATGCACAGCGCTGCGCTCTATAAGTGTGCCGCTCCGGCCGTGCCTGTTACCGATACGGTCAAGGAGACCGATCACGACACCGTTGTGCGAACGCTAAACCGCAGCGCGCTGGCCGCCATCCAGACACCGCAGGCGTTTGTTCCGGAGATCATCAAGGCCGCTCTCACGCGCGCTATCGCGGAAAAGAAAGAATATACGGACGACTGCGCCGCAGTGGAGGCGATGGGTGTGAAAGTCCATCTCTCCAAGGGCTCGCCCGAAAACATCAAGATCACCGGACCGGTCGATATCCCGACGGCAGCGGCGATCTTAAAAACGCGCGGGGAGTAAGCGGATGCGGATCGGACAGGGTTACGATGTTCACCGGCTGACCGAGGGGCGAAAGCTCATTCTCGGCGGCGTGGATATTCCATATGACAAAGGGCTGCTTGGTCATTCGGATGCCGATGTGCTTTCCCATGCGATCATGGATGCGCTGCTCGGCGCGGCGGCGCTCGGCGATATCGGGCAGCTATTTCCGGATTCGGACGAGCGGTACGCCGGAGC
>ERZ827186.1584-NODE-1584-length-18194-cov-2.625117_pt1 | contig 18194 bp, 17 predicted proteins | sample MGYA00519918_ERZ827186 | MGnify/ENA primary metagenome ERZ827186 (study PRJEB31778, sample SAMEA3449275) | human gut metagenome | biome: human gut; feature: human-associated habitat; material: faeces | place: United Kingdom | collected 2010/2012 ...
CTTGGCCCCCGCTGCGCGGCAAGGCTGCACACCGGCCTTTGCGCGGACTGCACGCATCTGGACGTTGATGTACCCAAGTACCTTGACTTCCTGCGCACCAGCTCCACCCTTGATATCGATAACATGAAGTTCGATATGGAGGACCACAACCTGAAGATGACACGTCCGGCGTTCGGCGGTCACCTTATGGCCACCATCATATGCCCCCGTTTCCGTCCCGCTATGGCAACTGTGCGCCCCGGCGTTATGCGCAGGGCTGAGTTCGATCAGGCAAAGGCCGACGCGGTGGAAATCGTCCGTCCCGAAGTCAAGCTGACTGCGGAGGATGTGCATACCGAGGTTGTGGAAGTCGTTAAGGCTGCCAAGAAGATAGTTGACCTTGTCGGCGCGGACTTCATAGTTTCCGTTGGCCGCGGCATAAGCAAGAACGTTGAGCAGGGCATCAAGCTGGCCGAGGATTTGGCCGAGGCCCTGGGCGGCGTTGTAGGCGGCAGCCGCGCGGTAATAGACAACGGCTGGCTCTCTGCCGACCATCAGGTTGGCCAGACCGGCAAGACCGTTCACCCGAAGGTGTACATTGCCCTGGGTATTTCCGGCGCGATACAGCACAAGGCCGGCATGCAGGATTCCGAATGCATAATCGCCGTGAACACCAACGAATCCGCGCCCATATTCGAGATTGCCGACTACGGTATCTGCGGCGACCTGTTCAAGGTCACCCCGATGCTGACCGAGGCCATCAAGGCGCAGAAGGCCAAGAAGCAGTAAGCTTCACCTAACGGCATAATAAACCGGCGGCTCACACGGGCTGCCGGTTTTTGCGTTATGTCTTTACTTGTCATAAACCGAAGAACGGAGAGTGAACGTTAAATTGGCAATATAAGATTACTATCAGAATAACGCTTGAGAGCATGTGCCACGCTATCTGCTTCCATGCCGTGTGTTGACGCAACTTGCATTGCGCCGTTTTCTCGGGCGTGCGATATTCGGGCCATTTGCCGAACGCATCGCGCAGCGAAACGACTATGGGTATAAGCTGAAGCACAAGCAGAATTGTAAGCGCTCCAACTCTTGCCCAATGGGGCCAGCAACTGTCGTCAGGGAGTGATGCAGATAAGCATATGTAGGGGAGCGTAAGCAGCGCAAACTGTATAGAAACAACGTCCGTTGCAAAAACTTCCCTTTTCTGCGAAAGTGCGTTTATAAGCTTTTTCATGTGATGCACCCTATAAAACTTGATTCAATATTGCCACAATACCATATAACCGGCATAAACGCAAGCCATATACCAAGAAAAACAGGTGAATTGTTGCGCTAAGCGGGAATATATGGTACTCTTTGTATATCAAATAAACATTTCAGGGAGGGTAACCATGGTATTTTTAATTCCGCTTCTATGTGACCTTATTCTTATGTGGATAGCCATTGGAAAAAGGCTGGACGAACTGCTGGTAAGCTGATTGCTGGCCTGGGCGAGATGCTCGTAACAGCTATATCCAAAATCAGCATAAGCAAAGTTGCGCGAGCATTCAGCGATTTTTTGGAGAGCGCAGGAATTAGCAAATCTCTGGTGGTTGATATAGCATTGCTTTTTGCCGAAGTCGGCATACTGCTTACATGCCATCTGTTTTTGAAGGTGTCAACGCACGACCACGGCAAGGCAATGGTGATAATAGTGGGGCTGCTGTGCATGATTCCCGCATTTATAGCGATAGCCAAGAGCATGATACAGTTCGGTAAGGCGGAGCATGTGGTATGCGCATACGGCGGTATACGCCATAGGCTGCGCGGCTGTGCTGCTTTCCTGCGCGGCACAATACTAAAAACGGGCAAAATGAAACTCAAACGCATAGCCTATATATTCATCCAATGCACATGGGGCGCGGTGCAAAGCCTGCTGGGGCTTATTGCAATGCTTTTGCTCGGTAGGCAGAAGCATTGCTTTTATCGCTGCGCCGTGCTTACGGAATACGATATCGACTCTGTACCTAAATATATGCGTTGGCTTGGCTGCGTGTCGCTCGGCATGTTCATATTCGTCGGCACGCATAAGGACACGAGCCGCGAGCGCGCGCGGGAGATAGCATCGCACGAATACGGGCATACGTTCCAATCGCTGCTGTTGGGGCCGCTGTATCTTATCGCGGTGGGCGCGCCAAGCTTCATTTGGTGCAGGCATTACGGCAAGCACCGCGAGGAATACGCCGCGCGCGGCATAAGCTATTATTCCCGCTATCCCGAAAAGCAGGCCACTGCGCTGGGGTTAAAGGCAGAGAGGCGGGAAATATAAACGTTGCATAAATGCAACGCTTGCGATATAATGAATATACAAAGGGTGCCTACCGGTGACGGTCGGCCAAGAGATTTGGTAATTAGGAATAACCGTTACTTGGCGGAGTGACGGTTACTTCTCTTTTTGGACATGAATCCTATAACGGAGCATAGAATTCGCCAGAAGAACTTGAGAAGCTCCAAGACGAACATTAGAAAAGCAAAAAGCTCTCCCCAACTCATCTTCGGGTCACCTCCTTTCCTCTAAAAATAGGGCAGGAGTGTGGCCGACCGTCTACCGTGCTTGGCAGGCACCAGCTTTATTATAATGTCGAATTATATCGAGTGTCAATGCTTAAAACTCGTTATAAAACACGAGCTCTTTTTCGTCCTTGAACTCAAAATGGCCGGGGTACGGCTCCGCATCGGGCGCGGGATAGCCCATCATAAGCATGGCGGAGGCTTCGTAATTATCGGGCAGGGCAAATTCCTCACGTACCACCTGCGGGCGGAAATGCATTACCCATGTCGTGCCGACGCCTATGCTTGCAGCCTCCAGCATCATATGCGTGGTTACTATTGCCGCATCTATATCGTAACTCTTTTTGCCGTCGTACTTGCGCGTCCAGCAGGCGTCCTTGTCGCTGCAAATAAGCAGGGCCGTGGGCGCGTTGAAATGGCACGCCGTGCATTTTTTCAGCTTTTCAAGCGCTTCGTCGCTGTTTATGACCAAAATGCGCTGCGGCTGGTCGTTATGCGCGGTGGGGCGAGCATGCCGGCCTTCAGTATTTTATCAAGATCCTCCCGGCGAACCTTCTCTTCCTTAAACTTCCTTACGGAATAACGCTTTGCAGCCAGTTCCAGAAAATCCATATGTGCAGTCTCCTTTGTAAGCGGTTTGCTATATCTTATCATATGGGCGCATAAAAGTGAATAATGATAAGCACATAGGCTTGGGAGGTGACATTATATGGCAAGGGGAAAGGCGGCAAACGCGCCCGCTGTGTTCACGCTGCTGAAGGCGGCGTTTATAGGATGCGTGGTGAGCGTTACGCTGATAGTTATTTTTGCGGCGCTGATGTGGAAACAGGTGGTCGGCGTGGAACTGATACCGATTGTTAATGCGGCAATAAAGGTTATAGGTGCAGCGGCGGCGGGCTTCTTAGCGCAAAGGGGCTGCGGCAGCCGCGCATGGCTTTTCGGCGGGGCGGCGGGGCTTATTTACGCAATGCTCGCCTATGCCGTGTTTTCAATATTAAGCGGCAGCTTTGCGCTGAACATGGCAATGCTCAGCGATATGGGCATAGGCCTGCTTGCCGGTATGCTGTGCGCAATGGTAACGCGGGCGGCGGCACGCTGAAAACGATAAATGCGGCGTAAGCATTAAGTTTTCCTATGTAAATAAGCTGTTTTGTGATATAATTAAACAGTTGTAAACACTGCGGTGCATAACCGCAGCTTATTACCAAGGAAGGAGGACGGGACAATGCTTAGGCTGGTATGCAAGGCGCAGGAGCAGCCGCGTGAGCGCGTGCGCGAAATGGCGGAAGAGCTGTGCATCAGCCCGCGGACTGCGGAGCTGCTGCTGTCCAGGGGAATTGCGGACTGCGACGAGGCCGCGAATTTCCTTAACCCTTCCGAAAGCGCGCTGGAGAACGCATATCTTTTGAAGGATATGGATAAGGCCGTATCGCGCATAAGAAAAGCGATAGATTTTGGCGAAAAAATAGTGGTGTTCGGCGACTATGATGCCGACGGCGTGTGCGCGACGGCAATAATGCTAAGCTGCCTCAGGCGGCTTGGCGCGAATGCGGAATACATGATACCTTCGCGGCATGAGGACGGCTACGGCATGACCATGAAAAGCGCGGAGCAGCTTTTCAACATGGGCGCGAATCTTATAATAACGGTAGATAACGGCGTTAAGTCCGCGGCGGAAACGGAGCACTGCTACGAGCTTGGCATGGAGGTCATAGTTACCGACCATCATATCCCGGGCGACACGCTGCCCAAATGCGAAGCGCTGATACTTTGCAACAATGCGGACGAATACCCGAACCGGCATATATGCGGCGCGGGGCTTGCGTGCAAGGTGGCGGAGGCCTTGCTCGGCCGCGAAGCGGCAAGGGAATACATACCGCTTGCGGGCATTGCAACGGTTGCGGATATTGTTCCGCTCACGGGGGAAAACCGCGTGTTCGCCGCGCTTGCGGTCAAGGATATACGCCGCGGCAAATGCCCGGAGGGGATAAAGGCACTCTGTTCCGTGTCCCAAACAAAATTGCAGGACGTAAGCGCGGGCGATTTCGGCTTCAGAATAGCGCCGCGGCTGAATGCGGCAAGCCGCATAGAAGAAGCGGACGCAGCGGTGAGCCTGCTTATGGAGACCGAGCGGGAGAGCGCGGCGAAGCTGGCGGCAAAGCTTGACGAGCTGAATGCCAAGCGCAAGGCCGAGGAAAGCGGAATATTCAACGCCGCCTGCGAAAAGCTTGCCAACGAGGACCTGACCAAGCGGCGCTGCATAGTGCTGCACGGGGAGGACTGGAACGCGGGCGTCATAGGCATAGCGGAGCGGTTTTATAGGCCCACGGTGCTGCTGAGCGGTAAAGATACGGTCACGGGATCGTGCCGCAGCATAAGCGGAGTGAATATTCACGATGCGCTTTCATCCTGCGAAAGGTTCTTTTCCCGCTTCGGCGGGCATGCGTATGCCGCGGGACTTACCATGCAGCAAAAGGACATAGACGAATTCCGCGCGGCGATGGACGATTACCTTTGGCATAACGAGCCTGAGGAGAAGTTTATACCCAGCGCGCAGTATGATTTTGAAATGGAGCTGGGCGGCATCACGAAGCGCTTTGCGGAGGAGCTGGGCATGCTGGAGCCCTTCGGCGCGGGCAATCCGCAGCCGGTGGTGCTCAGCCGCGGGGTAAGGCTTGCCAACATGGAACGCATAGGGTGCGAAGGCAAGCATGTGCGCTGCCACGTTACGCGGGACGAGCAATATATAAACGCCGTGTATTTCAATTCCGGCGCGGAATTCAGAAATATGCTGGATATGGACAGGTGCGACGCCGTGTATACCCCGAACATAAACACGTTCATGGGGCGGAGCGAATTGCAGCTTAATATAAAAAATCTGCGCTGTGCCGAGCCTAACGACGTAAATGCGTGGATAGACAGGCAAAAGGGCAAATTTGTTGATGCAATATGCAGAAATGTTTTGTATAATAATACCCGTGCCGTAAGCGGACTTGCGTTTGCGGCTGCGGAGAAAAAGCTTATTGAGCTTGTTGACGCAAGCGCGATGGACACCATAGCGCTCTGCTTCACGGCGGCGGGAGCAAAGCGGCTGTGCGCACTGCTTAAAGCGCGCGGCATTTGGAACCGTATGGACGTAAGCTTCGGCAGCAACGCGAAAAGCATATGCGCATATAACGCGGCGGTGCTTGCGCCGAATATTGCGGACATGGACATAAGCCGCTACAAAAATATAATAGTTTTCGATACCGCAACAAGCAGCGGCATACCCGGCGCACTGCGCCAAATGAACGGGGATGCTGCGCTTTATGCAGCCAAGCCGAACGCGGCGGAGACGGAAGAGCTGATAGCTGGCATACCGCGTGACAGGGCGGATTTCATTGCGCTGTATAAGGCGCTGCGCTGCACGGTTGGTAAGTTTTATAACATAAACGCCATGGCGGATGCGCTATGCGCCGCAACCAACGCCCCGCGGTGCCATTGTGCGCTGGCGGCGGACGTGTTCTATGAACTTGGCTTTGTTACAAAGGGCAGCGGCGGCATACGGGTTGAAAAGGACCCGCCCAAGCGCTCGCTTGAGGAAAGCCGGACTTTTTTTGCGCTTAACTCCCTAAGGGAGATGAACGATATGTACTTGCAACTATACGAGGAGGCAAACCATGAAGCTTGAAGATACCATTCGCACCATACCCGATTTCCCAAAACCCGGAATACTGTTCCGCGACGTTACCACGCTTTTTAAGAACCCCGAGGCGTTCCATCAGCTTATAAGCGATATGGCTGAAGAGCTGAAGGACAAGCATGTGGACGTGGTGGTCGGGCCGGAGGCGCGCGGCTTCATAATGGGCAGCGCACTTGCTTACGCACTGGGCGCGGGCTTTGTGCCGGCGAGGAAGCCCGGTAAGCTTCCCTGCGAAACGGTGAGCTATGAATATTCCCTTGAATACGGCACGGATTCGCTGGAAATACATACCGACGCCATTCAAAAGGGACAGAAGGTGGTGGTTGTGGACGATTTGCTGGCGACCGGCGGCACGGCGCTTGCGGCGATAAAGCTTATTGAGCAGATGGGCGGTGAGGTTGTTGCCGTTCGCTTCGCAATAGAGCTTAAGAGTGAGCTTAACGGCGCGGCTGCGCTTGAAGGCTACGACGTTAAGGCTTCCATAGTATACTGATAAAAAGAACGAGCATATACGGAAAGGAGGTTTGCCGGAATGAGCAATGAAAAGATAATAGATAACAACGATGAAATGCGGCTGGACGGTATGAGCGAAGTGAACATAGACAAAATGGTCGACGCATCCGAGCATCATCTTATAGACGACGAGGAAGTAAGGATGCTGATGGACGAGCTTGAAAAGGCCTGCGCGGAAAAGTTCAGCGAAGATGATATGGCGCGGCTTAAAAAGGCCATGAACTTTGCATATAAAGCGCATCTGCCGCAGAAGCGCGAATCCGGCGAACCGTATATAATCCATCCGCTGGCTGTGGCCAAAATGCTGTTTGAAATGGGCATGGATACCAACACCGTTATAGCCGGCCTTCTTCACGATGTGGTGGAGGACTGCGACGGGATAACGGTTGAGGATATTGCCCGCGAATTTGGCACGGACATTGCGGAGATGGTGGACGGCGTAACCAAGCTGACCAAAACCGGCAAAAGCGACATTATAAGCAAGGAAGAGGCGCAGGCGGAAAACCTGAGGAAGATGTTCCTTGCCATAGCCAAGGACGTCCGCGTTGTTATAATAAAGCTGACGGACAGGCTGCACAATATGCGCACGCTTGAATATTGCAAGCCCGAAAAGCGGCAGCGCAAAGCGCGGGAAGTGCTGGACGTTTATGCGCCGCTCGCAAGCCGCTTCGGCATGGGCGCAATAAAGTGCGAAATGGAGGATCTTGCCTTCCATTACCTTATGCCGGAAGAATACGCCGCGCTTGAAAAGCAGATTGAGCCGCAGCGGCGAGAGCGCATGCTTACGCTCAATAAGGCCATAAAAACGATAGAGGAGCAGCTTGCCGCCGCCGGCATACAGGCGCAGGTGAACGGCAGGCCGAAGCACCTATACAGCATATATAAAAAGTTCCTCAGGCAGAACAGGAACCTTGCGGAGATATATGACCTTATAGCCGTGCGCGTTATAGTGAACACGATAAACGATTGCTATGCGGCGCTTGGCATAATCCATTCCATATGGAAGCCCGTGCCCGGCAGGTTCAAGGATTATATAGCCATGCCAAAGACCAATATGTACAGGTCTTTGCACACAACGCTGTTTTCCGATACCGGCTTGCCGTTCGAGGTGCAGATAAGAACATATGAAATGCACCGCACGAGCGAATACGGCATAGCGGCGCACTGGATGTATAAAGAAGGGCGCGCCAATCAGGACGAGCTGGACAGCAAGCTTGCATGGCTGAGGGAGGCGCTTGAGCTTGAAAACTATGCGGATACCACAAAGGAATTTGTTGAAAGCATTCGCAAGGATTTCTTCAGCGACTATGTATATGTGCTTACGCCGCGCGGGCAGATAATTGACCTTGTCACCGGCTCCACACCGCTGGACTTTGCGTACCGCATCCATTCAAACGTTGGTAACCATGTTCAGCATGCAAAGGTAAACGGCGCGATAGTAAGGCTTGACTACAAGCTGAAGAATAACGATGTTTGCGAAATCGTGACCGCGCCCAACGCAACCCCGAGCCGCGACTGGCTCAAAATAGTAAAAACGCAGCAGGCCAAGGCCAAAATACGCCAATGGTTCAAAAAGGCCAACCGCGAGGAAAACATAATCCGCGGTAAGGAAATGCTCAGCGAGGCCGCAAAGCGGCAGGGCAGGCAGCTTGGCGAGCTGACAAAGAAAAGCTATTATGACGATCTCCTCAAGCGGTTCAACATGAACGATATTGAGGATATATACGCCGCGATAGGCTACGGCGGCATAACCACAGGGCAGGTGCTGTATAAGCTGATTGAGCAATACCGCAAGGAAGAAAAGGCGAATCAGCTTGCGGCCAAGCTTGAGCAGAAGGAAGAACAGCGCGTGCAGAACGCCGTATCGCATCACGGCGTGGTGGTGAAGGGAGAGCCTAACATGGCGGTGCGCTTTGCGCATTGCTGCAGCCCGCTGCCGGGCGACAAGATAGTGGGTTACATTACCCGCGGCCGCGGCGTATCGATACACCGCGCAGATTGCCCGAACATGACGGATCTGATGCTGGACAAAGAACGGCTTATAGACGTTGAGTGGGCGAGCACGGAAAAGGCAAGCTACCCCGTTACTATACACATTGTTGCCGGGGAGCGGCCGGGGCTGCTGATGGAAATATCGCAGCTGCTTATGAATTTGAACATAAGCATACTGGCTATGAACGCGAAAACCACTGAGGATATCGTGACTGTGCAGCTTACGTTCAATGTATCCGGCGCGGCGCAGCTTGACAGCATTATGAAGGGCATGCGCAAAATACGCACCGTGAACGACGTATACAGAATAAACGCATAACGGGGGATTAGGAACATGAGAGCCGTGGTGCAGCGCGTGGAAAGCGCAAGCGTAACCATAGACGGAAGGGTAAACGGGAAAATAGGGAAAGGGTTCATGGTGTTGATAGGCATTGACGAAAACGACACCGATAAGGATCTTGACTATATTTGCGATAAGCTGACGGGGCTTAGAATATTTGAAGATGAAGTGGGCAAAATGAACCGTTCCATTATAGATGCGGGCGGGGAGATACTGCTTGTAAGCCAATTCACGCTTTATGGTGATGCACGGCACGGCAAACGCCCAAGCTTCATCCGCGCGGCGCGGCCCGAAAAGGCGATACCGCTTTATGAAAAGGCGATAGCGAAGCTGGGCGAAAAGGTGCACGTTGAAACGGGCATATTCGGCGCGGAGATGAAGGTGCAGCTTATAAACGACGGCCCCGTAACAATATTACTGGACAGCGAAAGGACATTTTAACATCATGGAAATAGCATCCCTTATAACCGGCCCCGTCGGGGTGAATACATATATTGTATACGGCAAGAACGCGGGCGAATGCATAATAATAGACCCGTCAGATACCGAGCTTGTGAACAAAAAGCTTGATGAGCTTGGCGTAAAGCCAACGGCTGTTCTGCTTACGCACGGGCATTTTGACCATATAGTGAGCGTTGCCGATCTTCAAAAGCAGTATGGCGCAAGGGTGTATATACACGAAATCGACGAAGCGGGCCTTAGGGACGCAAGCGTTAACCTGTGCGCAATGGCGCATATAGATATACCCCCCTGCAATGCGGACGTTAAGCTGAAGGGCGGCGAAACCATACACGAGGCCGGCTTTGATATCCGCGTGCTGTATACGCCCGGGCATACCAAGGGCAGCGTATCCTATGCCATTGCCGATGGCGAAAGGAAGGCCGTGTTCACGGGGGACTGCCTGTTCCATGGCAGCATAGGCCGCAGCGATTTCCCCGGTGGGGATCATAAGGAACTGCTTGATTCCATAGGCAATCAGCTTTTCACTCTTGATGGCGATTATGAAGTTTATCCCGGCCACATGGGCGCTACCACGCTGCAGTTCGAGCGGGAGCATAACCCCTTTATGCGCCGCTGGGGTAAGGACAAATGATAAGCCTATACACGAACAAACCCGAGTATATAGCCGATATAGCCGACGAGCTTCGGCTATTTTTGGCAAAAGAGGAAATAACGGAGGCGGAGAGTGCCGCGGCGGACGATTGCGTTACGCTTGAAGGCAGCGGTACCGAGCGGCATGCACGCGCGCAGGTGAACACGGGAAAAGGCATTGCCGTTTACGAATGGGACTGCGTTATACCGCAGGGGGCAGACGCGCTTGAAATAAAGCGGCGAGAAAAACGCGCGGTGAAGATAGCGGCGTTCAGGGCAATGGCAAACGTATACGGCGTTATGCCGCCGTGGGGCTCGCTTACGGGCATAAGGCCCACGCGGCTGCTGAGGGAGCTGCGCATGCGCCACGGCGAAGCGGAAGCGATAAGAATGATGCAGCAGGACTTTGACGTGAGCGAAGAGAAGCTTGCCCTGGCAAAGACAATAAACGCCGTGCAGCAGCCAATTCTTGACAGCCAAACGGAAAAGGATGCGGATATATACATAGGTATACCGTTCTGCGCATCGCGCTGCCTGTATTGCAGCTTTGCCTCCCAGGTGCGCACTAAAAAGACGGACATGGCGGCCTATCTTGCCGCGCTGAAGAAGGACATAACGCTTGGCTCCGCCATATTGAAGCAGGCGGGCCGCAAAATACGCGCAATGTACATAGGCGGCGGCACGCCAACCGTGCTTACGGCGGATGAGTTGGACGGCCTTATTGCCCACGCGCTTGAAGCATACGCGGGATTTGATGGGGAATTCACCGTTGAAGCAGGTCGGCCGGATACGATAACAAAAGAAAAGCTGGGTGTGCTGAAAAAATACGGCGTGAGCAGGCTTTCCATAAACCCGCAGACAATGAACGACGCAACGCTTGAACTGATAGGACGCAGCCATAAAAGCGCGGACATTATAGCCGCGTTCAACATGGCGCGGGACATGGGCTTTGACAATATAAACATGGACGTTATAGCTGGCCTTCCCGGCGAGCATGCGGCGGACATGGAGCATACGCTTGATGAAATAATTAAGCTTTCGCCCGAAAACCTTACCGTGCATACGCTTGCATTAAAGCGATCGAGCCGCCTTGTTACGGAAGGGGAAAAATACCCAATGCCGGAGGCGGAGGAAGTAGAGCACATGGTACACATGGGAAGCGAAGCCGCGGCGCGGCTCGGCATGCGGCCGTATTATATGTATCGCCAGAAATATATGAGCGGTAATCTTGAAAACGTGGGCTATGCCAAGCCCGGCACGGAATGCGTATACAACATAGACATGATGGAGGATACCACCGCCATAATGTCCCACGGGGCGGGAGCAATGACCAAATGTGTATACGATGCGGCGCGCCGCGTGGAGCGCGTGCCTGCGCCAAAGGAGATAAGCACATACATTGCAAAGGTGGGGAAGCTGAGCGGAGAGAAAGCAAAGCTGTTCCTGTAAGGCTTTAATATCAGGATACATAAAGCGCGGCGCATTTGCGCCGCGTTTAACGTTGCTTTGGTTCGGGGTGCTTTTTTATAGCTTCATTTCCATATTTATGTTCCGCTCCGTCATGCCAAGGCCTTTATAGAACCGCATTGCGCTTTCGTTGAACGCCCAAACGGTGAGCATAAGCGTGTCCGCGCCGCGCTCATTTGCAAGGCGGACTGTTTCATTATACAGCAGCGTGCCTATGCCCATTCCGCGGCAGTCGCTATGCACACATATGTCGTCAATATAGGCTATGCGGTGCGGCAGCATTGCCGGATGCGGATTGGCGGGTTTCATGAATGCGGATGCAAAGCCAACAAGCTTATCGCCGTCATACGCGGCAATGGGGAAGGCGTTTGCATCGCTGAGCAGCGCGGCATAATGCTCCGGCAAAAAGTGCGCATCAGCGGCGTAAACATCGCTGCGCGCGGCATGGTGCAGCGCATGAACCTGTGCCACAAGGGCGCGCACGGCAGCGTAATCATCAATGGTTGGCTTATGAATGACTATCATATGTTCTTCAGCTCTATTTCCTTCATGGGCGTGGTTGAATCTATCGGCCCGCCGCCAAGGCAAACCTCGCCATCGTACAGCACAACCCATTGCCCCGGCGTTACCGCGCGCTCCGGCTGCATGAACGTTACGCGGCAGCCTTCGCCATGGATGCTTACGTGTACGGGTACGTCGCTTTGACGATAGCGGAATTTTGCCGTGCAGTCAAATTCCGGCGCGGGCGGTTCGCCGGCGATGAAATGCATATGCCCCGCCTCAAGCGCAAGGGAGAAGAGCTCTTCATGCTCGCCCTGCTGAACAATAAGCAGATTGCGCTTCATGTCCTTGCCTATTACGAACCAGCTTTCGCCGGTGCCATCGCTGCGCCCGCCTATGCCAAGGCCGCGGCGCTGACCTAATGTATAATACATAAGCCCGTCATGCCGTCCTACTATCCTGCCGTCCAGCGTAACGGTATCGCCCGGCTGTGCAGGCAGATATTCCATAAGGAATTTTTTGAAATTGCGCTCGCCTATGAAGCATATGCCCGTGGAGTCCTTCTTTTTTGCGTTGGGCAGCTGCGCTTCTTCGGCTATGCGCCTAAGCTCGGGCTTTAGCATATCGCCAACGGGGAACATGGCGTTTTTCAGCTGCGCCTGCGTAAGACCGGCAAGAAAATACGTTTGATCCTTGTTCAAATCCTTTGCACGAAGGAGGGTAACCTTGCCGTCCGCCGCCTTATTAAGGCGGGCATAATGCCCGGTTGCCAGGTTGTCCGCCCCTGCCGCCATGGCAAGGTCAAGAAACGCCTTGAACTTTATTTCGCAGTTGCACAATACGTCCGGATTTGGCGTTCTGCCCTTTGAATATTCGTCTAGAAAATAGGAAAAAACCCTGTCCTTATATTCCTTGGCGAAGTTCACGCCGTAGCACGGTATGCCTATCCTTCGGGATACGGCCATAGCGTCCTGATAATCCTCCGTTGCGGTGCATACGCCGTCCTCGTCAGTTTCTTCCCAGTTTTTCATGAATACGCCTGTCACATCGTAGCCCTGCTGCTTTAATATAAGCGCGGCCACGGAGGAATCCACCCCGCCGGACATGCCTACTATAACCCTTTTTGCATTAGTTTTCATATGTTTATCCTTATTCGTTGCCCGTAAGTCCGGGGCTTCTTAAAAGCGCGTTGCCAAGATATATCCGGTTTATCATGCCCAGCTTTTCGCCGCCTTCGCTCATCCAAACCTTTTTTATATATGGAAGCTCGGTAAGCGTGTTTACAAAGCTGTATATTATAAGCATTTCCAGCCTGTCCGCACTTTCGGCGGATTCATAGCTGAGCGCTTCCTTAAGCTTATCCGTAAAGCCTTCCTTCCATTCTATAACCGCTATGCCGTCCGCAAGATACACACGCTCCACATCATCGCGCGAAAGGGGAGCGAAACCAAGCCCGCTTGAACCTTGCGCATCTATAAGCGTGAGCACGCGCTTTGTCAAATCATATTCGTCGCTTGATGGGACTATTTTATTCTCCCGCTTCAGCATGGATCCGTTCTCGTCCGGATAATCCACGCTTACGCTCGTGCCGAGCATATCGGTATACATGTCGCGGGTAAGATAGTCCACGTCATCCACAAGCTTTGTGCGCGTGCCGTCCTCCGCTTCAACGTAAAGCACTATGCCGCTTATGCCGGGAAGATACCCCGTAAGCGTCAGCGTGAGCGCGGCGCACATGAGCCGCTCATCATAGTCATTCTTGGGCTGATTTATGGTTATGTATATAACCTTCGGCGCGAACAGCGGGAGGGAGCTTGGCGCGGAGGTGGAGGACGCTTCGCCGGTTTTATCCTTTGAGGTGTTCTTTTCGGCGGAGGATTCCGCATCGGTTTCTTCCTCCTCCATTCCGGCTACGCCTATTCTCGGCTCACGCGCAAGCGTAAAGTCCGCCGGAAGGACGGGTTCAAGCGCATCCTCTCCCGATATGCCCGCGGCAAGCTTGCCGGTAAGTATTGTAACAAGATCTGTTACCGAAGCTTCGGAAGAAACGCTCAACTGCACGCTGTGTGCGGCTATAAGCGTCCGTTCGGCATTGGTAAAATACATGGTGACGTATTGGTCAATGTATTTCACGACCTCGCTCATGGAGCCTTTGCTGCGGTCTGGATATTTTTCGGCCATGTCCTCGGCGTATTTATCAAGGCTTTGGCCTAAATATCGCGCTTCGCCTATGGCGTTGCTGTTGTAGCCCTGCTCCTTGCCGTTATACAGCACGTTCACGGCCTGTATGCCAAGCGTATCGCTGAGTGTTGCGGCTATTGCAAGGCGGGCTATCAGCCAATCTGACTCGCTGCCCGGGAAGCCGCCGCTTAGATACACGTTGCATATGCCTATGGACTTTTCAATCTTGTCCAGCTTCAGCTTGTATGGTACAGACCGCTTGAGCGACTGGCTCTGCGGCCCGTCCATAAGCGCGCGCATTGTGCAAAGCGCCATGCTTTCGCCTTCCTCGCAGCGCACTGTGCGCTTTTCACCCGCAAGGCGGGTGCCGTCCTCATTTATATAATAAAGCGTTGCTTCAAATTCGCCCTGGGCAAGCATTTCCTCGCCCTGCCTGGGCGGCACGTCGCTGCTCAGCTCAAGCGCGGGAGGGTAGCTGTCCTCGTTTATGCAGGCGGAAAATATGCCCATGCATACCGCAAGCGCCAATATGAGCGCAATGCATCGCCGCATCATACGCCGTCACCTCCCAGCATGTTTATAAGCGATTTGTAGCCCGGTTTATATATGCTGCCCTCGCTTTTGAGCGTAAGCTGATATCTGCGCACGCCCTGATCATTATCCAGCGTTATTTCAACCGTTACCAGAATGCTTGAGGAATCCTTGTTCTGCGTTTGCTCGCGCACGGAAAAGCTTTTTATTTTGGCAAGGCTTGCCATGTATGTTTCAAAGCTGGCGTAATCCGGCTTCTGCGCGCCGCCCTGTTCAAGCTCGGCTATCAGCGGATACGCCTTATCGTATTCGCCGTTCTGTATATGCTCAAGCAGGCATGCTACCACGCCCGGCGCGGTTATAACATACGAATCGTCAAACCCCATAGGCTCCAGCAGATCGTGGCTGCCGCCGCCGAATGTTTCAAGGCCCAGCTCCGTCCTGCGCACGCGCGCGGCCGAACCGTTAAGCTCAAACAAAAGCTGCACGCTCACGTCCGGCCTGTTCGCGGTTATAGTGTTCACTATGGACTGCGCGGCAAGCCTTCGCGCAAGGTACATTTCCTCCCTTGCGTTTTCCACGCGCGCTTCGTATTCCGCGCGGGAAAGCAGCCCGTTTTCCATCAGTCTGGAGCCGTCCGCAACGGCTTCGTCCACAATATTTGTATTGAAGAACTCCGCCGAAAGGGTAACGTACAATATTGCCCCTTCAAGCGAAACATCAACTATTTCAGTGCCCGCGGGAATGACCGCGCTTATGTTGCCGCTCAGCGGGGGCGTGCCTTCCATAAGCGTGCGTATCATGGCGCGCTCCTCGCGCTCACCCGCATAAACGGTTATTGTTGCCGTTACGCCGACGAGATACGCTTCATCAGTAAGCCTGTAATAAAGCTTTGCGCGCATGTCTTTTGCAATGCCCGCTTCGGGGTCTATATCGGGCAGGTCCTCATGCACGCTGTCCTCCTTTATCATGCCGCGGGAGCAGCCGCAAAGCATGAGCAGCATAAGCGCCGCCGCGAGCAGCGCCATGAGCCGCAGTGTGTTTTTGCCGTGCTTCATGCGTTTACTCCTCCCCGTCCGCAAGCGGCAGATGCACCGTGAACGTTGACCCGTGCCCAAGCTCGCTTTCAACCGTTATAAATCCGCCGTGAAGCGCAATTATCCGCTCCACTATCGCAAGACCAAGTCCCGTGCCGCCCGTGCCGCGGGAACGCGCCTTGTCCACGCGGTAAAATCGTTCAAAAAGGTGCGGTATTGCGTCCTCCGGTATGCCTATGCCCGTATCCTTCACAATAAGCTGCGCCTCGCTCCCGGTCTGCTTCACCGCCGCGTCAACATGCCCGGCGTCTGTATACTTGACTGCGTTTTCTATAAGATTTACAACGGCCTGCTCTATCTGGCGTTCCTCGCCAAATATCATTGCGCTGCTGCCCGTGAAATTGAGCTCTATGCCCTTGTTCTGCGCAAGCGGCCTCAGCCGGGAAACAACGCGCTCCGCTATGTCCTTCAAATCAACGTTTTCCCGGTGCAGCAGCGGCTGACCTTCATCGAACTGCACAAGGCGCAGAAGATCCGTTATAACGTTGGACATTCTGTCCACCTCGTGGTTAACATCCTCGAAGAGCTCCCGCATTTCGGCAGGGTCCGGATTTTCTTCATATAATATGGATTCGCTTAAAAGCTTCATTGTGGCAAGGGGTGTTTTAAGCTCGTGCGATGCATTGGATACAAATTCGTCCCTCACGCGGTCGTGAGCTTCTATCTGCTCGCTCATTCGGTTGAACGCGCGGCCAAGCTCCGCAACCTCGCCCTGCCCATGCACCTTAACGCGCACGCCGCTGCCCTGCTTGCCCATGCGGCGTATGGCGTGGGTCAGCTCCACAATGGGCTTTGTAACAAAGCCGCTGAGCGTAAAGCTAAGCGCCACCATAACCGCCGCAACAATGCCGAAAACTATGGCAACCTCGGCAATTATGTCCGCAACGCTGTCCTCAACGTCCTGTATCATGGCGCTGAAAAGCACCGCGCCCAAATATTTGCCGCCCTGAGTTACGGGGGCGGTGTAGTATACGGCCCAGTTGGCAGAGCCGGAAAGCTTCAGCGCGCTTTTGTCCGCGCCTGTACTTATTTTATGGAAGCCGAATGCCGCTTCCTTCCCGCCGATAAGCACATCGCGCACCTCTCTATACGGCAGCATGAAGCCCGTTTGATAGGAGGCGGAGTCTATCTGAACCACCGCATCCGTATCCATTATAAGCACCCTGCCGCCCATTTCCTGCGCGCGGGTGAGCGCCAATGAATACAGCGTGTCTGCATCGGAATCAAAGCTTTGGCTTATTTCAAGGGCAAGGCGGGTGGTAGCCTCCTGCTGCTGCTTTGTGCGCTGATTGACAAGCGAGGATTCGACCAATATTGCCACGGTAAAGCTTATGGCAAGCAAGGCCACGATGGTTACCGCCAAATATATGGCGACCATCCTGACCCTGATAGAGCCGAAAAACTGTTTTCGCTCACTGCGCAAAGTAATAGCCAACTCCCCACTTAGTAAGAATATATTCGGGATTGGCGGGGTCCCGCTCAATCTTTTCCCTAAGACGACGGATATGCACGTCCACCGTTCTGAAATCGCCCAGATAGTCCTGACCCCATATGGTTTCAAGCAGCTCGTCGCGGCTGTATACCTTGCCGGGGTTTTTCATGAAAAGCTGAAGCAGATCAAATTCCTTCATGGTAAGGCTAACGTTCTTGCCGTCAAGCGTTGCACTGCGGCTGCCTATGTTTATGCTCAGCCCGTTTGCGCTCAGTTCCATTTTGGGCGCTTCGCGGTTCGCACCAGCGCGGCGCAGTATGCTCTTTATCCTGGCCTTTACCTCCAGTATGTTGAAGGGCTTTGTCATGTAATCGTCCGCACCATATTCAAGGCCAAGGATCTTGTCCATATCCTCGCCCTTGGCTGTGAGCAGTATCACCGGTACATTGCTTTCCTGCCTTATTCTTGCCGTAGCCGTCATTCCGTCCATGAGGGGCATCATTATGTCCATGAGCACAATGTGTATATCATCTGAGGCAAGCTTATCCAGCGCCTCCTTGCCGTTTGACGCCTCCAGCACGCCGTAGCCTTCGCCGTTTAAATATATCCTAAGGGCGTTTCTTATGTCCCTGTCGTCGTCACATACCAGAATGTTGTACATTCCCTCACCTCCACATACCAAAGGATAGCAGATAATACCTTAATAAAAAACCGGTAAAATCCTTAAGACTTTATTAAACCACAAAACACCTCCAAATCAAAGGGCCTCCCTTAATTCCGGGAGGCCTCAGAGTGTCAAAAAAGTGGCTGAATGCCACTTTTTTGAGTTTTACG
>ERZ827186.1585-NODE-1585-length-18189-cov-3.388166_pt1 | contig 18189 bp, 15 predicted proteins | sample MGYA00519918_ERZ827186 | MGnify/ENA primary metagenome ERZ827186 (study PRJEB31778, sample SAMEA3449275) | human gut metagenome | biome: human gut; feature: human-associated habitat; material: faeces | place: United Kingdom | collected 2010/2012 ...
AAGCCCTACGCCGCCGCATTTTGCGTGACTGTCGGTCTGCCTTAATATTCTTTGCATCCTGTCGGAAAATATACTATCAATTACTCGTTCAACCGATTTTTGATAAATAAAGATGAAACTGCGGGCGGGAACGACGATCAGTCGTTCCCGCCCGCTTTGAAATTATAGACCGGACGCAGTATGCCGTCAACGGCAACCGTATCGCGGATATTTGAAATAATGCTTTCCGGCGGCTTGTACGCCATCGGCGATTCGTCCACAGTGGCGCGCGAGACGGATGTGGTAAATATACCGCTCATAGACTTTTTGAATTCCGACACCGAGATATGATCCCTTGCATCCGCGCGGCTCATCAGCCGCCCCGCGCCGTGCGGTGCGCTCATGTTCCATTCTTCGTTGCCAAGCCCGGTACACAAAAGGCTCCCGTCGCGCATATTCATCGGGATCAGCAGGCGCTCGCCCGCCTTTGCCGACACTGCTCCCTTGCGCAGGATCGCCCGTCCGTCGCCTGCATCAATATAATTGTGTACGGTGGCAAAGCTGTCATCGGCGCGCAGCTTCATACCGTCAAGGATATCCGCGGCTATGGCTTCGCGATTGAGCCTTGCAAAGTCCTGCATGATATTCATATCGTGCAGATATGCCTGCATTTCGTCCCCCTCGAGATATGCAAAGCAGTACGGGATATCGTTTTGCTTTCTGCCGCCGCAGCGCTCATATGCCAGCCCCTGATAATACTCGGCAACTCTCCCGCCCGGGGCGCGGCTCCCGCTGTGGATCACAAGATAAAGCGCTTCTCCGTCGGTATCTATTTCTATAAAGTGATTCCCGCCCCCCAGCGTTCCCATGCTTTCCCCTGCGCGGCGAAGGTCAGTCCTTTCCGCACACAGCAGCCCGTCCAGTTCGGCGCGTGCGGCAAAGCGATGCGGCTTTGCACGCACCGCACTGCCGCCGGGGATATTCTTTCTTATAAACGAATCAAGCTCGGGCAGGCGCACGCGCTTCTCTCGCAGGCGAACGACGAGCATACCGCAACCTATATCAACGCCCACGAGCGCCGGGATTACCCTGCCGTTCAGCGTTATAGTTGTACCTACGGTACAGCCTTTGCCTGCATGCACGTCGGGCATTATGCGTATTTTGCTTTCCGCAACGTGCGGCATATCGCAAAGCGCCTTTATCTGCCCCTCAGAGGCGCTGTCTATGATATCGGCATACACCTTTGCGTCCGCATATTTTCCGTGGATCTCTGTCATACGGCATCTCCTTACAAAAGTCAGAATCTACTGTATGCATATTATATCACATTTTTGAGCCGGGGAAAAGATATCCCGGCAAAAATGATCCGCGGCTAAACCAATGGGTTAGCTGCCGAGGACCTCACTCATCGTCATCGTCATCGCTCTCCACAGCATCATCGGCAACCGCAGGAGACAGCTTTTTATGCTCCGCTTTGCGCTTTACCGCTTCAAAAACGAAAATGATGCCAAGCCCGATGATGAAGAATATCAGATCGAACGTGTCCGCACTTACGGCGGGCTGTGCCTCGGCAAGCGTGGTGGGTCCCATAACAACGGCATAAAGCGAGCCGAGCATAAGACCTATAACGATATAGATCACCTGCCGGCGATGATCCGTAAGCAGGCGGTTCAGTCCCCGGAATGACACCGCGATACCGGTAATGACGCCGACCCCGAACACGCCAAGGAGCAGAAAGGCGGAAAAATCAAGCCGCATAAGCCGGATATTATCGGTATATACAGCCCGGATGCGAGCAGCAAAGTTGACCCGGATATTCCCGGCAGTATCATTGCCGATATTGCGAGCGCACCGCTGACCCAATGGATCACGCCGAGCACCGCAAAGGCAAGAAACGACAGCAGAACCGCGAACTTTGCGGCTCTTCCCGGATGAGGAACGGAGCGCGGCTTTGATCCTGTGCTTTATGCCGTTCTTTTCGCCCTCCGCGCGGTCAAGCCGGCGGTATGCCTTCACGATCACCGTTGCCGTGACAACAGCCGTCAGCACGTCCGACACCGGCATGGAATACAGAACACCGTCAAGCCCGAAAAACAGCGGAAGGAGCAATGCAAAGCCGACTCCGAACACTATTTCACGCACCATCGAAAGCATCGTGGACTCAACCGCCCTTCCCATTGCCTGAAGGAATATAAATGCCGCCTTATTTATGCAGGCAAGTACTATCATGCAAAGATACACGCGGAACGACCGAATGGCGAATTCGGTATAGTAAATGCTTTCGTTTTTGGCGCCGAATATTCCTATAAGCCCCTGCGGAAACATCTCCGCAACGATCAGCGCTATCGCTCCGACCACCGCCTCTGCCGCAAGCAGCGCCGAAAACAGCTTTTTTCCCCTCTTGTATTTACGTGCTCCGATATTGAAGCCGACGATGGGGATGCCCCCCCGCCGCCATTCATTCCGCCGCCGTTGCCCGGACTCTGTCCGCCAGACGTCTTTGACGTGCCTATGGTCACGACCTCGGCGGACGACGGCTTGCCGTCCTCTCCGAACCTCACGCACAGCACCTTACCAACGGCAAGGTCGGATACGCTTATCGCGGTTTGTCCCTCGGTTATCGCCGCATCGGCAAGCTCGACCGTAAGCGTCACACTGCCCGCCGTAAAGCTGACGTTTTTCGCATTCCGAAGCCGCCCGCTTCGCCGAGTGTGAGAGTCACTTTTGTTCCGTTTATTTTTGTTATCTCGCCCCATACTGTTCCCAGAGCATAATCCGGTGTGCTCTTTCCGCACGAGGCGAGAGAAAGCACCATGACTATGGCACAGATCACAGCCGCTGTTTATTTCATGATAAAGTCTCCTTCTTCAGCAATTTTATTTTTTCCATGCAACACCGTTGCCGTCAAGTCCGGAGGTCTGTCCGCCGACAGAAATGTCAGCCGACGTACTGCCGAGCAGAACGACGAGTGCGTTCATTGCCGACGGCATTTTTACCGTTACGATACCTGACGCGCTGAGATACGAGCCGGTGGAAAGGTTGAGCGTTGCCTTTTTACCGACAGACGTGAAGTCCCGGCACTTTGTTGATTCGTTGCCCATGCCGCCGGAAAGTCCTATGCCCACAACATATCCGCCGGTGTATTTATAGCCGCGCTCGGTATCGATAGAGGAATCCGCTCTGCCTGTTGAAATTATGACCGAGCGTCCTCCCGCAAACAGAATGCCGCTGTACTGAGTCTGACTGTTGGAATCCGCTCCGTCGCCGCCCGCAAGTACATAAAGCGTACCACCTGAAACGGTTATCCCGGTGCCCTCGGTAGCGGTAGCATTCAGCCCGTCGTCGGAGGATATCACCGACACGCTGCCGCCCGCCATTTCTACCGTGTTGCCCTCAATACCCTCGTAGCTACGGAGGACCGTCACCGTACCGCCGCTGACGCAAGCCTTGCCGTTGGCGTGTATTGCAACGTCATTGGACGAAAGCGTAAGCGTACCGCCGCTCACCGTAACATTTCCGCTCGGAGTCACGCCGCTCTCAAGCGTGCCGTCATTATTGGCGTGGATCGCATCGTCATACGAATTTACGGTTATCACACCGCCGCTTATCACTATTTCGTTTCCCGCCTTTATTCCCTCGGTGGAATGATCGCCCTTATCGCTGTTTCCGTCGTTCATTCCGCCGGGACCGCCGGGTCTGCCTCCCATGCCGCCAAAGCCCTGACCGACCGTACCGTAATTTGTCCAATCAAAACTGCGCCCCGAAAAGGCTATCGTATCATAGCTTGCATTGGGCGTCATCTGCCCCGACGAGCGGTAATATGACGCCGACTGTCCCTGTGTCTGCCCGGATGTGTATGCGTAAACATCCATATAAGCATAGCCCGCCGCGCGTTCAACGGTATAACAGTAGTAGGACTGTCTGCCGCCGCTCACCTTTTCATACTTCCCGTCGGTGTTCACCCACACGCCGTCGCCCTCCGCGTTGTAATAATGCACCGAAAAGCTGTATTCGGTCGAAGCGGCTCTGATGTAATAGGTGTCACCGGCAACAGCCGTGACCTCCTCGGAATAATCCGAATATTTATCGGTGTAAATATTCAGCGTTCCGTCGGTCACCACTACGTCGCACGCCGCATCTATGCCGTCGCATGCCGCATAAATGTTGACGATACCGCTCTCTATCGTGACGCTTCCCTTCTGATTGCCCTTTTTTGAAAGCGAAGTGTCGGATGTTTTTATACCATCGCCCTGACGCGATATGAGCGTAATATCACCGGACGAGACGGTAACGCCGTCGTTGCCCTTGAGCGCATTATCGACGGAGCTGACGTACAGCGTCAGCTTTTGCACCTTCAGATCGTCCTTGGTGTGGATCCCGTTATTGCTGTCCGAGATCACGCGCAGTATCCCCGCCCCCTTGAGCTTGAGATCGCACTCCGAATAAACCGCGGACTTTAACTCCTCCGCCGCCTCGCGTTTGTCGTAAATATAGTTTTCGGTGTCCTTTTTGGCGGAGATATCGGCGTTCGCCGCGTTTTGGATATACAGCGGGCACGCCCTTGAACCGGCAAGTGTGAAGTTCGCAAGCTCGATCACGATATTATTTTCTCCCGCATCGAACGCAAGCACCCCGAAGTAGCTTCCCGCCAGTGTCCACGTCAGTTCGTCAGCCGATTTTTCATCGGTTTTGAATGTGAGCGTACCGCTGTCGCCGTCAAGACTGTATGATGTCCCTGCCGGCAGTGTGATATCCGCTTCGTATACCGTATCGCCCTCCGGATGCGTTATATGAAGCACGCCGCTCTGCTCGCTGAGATCATACGAAAGACCGCTCTCGCTTACCGTCCACGCGATCACGACCGGATCGACCGTCCCGTCCTCCCACGCATATTTTTCCGTATCCAAAAGACTCACAGTCGCTGTGTACGAGCCAGTCGCCGTGGCTTTGTTGCCCGTTATATCCATAAGCGTTGCATCAAAGCCATCCGGAATAAATTCAAGTTCGCTTCCGGTATATTTCAGCGCCGCGCTTGCCGCTGCCGGCTTGGGAATCGCGGTCCTGCCGCTCATATCAACGGTTTCCGGCGTTGTCGTCTCCGGCGTCCATGGCGCGGTAGCGGCTCCGCTACTGTCGGTTGCTGCGGACGTCCCGTTGCCGCTTCCGCCGGGTCCGTGGCAGGCGGCAAGCGACATCGCCAACGCCGCCGCACATATTATCGCAGTTATTCTTTTCGGTTTAATGTTAAAGCTCATCCTTTTCTTCTTCATTCAACAATGCTATTTCAAGATTTCCGTTCCGCACGCGCAGGCTGTCGATAAATTCCTTCTCCGAAGCCCCCGCCTTCATGGTCACGCGATATGTGAGCTTGAAAAGGCTCCCCATATTTGCGGTCCTGACCGAAACAGCCTCACATGAATCGGTGTAGCTTTCGAATATCCCGTCAAACGCGCCGGAATAGTCAAGGTCCTCGGGGACAGTCATTTTCAGCGTGCGTGTGCGGGAGTTTTTCTTTTTGTGCGCCGAGACATAGTTGCAAACCATAACTATGGCGCACATGATTACAGTGAAAAGCAACGCATATGCAATATATCCCACGCCAGAGATAAGCCCGGAGCACATAGCCATAAAGATCATGCTTATTTCCTTGGCGCTTCCCTGCGCGGAACGGAAGCGCACGAGCGAGAACCCACCCACCGTTGCCACACCGACGCCAATGTTGCCGTTTACCATCATTATGACCACAGACACGACCGCCGGGAGCATGATAAGCGCCGTGCGGAAGCTGCCGCTTGCGCGGTTTTTGAAGGAATACGCGCCGAAATACATAAGTCCCGTTACGAGCGCCGCACCAACGCACAAAAGAAAGCTACGGACGAGGATGGTCTCCCCCGTCTCAGCTGAAAAAATACTGCCAAACAGATCAGGCATAGATCTCACATCTCCTTACATTTTTATTTTCGAATTTCATTGAATCAATATACGCTCTGCCGTATTTTGAAAAGGATACCGGGTATATTTTTTCCCGCGCCAGCGCCGATGAAAACCACAGCGGCACCGCAGAGGCTATTTTCAGCTCCATCAGCACAGTACCGGCGGGAAGAAGCGGCGCTCCGTATGCCCCGGCGGTAAGATCGACCTCGCACTCATGCCAGAGTATATCTGTGTCAAACGTGATACGCAGGTCGCGGTCATCGGCTCCGAAGAACGCCTCGCGCGAATATGAAATAAACATCGCCGGGTAAAGCGAGCCGTAAAGGTCAATAAAATACGCGATCTCGCGCGTTATCTGCGAGTACGGCTCGGGAGCCGCCGTAAAGCGCAGAGCCGCATCAAGCGTCATATCCGCGCGACGTTTGTAGACCACAGATTCGTATTTCTTTTTCAGCTCGAGAAAAACTCTGTCGCCTCCGCGCGGAGTTCCGTAGCTGCGCAGCCGCATTTTCTCCTTATATACCGGCTTTTCGAGCGAGCGGCGTATAAGCCGTCGGTCCGGCGTGTCGTAATAAATATTGCAGATAGTGCTTTTTCCGTATTCGTCGCCGACCGTGCGCCCCTGCATAGTCCGCCGCACCGACTCATATTGACGCGCATCAAGCAGGTATTTTATCTCATACCGCTTGAACTGATTCTGTATTTTCACCATTATCCCCTCCCTTTGCCTGTATTATAGGCACCGAAGCTAAAACGGAATTAAAAATGCTGGACAACGTCCCGGCATTTTTAATTTTATTTTTTTCAAAGCGTGACCGTAAAGACCGCTTTTTTCGCCACCTCCGGTCATACTATACCGCATAAACCTTAAATCTGACTAAAAACGCACAGAAAGTACGTATTCATTATATCACAAACCGCGGTGCGGCGCAACAAAAATACTTGACTGCCCGCAGAGCATATGTTATAATACACACGTAAATATTCATCTCCCACCGGGGAGAGATGCTAAAAGCATCCGCAGCACATCATTAGGTCTTTGAAGATGTGCCGGCGGGTGCTTTGTTTTTTGGAGGTCGGAATGGAAAAAACAATGAAAAGTCTGAGGGGTTATTTTACAAAAGCTGAGATCGTCCTGTGGTGCGCCTCGGTCGGTCTTATCATAGCATCCTTCTGCGTTTTTGACCGCAGCGAGTATATGACGCTCGCCGCTATGGCAGACATATCATATATCTCGGTCGTGATCTGCTTTGTCACGTTCCTTGCCAACGATATTTACGGATTTATAAGCTGGTCACACATGAAAAAACGGCAATCGGCAGGTAAATAAAAAATGGCGTTAAAAAACCCGGTTTGAGTTTTTTAACGCCATTTTTTCTATATATCAGTGCAGCATAGCCGCGCCTACAATGCCCGCATCGTTGCCGAGCTTGGCAATGCGTATTTCGGTCTCGGACACTATCCCGCCGCCGTACTGCTCCTTGCGTACCATCGGGATCAGCGGCTTGAGAAGAAAATCTCCCTCGTTCGATATTCCGCCGCCAAGAGATATGACCTCCGGCTGGAATATATTCACGATGTTGACAAGTCCGCATGCGAGGTAGTGTACATACATTCTGAAGACTTCAGCCGCCGCCTCATCGCCCGCACGCATGGCGTCGCATGCAGTGCGTCCGGATATCTTGCCGCGCTCGCGGGCTATATCTTCGATAAGCGTATGACGTCCCTTAAGACGGCATTCCTCCAGCTTTTCACGCGTCATGTTGATAAGTGCGGTGGCGGAGCTGTACGCCTCCCAGCATCCCAGTCTGCCGCATGAGCACTGGCGTCCGTCTGCGGCTATTACGATATGTCCCAGCTCAGCGCCGGCGTTATTGAAGCCGGTAAGGATCTGATTGTTGATTATTACGCCGCCTCCGACGCCGGTACCGAGCGTTATCATTACCGAATCGGTAGTTCCCTTTGCCGCGCCTGCAACAGCCTCGCCCCATGCGGCGGCATTTGCATCGTTTGCGATATGTACATCGGTGGAGTTTCCAAGACGCTCGTGAAGAAGCGCCGCAAGCGGGAATTTTCTGAACGGCAGATTGTTGGCATATTCAATACAACCGCTGCGGTCGTTGGCAATACCGGGGGAGGCAACGCCTACCGATGCGATATCTGTTACGGAAACACCCTTTGCGGCTGCCACACGGCGGCAAAGCGCTGCCATGTCGTCAACGATAAGCTCGGGCGCGCGCTGTGCCAGCGTGGGTACACTCTGCTTTTCGACTATATTCATATTCTCATCCACAAGCCCTGCGGCAATATTTGTTCCGCCGAGGTCGATACCGATCCTGTACATTATAAAGTTCCTCCCGCCGCACCGGTGCGGCTCACACTGTTTCTTGGCGCGGATGTCTCCCGCCGTATTTATTATACATCAAGGCTGAACTGCTGTCAATAAACAAAGCGCATCTTTTTCGATTTTTGTCACTGTTTTTTTACACAGACTCGCAACTGCAGGTTGCATGATGTCAAAGAAAAAGGGATAAAAAACTCAAATTGAGTTTTTTATCCCTTTCAAAATGTTAAACCCGATTATTTCTCGCGGACTACCTTAACGGTAACAGCGGTTCCGAGCATGGCAACAACGGCAACGATCACGAGGATCACTGCGGTGTTATCGCCGGTCACGGGAGAATCCGGCTCGGTCACAGGCGCATCGGTAGTGGGAGCATCGGTAGTGGGAGCATCGGTTGTAGGAGCGTCGGTGGTAGGGATGTCGTAGGTGGTGCTTACAACAAGACCCTTATATACGGAGCAGTCCTTTACGCTTATGCTTCTGTTCTCGTTGTAAACATAAAGGAAGATGGCAAGATCGTCGGAGTCAAGATACTGCTCGGCAGTAAGCGGAATGGACTTGTAAAGAGTCATTTCACCGTTTTTGTCGGCGTTGCCGAGATAAATGGATACTGCATAGCCATCGATCTCATATGCCACATCGGTAAATCCATCGGCATCGACTGCGGGATTGAACTGATCGTATGCCATATCATTGTATCCGTAGCCGGATATCTCGGTACCGTGGTTTGCAAACTTGAGCTTGCGGTCAACGCCCATATCGTTGAAGTTGCCGTAAAGGTTGAAGCGGCTGCTGTTGGCAGTAGCTGTGGTGTAGGGCCAGTTAAGGTTGTAACCGAGAGAACCGCCGTAGGTGCCTGTGGTCTTGACCTTGAATTTTACGGTATACTTGGTATCGGCATTGATCTTGAGTCCGCGAATATTGCTTCCCAAGTATGTGCCGCCCTTTTCCGAACCCTTGGTGAGAGTTATCATCTTACCGTCATCGGAAACAGTCTTGGTGAAATCCTTGGAGTTAGCTATTTTTCTGAGAGCGAAAACGCCTTTTTCGGCAGCAAAGTTGACATCATACAGCTTTTCTCCGAGATATGCAGCGTCATAGGAAACAAGGAGCTGGTTGGAAGCATCGTCGCGAATGGACTTGGCTCCGGTTCTTGCGCCCTTGTAGATCTTAACGTTCTTGACATTGAGGTTTACATTCTTGTTATAGAGGTAGAATGTAACGCCGAGGTCGTTTGCCTTGTCAATCACGGTGGGGTTAACGGTCGTCTGATCATAAAGAACATCGTTGAGGTAAACGGCATAGAAGTAACCGTCGATCTCAACACGCACCTTGCAGTAGGCATCGCCTACACGGGCTGCATCGGGAATATCGGTGTACACGGCACCGTCGGAAACAAGCTCGCCGGGCATTTTTGCACCGGCAGCGGCAGACAGTGTAAAGCACGCGCCCTCAGTCTCGGTGCGTCCGTACAGACCGTAAAGATTGGTATATGACGCATCGTTGATCATGGCCTTATTACCATCGGTAGATGCCGGATCATAAGCGGTGTAGCCGCCGAAGTTGAAATAATAGCCTGCATTTCCCGCGGAGGTGAGCGGGAACTTCATTTCCATCTCAATGGTGTATTTTTTATCTGCACCGAGCTTGAGACCGTCTATTTTGCCGCCGTAGAAAATTCTGCCGGCAGAAGCACCGCTTGCAGTGAGGGAAAGCTCATTGCCATCGGCGGAAGGAGCCACTACAAGCTCTTTGGCGTGAACTTCTTTTCCTGCGCCGAATATGTAGGGCTGATACGCTCCTGATGTTTCGCCGAATTTCACTTCATAAAGAAGCTCGCCGTCTTTGGCAGCATCGTATCCCTTGGCTGTTGCGCCGACGGATACAGACATGCAGAACATCGCCGCAAGAATAACGGCACAAAGGAGAACCAAAATGTTTTTCTTCATCGTTATAAAACCTTTCTTTTTTCGGTTATAGACCGAATTTATATAATTATTATACCATAAACGAAGCGCCAATGCAATAGAAATTCGACATTATGACATCAAAAAAGATAACACAAAAACGGTCTGTCGCGCCCGGCGCGACAGACCGCAGGTCATTATACTGTACTCTTGATTATTTCTCGCGGACTACCTTAACGGTAACAGCGGTTCCGAGCATGGCAACAACGGCAACGATCACGAGGATCACTGCGGTGTTATCGCCGGTCACGGGAGAATCCGGCTCGGTCACAGGCGCATCGGTAGTGGGAGTCCCGGGCTGGGTCGCGGGAGCCTCGGTATCGGCGGGAAGATTGGTGAGATCGCCCTTGAACACCTGGAAGTCCTTGGCGATGATGCCTGAGTTCTTGTTGTAAACGTAGAATGCAATACCGAACTTGTTGGCATTTGCAAACTCTTCGGCAGTGCCAATATGCTTGTCAAACAGCACGTTGTTGAAGTATACGGCAAAATCGTAGCCGTCAACAACGATCATGAACTCTGCAAAACCGTCGGCATTGGCTTCCTGAGCAGCCTTGAAATCATACTTTGCATATGCAGAACCGTCGCAAAGGAGCGAACCGTCATCTTTTGTTACGGAACCGGTGGCTTTTCCGCCGCCCTTGCCGAGGGTCATGTCGTTATTATCCTGTCTGCCGCCGTAAAAGCCGTAAAGCTCGCCGTATGAAGTGCCGTCATTAGGGTAGTTGATGTACACACCGGCATTGGTTCCGAATATCTGGACTTTGCCCTTGAGCGTGTAGCTCTTGCCTTCGCCGATCTCAAGACCGTCGATAGCGCCGCCGTACCAGAATCTGCCCTTAGCGGTGTCGTTGTCGTGGGTGATAGTGAGCGTCTTGCCGTCATCGGAGGTCTGGATAGTGCAATCCTTCGCCTTGTTGATAACACCGGGAACGTACACACCGTCAGTGGCGTTGAACAATACATCGTAAAGCAGATCGCCCGATTTTGCATCATCGTAGTTCTTTTCAAGAGCGTTTGCGGCGGAAGCCGATGCGCAGAACATCGCACCGAGCATTACGACGCAGAGAAGTACCGAAAGAATCTTCTTCATTGTTGTTTCACCTTTCTTTTTTCCGGCTCACGCCGGATGCTTGGCATCATTATAGCATATTTATCCTTAGAAATCAATGGGTTTGTGAATTTTTATCATAACAAAAGTATGATCTCTACAAAATAATATTACATAATGACCTACGAGGCTCAGTCCGCATTTGTAATTTCAAGACCTGCAAACATAAATTTATTGACCGAAACGGTAAGCGGCTTTCCGGATACGACCGTTATTCCCTTCACCGTGATCCTTTCGGTCATGTGCATGGGATACTTTGCCGTATACGACGTGCTGTTGAATGCGGAATTGATGTTGGCAAACACGGCGGGTCCCTCATACGGGGAGGACGCAGGTCTTTTGTCCACTATCTCAAGACCGTCTATCGTCACGGTGCGCGGCAGGTAGCATTCGTATCCGAAATCGTGACTTCCGTTATTTGAGCCGCCTATAAGCACCGCATCGCACTTTTCGCCGTTCATCGGGATGTATTTGCAGTTGCGTATCACAATGTCTCCGTTCCACGTGCTGCCGTAATCAGAGCGCAAAGTGATAAAGTTCTTGCTGTATACCGTTGTGTTTTCGATAAGCGCCGTACCGTGACCTATCAGATTTATCCCATGGTGCCCGAGGCGGCAGTTTTTGAGCGTTACATTATAAACTCCCTGGTGGGCGTCGAAACGCGAGAATACAACGTTTTCAAACACGATATTCTTTGAGTAATTCGATGCGAAAACGCCCCACAGCTTTTTATCGTTTATATCATTGGACTGATATGTATCCGTCACAAGAAGTCCGAGGCAGGAATCGGAGGTGATATCGTATGTGCCCATGCTCACGGTCTTTCCCGCGCTGCCGATCGCAGTGTATGTCTTGTGGCCTGTAAGAACACAGCGTCTGACCTCCGAATCGGCTGCGCCGTTGAAGATCAGGAAGCCGAAATACGGCGCGCCGTAGGAGCCTTCGCCCTTTATATAATGCTCAAGCCTGTCAATTACCACATTGGAACGGTATATGCGTATACCGCGGTAGTAATATCCGCTCTCTCTGCTTGCGTTTGCCACGGTAGTAAAGACACCGCCGCGCAGATACAGCTTTTCGGTATCTATCGGACGCGCGACCACCGACGTAACAGCGTCGAAATCCCAAAGGATCGGAGTATCCGGTGAGACGTTCCCGTCCTTGTCAACTCGGATTATATCACGCTGATCGGTACCGTTGTTTTGATTGCTTCCGTAACGGATGTACATCTTTTTACCTTTGTTCGTTACGGTAACAATGCAGTCGCCCGGCAGCTTTACGCCTATGTTTTTCTGCCCCGCGGAGAGTCTTTCGATCCCCGTAAGCGTTATAAGCGCGTTTTCGGGCATTACAACAAAGACTTCCTTTGAGCGTTTTTCGACCGCTGTATCGTCGAATATAAAGTGCGCGCAGCTCCAGTCGGTATCGGTACGCACGGTCGTAGTGCGCGCCGTTCCGCCGATATAATATGTTGCATCCTCACGTGCAAAAACGGGAAGATGCTCGCTGTTTGCATAATCGTGAGCCGCGGATATCGCCGCGCCGTCATCCGTCTTTCCGTCGCCGACGGCGCCGAAGTCCTCGTACATGACAACGTTGCCGTACTTCTCGGAGAAAACGATGCCGCTTCCAAGCTCATATGTTCCGCCCTGAGCCACGGACGTCACAGCATCCGCCGCCGCGCGTATACCGCGCGTAAGACCGCCGCGCTCGGTGCCGGTGACAAGTATATTTCCGCCGCTGCACTCAACAGTAAAGCTGCCGGCGTCTTTTCCTTCGGCTGCCGTGAGCGACAGAACGATATTATGCTCACCGCTCTTTTCGGTCGTTGCCTCGGGCAGCAGTATGCCGGAGGCGCGGAAGACCTCGCGGCGCAGATTTGCCGCCGCGATACGGCAGATGTCATTGTTTTCCGGTATAACGACACCGTACCCGGCAAGCGAAACGCCATCGGCGGTCATTCCGGAAAACGGAGCTCCGCTGTAACCGTATATCACAAGACCGTCCGGAATATCGAATGCCCCGGACGCGGGTATCATTGCGGCAAAGCGCTCAGCCGCCTCGACTATACCGCTGTCGCCGCCGGACACAACTATTTTGTTTCCCGCAACAGCTATGCAGTAGCCGCCGTCGCCCAGCTCGCTCCAGTCCGGCACGGAAAAGGCCTCCTGCGTGCGCATTGTGTCGCCGACAAGTATTTCGTACTCCGACGGTTCGCCGATGTCAAGATCGAATTTATAATCTATGCTGATACCGGCAGCCTCGAAGGCGTTGCCTATGGTCCGCCCCGCCGCAAGCGCAGCGCTGCCGGAATCCACATCTATCGACCGCGTAATGACAAACGAAGTCTTTTTGTCATCGCCGAATATACGCACCTGCTTTACCTCCTCGGTAGTCCCGGCGGGCGCCTCTGTGCTTTCATCGCCGCCGCTATGCGGCGTGCATCCGGCAAAAATACCGATCAAAAGCAAAGCCGAAACAAAAAACGGGATGAGTTTTTTCATATCTGCACCTCTTTTTTATTTTTCTTATGCAACAACAGGGGTTGTCGCGCATAATGCACGGCAACCCCATATCCGGAATTATTCTGTTATCAATACATTCCGCCGCCGGCGTTCATGGCTGCATTTGCAGCGGCAGCCGCCGCGGGATCTTCCTTCTGATTTGCAACTACGCCCTCGGTGGTGAGGATAGTAGCGGCGATGGAAGCGGCGTTCTGAAGAGCGGAGCGGGTGACCTTGGTCGGGTCAACGATGCCCGCGCCGATCATATCAACGTAGGTCTCGTTGTAAGCGTCGAAGCCCCAGCCCGGCTTACGTGCGGACATAATCTTGTTGACAACGACACCGTCATCAAGACCGGCATTGGTAGCGATCTGACGTACAGGCGCTTCAAGAGCCTTAAGAACGATGCGGACACCGGTCTTTTCGTCTCCGTCAACGGTCTTTACGAGCTTCTCGACCTCGGGGATGACGTTCAGATAAGCGGTTCCGCCACCGGGAACGATACCCTCTTCAACAGCGGCACGTGTCGCATTGAGAGCGTCCTCGATGCGGAGCTTCTTTTCCTTCATCTCGACTTCGGTAGCAGCGCCGACCTTGACAACGGCAACACCGCCTGCGAGCTTTGCAAGTCTTTCCTGCAGCTTCTCGCGGTCGAAATCAGAGGTTACATGCTCGATCTCTGCACGGATCTGAGCTACGCGATCCTTGATAGCCGCGCTGTCGCCCGAGCCGTCAACGATAATGGTGTTTTCCTTATTGACCTTGACCTGGCGGGCGTGACCAAGCTGCTGCATAGTCGTATCCTTGAGTTCAAGTCCGAGTTCGCTCGAAATGACCTCGCCGCCCGTGAGGATAGCGATGTCGCGGAGCATTTCTTTTCTCTTCTCACCGAAGGAAGGAGCCTTGACGGCAACTACGGTGAAGGTACCACGCAGCTTGTTCAGCACGATAGTGGTAAGAGCTTCGCCGTCAACATCCTCAGCGATGATAAGGAGCTTCTTGCCGCCCTGAACGATCTGCTCAAGTACGGGAAGAATATCCTGAACAGAGGAAATCTTCTTGTCTGTGATGAGAATGTAGCAGTCGTCAAGAACAGCCTCCATCTTCTCGCCGTCGGTAGCCATGTAGGGAGAGAGATATCCGCGGTCGAACTGCATACCTTCAACGACCTCGGAGTAGGTCTCGGAGGTCTTGGACTCCTCAACGGTGATAACACCGTCGGAAGTGACCTTTTCCATTGCGTTGGCAATGAGTGTGCCTATGACTTCGTCGCCGGCGGAAACAGTGCCGACGCGGGCGATATCATCGGAACCGTTGACCTTCTTTGCGCTTGCCTTGAGGCATTCAACAGCGCGGTCAACAGCCTTTTTCATACCCTTGCGCAGAACCATGGGGTTCGCGCCTGCGGTAACGTTCTTCATGCCCTCGTGGATCATTGCCTGGGCAAGCAGAGTTGCGGTCGTTGTACCATCGCCCGCAGCGTCGTTGGTCTTTGTGGCGACTTCCTTGACGAGCTGAGCACCCATGTTCTCGGCGGGATCGTCAAGCTCGATCTCCTTGGCGATGGTCACACCGTCATTGGTGATAAGGGGAGCGCCGTATTTCTTGTCAAGAACAACGTTTCTGCCCTTCGGGCCGAGAGTAATCTTTACTGTGTCGGCGAGCTTGTCAACACCGCGCAGAAGCGCGTTTCTTGCATCTATACCGTAATAAATATCTTTTGCCATAATAATTTATCCTCCAGTTATATTGTCCTGCACTCAGTCGATAACGGCGAGTACGTCTTTTTCGGAAATGATAGTGTACTCGGTACCGTCAAGCTTTACCTCGGTGCCTGCATACTTGCTGGCGATGACCTTATCGCCGACCTTGAGAGCCACGGGAACGACCTTGCCGTCATCATTGGTCTTGCCGGGTCCTACGGCTATGACCTCAGCGACCTGGGGCTTTTCCTGAGCAGCGGACGTAAGGATGATACCCGCCTTTGTTTTCTCCTCCGCTTCGACGAGCTTTATAACAACTCTGTCTGCCAACGGTTTAATGTTCATTATTATTCCTCCTTGGAGTCTCCGCACCTGCGTGCGGAACCTGTTCTGTTTTTTGCTGGCACTCATTGAACCCGAGTGCTAACTTACGAGTATAATTGTACCACCATATTGGAAAAAATCAAGGGGTAAAAGCGTGAATTAACACTTAATTAACAATTTATTTTAGCACCCGCCTTTGTAATTGCCAGCAAAGCACCGGAATATATTTTAATACAAAGAGAGGTGCGCACATAATGCTTGATTTTATTAATACATACGTGATAGGTGCCGCACTGCCGCTCGTGCTTTCGGCGGCGGGGGTATTTCTGGGGATATACACGGGCGTCTGGCGGCCGCGCACAATGCTTGCCATGACGCGCTCTCTGTTTGCCAAGGCGCCCGGCGGAAAAAGCGGCGGAAAGGTCTCGCCCGTGCGCGCGCTGTCTCTCGCGCTGGCAGGCACGCTCGGCGTAGGCAACATCGTAGGCGTGTCGGCGGCGATATGGTGGGGCGGAGCCGGCGCGGTGTTCTGGATGTGGCTCTCGGCGCTTTTCGCCGCATCGCTGAAGTATGCCGAGACCGTCCTCGGGGTCAAAAACCGCCTACACAAGGACGGCAGGCTGCACGGCGGAGCACCTGTGTACATCCGGAAAGCCTTTGCGGACCGCCATCTGCCGCGCGTCGGCGCGGCTCTCGGAAAGATATTCGCACTTCTCTGCCTTGCCGATGCGCTCAGCATGGGCTGTATCGTACAAGTCAACGCCGTCGCGGGCGCGCTTGAGGGGATATTCGGGCTTGACCGCCGCATATGCGGTGCTCTTATGGCGCTTGCGGCGCTGGCGATCGCCTCGGGAGGACTGGGCAGGATCTCCGGCGCATGCTCGGCGCTCGTGCCGTTCATGACCGCGGGCTTCTGCATTCTGTCCGTCGCGGTGCTCATTATGCGCCGCGGCGAGCTTCCGCGCGCGCTCGGTGAGATAATGCACGGCGCTTTTTCTTTCATTAAGGAAGAAACGCGTCCCGCCGGAGACGGCATATCTTCATTTTTTGCGGGGGTGGGCGGCTTTTTTGTTTCACGCGCCGTCAGATACGGAGTAATGCGCGGGCTGATATCGAATGAAGCCGGCTGCGGGACCTCGCCGCTCGCTCATTCCGCCGCCGACACGGATTCAGCGGCAAAGCAGGGCTTCCTCGGCATTGCAGAGGTCATCGTAGATACTGTGATACTGTGCACTGCGACCGCGCTTGTGATCCTTGTGAACTATGCCGACGTCGCTGTGTACGGTGAAAATTCGGTCATGATGACGATAGGAGCATATGCCGCCACGCTCGGCAGCTGGGCGCAGCCGGTGCTTGCCGTCGCGGTGCTGCTTTTCGGGCTTGCGACAGTTATCTGCTGGGCGTATTACGGGCAGGAATGCATTTCCTTTCTCGGGCTTTCGCCCAAGCGCGAGCGCGGAGCAACGCGGATATTCAACATAATGTACGCCGCCGCCGCATACATCGGCGCCGCTTCCCCGCCCGGCGGCGTATGGACGCTCGCCGACTTTTCAATAGGGCTTATGACCTTTCTCAACATAGCCGCGCTCATTCTTCTCCGGCGCGATGTAAAAAAGGAAACAGAGTGCTTCGCAAACAAAAAGACTTGAACCGTCAGTCACTCCTTGCCCGTGACGCAAAAGCATTGACATTTTCTCCGGCGCATGCTATAATGGAATCGGTAGCAGTCGGATGTTGCTGTAAATGAAAGGAGAGAGCAATGGAAGCAAGCAAAAAGAAGCGCCTGAGGCTGTTTGTCATCATCGCGGTGGCGATAGTCACTGTCATTGCGGTAGCGATCATCACATCGGAGCTTACACTTGGACACATCGTTTCGGCGAATGTCGTATGCACCGGTTCGACCTGCAGTACGCCTGTCTTTAGCGGCATTGACCTGAAAGTCGATCTCAACAATTTTTCCTTTTCGGTAAGCAACGCGGAAAGCCTTGCACAGGTAAAAAAACTCGCGGACCGCGCCAAAAGCATTGACAGGTCTGAAAAACTCAACCCCTTTTCCGGATCCATAGTGTCGCCGACATGGACCATACAGATCGAATATCATTATTCATCCGGACGTTCAAAAACGGTAAAGTACCGCGGTCACGCCGATCTTGAGATATCAAATATAATACTTGATCTCAATGACCGCGAACTGTTTCTCACCGACGTACCGCGTGATATGATCGCTCCACCCGGAACGACATCCGTTGAAGAATAATTCGCTTACACATACAAATGGGGCTGTTAAATAACTCGATGTTTTTAACAGCCCCTCAAAAATGCC
>ERZ827186.1586-NODE-1586-length-18174-cov-3.000442_pt1 | contig 18174 bp, 16 predicted proteins | sample MGYA00519918_ERZ827186 | MGnify/ENA primary metagenome ERZ827186 (study PRJEB31778, sample SAMEA3449275) | human gut metagenome | biome: human gut; feature: human-associated habitat; material: faeces | place: United Kingdom | collected 2010/2012 ...
TTCTCGATATCGGGCGTGCGGATGCACTTCTGGCAGGTCGTCACGCGGCGGCGCGGCGGCTCTTCTTCCCCGGTGAACCATGTTTTCATGGGGCTCATGCCGGCGTTGATGAGCAGAAGCGAGGGATCGTTGCGGGGGATCAGCGAGAAGCTGGGCAGACGCAGATGACCTTTTGTCTCAAAGAAGGAGAGATACATCTCCCGCAGCTCATTGAGTCCGAAATTTTTCATACTAACCTCCAAAAACAAATACACCCCGCCCCTGAAAAACAGGGGCGGGGAAAAACATTCCACGCGGTACCACCCTGATTGCGGCTTTAAGCGCTGACGCCAGCCGTATCTCGTGCGCCCGATAACGGAGGCGGACCGCCGCGCTCTTCGCGCGAAGGCTCAAAAGTGGCTGCCGCGGCGCCGGACGAGGGGCTTTCAGCCTCCCCCTCTCTCTGTAGACCGTATCAGCGCGGCTTGCTTCGTCATAGCCCAAAAATCTTATATATTTTATCACGAAATATCCGCTTGTCAACCGGGAAAATGACTCTTTCCGGCGGTTTTTCCGTACAGGAAAAACATACTGCTTGCTATCATCGCGCAAAAGTGTTACCTTTATAAAGGGTTTTTATGCCTCTGATACGTTTATACTAACCCGGAGGAGGGGAAAAATGCCCAACTGCGATGCCGGACTCGTTTCCGTTCTCATGAGCGTATATAACGGCGCCCCCACGCTCGAAAAGGCGGCGGCGTCCGTTCTGGCGCAGACGTACCGCGATCTGGAGCTCATCCTCTGCGACGACGCCTCCACGGACGATACATGGCGCATCATGCAGCGCATTGCCGCGCAGGATGCGCGCGTCACGATCTTCCAAAACAAAACAAATCTCGGTCTCGGCGCTTCGCTCAACGAGTGCCTTGCGCGCGCGCAGGGCGCATACATCGCCCGGCAGGACGCCGACGATGTTTCCGACTCTGACCGCATCGAGCGGACGATGGACTTTCTGCTCTCGTCCGGCGCGCCCTACGCCGCATGCGGCGTGCGCGTTTTCGACGATACCGGCGTATGGAGCACGCGGCAGTTTCCGCAGAAGATCACGAAGCACATCATCGCGCAGAAAAATCCGTTCTTCCACCCGACGATGATCTTCCGCCGCGCGGTGCTCGAGAGCGTGAACGGCTACCGCGCAGCCCCCGAAACGCGCCGCACGGAGGACTACGATCTCGTGATGCGGCTCGCTGCAAAGGGCACGATCGGGGAGAATTTACAGGAGATCCTTTACTCGGTGTACGAACCGCAGGAAGCCTATCTCCGTCACAATGCCAGGACCCGCATGTATGAGGTTCGCGTCCGCGCGCGCGGACTGCGCGCGATGGGCTCCCCGGCTTCGGATTACATCTATCTTGTGAAACCCCTCATCATGGCGTGCGTTCCGCGCGGCATGATGCGCTCGGTAAAGCGGCTGCAGTGGAAGCTGCAGAGCCGCGATACGAAAAAGTGAGGAATACCGGATCATGGCATTCAACAAAGGCTACGTAAAAGAAAAAATGGAGGGCTTTCGCCGGTTCACGCCGCTGCTGCGCGAGCTTGTGGTGCGCGACATCAAGGTGCGCTACCGCCATTCCGCGCTGGGGCTCGTGTGGACGGTGCTCAACCCGCTGCTGATGATGGTCGTCATCACGATCGTCTTTTCCACACTCTTCAAGCAGAATATCCCGAATTTCCCGATCTATTATCTTTCGGGCTCGCTCATCTTTGCGTTCAATTCGGAATCGACGACGACCGCGCTCAACTCGATCATATCCAACGCCTCCCTCATCAAAAAGGTCTATATCCCGAAGTACCTTTTCCCGCTCTCGAATGTGCTTTCGGGGCTTGTGAATCTCGGGTTTTCGCTCATTGCGATGTTCATCGTGATGCTCATTACCGACGCGCCGTTCCACGCGACGCTCCTGCTGCTCCCGATCCCCATTTTCTATACGTTCCTCTTCTCCGTCGGGCTCGGCATCCTGCTCTCGGCGGTCACGGTGTTTTTCCGCGATATCGCGCATTTCTACAGCGTGTTCATTCTCGCGTGGACATACTTCACGCCCATCTTCTACCCCGTGGAGATCCTGCCGGACGCCGTGATGAAGCTCATGCAGATCAACCCGATGTACCATCTTGTCACCTACATGCGCTCCATCGTGCTCTACGGCGTGTTCCCCAGTCTGAAGGAAAACCTTCTCTGCCTGTGTCTGGGGCTTTTGATGCTCGCGCTGGGGCTTTTCGTATTTTATAAAAAGCAGGACAAGTTCGTCCTGTATGTCTGAGCGGAGGTGCGCCATGGGCAGCGTTATTAAAGTCAACGATGTTTCGATGATGTTCAATCTCAGCTCGGAGAAGATCGACAGCATCAAGGAATATTTCATCAAGGCCGTGCGCCGGGAGCTCCATTTTCAGGAGTTCTGGGCGCTGCGGGACATATCGTTCACGCTCGAAAAGGGCGATTCTCTCGGCATCGTCGGGCTGAACGGCTCCGGCAAGAGCACGCTTTTGAAAATCGTCTCCGGCATTTTGAAGCCGACCAAGGGCACGGTGGAGACCTGCGGGAGCATTGCTCCCCTCATCGAGCTCGGCGCGGGCTTTGACGCCAACCTTTCCGCGCGCGAGAACATCTATCTCAACGGCGCGATCCTCGGCTACAGCCGCGCGTATATGTCCGAGCGGTTCGACGAGATCATCGAGTTTGCCGAATTGCAGGACTTTGTGGACACCGCCGTGAAGAACTATTCCTCCGGCATGGTGGCGCGTCTCGGCTTTGCCATTGCGACGATGAACGTGCCGGACATTCTCATCATCGACGAGATCCTCGCCGTCGGCGACTATAAATTTCAGGAGAAGAGCTTCGCGCGCATGCAGGAGATGATCGCCTCCGGCGCAACGGTCGTTTTCGTCTCCCACTCGATCGAGCAGGTGCAGAAGATCTGCAAAAAGGCTCTCTGGCTCGAGCACGGCCATATGCGCATGCTCGGCGACGCGGACGCCGTGTGCGGGGAGTATATGCGCGCATGAGTACCGCCGCACCGAAGAAAAAGCGCGTCCTTTTTATCATCAACCAGTTCTTCAGGGGCGGCGCGGAAACGGCGCTCGTGAATCTTCTGCGCACGATGGACAGCGCGCGCTTCGACGTCGATCTTCTCATCTTTGATATGATCGACCTGCCGGGCAGTCTCTCCCTCATCCCGGAGATCCCGGACTGGGTACACGTCATCAACGTGGCCGAAAACGAAAAAAAGACCGCGTTCGTGAAAAAGGCCGTCTTCAAGCTTGAGCGGAAGCTCACCGGCACGCAGCCGTTCCGCCGCGGCGCCATCCGCTATCTGCAAAACCAATACTACGACGCCGCCATTTCCTACGGCGAGTGGTTTTCGAGCGCGCTCTGCGCGCGCTATGCCGCGGCACGGCGCAAATATGTCTGGATCCACGCAGACATTGACAAGGCCGCCTTTCTCCACCCGGACATCCTGCGCTTTGAAGCGCAGTTCGACGGCTTTCTCTTCGCCTCCCGCCACTCGATGGAGGGGGCGGTGAAAAAATATCCGCAGCTTGCCTCCCGCTCGGCCGTGCTTCTGAACCGCGTGGACAGCGAGAAGATCATCGCCATGAGTGAGGAAGCGCTGCCCATCTCTCTGCCGGAAGACGGTCTGCCGCTGCTCGTGACGGTCACAAACGTGCGTGAGGAGAAAAACCATCTGCGGCAGGTCGCGGCGATGCAGCGGCTCTTTTCCGAGGGGCTGCGGTTTCGCTGGGTAAACATCGGCTCGCTTGCCAACGCCCCGCTCGTGGAAAAGCTCCGACTTGCGGTGCGGGATGCGGGGCTTGAAGACTATTTCACGCTGACCGGCCCGCTCGACAACCCCTACGGCGTGATGCGCCGCGCCGACGCCGTGTGCGTCCTCTCCGACCATGAATCGTGGTCGATGGTCATCACGGAAGCAAAGGCACTCGGCGTGCCGGTGATCGCAACGCGCACCTCCGGCGCGCTCGAACAGATCGAAGACGGCAAAAACGGCGTCCTCTGCGGCTTTTCCGATGAAGAGATCGCCGAAAGCCTCCGCGCCTTTCTCACCGGCGGCACGGCGGAGACAATGCGCCGGGACGCGAAACGTCCAGCCGCCGAAACATCCCGGGACACACTGGAAGCGCTATTGGAAAACGACACGAAAAAGGCTCTCTATGTATTCGACGATATAAACTACGCGAGCGGCGCCCGCGCCGCGGCGCTCGCGCAGGCGCGCGCCGTGTCCGGCGTAGCGGAGGTATGGCTCTATTCCGCTGAGCCGTGCCGGGACGCCGCGCTCCGACAGGAGTTCCGGCTGCTTGAGATCCCCGACGGAGGTGGGCTGCGGCTGCTCTCGCGCCCGGCGCGGCAGGTGCTGCGCGACGGGGACGTATCCCTCGCCGGAAAACTTCTCCGGCTCGCCTACGCGGTGCTCGCGCACATCGGGCTCGAGTCTGTGCTGCCGAAAGCGCTGCTGCGGCGGAACATGGCCGCGGCGTTTGAGACCTTCGACACGATCTTCGTCGTGAGCGAGGCCTCCAAAATGCGGGAATTTGTCTCCCGCTGCCGCCATCCGGGAAAGATCCAGTGGATCCATACGGACTACGCCGCCTGGCGGGAGCTGAACGAATGGACGCGCGCCGTTACGAAAAACGACGCCGCGCTCTATCGCCGCTTCGACGCGATCGTCTGTCTCAACAGGACGCTGCGCGAGAAGTTTCTCGCCGTATATCCGCAGTTTGCGGACAAGACGCTCGCCGTGCCGAACCCGGTGTTCCGCGGCGAGATACGCGAGCGCGCCAAAGCGCCGCTCACGGTGCCGGTGGACGAGCGGGTCTACAATCTCATCACCATCGGGCGGCTCGAGCGCGAAAAGCGCTATGACCGGCTGCTCGATATCGCCGCGGAGCTGAAAAAGCGCGGCTTCGCGTTCCGCTGGTACTTTGCCGGCAGCGGGCCGCTGTTCGAGGATATCCGGCGGCGGCGCGACGCGCTCGGTCTCGGCCCGTGCGTGACGCTGACCGGATATATGGAAAACCCGTGTCCCCTGCTCGCGCGGTGCGATGCGCTCGTGCTCTTTTCGGAGTATGAGGGCACGCCCGTCACGATCGACGAGGCCAAAACGCTCGGCGTGCCGGTCATCGCCAACGATGTCGGCGGCGTAAGGGAGATGCTGGAGGACGGGCGGTACGGCAAAATTACAGGCGGCGACGACAGCTTTATCAAACTTATCACTCAGCTATAGAAGGAGATCCAAGGATGGCGAAAATTATTTTTACGGTCGACAACATAAACTACAAAGGCGGCGGACATTTCGCCACGTTTAAGATCGCCAACTATCTTTGCAGCTGCGGCCACGGGGTCATTTTGTACTCTCCCGTTAAAGCGGAAGCATCGGTGCGCGCGGAGCTTGCTGACGGAATCGTGGTCTCACAAAGAGCCTCTTTTTCCGATGCCGACTATATCGTCGTTCCGTTTGAGAATTCAGCCTTCTTTGAAAAAATCGCAAACCTCAAAACCCGCGCAAAGAAGATCCAGTGGATACACATCGATTACGACGTCTGGAAGAACGTCGTGCAGGACGATACGGAGCGCAGAAGGCGGCTGCTCACAGCCTATGACAGGATCGTTTTTGTTTCGGAACATAACCGGAACAACTTTTTGAAGTATTTCCCCGAACACGCAGAAAAAAGCACGGTAGTATACAATTTCGTAGATTCTGACAAAATCCGCGCTATGGCAGCCGATGCAGTCGATGCGGAACTTTTCTCTAAGAAAACGTCCAATTCGCTGACCGTTGTTCTGCCCGGACGGCTGGAAGAGCAGAAAGCCTTTCACCGGATGCTGGACGCCGCCAAAGTACTGAAAGAGCGTGGATTGAATATTGAATGGCTGATTTTAGGACGCGGATATGAATACGATTCCCTTCTGCAGAAGAAGGAGCGCTACGGTCTGGACAATGTGCATTTTCTCGGCTTTCGGCAAAACCCGTATTCCTACATGAAGGCCGCCGACGTAACGGCGATTTTATCGGAATACGAAGGTCTCGCTCTCACCGTAGCAGAGAGCCTTACCGCCGGAACGCCGGTGCTGTCCACCCGCACCGGCGGTGTGGCGGAACTGCTTCCGGACGAATACGGCTGGATTATAGAAAATGACCTTTTGTCGATCATAGACGGAATGACCGCCATTTACGATGACCGGAAATTGCTGGAAGAAAAGAGAACTGCTCTTCGCTCCTATGCGTACAACAACGAACGAATCAAAGAAAGTCTGGACGCACTTTTCCAGACCTCCGAAGAAAGAGGCCGCGCCGTGATGCCCACGCGCTCAATGTCCGGCGTGCGGATGCATTTCTGGCAGGTGGTGACACGGTGGCGCGGCGGCTCCTCCTGGCCGAGGAACCATTTTTTCATCGGCGCCATGCCGGAGTTGATCAACAAAAGGCTGTTATCGTTGTTGGGCACCAGGGGAAAGCTGTCCAAACGAAGGTGTCCTTTGCTTTCAAAGAAAGAAAGGTATTTTTCGCGCAGCTCGTTCAGGCCGGTCCATTCCATCGGGTTCATTCTCCTCACAAAATAAATGTCATTTTTGTTCTGCCGTGTAAAAAAATATAGCCCTCGCCCCTGTGTCAGGGACGAAGGCCTGTCAGCATCCGTGGTACCACCCAAATTGCGCACCAAAAGGCACGCCGCTTTCCCCGCGTTAACGCCGCAGCTACGTCCCGCTCATCACGGGAGGCTATCCGGGTGGCGGTGGGGTCCGAAGCGGGAACGTCTCAGCCCTGCGTTCCCTTTCTGTAAGCCGTGCGGAACCCCATTGGCCCAGTCTCTGCCGTAATACCTGTTTTTACACGTTTACCATATTATTATAAATCAAATCCGGGCAATGTCAACCCCCGGACGGCTTACTCCTGCGCAAGAAAAAAGCTCAGGGCATCCGTTACTTTGGCGAACACCTGCGCAGCGTCGTCGCTGTCGTGTGTGCCGCTGTCCAGCAGAACGGCGATGGTATATCGAGGTTCTTCCGCAGGGTAAAAACCCACGAACCACGCGTCCATAATTTCTTCTCCGTCCTCCTGATAGCGGCCCGTCTGCGCTGTCCCCGTCTTGCCCCCCGCACCGCCGGCCCGGGGCGCGGCTTTTCGCCCCAGCCCTTCCTCAACAACGCCCACAAGCATCTGCCGAATCACCTCCGCCACATCTTTGTCCATCACCTGCCGCTGGACGGGGCGGTACAGGCTTTCCGTTACCGACTGCGTGTATTCATCCACAATTCCCTCCACAAACACAGGTTCCACATACCGCCCTCCGTTTGCAAACAGGTTCATCATCGCGGCAACCTGTACGGGCGTGGCGGTCAGCGCTCCCTGGCCGAAGCTGATAGATGCGAGCTGGCCCAGATCTTCCAGCTGCGCCGCGTCCGGCAGGTTCCCGGAGGCTGCCCGCAGACCGCCCGCAACCTGCTGGCTTTGCCCAAATCCCGCACTTTTTGTAATGTCGTACACCGTCTGCGCGCCCAGGCGCAGCCCAAGCTGCACAAAGTAGCAGTTACAGCTTTGCTCCAGCGCGGTTTTCATGTCTACCGTCCCGTGGCCCCGCCCATAGGCGCAGCGGTAAACATGGCCGCCCACCTCGATGGATCCCGTGCATTCATACGTCTCCTGCGCGCTGATTCCCTGCTCCAGCGCCGCCGCGGCCAGCAGCGGCTTGAACACCGAACCCACATTATATGCACTGAGGGCGCGGTTGACCAATGAAGTATCCTGGCGCGCGATGCTTGCGGCCACATTTTCCGGGTCGTACAGCGGCAGGCTCACGCTGGCGCGCACGCGCCCGGTGGGCGCGTCCAGTACAACGATGCATCCCTTATCCACCATTTCAATGCCTACGGCTTCGCAGGCGCGCTGGATGCTTGAATCCAGCGTGAGCATCACACCCGCCCCCGTGCCGGGAGATTCCACCAGGTACGGCGCATCTGATTCTATAAATCCCCCGCGCGCATTCATTGTGCAGCGCACCTCCGTCAAAGTGGAGCCTCCTGTCAAAAGATCATCAAAAGCATATTCCACACCTGAAACACCGTGGCCGGACGCTCCGAGATATCCAATGAGGTGCTGGGCTATGGGCATAGGCTGGTACCGCACAGGCTTTTCAAACGTATACTGCGCACGCGCTGCGGCCGCCCCTGTGACAGGCATCAGGAACGGAGAGCCCCGCTGGATGCTTGCATAAAACTGCGTGCGCAGTTCCGCCGGGATGGCCTCAAACAAAGTATGATAGCTCGTCCTCCCCGGCTCAATCAACGCATAGCGCTCCGAGACCGTCCCTGTAAGCGGCAAAAAACCGCAGTCGTAAATATTGCCGCGCCCTTCACTCAGCACAACGCTGGTACTGCTCTGCTGTACGGCGGCAGCCGCATATGCCGGATTTGTAGACACGGCTGCAAGAGCACAAACCACTACGGCGAACGCAAGCAGACACGCGCCCGCCATTGCAATGAGCCTTTTTTCCAACATATCCCCTCCTTTTCCACACAAAAATAGTGTGCGCGCTATATGCCCCGGCTAAACGCCAAACCAGTATGCGGCGAGATTTTCCTCGTTTCCGGGCATGCAAAAAGCCCCGCCTTCCGGCGGGGCTCTGTCCAGCAGGGATAATGTTTCTCAGGTTGGGGCTCACTCCGCATCGAATACGATCGCCTGAATGGCGTTTACGATATCCTGCGTAGTAAAGCGCGCCACGCCAATAGCGTCCAGCATACGGTCCGTCTCCGACTTCGTCGCATCGATGTAGCGGAATTCGGCGCGCTGGATCGCATTTTCCAGAACCGATTTTTCCTCAGGCGTATTGCCGGGATCGTTCCATTCTTTTGTGAGGAGCTGCAACGTAGCGGAAATCGCCTGCTGCTTTGTAAAAACGGCGCTGGCCGCCTCTGTCTGGAATTCAGAAACACTGTTGAGTGTACGCATCGTGATCGTTCCTCCGTCCTTTATTTTCCTGGGGCTGTTTTGATTCTACACCCGTCGCACATAAAACGCAAGCGCCGTTTTCCGGAAGAAGCGGTTGCATACACTAAACGATCGGGTCCAGCTCCTGCGCTTTCATACGCAGCTCGATTTTCGCGCTCAGACGCACTTCCTTAAAAGCATCCTTGATGCGGTTCTCCACCACAACGCTGTCGGCAGGCGAAGTGACCGTCAACATAAGGATGTACTGGTTGCGGCTGTAACGGCTGAATACATCGCCCTTGCGCAGAGACTCCCGAATGACTTCCTTGCCGCGCGCCATCGCGTCCACGATCTCCTGTTTTGCCACGGTCTGGCCGTTTTTTCCTTCAAACGTCACAAGGATGAGCAGCACATGACTATTGGAACGTGCCGCGCTTCGTGCGACCATCTGGTACACGGATTTGAACATCTCATACTCGCAGTAGTATGCGCCGTGGATGGGCCGGGCGTCCCGCGTAATCTCGCCCAAATCCTGCTGGATCTGGCGCAGATTTTCCTTCATCTGGTTCGCTCCTTGGGAAGCCCAGAGATATATGTCCCGCAGCTCGGGCGAAAGACGTTCGCCCAGCTCGTCGTAAAACAGGTTGGAGATCACCGGATAATAGCTCAGCACAGCCTGCTTCATATCCAACCTGCGCATGGTATTGAAGATGTAGCGGTAAAGTTCCTCGTGCAGCGGCTCCAGCAGCGCCGCACGGTTGCAGATATCCAGCGTCTCCTCCAGATCCTCCCTGCCTCCGCGTTCGCAGAGCGTGGCAGCCAGATTTTTAACGGTACGCAGATAGGTCTGCCGCAGATAACTGCTGTATTGGATGACCCACTGCTGCATGCTCAGGCTGGGCAGAAGATCGCCGGTATACAGCTTCAGCGCTCGCCGCGCATGCGGGATACGCTCCTCCGCCGGCGTGCCCGGTTGATCCGCAAGACGCGCCTCCTGCTCGAATTCCCACACATCGGTGGTGACGGAGATTTCCGGGTTCCAAATGTAACGCCCGCTCTCTGTGATGATAAAGCGTTTTTCCTTATCCGCTTTCTGCAAAAACTTGCGAAGCGAATACGCCGCGTTTTTCAACGCGCCGGCCGGGTTTTCGATTTCATCGCTCTCCCACAGGCCGTCCATCAGCTGCTCATTCGTCAGCTTTTTATCGCCGCGCAGCAAAAGCAGCGCCAAAAGCTCCAAAGGCTTGTTGAGCCGCGCGCTGTGCTCCAGGATCGGCGTACCGTTCCACAGGATCGTCATACCGCTGAACAGGGATATTTCCATTTTACTTTGCTCAGGCACTTTCCTCTCCCCCTTCCGAATCAATTTGGATTCAGCTCATTGCTGAAAGGCGTTTTTCCATCGCCTCATAATGCATGCAGTGTGTGAGGGCTGTCTCTTTACTGACGCGCTTTTCCGTCACCAGGCGCAGCAGGCTTGTGTCCATGGTACACATACCCTGTGCCGCACCCGCTTGAATAGCGGAATCAATCTGGTGCGTCTTTGCCTCACGGATCAGGTTTTTGATGGCCGGGTTCGTATACATGATCTCAAACGCCGGGGTCTGCTTGCCGTCCAGCGTGGGAACAAGCTGCTGGCTGATGACCGCCTGAAGCACCATGGAGAGCTGCATGCGCACCTGCGCCTGCTGCCCGGCCGGGAACACATCGATGATGCGGTCCACCGTGTTGGCAGCGCCTGTGGTGTGCAGCGTGCTGAACAGCAGCTGCCCCGTCTCCGCGGCGGTCATGGCCACCTCGATGGTCTCATAGTCCCGCATTTCGCCTAGCAGGATGACGTCCGGGCTCTCCCGCAAAGCACTGCGAAGGGCGCTGACATAGCTCGGAGAATCGGTTGAGATCTCTCGCTGCGTCACGATACATCTGTCATGCCGATGGATGTATTCAATGGGGTCTTCCATTGTGATGATGTGCCCTTCTCTTGTCTGGTTGATGGCGTTGATGAGGCAGGCCAGCGTTGTGGATTTGCCGCTGCCCGCCGAGCCCGTCACCAGGACAAGTCCTTTCATCAGCCTGGCCGAGGCAAGCACCTCAGGCGGAATGTTCAGCTTTTCCGGCTCCGGCAAGCCAAAACGTATCACACGAATGACCGCCGCAAGGCTGCCGCGCTGATGCAGAACATTCGCCCGGAAACGTCCGAGATCCGGAATCGAAAAGGAAAAATCGTCGTCCATGTCCTCCCGTTCGATGCGGCTGCGGCTGCGTCCGCACAGCGTGTAAATATCCGAGATGACCGCGGCGGTATCTGCCGGCATCAGCCGCGCTTCCATCCGCCTCTGGCGGCCGTCCACCTTATAGGTAAGCGGCAGGCCGGCGATAATAAAAATATCAGACGCACCCATTTCAACGGCCTGTCTGAGCGTTTCCCTGACGTCCATGCGTCTCCTCCTATCCTTCCCGCAGTGTACCGAACAGCGCAGGAGCCTCGGCCTCGCCCGCCCATTCGGCGCTCTGCTGCCATTGTATCACTCTGTATCCGCCGTCCGCTGTCAACTCCGCAAAAACAGAAAGCGAACGCCCGTCCGCGCCCTCCAGCACGGCGCTCACACCGGGGCCTTCCCGGGCAGTGCCATGCGGCAGCAGCGCATCCAGCTCCGCCGTATCCCCGGCCTGCGCCAGCGCTGCGTCCAGCTCTGCCAGCCATTGTTGTCCCGCGCATTCCAGCGCATAAACGCTTTGGGCCTGACGCGCCTGCTTCTGCGCGAGTGCAAGGTCGGCCCGGGCGGTGGAAAAGCTCAGCACAGAGAGCGTTGCCAGACACAGGATGATCACCGTCAGCAGCAGCGACAGCCATCCCAGACGCACCGGCCTGCTTTCCATCTCGTCTCCCCCTTGCCCGCGGCGTTACCCGCCGATGTATTTCTGCGTATCCAGCTCATACAAAATCGTATCGCCGTCCGCCGCAGTTACAACAAAATGCGCCGTGCGCATCTCACCCGCCTGCCGCGGCGTTTCGTCCAGCACTGCTTCCAGGACGTAAGCCCCCTGTGTTTCATCCTCTGTCCAACCGCCCTGGACGTCGTATGCGGCGCGCAGTGTGCCGCGCGCCGTTTTCTCAGCACCCAACAGGGCTGCGAAATCTTCCTGTGAGCCGCTTGCCGCAAACAACTCCGCCGCATTTTGGGCGATGCTTACAGCTGTGGAAAGCTCCCTGGCCTCCCGTGAGGTACGCATTGCAGCACCCAGTATCTGCACCAGCACGGTCAGGCTGGCAAGCAGAAAGAGTACCAAAAGCAGCGTTTCCACATAAAAAGCTGCGCCGCCCCGAGATCTACGCATCCGGGCCAGTCCCCCTTCCGCTGCGCAGCGCGATATCTGCGCTTCCGTATTCGGTTGACACTACCAGCAGACCCAGTCGAACCTGCTCGATGGAAAAGGATTTTGCATCCACGATGCGTTCGGAGTCCTGCGGGTCCAGCGCAGCATCTGCCGTCCCATATTCCTCCCGCAGCGCGCCTTCATATAAATAAATACGGGTTTCGTAAGTTTCGCCGTCTGCGTTCTCCCGCAGCAGCAGCGCCGCGCCCTCGGGGCCTTCCCCAACGGAAACAGCTCCCGCCGCGTCCGCCGCATGCACCCGCGCGGCAAGATATGACAGCGCCGCGCGCGCCTCTCTGTTCCGCGTCTGGCTGTCCACGACCGCACTGTAAAGCCCGGTCCCCGTCATCACAAGGAACAGCAGCGACAGCACGATGATGGCAAACAGAAGCAGCGGATACAGATGCATCCAAAACGCTCCGTGTTTTTTCACTCCGCCGCCTCCCTTCATTTTGTCTTATCCCGCGCCTAAGACTGTCATGCCGTCTGCTTTTCCAGCACGGCGACGGCCGGCAGCTGGTTCGATGCATACGCCTCATAGCTGACGATAAACCGGCTGTGGTTGACCTGCACGCCATAGTTTTCTTCCAGATAGGAAAGGCTCTGCGGGTATGCCCCCTCAAGAGCGTAGCACTGCACCGCCGCATCCAGCACCGCCGTGCGGAGGCTCTGCGCCGCCTGTTCCCTCATTGCCGCCTGTGCGCCGTTCCAAACAGCCCATACACCCAGCAACAGCAGCAGTGTACATACTGCCGCTATGGCTGCGCCCAGCCGTTTTGCGCCGCGCCGCGGCCGTTTTTCCTGATACATCCCCGCGCCCCCTTATCCGATGGAAGTGAGAATGCCGATCAACGGCAGCATCACGGCCAGAAGAGTAATCCCCACCGAAACGGTGAGAAATCCTGCAAGCACAGGTTCCACGCTGTCGATGATGCGCCCCATCCGCATGTTTGCATCCTCACTGAACACCTGCGCAAGGCGCGCCAGCACCTGGTCCAGATTGCCGCTGCGTGCTCCGCTCATCAGCATGCGCGCGTACAGCGGTTCGAACACACGGTTATCGTAAACGGCCTGCGCCAGGCTGCGCCCCTCAAGCATCTGCCGGCGGCAGCTTTCCAGCTGCGCGCGCAGCGCGCGGTGCCGCACCATGTCCGACGCGCGTTCCATTGCTGTGTCGGTGTCCATCCCGCTGGCCGTAAACGTGGCCAGCGCCGTAGTAAATTGCGCCTCCGCCAGCCGCCGGGCAGCAGCAGAAGTAAAGGGCAGTTTTTCAAACAACGTGCGGAACAGGCCGTTCCCACGCTGCGTGCGCGCCGCAGCCGCACCGGTAAGCAAAAGCGCCGTCAGCACGATGACCAGGCACAGAGATGCCCAGCCGATGATATTTGCAGCCGTGATGTACGCATAAGAAGAAGCCGCTACGCTTCCCGCCAGCCCCGTATAAACACCGGTGAATACCGGAAGCACACGCGCGACCAGAACGGCCAGCACTCCGGCCATCAAGAACAGCAAAACTGCCGGATAGATCACAGCACTTTTCAGCCTTTTTTCCAGCTTATCCTGTGTTTCGTAATATACCGCGAGGCTTTTCAGCACGCTCTCGGTGCGTCCCGCCGCCTCGCCCGCCGCGACAAGCTGCGCCGCATACGCGGGAAAATATCCGCATTGCTCCACCGCCTCGGCCAAAGGCTCCCCCATTTGGACACGCTCAAGCACGGCGGAAGCCGCATCGTACAGCGGGCCGTCCCCGCTGTCTCCGCGCGTCAGGGAGAGCGCGTCGTCTACCTGAATTCCCGCTGCCAGCATCATCGCCATATCTTCGCAAAAGGCGCTCACCGCCAGCGAGCGAAGTATTTTTGCCGCCATGACCTTTCCTCCTCAATAGACCTCTTTATCCGCATAGCCCTTACCGTCGCCCACAAGCGCGCTCTGGCCGGCAGCCGCAAACGTCAGGTCGATGCGCTGCCATTCATGCCTGGGCGCCCTGATCTCCACGGTGATCCAGCCGCTCTCTTCCAGCCAAATCATGTTCCACGCATGGTACAGCTCGCTTCCGCCGCTGGAAACATATCCTGTGATAAGCTTTGTCGGGATACCCTGGCTGCGCAGCATTGCCGCGGCAAGCGCAGCATAATCGTAGCAGATGCCCTTCTTTGTGGAGAGCGTCTCATCCGGGTCCGGCAGATATCCGGTAACGTTGTTGTCTACGATGTTTTGGGCTTTGTCGTAATCATAGTCCACATTGCCTTGGATATATTCGTACACACTGCTCACCACCTCCGCCGCATCCGCTGCCTGTGCGCTTATGTCCGACGCCAGCAAGACACATGCGGAGTCCACACTGTAAGCTACCCGCTGACTGGGCCGCAGGAACGGCTCGAATTCACTGTCCAGCACAACGTCCGCCTGTGCGGAAAACAATTCCATGTACTTGTTCTCTGTGGTATTCTGCATCACGCGGACATTGTATTGCCCGTTGCCGCTTTGCAGCGGATAAACGACCGGCGTTCCGTCTCCGGGCAGATCGTAATTGTATTTTACGTCTCCATACACGACCTGGCATTTCAGGCGTTTGTCGCTTTGCGCCCGCACGGCGACATACCCCTGCGACACCGCCGAAAGGTCTATTTCCGCCCCGCTGCCGCTTACAGCGGCGTCCGGGTGAAACTCGGCGTTCCGAAATGCCGGCGGCTCGTAATGTGTGCTGTTCGCCGGCGCCACGGTACGGCTTTCAGCGCCGCTCCCCGCAGGGGCCGCGCTGCATCCTGATATCAGCATGATAAAAGTCAAAAAAGCGGCCATTCCGCCGCGCCATTGTCTTTTCACTGAATACTCCCAAGCCGTGGGCTGCCCGCCCTGTGGTATGCCGCATGACGGAAACGCCGCTCTACACATCGCCGCGCGGGGTTCGCGGTATGACAGAAGCCTGCCAAACGCCGCCATGGGGTTATCACTTATTATAGGGGAAATCCTTTCCGCTTTCAACGGAAAGGTACACACCCGCGCTGCCGGTACAGCGCCAAAAACTGTCGACCTTCATGGAACTTCCTGCGTACAGGGTGGTCATAATGCCCTACGGGGCCCATGAATGCCTGAGGCCACACTTACGGTGTGGACCTCACCGGAAAGCTGCGAGATTCGGCTTTCGCCTGTTACCAATATAATAGAAAGTTTGAAGAGTTGTCAATAAGAAGGATACTGATGATTATGATTCTTGCGGCAGGAAGAATCAGGCTGCCGCAGGCATCAGGTCAGGGGAGAAAAACCGTAGCTATTGGACAGCGCGTCAATTTTCTGCCCTGCCTTGCACATGGGACAATCCTTGACAAGACTGGTCACATATCCGGGGATATCCTCCGGGGAAAACAGGCTGATCACGGGGATGTCGCCCACCTGCTTCAAGGCGCTGAAGACAGCTGCGACCCCCTGCGTGGTGCCTCCGTAATACTCGATGCACTCGAGTGCGCGAGCCGCGGTCTTTCCCGAATTCACCGTGGAGATCAGCAGCAGGACATTCTTTTCAGACACCATGGGGCGAAGATTATCCCGGAAGATCAGAAGTCCGTTGGAATCGTGCTCCGGTGCGACGACGCAGATATTTTTTTCGCTGCTCAGGGAAAAGAGATTCTTCTGAGAGAGCTGGCGGGCGAGAAACGTACCGATGACCTCGCTGCCGTCCAGGCAGACGACCGTATCGATCTCCTTTTCATAGACATAGTGATTGGCAAGAGAGGCGGCAGCGATATTGGCCATTGCACATTCATGCTTCATGCGGGTGATGTCGAGATAATGGCTGTTGTGAGAGTGGCGGGTCGCAAAATGCCCGTGGTATGCGGTCAGCTTCAAATCGTTTGCTTCTCTGGATTTGATGATCATTGCGCTCATAGCTCCATCCTCCTTTTTGTCTGCCAAAGTCCTGAATACAGGCAATGTTTTCCCTTACATTGTGTAGACCGCAGCGGCGCGGAAGCCGTCCGGCAGCGCAAAGAGAACCTCGGGAGAGAGCTTCCGGGTCACTCTCCCGACCCGCTGCGCGGCAACGACAACGGCCGAAAAGCGAAGCGGTACGATGTCAAGATCCGGCACCGCGTTGATCGGAAAAGAGAGAATTCAGCGATTCTTTTTAGCTTCCAGAAAGTCGTTCAGTTCGGAATTGATGATATCCGTGATGAACATGTGGCCCGGGGCATGGGTGATAGCAATGGGCGGTTTCGCATTTTCGACCGCCGCCTGCGGCGTCACGCCGCAGGGCCAGAACACGGGAATCTCACCCTCGTAGAAATCAACCGCCTCGCCGTAGTCAGGCTTCATCACATCGGCAACGCCGACCTCGGCGGCATCGCCCATGTGGACGGGCGCGCCGTGGACATTCGGCATTTTGACGGTGATGTCATACGCCTTTTTGGCGTTTTCCGGCGTCATGGGGCGCATGGAGCAGACCATAGGACCGCAGAACGGGCCGGCCGGCTCGGTCATGATATTGGTCTTGAACATCGGCACATTGCGTCCCTGCGCGATGTGCCTGACCTCGATGCCCTCGCGCATGAGCGCTTCCTCAAACGAGAACGAGCAGCCAATCAGGAAGCCGACATAGCCCTCCTTCCAGTAGCCGCTTACGTCGGTCAGCTCCTTGCCGTCCCACTTACCGTCGCGGTAGATGCGGTATTTGGGAATGTCGGTGCAAATGTTGCCGCCCTCGCCCATGTCGTGGGTTTCGGGCGTACCACGGACGATCTCGAGAATGGGGCAGGGGAAGGGGTTGCGCCGGGCAAATTCCTCAAAATCTCCCGCATATTCCGGCGGCAGGATGATGAGGTTGGCCTGCGCGTAGCCGCGGCACATACCGGCGGTGGGGAAGTCGATGACGCCCTCGCGGATGAGCTTGCGCACCTCGCTCGGCTTCATATCGATATAAGGTGTAATATCAAAGGCCATGTGTCGTTCCTCCTATTACTATTATTTTTTGCGTTTTAGGGCTGCGTCAACGATTCATGGCGCCGCGCAGGCAGCGCAGCGCAGCGCGCTGGGCAAGCAGCGCCTCCTGTGCGGTGGTGATGGACACCTTTTCAAAGCGCACCCTGTCGCCCGCTTTGAGTTGGGCGAGGATGCGGAAGTCCGCGGAGATAACATTGGCGATCTTCGTGTAGCCGCCGGTGGTCTGGCGGTCAGCCAGCATGATGATCGGCTTGCCCGCAGAGGGCACCTGAATCGCGCCGAAGGCAATGCCATCGGAGATGATGTTGCCGTCCTTGATGTGTTCGATCAGCTCGCCGTCAAGGCGGCAGCCCATGCGGTCGAACTCCGGCGTAAGGGTGTAAACGCTGCTGAGAAAGGTCATAATGCCAAGCTCGGTAAAGGCGTCGTCCTGTGGGCCGAGCACGACGCGCAGCTTATACTCTGCGCGCGGCACGAACTCAGGTGAAATGTGGCGCACGCCGAGGTTCTTGAGGTCGGTCTTGGGCGCGCGGAAGGCGATGACGTCGTCCTTTTGCAGCTTGCGGCCCTGATAGCCGCCGATCTTCGCTTTCATGTCCGTTGAGCGGCTGCCCATGACCAGGGGGATATCGAGTCCGCCCGCGAACGCCACGAAAGCGCGGCAGCCGGTGCGCAGCATGGTGAAGCGCAGCGTCTGACCCGCGTTCACGGGAACGGCGCGGTAGGTGTCGATGCTCTGACCGTCGAGCGTTGCGCCGAGGTCTCCGCCGGTGATGGCGATGATGTTGGGCGCATCAAAGCGGAGGTGGGGCCCCATCATCGTGCATTCGAGCACAGCCTCGCCCTCATCGTTGTCGACGAGGATGTTGGCGATAGACGC
>ERZ827186.1590-NODE-1590-length-18141-cov-20.466659_pt1 | contig 18141 bp, 9 predicted proteins | sample MGYA00519918_ERZ827186 | MGnify/ENA primary metagenome ERZ827186 (study PRJEB31778, sample SAMEA3449275) | human gut metagenome | biome: human gut; feature: human-associated habitat; material: faeces | place: United Kingdom | collected 2010/2012 ...
CGCCGTGTTCATCAGCCATATACGCTTCCAGTCGCACACATTTATCCGAGCCGTCAAGGGAAGAAGCATAGATAGAATATCCGCCCATACCCTCAATGAAAGCCTTATTGTTACTGCTGACAACATAGGTTCTTTGTTCTTCTGTGTAAGGCTTGTCAAAGCTGTCATCCGTAAAAACAATATATCCGGTCGTGTGGTTTCTTTCTTTTTCTGCCTGCCGGAAATGAGCTTTCAACTGCGGATAACTCATCTCAACATTTTCAGGCTCGGAATAAACAGCCCTGTTCAGAGGCATACCGTTCATCTTTCCTTCCTCGTTGCAGATGATGGCAACCTCGTCCTCAAAGGGCATATATTCTTCAATATCGCCGCCGACGATTTTCTGCATTGCTTCAAGGCTGTCCTCAATTTCAATCATCTTCGGGTACTTATTCGGCTCAACAAACAGAACGGAAATCATATTTTTCTTTTCCGTTTCCGTAAAAGTCCTGCCGAGCTGACAGTCCTTCGGTTCAAAATCAATGGACTTAAATCCGATGCTGTCGCAGAAATAAAAGCAATGCGGGTGCATTGGATCTTCCATAACTTCCACCACATCGGACACCGAAAGCGAACGGTCTTTGTAACCTTCGGGGTGGTTCAGATTAAACATCTGATACACATCTTCGAGGGTTTGGCAGTTAACCTCGCCGTCAAAAACCTTATCGTAGATTTTGGAATCGACCGATTGACTGCCTTGCAGTTTTTCCAAAAGCTCATATCTCATAAAGGCGACATTGTTGGTGTCACGCTTCATATTGACCTGATAAATTCGTATATTCATCGTTCAAAACTCCTTTGCTTTGATTTGTAAATTCCTAATTTCATACAAAGAAAGTCATTGAAGTCCTTGCCGAATTTCGGTGGACTGTCAATGACTTCGTAGCGGTCGGACAGAATGATTTGAAGCGCCTGCGTCGCTTTCCTGCCGACCTCATCATTATCAAAGTGAAGCACGATCCGCTTGATTTCCGGGTGGCTTTTCAAGAACCCTTCCACCGCTGCGGGGACTTTGCTTTCTTCGATTTTTTCTCTCGGTGCATAAACACCGGCAAGGGAAACAAGGTTTTCTTTTCTCCAGTCATCTCCGTTCATCTTGATTAAGGTCGCATAGGAAAGAGCGTCAATCGCACATTCGTACAGGTGAACTTCCGAATTGTTTGAGCCTTCAAGACGGAATGAATAGTGCTTATCACTGCCCGATGCGTCACCCATAAGTCTTGAATTGTTGGTGGCTCGGTAGGCGGCATAGCGTGGTATTCCTTTCTCGTCCTTGCCGACAAACACGGCATTGTGATAGGGCAGGCTTTCAAAAATCAGCCCCTTTTGTATGCAGTGCGTGATGATTTCATAGTCGATGCCCCTGCTGAAAAGATACTCTGTAATCCTATCTGTGGAAGCACTTTTAGGGGGCAGTTTGAGTTCTTTCGGCGTTTCTTTTTGGGGAACGCAGTAATCGGTCGGAAGTGCAACCTTGCAGCCCATAATCGTTTCTACAGCTTCAAGAAAGGAAAGACCTTTAACCTTCACGAGATAATCGAGGGCAGAATTGCCCCCGATACCTCTTGACCACCACATCCACTTGCCGTTGGAAATCTTCAAGCTGTCGTGGGTGCGGGTGGTGTAGGTGTTACCGGAAAACCTCACAAGCTCATTCGGCTCATAGGCTCTCAGGTAAGTGAGTAAGTCCATCCGTCTTGCTTCCGTAATAACCTCCGGCGCAATATACGGCATTTACTTCACCTGCTTTCACGCTGTTTTTCTCTGCGCTCTTTGACGGCATCCTTTGCGGAATCGTCAATAGTATCCCGTATCATACCCATATAACTGACATCACTTTTGAGCCAATCCTGATAGATACGGTCAAGCGGATACTTTTCAAGATACAAGGCTTTTGCTTCTTTTTGGTCAAGCCGTCCATTCTCACATTCGATAAGAATATCTGACTTAATAACCTTTTCGTAAGCGCTGTCTATGACTTGCTCATTGGACATCAGCTTCAGCCCTGCAATAAAAGCATCATATTCTTGCTGCATCTTTTCATAGAGCAGATCGTTATAATCGGTTTCATTCATCGTAAAACATCTCCTTTTTGAAATAGAAAAAGCCGCCTGATTTCATTTAGAAAACCAAGCGGCTAAATACTGTTTTAGATATTATCTTGTCAGTTCGTCTTTCTGTTTTGTCTTTCTGCGGGACGGAATTGAAAGCAGTTCCCGTATACGTTCGCCTATTTGTTTCTCAATTGCCGTCAGTCTTTCTTCGGGAAGATTAAGTGACGGATGGCGCTTAAATCGGAAATCAATCAATTTGCGAAGCTGTGCTTTTTGCTTTGAACCCATAACCTCTTTACAGATTTCTTCATAGGAGATTCTGTACGGATTGGAACGGGTTTTTGCATACTCTTTCAGATTTTTGAAATCATCGGGCATTGCAAAATTAAACAGGGACAAGCCATTATCAAAGATAGGGGCGGGAGATTTAATCTGTCCTGTGTGATTATCCCGCAGTACGCCGAAATTACCAAAGTGCCGATCTTCGTTGTATATCACGGAGTCAAACACAAGCATACTGCAAAGCTGTTCATAAAAATCTTCTCCGAGTGAAGCATAATAGTCCAGGCACTCTTTCAAGGAACATTTGCTAAGAAGTCTTCCGATGGGAACAAAGGCTGTATCAATATCCGTGAAGAGTCTGCACTTTGAAGCAAGGATGCCTTTCCAGTTTTCCAAATCATACTGCACACAAGGCAGTCCCATTGCTTCGGCAATCTGGCAGGCATAATACTCGCTATACGGTTCATTTCCGGTGTTGGCTGCGCCCTCCGTTCCGCCTTTATAAAGGTAAATTCCGTCATCGTCTACAAAGCGCCAAGCCTTTCTCAGCATACCGTTTGTGGTAAGCTCAGGCGAGGTTGAAAACGCTTCGTTGCTTCCGCCTACACCTGTATAGGCAACCAAAGACAGTGCCTCAGAAAAGCGGTTTTCGTAGAGGTTATAGTCGGCAAACTTACCGTCAAAATCAGCGGGAACTACCCAATAACTGTCGTTCAGGGACAGCCCCATACAGACATCTATGATACCTTTGGTATTGTTTACACTGAGTCCAAGCGTTTTTAGTATCTCATCCACAAACTGTCGGTTTTTCGGGATAACCCTTTTTCCAAGCCATTTAACGATCCCCTCATCGGTAAGTTCCAAATCAAGAGGAAAGAGATTCGCGTTCTGTGTATCGGAATAAAGGATATTCGCCTGCAAGCCTTCAAGTCCTTTCTCTTCAAGAGAAAAGGTGATCAAATCCTCGTCATACAGGCGAAGGCTGTATACATTCGTCATAGTTTCGCTCCTTTCTTCGAGCATAATACTGATGTCTTTTCCGAGCGCTTCGGCAATTTTCAGCATCATATCAAGGGAGAGATTTTGTGTCCCGCTTTCAATACGGCAAATGTTAGAACGCTGCGTACCTATAAGCCTTGCAAGCTGTTCCTGCGTCAGCCCCTTTTCAAGTCTTGCCTGCGTAAGTTTTTGAACAATGCCTTGTCTTGAAGCCAGCAATTCTTTATCTGTCACAAAACCTCACCCCTCTTCTTTCGCTATTATGTTATCATATATGATAACCGATGTCAAGAGGTTTCATTCACCGTTCATATTCTTTTGCCTTTTTTTCGGGCTGTTCATCGCCCTCATCAGGCTCGCCGCCGACAATTTCATTCTCACGCTTATCCACATTGAGAAGTGCGTTGAGTTCGTTCAGCCTTGCGGTTTTGGTTTTGAGTTCTTCTTCCTGATTGAATGGTTTTTCCACATCGACCTTTGCCGTTTCATACTGCGTTTTGACATTTTCAAGCTCCTGCTCGTTCATTTCCAAACGCTTCGGAAGTCCCTCAAGAGCGTTATCCAAACGGGTAATGTTGCCGAAGGTGTCCGTGCCGAGCGATACGGAATAACCGAGTTCGCCCTTGAGCTTGACCTTGTATTCCTTTTCAAAGGTGTCAAAGGACAGCTCTGTTTGAAAGCCCCGGTACTCTCCGAGAGGAACCGGATCGGGACTCGTCATTGCCTGACACGCATCAAGAATTGCATTGCCGGCGTCCGCTTTTTCGGAATAAAAAACGCCCTTGACCGTCATTCCGATAAAGCTATCGTCAAGCGGTTTCGGGTGCTGTTTTGCTCTCTCAATATCGGATTTCAAGCCCTCTATCGTATCAGTCCGTCTTGCGATTTCCTGCGGATAGAACTTAATGATCTTATCTTCAAGAGCATATTTTTCAGAGAGGAAGTTGGATTTAAGCAATCGCAGTTTCTGAACCTGAATATCCAAGTCCATTTTCTCTTTGATATACGGATTGCCTGTCGCAAGCATTTTGATTTCAGCATAGGACAGTGCGGTTTCGTCAATATCCTCGCAGGAACGGACGGGCGATTTGCTCGTCATAATCTGCGAAGCGAATTTCTGCTTGCCCTCTACAAGCTGATAGAGGTAAGCGTCAAAGGTTTCCTCGGTCACGAAACGGTAAATATCTACCGTGGGATTTTCGTTGCCCTGACGGATACTTCTGCCGAGACGCTGTTCCAAGTCGGAAGGTCGCCACGGACAGTCAAGGTCGCTGGATGCGGCAAGTTTGTTCTGCACATTCGTACCGGCTCCCATCTTTGCGGTGCTTCCCATCAGGATACGGACATCACCTCTGCGAACCTTCTTAAAGAGTTCAAGCTTCTTTGCTTCGGTGTCCGCTTCGTGTATAAACTTGATTTCCTCGGCGGGTACTCCACGCTCTATGAGCTTCTTACGAATATCATCATACACGGAAAAATTGCCGTCGTTTTTCGGGGTGGAAAGGTCACAGAAGAACAACTGCGTCAGCCGTTTTTCCTTTCCTTTTTCCCAAGTTTCAAACATTGCGTCCACACAAGCGTTCAGCTTGCTGCCCTCAAAGTCGGGGAGCATCGGGTTGATCAGTCGTTGGTCAAGAGCCAGTTTTCTGCCGTCGTTGGTGATTTTCAGCATATTATCTACGCTTGCGTCCACCATACCGTTGCGGACTTTTTCTGCTCGCTCTGCAAGCTCGGCTACCATCTGCTTTTGGATTTCAGACGGCTTAACCGAAATGTTGTGATAGACAGCTTTCGGAACGGGCAAGTCAAGCATATCTGCGGTTTTTATGTCCGCAACCTCTTTGAACATTGCCATCAGCTCAGGCAGGTTGTAGAACCTTGCGAACCTTGTTTTTGCTCGGTAGCCTGTTCCTTCGGGTGTCAGTTCCACCGCCGTAACGGTTTCGCCAAAGGTAGAAGCCCACGCATCAAAGTGTTGAAGATTGTTTTTTACAAGGGTGTTGTACTGCAAGTATCTCTGAATGGTGTAAAGCTCCACCATAGAATTGGAGATCGGCGTTCCGGTTGCAAATACCGTACCACGACCGCCCGTAATCTCGTCAAGGTAGCGGCACTTCATAAAAAGATCGCTGGATTTTTGCGCTTCAGTCTGTGCGATACCGCCGACATTCCTCATTTTGGTATAGAGGAAAAGGTTCTTGTAGTAATGGCTTTCATCTATGAAAAGCCTGTCCACGCCGAGTTCCTCAAAGGTTACAACATTGTCCTTTTTAGACTGGTCGTTGAGCTTGTCGAGTTTCTGCTTAACGGATTTTTTCGTGCGTTCCAACTGCTTGACCGAGAAATTATCTCCTCGGTTTCTTTTCAGGTCTGCAATACCGTTGGTGACTTCTTCAAGCTGCTGTTCAAGGATAGCTCTCTGCCGTTCAATGCTCATCGGGATTTTCTCAAACTGAGAATGCCCGATGATGATAGCGTCGTAATCCCCGGTAGCAATTCGACCGCAGAACCTTTTACGGTTTTTGGTTTCAAAGTCTTTCTTCGTAGCCACCAAAATATTAGCGGACGGATAGAGCTGCAAGAACTCCGACGCCCATTGTTCGGTGAGGTGATTCGGGACTACGAACAGCGATTTACTGCACAATCCGAGCCGTTTCGACTCCATAGCAGCCGCCGTCATTTCAAAGGTTTTGCCTGCGCCGACGGCGTGTGCAAGGAGCGTATTGCCGCCGTAAAGGATATGCGCCACCGCATTTCTTTGGTGTTCCCGAAGCTCTATTTCCGGGTTCATTCCATTGAATGTGATATGGCTTCCGTCATACTCACGGGGACGGATACTATTGAACTTTTCGTTGTAGAGCTTGCAAAGTCTTTCTCTGCGCTCAGGATCAGACCATATCCAATCCTGAAAACCCTGCTTGATAAGCTCCTGCTTTGCCTGAGCGATTGCGGTTTCTTTTTTATTCAGAATTGCTTTCTTTTTGCCGTCTGCATCTTCTTCATAATCGAAGATACGCACATCCTTCAGGTTCAGCGTTTCCTCGATAATCTTGTAAGCATTGATACGGCTTGTGCCATAAGTGCTGTACGCTTTGACATTTCCTCGGTCGTAGGATTTGCCCTCGATATTCCATTCTCCCGTGTACTCGGAAAAATGAATTTTGATGTTCCACTGTGCATATCTCGGCGTACCCAAGAACTCGAACACAAATTGCTCGACAATCTCAGGCGGAAGCCAAGTCGCACCGAGACGGACGGAAATCTCACTTGCCGTCAGGTCTTTCGGCTGCACCTTTTGGAGCGCTTCCACATTGATACTGTAATCTTCGGGTGAAAGCTGTGCGGATTTTTTTGCCCAGGCGAGCTTCTCACGGACATTGCCGGAGAGGTATTCGTCAGCCATAAGGTACTTCGCTTCGGTGCTGTTCCCGTACCCGTACATCGGGTTTAAGAAGATAATACCTTTAAGGTCGGTAAAGATTTCTTCCTCGGTTTTGCCTGAAAGCTGACACATATATTCCATATCAATACAGGCTTTTTCGCCCATAGATACGGCAAGTGCTTCGCTCGAAGTGTCTACCGAAGTAACAGGGGTATGGGGTTTAATTGTTCTCTTAAAGAACATATCCGCTTTCTTTTCAAGCTGCCCGTCATCGCCCAAGACTTCAAGAGCCGAGAGCAAAGAGAACGAGCTGTCCTGTGAGAAAGCGGAAGAATTGGCACGGCTGTTTATAAGACCGTACTTTGCCGTAAAGGTATCATAGAGGCTGTTTAGCTTTGACTGTTCCTCCTTGATTGCCGAGTCGGGGTAATCTTCGGTTTGTAATTCAATCAGATTCCTGACGCAGTCACGGATTGCAATCATACCCTTAATGCGGTTTTCTGCGGTGGCAGATACATCTACCGGAGCCATACGGCTGTTTTCACGGAAGTAGATTTTGCCGTCCACAAGCGTATAGGAAAAGTTTCTCACGGTCGGATCGGCGGGAATGGAATTATCTTCTTCGGTGAGTTCATCTTCCACTTCATAAGCCGTAATCTCACCGTGAATGTTTGCAACGGCTTCACTGAGCTGCTCTGCAAGGTCAGCGCCCTCATACGGTACACAGGAGGGTTCGGGACCGAAACGCCCCGATACCATTTTCATCTCACCGAGTATCATTTCGGGATGCTCTACAAAGTAGCTGTTCATCGTAATGCCGTTTTCGTCTGTGCCGAGATGCACCCAATCAGGCTCAATATCTACAATGCGGTCACGTTTTTGCAGAATGAGAATGTCCGAAACGACTTCCGTTCCTGCATTACCCTTAAAGGTGTTATTCGGCAGACGGATTGCGCCGAGTAGATCGGCTCTCTGTGCAATATACTTACGAACTGCGGGATTTTCCTTGTCCATCGTTCCTTTGCTCGTGATGAGCGCCATAACGCCGCCCTGTCGGAGTTTATCAAGGGACTTTGCAAAGAAGTAGTCGTGGATCAGGAACTTGTGCTTGTCGTATCTCTTGTCAGGAACTTTGAAATCCCCGAAAGGCACATTGCCCACAACGGCGTCAAAGAAGCTGTCGGGGAGATTTGCTTCCTCAAAGCCTTGTGCGGCAATAGAGGTCTTTTGATATAACTGCTGTGCAATACCCGCCGAAACGGTATCAAGCTCTACGCCGTAAACCTTGCTTTCCTGCATTGAGTCGGGCAGCATACCGATAAAGTGACCGATACCGCAGGACGGCTCCAAGATATTTCCCTCACGGAAGCCTAACTGCTCCATTGCCTTATATACGGCTTTAATAACCGTAGGCGGAGTATAAAAAGCCGTTAGGGTGCTTTCTCTTGCCGACTCATATTCTTCCGGTGGCAGGATGTTTTTTAGCATCGCATACTCGGTGTGCCAAGCTCCTGCTCGTTCGTCAAAGGCTTCGGGGATACCGCCCCAACCGACATATCTCGACAAGATTTTCTGCTCGTCAGGTGTGGCAAATCGGTTTTCCTCCTGACATCTTTTTAAGACCGTAATCGCCGCATAATTTCGGTGGAAACGCTCTTTTTTGTTTACCTCCGTAATCTCGTTGTTGGCAAGGTCAAAGTTGTGTCGCTCGGACATAGGGATTTCAGGGTGCAGGTCAAAGGTCTGCACCTTGCTTTTCTTCGGCTGCTCCCAAGCAGGAACTACGGGGGCAGAAGCCTTTTCCACACGCTCAAGTTCTTCTTCGGACAGGTAAACAAGGTCATCAAAGGAAAGGTTCTTCAGACCTCGCTCGGTCATATCCTCAAGGCTGTCGTACTGCTCAGTGCGGATAACCGTACCGTCAACAAGGGTTTCAATGCGGAAGTCTACAAGGTTGACATTCGCCTGAATTTCGTGCTTATCGTCCTCGGTCGTAGTGTATGCCACATTGACTTCGGAAAGGTTGGAATAGTCCGCACCTTCGTCACGCTCAAATTCTTCTCGACAGTATTCGTCAATAATCTCCTTTGCAATATCAAGGGAAGATTTCAGATATGGGCTGTCGATAATCTCAACGCCTTGCGGCGGAGGATCAAGCTGAGAGATAAAGTCCTGCGGAATAGTCGTTCCGTTCCTGTCCTTATACAGAACAATTTTCATCGGAACGCCGTAGTAGTTTTCCTCCTTAATATCCCTTTCAAACTGATAGGGACTTGTATATTCGATACTCTCACGAACACGACCGTCCGTATGAAGGTAATCAATTCTGCCGATAGGCTTCGACTGTACCGGATCTTCCTTATTCGTTGAAACAATGGAAAGAACCTTGCGCTCGCTGCCGTCAACGGTTGAAACCGCAAGGTCAAAACCTCTGTCGGTCAGCATATTCATATAAGTTTCGAGGGCGTGCTGCGGGAAGCCCACCATAGGAATTCTCTCGCTGTCGCTTATCGCACGGGAGGTCATCACAAGGTCAAGAGCTTCAGCAATCTTTTGTGCGTCCTCGCCGTAGGCTTCATAAAAATCCCCAACCTGATACAATACAAGGCTGTCGGGGTTTTCGGATTTTACAGCAAGATACCCTCTGTACGGTTCTCTTATACGGTCATAAACCGGCAAGGCGTTCGGCTCATTCTGCCCAGCCATTCTGTTGAGTTCTGCTTGATGTTCCGCTTCAAATTGCTGAATATCCTTGTGAATTTTGAGAATGTTTTCGGGGGTGAACCGGGTATAGTCGCAGTCCATCTCATAGTCGTTTTCCGCTTCCATAAAGAACGGCGTGTTGATGTCAGCCAAAAACTGATCCGACATTTCTTCAAGGTTGGCAACAAACCTATCCGTGTTTTCGGGATGATTCGCAATATCATACTGCTCGATGAGTTCCTCGAAAACAGAGAAGCTCAAATCACCTAAGACATACTGACCTCCGGCATTTGCATCGGGATTAAAATATATCCAATGAACAAGGTCATTTCCGCTATCCAAAGATATTCTCACTTGCGTGTTGTCCGGGGTTTCTTCGGCTGGAATATCCTTGACCTTCAGGTGGTCGTTCATCGGGTTTTCCTGCACCTTTTGGTCGAACTCTACACGGTTCATTTCCTTATTGAACAACGGGAGCTGCGTATCATAGAGCATTACCCGGTCATTGTCAAAGGACAGAATTTCATACTCGTTTGCACCGATATAGACGGTGTTGCCGAGATGATATTCATAACGGTCTTTGTTTTGGTCGGGTGTTGCTTCCGTCATTTGCCTTTCGTAGTTATCAATATCCTGCTTCGATAACCACTCAGGCTTCTCAGGGAGTTGATCGTAGAGTTCACGCATTTTTTCAATCTGCTTCTCCACGCTTCCTGCCCATAAGTGTTTTTCTGCTCTTGCTCCTTCACCTAAGAAGTATTCGCAATCAGATTTCAGCCTGCTTAGAAGTCTATATTCCGGCTCAAAGGAATAAGGTATTGTTTCACCAAATTCTTTTTCGGGTGGTGCAGTAGAAAGGATTTCTCGCTTTCTGCGTTCCTCTGCGGCTTCGGCACGGCGAATTTCGTGTTGCTCAAGCCACGCAGGATAGAGTCCCTTTTCCTTCGGGTTCAGGTATCTATCCATTTTGATAAGCTCAGAAATGCGCTTTTCAACCTGATTCCAATTCAGAAGCACTTTGACTTCTTCGCCGTTTACATTCTTAGAGATTTTGATGCCTTTGCCATCGTGCATTTCATCAATGCCCGTTCCGGTAATGACGGGGTAAGAACCGCCCCAACCGTATTCATTTTTCAGGAAATCCACATTTTCTTTCTTGGAAAGGCTCTTTTGAAACTGCTCATAGATGCGGAACTTTCCCTCCGACACGCCGCTTCCACGGGTGAGAACGGCGTCGATAATCTCCTGAGAAAAGGAAAAAGCAGAGGGTTTCGTTACCTCTGCTTCGTAATCGAGCATTAAGCTCATCTGCCCATCCATAGAGGGCAAGGGTTTCATTGTATCCTGAAGCTCGCCCATAAGACGCATTGCTTCAAAATGTTTGGCTATCACGCCCCAGTCGTAAAAACTCTGCTTTGTACGGCTTAAATAGCTGCCCTCCCAAAGCTGAAGCACATTCTGATAAGTCTTGTAGCCGACTCGTCTGCCGTCGCCCAGTATCACTTCGGTATAATCATTATTGAAAATGCCCTTGATATACTCGGTGCGCTTGTCCTCGTCGGCTACGCTTTCATAAAATGCACGGATTTCATCTTTGGTGGCTTTCAGGTGGGGTGTGGTTGCAAGGATTTCACGAATCGTATCATCGTGACCGAAGAAGGGCAGGCTTCTGTCCTCGTTACTTCGGTCGTAATACTCTAAGCGAAGATTACTTCCTTCATCACGGTTTCCTGAACTCGGTTCTTCAGGTTGTTCATCTTCCGAACCCAGCTCATCATATCCGCCACTTTCAGGCTCTCGGTCAAGCCTTCCTTCGCCGCCATCTCTTTCGTCAGGCGTTCCTCCATTTCGGTCGCCGTCTGTTCGATCTGCGTCAGATGCTCGCTCAGCTTGCAGCTCGTCAGGAGATTGTAGTACAGCACCTTGCGGTTCTCTTTCAGGTACTTCGCTCTCATTCGGGAGTACCGTCCCATCAGCGCTTCCGGCTGTTCCGGTAAGGTCAGATTGGGCAGTCTGTAATCGCCCTGCATCGTGTATGTCAGCTCGTTCATTTTGTGGACTCCTTTCTGTGTTTTGATTTCTGCCTATATTGTAATCAGGCTTTCTGTTTTCCGCAATTATGCGATTTTGCCTTTCAAGGGACATCACCGTTTTTGCAATCTCGGTAAGTCCCATTTCGGCAATGTCGCTGGTGGCAAAGCCCAGGGCATTGAGTGTAGCGGGCGTATTGAAATTGATAATATCCTCAAAATCCTCACGCTCGAAATATTCCTCTGTATCAATGCCGAGCCGTTCCATCATCATAAACGCCACGCTGTTTGTAACGACTTTTCTGTATATGGAGGAAATATTGTCCTCGTCCAGTTCCTCCAAGAAGCTGTCGCTTACCGAGTAGAGTAAATCACGGGTATAATCGGGAAGATTATCCTCGGCGGCGTTTTGTGCCGCACTCATAACTGCGTCCGCAAGGCTTTGGGTGTTATCCAGCGTTCCGAAGGTGCTTTCAAGGGTTTCGGTGATTTCCTGCTCATATTCCGGCTTCATTTCCCAAATGGGAACGGGACGGGAATACTTGCTCGGATGGGTGTCGGAAATATCGAAGTAATGGATAAGGCGCTGACGGCTCCTGCTTGCATCGTCAAAGACCGCAATACCCGTCGCACCTCGATTAACCCATCTGCCGAAAGTGCCGTTCCAACGCTCAATTTCAAGAACTGCGGTAGCGTCCGGTCGCTGTGCGAACACCAAAAGCTGTTCATCGAAGCGCAGCTTATAGTTCCGGCAGGCAGAAGTCAAAAAAGCTTCCCAATTCTGCGGAGAGGATACCACCGTCTTGCAGGTACGGTCGTACAGTTCGGAAATAAGATCATACTTACGAGCCATCGGGAAACACCTCCTTATCTTTCATATTCTTTGTTCCGTTTTGGCTTTACGGGTTCTCCGTTCTCGTCATAGTTTTTCGGATCGGCGGCAGGGACTTTCCATCCAAACATTGAGCCTGCTTTCATTGCTTCGGCTTGCCCCTTTGTAACACCGAGCTTACGGTTCATAGAGTCGGCAAGCTTTTTCATTTCACCGGGGACGCCGTCTGTCAGGTCTGTTTTGTAATATCCGGTTTCGCCCTTTTTGATAATGCCGATTTCATTGCTCGTGGGCAAGTACACATAGCACTGCTCCGGCAGAGAGGAACGAAGCGGAATAACGGTATTGCCGTTTTGCTCCATTCTCTCGGCAAACTCACAGATATGATAGAGATTGTCGCCCACCTCAAGGTGGTAATCGTCGATATATCTGCACTCTCTGTCGAAATGCTCGCCGCTGCTTAAAGTTATGCGGATTTTATCTCCGTCAGGGATTGTGAACTGCTCTTTGTAGTGCGGATCAATAAAGCGGATACCTTTCTCGGCTTTTTGCAGATGATTGTCAAGCCACTCACGCTGATAGCAATAGCAGTACAGATTGTACTCTCCACGGTTGGGATTTAAACGCATAAGGTAGGAATATCGCTCGGTATCAACACGGACGCCGTAATGATTGCGGTCATCTTCGTAGCTGCTTTCGGGGTGTTCATAGCAGAATTTTGACATAGTGCTTCTGCCGCTTAAAAACTCGCCGTCCCCGAAGCGGTAGGAGTTTATCACCAAGTCAAATTCCTTTTTGAAATCGTCGGTCTTTAAGTCTTTTCTGAAATCGTTCCAAGTCGTCCAAAACTCGTTCCCGTTAGAACCGAAGTCGGCTCTCAAATATCCGATAAGACCGGTCTGCATAGAGAGCTGCTGACTTTGGCTGAAGGTGTATTTTCGCTCTGCTTCGGTCAATACTCTGTAATCCATTTTCATCACCTCGCTTGTTCGTTTGGTTGTCTTTGCTTTGGAATAGAAAAGCCATATACTCCGGCAATGTCATCTCCGAGCCTTTTGGTAACTCGTGTGATGTCGGCTCTTGTGGCTTTTCCGTTATAGATTTTATCTTGCAGATTTTCAATCTGCGTATCGGTAACACCGTCTTTGAATACACGGTACAGATAATGGTTTGTTCCGTCGTGATGAACGGCGTCGGCTCGAAGGTCGCCGTACTTGTCCACATACCATTCGGTGTAATCGGTATCGGAATAAAGGCAGTCCTTAATGTTGCCGGAATCAATCATCTTGTATCCCGACACTCTGCCGTTCCATCTGCCGAGGTCGCCGATAACGATAATCGGATGTGAAAGCTGAATATCGAGATTTACTCGTTCATCATATAGGTTTTCGGCATTGGATTTTACCATAATGTCGTACAGTTCATCTTCGGGGTAGTTAGGGTACAGTTCTTCTAACGACTCTCGCCAATCATCAAGGTCAAGGTTGAGGTCACTCCAAATGATATGACGGTCATTCTGCTCCTGCCTGCTCATCAGTGCCACCTCCCAAATAAGAGAACAGCTTATTGGCTTTGGTCTGCTTCTGAAGCTCGATAATCAGGCTCATATCCGGAATAGTGATACCGGGAATTTTCAAAATGCTCTCCATATCAAGCTGCTGCAATTTCTTTTCGGTATTGCAGCCTGCGTCAAACAGTTTCGTCAGAAGCTTTGTCTTTTGCTGAAAAGTGAAATTTTCCTTCATTGCTTTGTCCTCCTTATCGTTCTTTGTCTTTGTTTCGCTTCTTGTTTGAAAGCTCCTGTGCCTTTTCCTTTGCCCATTCAGGCATACACTCAGGCTTTATTTCGCCCATAACATCCATTCTTTCATATCGGGTTGAATTGCCGGTGTGAAGATTGGTACAAAACACGGCGCTTCCACGGCTGTTTGCCGACGCACCGAAACCACCTGTAACATAGTAGAGCTGTCTGTCGGCTCTCTGAAATTCAGGCTTTAATACCTTGGGGTCAATGGCTATGATTTTGCCGTTGATGTCTTTGGAATAGTGGTCGGGGATACAGTCGGCTTCTGTTATGAGTGTGATTGGAATATCCAGCTTTTCGACCTGTTCCTTGAAAAGCTCCGCTTCATTCGCCACACGGCTACCGAAAAGGTGTACGATTTCGATATAGTCATCGCTTACCATACATTCCGAACACAGTTCAAACAGGTCGTTTCGCTCTGCAAAGCCGCACATATATTTATCGCCGTTTGTGCTTTGCTCATTGGAAGCCAAGATAACTTCCTTTTCGCCCACATTGACCGAGCAGAGAACGGTGTATTCGCCTATTTTTCTTTTTTCCTCGTTCATATCCACACCTCAGCTTACTTCAATCACAATTCTGATATTCCCGCAGTCGCAACCGCTGCACTGTCTGGACAGTTCGGGAAACAGGGATTGCACTCTCTGTCTTGCTCTGCGGATAGTTTCAAAGCACGGCAAGCCGTACCCTTTATAGTTGTTGACTATATCTTCAAGCGGCAAATCGCCGACTCTCATATAGCTGTATCGGTTGTAATAGCAAAGGATAAGCTGCATATCGTCATACCTCGTTTCGGGGCATTCTCTGAGTATTGCAAGAACTTTGCTGTCAACCGTCTTTAGCTTATTCATAATGCACCTCCGTAAAAGAACCGTGGGCGGAATTTTCACTCCGCCCACTTTCGTGTTCCTTATTTCTTTCTGTTTTTAATCTGCAAGAAGATAAAGCCGCCGATAATAAAGGCGACTAATACAACTGCTACGATTGTTTTAACGTCCATTACTCATTGTCCTCCTTCTTCTTTTTTCTGTACGCAACAATGGCTGTGCCTACAATGCCGAGGGCAGAAAGCCCCGCAAGTGCAGTCCACAAGCCGACATTGCTGTTATCTCCGGTCTTTGGTGTGTCTCTCAACTCATTGTGCATTTCCACAACGGTAGTAGAACCAACCTTTACGGTTGCAATCTTATCCGCAGGAAGCACATAGGAAGCAGAGACAGAATCCTGAACCTCGGAAATGGTGTAATCTCCGATACGAAGTCCCTCGATAATGATTTCGCCGTTCTTATCGGTCGTGAAGCTGCGGTCGTAACCGTTTACTCCCGTAACTCTGAAAGTGAAGCCTTCGACTTTACCGTCAGAGGAAGTCTTAACGATTTTCAGGTTTCCTTTCATTGCCGTGTTAATGAAGCCGACGCCGGCTTTGTTTTCTACCTCATAAGTGGTTTCATCTTTTTCAATGAAAACAGAGTACACGCCCTTATCAAGCTCAAAGCCTTCCGGTGCTTTAGTTTCTCTTACAAGGTATTTTCCGTAAAGAATCTCCTTCATCTCGTAAATACCCGTAGTTGTTTCGGTAAGCAAACCAATAAGCTCGTCGCCGTCGTCCAGTTTACCGTCACCGTTCACATCTTTGTAAACCTCAAAGGTCGCACCCGTCAGCTTGTTGTCCGGGTAATCTTCATCGACCTTAGTCAACTTGATATTGCCGTGAACATATTCATTGACGATTTCAACCTCAATGACCTGACCGACCTCGGAGATTTTTACTTCATAAGAAGTTTCATCAAGCACGAAGCCCTCCGGCTGCTCGATTTCTCTTACAAGCCAGTTGCCATATGGTACTTTCTCAAAAGAAAAGCTACCGTCTTTTTGGGAGGTAGCAGTCATCAAAGCATTTTCTTTTGTAAATTCGGTTTCATCAGCCTTAAACAGACCGATTACAGCACCTCCCAGTGCTTCGCCGTTTTCGGTAATCTTCTTACCGGAAACAGAACCGTAAATGAGCTTGTTTTCAATCGGCTTGCCGTCATTGACTGCAATCTCAACAGTTTCGGTATCCTGTCCCGCATAGCTGAAAGTAAACGGATACTTGCTGTCGGAAAGGATATAATGCTCATCAGTTGCAAGTTCCTTTACATAGTAGCTTCCAAAAGGAAGGTCGGTTTTGATAACAGCCTTGCCGTTCTCGGAAAGTGAGATAATCTCAATCAGACCGTCTGCCGGGATAGAAGTACCGCTTGCTGAAACAAGTTCCTCGGCGGTAAAAAGTCCGAAGCTGATGTTCTTCACTTCATCGCCGTTGCCGATATTGAAGATGTCGTTCTTCTCGATAGCCTTTTCAAGACTTACCGTAACCTTTTGTCTCTCGTTTACGAAGCTGGTTGCGGTTTCCGTTACGGCGACTTCCTGACCTGCGTAGGTCAGCTCGACCTCGTGTGCTTCCTTGTTGATAACCATACCCTCCGGTGCGGTGATTTCAACTACCGTATATCTGCCGAGGTAAAGCTCTTTACTCTTGGCAAGTCCGTTTTCGTCTGTGGTAACAGTATCTACGACCTCGCCCTTTGCATAACGGAGTGTACCGTCGGGAGTGATAATATCTTCTGCTGCGGTAATCTCATAAACCGCACCTGCAAGACCTTTCACTTCATAGACAGGCTGATAAATCACATCGGCATTTTCCTCTCCGGAGATATTTACCCCTGAGAATACCTCGCCGGTCTTTTCAATGCTGACAGTACCTTTCTGTGCCATATTAGGCTTATCGACCTTAATCACGGTAATACCACCCTCATCGGAAGAATGTTCCTCTGCCACATCAAAGTACACCGGTGTGCTATCAAGCACATATCCGTAAGGAGCCTGAACCTCAACAAGAGAATATCCCTTGCCGTATTCCAGTTTCTCCGGTGTAACAAGCTGTCCGTTTGCATCGGTGTAGAAAATATCTATCGTTGTCGGAGTAGGATAAGTGAAGGTCATTGTTACCTGATTGCCGTCCGGGTCAAAGATTTTGAACCCAGCACCGGCATACGGAATGTTTTTACCGCTTTCTGCGTCCACCTTAACAACCTTGATATAGCTTTCAAAGTTTGCGTTGTTAATAAGATAGCGGTAGGTCTGTCCGTTCTGAGAAATGAACACATCGAAGTCGTCCATTAACTCACGCCCCTCCCAACCGGAGGTTTGATGAACGGTATATACGCCGTAAGGCATATCCTTGGTCTGACCGAAGCCGTTTTCATCACAAACAATTACATCTCTTTCATCTTCTTCTGCTGAATCAAAGCTGCCGGAAGATTTCAGATAGATTTCAAAAGTTGCACCGTTTTCCGGTGTTTCAATCTTTGTTTCGCCGTCATCGGTGTGCTTGATAATGGCGATATTGCCTTTCATAACCTGTTCGGTTACATCATTTGCGGTCTGATTGTGTTCCACAGTATAGAGCTGCGGTTCAGCACCGACCTTATGGATTGTACCGTCGAGCAGATAACCCTCGGACGGCGTGATTTCACGGATTGTCCAGTCATTATCACAGACATATTCCTTTGTGGTAAACTGCCCGTTCTTATCTGTCACATACTTGTCCACAAGGGTTTCGCCCTTATAAATGCCGTAAACTGCTCCGGCAAGGGTAGCGTCGCCCTGCGGTGTGCCTTCCTCTCGGTCGCTCTTTGTTACGGTTACGCTGAACTTTTTGAGAATGTTCGTGAAATTGCGGGTAGTAACCTCTTTCCAGTTAATCGGTGCGGTCTGATTTGCAGGCACAACATAACGGATTGCTGTATCCACTTCCTCAATGGTGTATGGGGTAGTGCCGCTGATAAGCACATCATCAAAAGAAGCAACACCGTTTTTGTCTGTTACGGCATACTCATCGACCTCAATACCGCCAAGCGAAGTTCCGTAAAGGTGGAAAGTTACACCCTCGACCAGATTATCCTCCGAAGATTTGATAACCTGAAGATTACCTCTCTTGAGAACATTATTGAAATTGACCTTTGACACCTGAC
>ERZ827186.1594-NODE-1594-length-18113-cov-3.603278_pt1 | contig 18113 bp, 10 predicted proteins | sample MGYA00519918_ERZ827186 | MGnify/ENA primary metagenome ERZ827186 (study PRJEB31778, sample SAMEA3449275) | human gut metagenome | biome: human gut; feature: human-associated habitat; material: faeces | place: United Kingdom | collected 2010/2012 ...
TTTACACCATGATGCGCTATCTTCAGCATGACACGCTTCAGAAGAAGGGGCTGGCACATTTTGACTGCTGGGCTTCCACTTTCGGTGAGACCACAACGGCGATTGAACTGGCTCCCGAGGGCACCGGCTATCGCGCACGGACAAGGTTTGCCAAGTTCTTCAACCTGCCGGAGCTGATGACCCTGTTCAAGGAAGTTGCAGACATCAAGACATCCGATCAGCTCCATCTTCCGGTTCCGGAGGCTGTCTATCACAATGTGGTGGCACAGCCGACAGAGATTCAGCAGGCGATGGTGCAGGAACTGTCCGAACGCGCTGCCAAAGTCCATGCCGGTGCGGTGGATGCCAGCGTGGACAATATGCTCCGTATCACCACGGACGGCAGAAAGCTGGGACTCGATCAGCGCATCATCAATCCCGATCTGCCGGATGACCCGTCCAGCAAGGTCAATATGTGCGTGGATAACATCTACCGCATCTGGGATGAAGGTCAGGCAGACAAGCTGACCCAGTTGGTGTTTTGCGATTTGAGCACACCCAAAACCGGTGCTCCTGCGGCGAAAGCGGCGAAATCCGTTGCCGGAAATCTGGACATCCCGGAGCTTCACGCGGTGGAATCCCAGATCGACATCACGCTGGAACCGGAGTTCACCGTCTACGATGACATCCGGGAGAAACTGGTGGCAAGAGGCATTCCAAGGGAGCAGATTGCTTTTATACACGAGGCCAATACCGAGGCACGGAAGAAAGAGCTGTTTGCAAAAGTCCGCTCCGGTCAGGTGCGTGTGCTGATGGGCAGCACCTTCAAAATGGGGGCCGGCATGAACGTGCAGGATCGGCTTGTGGCGCTTCATGACCTGGATGCGCCATGGCGGCCGGGCGACCTGGAACAGCGCTCCGGCCGAATCATCCGTCAGGGAAACAGGAACAAGCAAGTCCACATCTTCCGCTATGTGACGGAGGCCACCTTTGACGCCTATCTCTGGCAGACGCTGGAGAACAAGCAGAAGTTCATTTCGCAGATTATGACCAGCAAAAGCCCCGTGAGGAGCTGTGAGGACATTGATGAAACCGCGCTGTCCTATGCGGAGATCAAGGCGCTTTGCGCCGGTGATGAGCGCATCAAGGAGAAGATGGATCTGGATGTGGACGTGGCAAGGCTGAAGCTGATGAAAGCCAATCATCAGAGCCAGCAGTACCGGCTGGAGGACAACATTCTCCGTCACTTCCCGGAACAGATTGAACAGAACAAGGGATTTATCGCAGGGCTTCAGGCAGATATGCAGACGCTGGCAGAGCACCCCCATCCGCAGGACGGCTTTGCCGGCATGACGGTGCGGGGCGATGTGCTGACCGATAAGGAAAACGCCGGCGCGGCGCTGGTGGATGCCATGAAGGAAGTCAAAGGGCTGGAGCCGGTGCCCATCGGCAGCTACCGCGGTTTTCAGATGTCTCTGACGCTGGAGGATTTCGGCAAGCAGTATGTGCTGACCCTCAAGGGGAAAATGTCCCATCGTGTGGAGCTGGGCAAAGACCCCAGGGGCAATCTTATCCGCATCGACAATGCCCTTTCCGGCATGGAGACGCGCCTTGCCCGTGTGCGGGAAAAGCTGGATTCCCTTTATGCGCAGATGGAAACTGCCAAAGCGGAGCTGGGCAAGCACTTTCCGCAGGAGCAGGAGCTGAAGGAGAAATCCGCCCGTCTGGCACAGCTGAACATTGAGCTGAATATCGATGACAGGACGCCGATGGAGGCAATGGCCGAGATTGCGGACAGCGAGCCGGAGGTGCGCCCTGCGGTCAGCGCGAAATCCGAAAGGCCGTCTGTGCTGGCCAAACTCCATGCCCCGCTGCCGCAGCGGGACAGTCATCCCAAACAGAATGAAACCGAGAAGGAGGTTCGCTGAACATGGAAAAGAAGATCGCAACGGATACGCCGTTATACCGGCATGATGCAGCCTATGCCCGCGAGCATGACGAGCTGCCGCTGTACAGAGAGTCCTATCAGGCCAATATCGCCTGCAAGGAGGCGATTGAGAAAGCCATTGCGGACAATTATGGAAACAACCGGCTGAACTCGCAGGCTGTTATGGAAACGCTTAGCGCAGAATTCAGTATAGAGAGAATCCAGTATGTGCTGGCTAATACCGTACAGTATAAGGATTGGGACGGGCGCATCAGCCGCGCCAATCGGGAGTGGGCGCAGACTGTACCGGTCGTTCCGAATCTCGATTCATGGGGCGGAGACCGGAACTGCTATTTCGTGGTTGATCAGGCACACACCGGGCTGGTAGATCTGTTCGTTACCCATTTCCGAAAGGAACTGGAGAAAGCCCCCATGGAGAAAAAGCCATCGGTGCTTGACAAGCTGCACAAACCTCTCCCCGCGATCGAGGTCAAGTCCAGAAAAGACAAGTCGCAGGAGCTGTGACCATGGCAGAAACGAGAGACATCAGTATGCACTTCTGGGCAACGCAGGAGGAGTATGATCTGATTCAAAAGAACATGGCACTGTCGGGCAGTACGAACCTCAGCGCGTTTTTGCGGAAGATGGCTATTGACGGCATGGTCATCAAGCTGGATATGCCGGAGATTCAGGAGATGCTGCATCTGCTCAGGCGCGCAAACGCCAACATCAATCAGATTGCCAGACATCTGCATGATACCGGGCGCATCTACGATACAGATCTTGAGGAAATACTGGGGTTTCAGAAAGAAACCGCTGCCCGCTTGAACGATATTCTTACCAAACTGTCCGCCTTGAAATAAGGACAATACACCCCATGGGCAGCAGAGCCGCACGCTTTGCTGCCCGCATTTTTTGTTATCCGGCTCCGCATCCTTGAGCGTTTTGAATTTCGGAATTACAATAGAATCAGAAAAGAAGAAAAGGAGGCTCTGACCATGAAAATATTACTGAAAATTCTCTGCGCACCGATGATTGCCGTTTTGTCCGTTTTTGTATGGCTGGCGTCGAAACTGGTGCAGGTATCCGCTGTTGTTATGAATTTCATCGCCATTGCCGTGGGACTGGGCGCACTCTGCATCCTTTTTGACGGGAAGACCGCACAGGGCATTTGCGGACTGATTGCGGCGTTTCTCTTTACCCCGTTCGGACTGCCGATGTTCTCCATCATGCTTCTGGGACAGGTGCAGAAATTCCGCTACTGGATTCAGGACAGCGTGTACGGATAACAGAACTTGTCGCCAAGTTGGCGCAAAGTGAATTGTATTGATGAGGGCTTCTGCTTTTGCCGGCAGGAGCCTTTCTTTTTTGAAAAAGGTGGTGAACCGATATGGCAACAACGCGCATTATCCCCATGCATCAGAACAAGGGAAAAACCATCCGACAGTGCCTGTCCGACAGATTGGACTACGGCAAAAATCCGGATAAAACCCATGATGGTCAGCTGATCAGCGCCTATGCCTGCGACCCGGAGACCGCAGATGCAGAATTTGCGCTTTCCAAACGCGAGTATTATCAGCTGACCGGCCGCAGACAGGACAGCGATGTGATCGCCTATCAGGTGCGCCAGTCCTTTCGCCCCGGTGAGATCACGCCGGAGGAGGCAAACCGCATTGGCTACGAATTTGCCGAGCGCTTCTTAAAAGGAAATCACGCCTTCATTGTCTGTACCCATACGGATAAGCAACACATCCACAACCACATTTACTGGAACTCCACCAGGCTTGACTGCACCCGGAAATTCCGGAACTTCTGGGGCAGCACCATGGCAGTCCGGAAGCTGAGCGACCTGATCTGCGTTCAGCACAGGTTGTCCGTCATTGAAAATCCGAAGCCCCACGGCATAAGCTACAACCGCTGGCAGGGCGATATTGAAAAACTCTCAAACCGTGACCGCCTCTGTCTGGATATGGATGCAGCGCTGGCAAAAAAGCCGCACGACCTTGATGGCTTTTATTCGCTTATGGAGCAGGCCGGCTACACCGTTACCCGCGGGAAAAACATCACCTTCAGCCATCCGCGACAGAAGCGCAATATCCGTATGCGCTCCCTTCCGGAAGAATACCGGGAGGATGCCATTCGAGAGGTGCTGGCAGGCAGGCGTATCCATAATCCGCGTAGACGACGCAATCCGCTGGCAGAGCAGAAAGCCCAGCTTGTCAGTTCGTTGGAAGCAAAACAGAATCAGGGACGCGGCCGTTACTACGATCTGTCTATCCAGAACCAGATTACCAAACAACAGGCCAGGGCACTTCTGTATTATCAGCATCATGGGTTTACCAGCGCAGATGATTTTGATGCATTTGCCGAATCGGTGGAAGCCGCAAAGCAGCGCAGAGATACGTTGTCCGCGCAGATCACTTCTGCTGAAAAGCGGCTGAATGAGATTGCGGTGCTTCAGAAGCACATCACCAATTATCTCAAAACCAAGGATATCTATGCCGGCTATCGGGCATCCGGCTATTCAAAAGCGTACTACGAGGAACATGAGGATGCGATCAAGCTCTGCAAAGCGTCCAAGCGGGCATTTGACGATTTGCTTCCATCTGACACTTCCGGCAAAACTGCCGGTTCCTACAAGAAGCAGCTTCCCTCCCTGAACGCCCTCCGGGCGGAGTACGCCGAACTGCTGGCGATGAAAAAGGCGGCATACCCGGAATACTATCGGGCAAAAGATGAGTACCGGGAGCTACTGACTTATCAGGCAAATCTGGCCGGTCTTTTCGGCATTGAAAATGTCAGAAGCGCGCCTCAGCGAGAACGCCAGCAGGAAGAAAAATAAGCGCCGTCAGGTGCGCCGCCGAAGATGAAATCTTCGATCTTTGGGGTTTGGGGATTGCCCCAACAAGCCAAAACAGAAAGTTCCGCCTCCGGGCGGAATCTTTTTGTTTTGAGCCTTTCTGATCAGGAAGGCATTGCTTGCCAAAGAAGAGTTCACATTATAAAAACTTTGGATAGATGTGTTTTATAACGCACATGCAATTGATTTGTTCATACTTTTGTGGTATACTAAAATGTAGATTATTGTAACCACTTGCCGAAAAATAAGAGAGGGATAAATTATGGCCGTAAGCTACAAAAAATTATGGAAACTCCTTATTGACAAAGACATGAAAAAGAAAGAACTGGAGGAACAAGCAAAAGTAAGTCACTATACTGTTAGCAAGATGTATCGCGGCGAAAATGTCACCATCGATATTCTGGAGCGGATTTGTAAAACGCTGGATTGCTCTCTTGATGACATTGTGGAGTTTGTTCCGGATGAGAAAAAGCAGATTAGTCCTGCAGAAAAAGCAGAAGAATCATTACACTATGAATCGGCAACTATGAAACATAAAAATTAGTGTTGTAAATCGTAATAAATGGAATAGGAGAGTCGGTATGCCAAGTCAAATCCCCGGCGAGGGCAATTATAATTTTATAGATTTATTTGCAGGAGCCGGAGGACTTTCTGAAGGCTTTATACAGGCGGGATTTAATCCCATTGCTCATGTTGAAATGAATCAATTTGCTGCTCAGACACTAGTTACTCGGAGTGCATATTACTATCTAAAGCAGACTAACCAGCTAAATACATACTATAGGTATTTGCGTGGAGAAATCAAACACGATGATTTTGTGAAGTTAATTCCCAATCGAATTGCAAAAACAGTAATTTGTGAAACAATGGACGATGACACACTTCCGGAAATCTTCAAAACGATAGATGGTATTATGAAGATTCGCAATATCCAAAGTGTGGATGTTGTTATTGGTGGACCTCCTTGCCAAGCTTATTCGTTAGTGGGGCGAGCTCAGAGCAGTCACATGAACCATCCAATGTCTGAAGATCCAAGAAATGATCTTTACAAGTTATATGCTCGTTTTTTGAAAAGATATCAGCCCAGAATGTTTGTATTTGAAAATGTTATGGGCATATCCTCTGCAAATGAAGGTGCTACTTTTAAGAATCTGAAGAAGTATCTTCGAAGGGTAGGCTATGAAATTGAATGGCGTGAGCAGAACTCAAAGGATTTTGGAGTTTTACAAAGCCGACGTAGAATGATAATTGTTGGCTGGCTGAAAAACAGCGGATTAGCTTATCCTGAGTTTGTGAAGAAAGAAACAGAGTTTACTGTTAATGATTTATTAGCTGATCTTCCTAAGCTCAAGCCAGGGCTTGGTTCGACGAAATATCGAACCAAAACTTGGAGTCGATGTGTGGAAGAAATGGGAATACGTACTCCGGACGATGTTCTCACACTACATATTAGTAGGCCAAATAAAGAGCGTGATATTGAAATCTATAAACGTGCCATAGAACTATGGAATGATGGTCATAAGCGTCTTAATTACAATGACTTACCAGAAGAGTTGAAAACTCATAAGAATCGTCATTCATTTGTAGATCGATTTAAAGTGGTTGAAGGAGATGCGACCTGTTGTCATACTGTTCTGGCACACCTTTCTAAGGATGGACATTATTTTATTCATCCAGATATAGAGCAACACCGCTCTATTACAGTGAGAGAAGCTGCGCGTATTCAATCTTTCCCTGATAGCTATTTCTTTGAGGGACCAAGAACAGCACAATTTGTCCAAGTTGGAAACGCTGTACCACCTCTTATGGCAAAAGGAATTGCGTTAGGCATAGCTAAACAACTGGAGCAAAGACAGGAGTAATAGCAATGGAGAACAACTTACTTTTAGAACAATACGGTAAATTCAAAAAGGCTGAGCTGGAATCTTCGCCTTTCAGTTGCCTGCTGAAAACAAATATTGAAATCAATCCCCATCAAATTAATGCCTTTTGCGCTGCGATTCAGGCGCTAAAGACTGGGGGTATTGTTCTTGCTGATGAAGTTGGTCTCGGAAAAACTATAGAAGCTGGTTTGACGCTTAAATATGTAATAGCCTCTGGGGCGAAACATGTTTTGATAGCTCTTCCAGCAACTCTCCGAAAGCAATGGGAAATCGAATTAGAAGAGAAATTTGGTTTGAAATCAACTATTTTAGATCGCCTTACTGTTGAAAGTGCGCCTGTCGATTGGAAAACGTGGTTGAAAGACAAAAATAAAGTAAGAATTGTTATTACATCTTATGATTATTCTTCTAAACTCATGAAGCGCTTTCCGGGAGTGAAATGGGATTTAATTATAATTGATGAGGCTCATAACCTGCGTAACGTGTTTCACGGCACGAAACGGGCTAAAAGGCTTTATGAACTGTCTCAAGGAATTCCAAAGCTCCTTTTAACCGCTACTCCTCTGCAAAACTCCCTATCTGATCTTCACGGATTGATTTCGTTTATTGATCCGCGAATTTTTGGGAGTGAGAAGGTTTTTAGCAAGCGGTTCATTGAAGGACAAGATTACACTGAGCTCAAGAGAGAGCTTGCGCCTGTTCTATATCGAACTCTGAGACGCGATGTTGGGAAATACATGGACTTCAAAAAAAGAGAATGTCGAACTATTGACTTTTCACTCTCCCCAGATGAAGTTGAACTGTATATGCGGGTCAACAACTTTCTAAAAAAGGATATGTTGTATTCGATTCCAAATGCCAACAAAGGTTTGATTGTGCTGGTTATTCGTAAGCTGCTAGCATCGTCAAGCTATGCTTTAATCGAGACTTTTGAAGTATTAAGAAAACGGCTTGAAAAACTCTACGAGGGTACAAAATCCGCAAATGCGCAGGATGGCTTTGACTTGTTCTGGGATTTCGTTGAAGATGAGATTGATGAGACTGGCTTTGAAGAAGTTGACGATGAGGATACCATCTTTCAGAAGCAGTTGATACAAGCAGAAATGGATGAGGTTGATGCCATTATTGGCACAGCAAGTCGTATTACAAGCAACGCAAAAATAAAGGCTCTGAAAACTGCAATCCATACGGCCTTCGATTACCAAGAAAAGCATGGCATCTCACAAAAGGTCGTTGTGTTCACCGAATCTAAAAGAACGCAGAAGTATATTGCATCCGAGCTTCGAAAAGACGGCTTTGATGAGGACGATATTCTTTTATTTAACGGAGATTTTAACGATACAATGACAAAGGAAATCTATCGGGCATGGCAGGTTAAAAATTTTGGAAAGGTAAATTATGGACGGAGTGTTGAGTACAAACACGCAATCGTAGATTATTTCAAGGAGCATTCCAAGATTCTTGTTGTGACTGACGCTGGCTCCGAAGGGTTGAACCTGCAGTTCTGCAATACGGTCATCAACTACGACTTGCCGTGGAATCCGCAGAAAATCGAGCAGAGAATTGGCCGTTGCCACCGTTATGGTCAGAAGTATGATGTCGTAGCGATCAATCTTTTGAACACTGGTAACGAAGCAGATCGCCGTGTCTACGAGATCCTGTCAAAAAAATTTGAGCTGTTTGAGGGTGTATTTGGGGCATCTGATATCGCCTTAGGTGCATTAGAATCAGGCACTAGTTTTGAAAGGACGATTCTCGAAATCTATCAGCACTGTGATACTAGAGCTGAGTTCAAAAAAGCTTTTGACAAGTTGGATCGTCAACTTGATGCAAAACGCAATAAAAAAGCAGTACAACTGCGCTCGATTCTGATGACTGAGAGTGATGTGGCCAAAGGTGCGGCACTCGAGAAGACGAAAATAGATATAGACCGGTATCTTCAAGACGTTGACTATTGGTCTCAGGTGGCTGAGCCGGAGGTTGAAGGCAAAATCTGCTACTGGAAAGTTGACAACTGGGGTGAGCAAACATTTGGTTCCCATGGCACTTTGTTCGTAGGGGCATTCTGTAAGTCAAATTGTCAGATGTTATTTCCAGTTTTGCTTCTTTGCGATGAGCATGGCAGATACATTGAGTTCACAGAAGATGACATCGTTAAAGCTCTTGAATCAGTGGATGATGGTGATGTCCGATATTTCAAGCCTACTGATGAAGAGATGGCTTCCTATGAGCGTATTTATGATACACTGGTTCAAGAAATGCTAGCTAAGTATCAGGCCAGCTGCAAACCTGTGATGGAGTATAATAAGCGTAAAGTTGAAAACTGGGCCGATATTCAAAGAGAGCAGCTGAACATTCAGATTTCTGAGCTGAATGCGGAAATTGAGGATCTGACAGCCCAAGCCGCGGCAGCAAAAGAGTTTCTGCAGAAAGTAGATATTCGCAAAAAAGTGGATGAGAAACGGAAGCAACTACAAAAGGTTCAAACCGCGTTCCATCAGAAGGTTTCGGCGATTCAGGCAGAAGCCGAAAAAGAAATCGCTGAATTCAATCAGCAATTCGACATAAATCCGGTATTGCTCGTCAATGTCGTGCTGAAGTTCTAACAGATAAGGAGACACGGGTATGGAACATAAGGGAAAACTGGAACTAACTTGGGTCGGCAAATATGATGATAAGGTAATCGAACCTCGTATTTTGATAGAGGATCGTGAGAAATCGTATGGAGACCCTCGGAGTGAGAATATGCTGATTCATGGAGATAATTTGATTGCGCTGCAAGCACTTCAACAAGATTTCCATGGTTCGATTAAGTGTATATATATCGATCCACCTTATAACACTGGTAGTGCCTTTGAACATTACGATGACAACTTGGAGCACAGCATATGGTTGAGCCTGATGCGAAAGAGACTAATTCTTCTAAGAGAGTTGCTTAGCGAGGAAGGAACAATATGGATTCAGATTGACGATGAAGAGCAAGCGTATTTGAAAGTTCTCTGTGATGAAGTTTTTGGTCGAGGAAACTTTGTGAATATGGTCTCCGTCAACATGAAGAATATTGCTGGGGTTTCTGGTGGTGGAGAAGACAAGCGTCTAAAGAAAAATTGTGAATACATCCTTATTTACGCTAAGGATTATTCATTACTACCGCTTTTTAATGGCCCTTATGTTTACACTGAAATTTCTGATTTGGTGCAGCAATATGCCGAAGAAGGAAAAAGCTGGAAATACACATCTGTCTTGGTTGAACCAGGTGAAAAGGAATACTATGGCTCAACGGTTGACGGAGATGGCAATGAAATCAAGGTATATTTACGAAAAAATCCTGTAATGATGTCAATAAAACAGGTTGCTACAAGAGACGGTATCACTGAAAAAGAGGCTTATCAGAAATATGGTATCTCCATATTCCAGACCACTAATGCTCAGAGCTCTATTCGTACAAGGGTGATGGAGTATCGAGCCGAAAAAGGAATTAGTGAAGACTTGATTTCTATCGAATATATTCCTCGTACAGGAAAAAATCGCGGAACAGTGTATGAACAGTTCTATAAAGGAGACAAGTGTAGATTGTTTGTTTGGCTGAGAGATACATCGGAGATAATTGATGGCGAATTATTCAAGAAAGACCTGCAAGGAACATACTGGGATATGAATGCTTGGATGAAGAATCTAACCAAGGAGGGCTCTGTTGAATTTGGAAACGGAAAGAAGCCTGAACAGTTAATCAGGCAAATCTTTGAAATGACTACGGAACCGGGCGATTGGGTTCTGGATTCTTTCTTGGGTTCTGGAACGACAGCTGCCGTTGCTACCAAGATGGGACGGAAATGGGTTGGAATTGAGCTTGGGAATCATGCATATACCCATTGTAAGGTTCGCCTCGATAGAATTATAGACGGTGAGGATGCCGGGGGTATAACAAGGGCGGTAAGTTGGGAAGGTGGAGGCGGATACCATTTTTATGAACTTGCGCCCAGCCTTCTTGTTAAGAATGTGAGCTTGCCGATTTATCAGATCAACCCTGAATATACCTTTGAAATGCTGTGTGAGGCAATTTGCAAAATTGAAGGCTATAAATATAAACCTGACGGTGTGTACCACGGATACTCCTCTGAAAAGCGGTTTATTCACATCACAAAGGAATTTGTGAATGGAGAATATATTCGTTCTATCGCTGCTACTTTGAGAGAAGATCAGTCCCTGTTGGTGTACAGCACTAAGGTGCAGTCTGATCTGAGACTGCCGGATAATATTGAGGTTAAACGAATCCCGAAAGATCTTCTGGAGAAATGTACTTTTGAAAGTGAGGTGCGATAAATGGCTGATATTGTAACGAAAATTGGATATGCCATGAGCTTGCGTACCCCGCAGCAGGAGGCTCTTTCCTATCTGGATGCGATTAGCACTCACTGTGATTATCAGAAGGATAGCAAAGCCAATATTGAAGATGTTGCAACGGAATACTGTGAGAAGCAGCGCAAGATCAAAGTAGATGACAAATTTGATTTTCCTTCGTTCTGCTACGCAATGGCAACTGGTATCGGCAAGACTCGCCTTATGGGCGCTTGCATCTACTACCTTTACAAGACGAAGGGATATCGTCACTTCTTTATCTTGGCACCAGGTAACACAATCTACGAGAAGCTGAGAAAAGAATCGAATCCCAATCATCCGAAGTATATCTTTAAGGGATTGGAATCTGAAATGGGGCATCCGAAGGTTTATGACGGTGAAAACTATGATTCCTACCCTGTCAGATATGAGCAGATGAGCCTTCAGTTTGAAAAAAATTCTGAGATCGAGCTGTTTATCTTCAATGTTGGCAAGATCTTCAACAGCAAAACAGATTCTCAGTTTAATTTTCATAAGTTCAGGGAAACGCTGGGAATGTCCTTTTCAGAGGTTCTTTCCAGCTTTGATGACCTTGTAATCTGCATGGATGAGGCACATCGGTACTATGCACCTGCATCTATGCAGGCAATTAACTTCTTGAAGCCTGTACTTGGATTGGAGTTTACAGCTACACCGAAATACACCAACAATGTCATCTATGCCTACGACTTGGCAAGAGGTGCTGTAGAAGGCTATTTGAAAACCCCTGTTGTGATGGGACGCTCTAATATGGCCGGATATAGCGCCGAAGACATTGAGGAAATGAAAATCCGAGATGGATTGACGCTGCATGAACATCGCAAGGGCGTGATTCGTCAGTTCTGTGATGATAACGGCTTGCCATATGTGAAGCCGATTGTGTTGATTGCCTGCCGTGATACCAATCATGCCAAGGATATCCGTGCACTTATTGATAGCGATGGTTTTCTAAATGGCAGATACAAAGGCAAGGTCATCGAAATTCACTCCAACATGAAGGGGGATGAATCGGAAGAGAATATCCGGTTGCTCCTCTCCATTGAGCATGCCCAAAACCCGGTTGAAATTGTTCTTCATGTTTACAAGCTGAAAGAAGGTTGGGATGTCAACAACTTGTTTACCATCATTCCTTTGAATGCGGCCAAGAGTGATATTTTGGCGATGCAGACCATTGGACGCGGTCTTCGTTTGCCTTTCGGTCAGGCTACAGGCAATGAGGATATTGACACCTTGGACATTGTTGCCCATGACCATTATCGTGAGCTGGTTGACGAGATTAAAAACAGCGACATATTCAGGTATCGTGACTTGGACAAGGCCGTGATTGAACCTTCGGATACTGTGGATGTTAGCAGCCCTATTGAAGAAGGACAGCTCAGCATTTTTGATTTTGCTGTGACGGACGCTGGAGTGAAGTCCTTTGCTGAAATCAGTGCCAATCCTCAAACACAGCAGGATTTGTATGCTGCTTATTTGAAGACATTTGGAATCTCAAAGAAACAGGAAACAGAGCCTTCTGGAACAGAGCAAATCTCCTTGGATCAACTCTTTGACATGGATTCTGGCAATTCGGAAAAGAAGGATATCGATACGACACCGACACAGACTGCTGGTGGAAAGAGCAAGAAACCGCTTTCCAAAGATGAGTTTGTTCAGAAGATAAAGGAATATTCGGGCAAGGCAATCTCTGTTCCGAAAATCTTGGTTCAAACGACTTCTGAAGTGAAATTTAATCGGTTTGAGGTTAAACGAACAATCCCTGATTTTGAAGTTGCAATGGCGAAGATTGAAAGATTCGATGCTATAAATCAGCAACTTCTGACTGCTGTAGATGCGCAGATTCTGGAAGTAGATAACGCCTTGAATACGCTGGCTTGTATGCTCCTTGACTCTATCAGTGAACTGTCCTATGAAGATGCAGACTTTATCATTGATGTAGTGGAACAGTACCTTTCCCAGATTGAAGGCGATGAGGAGCATAAAAGAAAGATTGTTCGGCGTTATGCGACTTTGATCGTATCCGATATCAGAAAGCAGATTTTCGAGCACACAGAGTGCAAAACGGAAGACATCCATATTATCCAGAAAGATTTGATCCTTTTTCGCAAGTTCGTCAAAAATGTGAAAAAGGATGGCCGTGTTCGTTTTGACAAGCCATTCGCGGACAAGGCAAACATCAAGAAATACCTGTTTACGGGGTACAAAAAAGCCTACTACACTGAAAATGCTTTCGATAGCAATGCAGAGCGTTTGTTCTCCATTATTCTGGAAGAAGATCCGGATGTTATCCGCTGGATTAAGCCGCCTCTGAATCAGTTAGGACTATTCTGGCAAGCTGGACAACAGTATAACCCGGACTTCTTGGTAGAGACAACAAGTGGGAAATTCATGGTTGAGGTGAAAGCCTCCAATGAAGTGACAGCGGATGATGTCGTTGCTAAGGCTCGTGAAGGTATTAAATGGTGTCGCTTTGCATCTACGGCAGATCCCGATCATAAGGTTTGGGAGTATCGTTTGATTTCTGATGACAATATCAAACTAGGAAACACTTGCAAGTACACTTTGGGTACGGCACATAAGGTCGAGGAGGGATAAGTATGCCTGATAGATTTAAGTATGCAAAAGTACGGCAAGAGATTATTAATGCACTTAAAACTGACCTAATGGGGCCACAGTCTGCCGATGAGGTCTTAGATGAAAATCCTAAAAGCGCGTATATTATCGGTATGCTTGCATCTCAGACAGAGGACAAAGACACTTCTACGGCTGGTGAGCAAGAAGTCGATTCTGATATTGCTTATGGTGATTCGGATGACTATACAGCTGGTGAGGATGATGATAATGAGCCAATCATGACTACCAGCTTCAAGCTACCAACATCCATTGGAATTAGCTTCTATATTGCGTCCTCAACGAAGGAAGTAAATGTAGATGTAAAATGGGGCGACTATGTCCGTTCCGTGGATAAGCGAGTTGGTAAAGATGGAAAAGAATACAACCATGCCACATTTGCACGACAGGCTATGAAATCTACAATCGTGGTCAATTTTAGCTCGTTTGGAAGAAATACAGAAATACAACTCGTGGAGGATTCAAATGTAGTCCTGCATATATCCAGAATTCCAATGAAGACAGGATTCTCCTTGGTTACTATCTATGTTATGAATCGGCGGAAAAATTCCGAAAATGAAGTTGAATCCATGATGTTCCAAGTTGAGCTAAAAGCATATTCACCGAATGGAGATAGAGTATTCTGTGCGGAAAATATATGCCGTGATGTGTTGGCCGAGGATGAATTCTATTTTGAACAGCGGCCTATTTTGGGCCGAGGAAGAAATTGCGCTGCAACATGGGAAGATGCGGTAGACGGTACAACCTCTTGGGTTAAATCTGACTTTATTCCAGAATATGAGTTCCCCGGGGTAAGTGCCGCCTTGAAGGGCTTTGATAAGTTATTTTTCTCTATGCGATTCATGTCTAATCCTAAGAATAAGGATGGCATACTGGAAAGGCTAAATATTTTAGCGGATTCCTATGGAAAATGGATTCAGGAGAAACTTGTTGCGGATGAGAAAATGTCCAAGGCTGAGTTCAAACAAAAAATTGGAGATAAAGTTGTTTCTCATTGCACTGAAGCCTTAAGCAGAATCCTTGAAGGAATCACGCTTATCACGAATAACGAAATAGCGTTTGATGCCTTTTGCTTTATGAACCGAGTTATGCTTCTTCAAAGAAACATAATGAGCTACTCAAAAAAGCATGGTGCGGGAATAGAATGTAATTTCAAAGATTTTGTTGATCCGAGAACCCCCAATACAGATTTTGCATGGAGGCCCTTCCAGATTGCCTTTATTTTAATGAATTTGAGCGGGATTGTTGATCCTACACATAAAGATCGTGAGATCGTTGATCTACTTTACTTTCCAACAGGTGGAGGTAAAACCGAGGCATATCTGGGATTGATGGCTTTTGTAATTGCCAATCGTAGACTGCGTGCTACGAATACATCAGAGTACAACTCGGATGGCGGTGTCACAGCGATTCTCCGCTATACACTTCGACTTCTGACAACACAGCAAAGAGATCGTATAACCAAAATGGTGGTTGCTGCTGAGCTTATTCGACAAAAAACATATCCTAAGTATGGAACTGAGCCAATCAGTATTGGCTTTTGGGTAGGCGGCGGGGTAACGCCAAACAAATTTGAAGAATTGGTAGACAATGCGGATAAACCTGGTGAAGCGAAAAGAAAGCGTAACTTGCTTTATAAGCAGCTACTCACCTGTCCGTTTTGCGGGAAACCTCTCACTGAGGATGAGTTTTACATCGATCCGGACAGAAAATCCGTTGCGATTTATTGCGCAGATAATACATGTATGTTCTATAAGTACAAGCAGAATCGCATTCCGATTCCTGTCTACTTAGTTGATGAAGAAATCTACTCAAAATGCCCAACGATTATATTATCCACAGTTGATAAGTTTGCCCGCTTACCTTGGGATGTAAAGACAAATGCACTTTTTGGAAGAGTTGATAGAGTTTGTAGCCGAGATGGCTATGTTGCTATCGGTGAGGAACATAAACGGCACAACAGAACGCGAGAACTTCCTACTTCTACATTGACGCCGATACGACCATTCCTTCCTCCTGAATTGATTATTCAAGACGAGTTGCATTTGATCACCGGCCCTCTTGGAACCGTCTATGGTGCATATGAAACGATTATCGAGGAAATGTGTACCTATGGTGCCAAGAAGATCAAGCCTAAGTATGTTGTTTCAACAGCGACAATCAAAAACGCATCGGAGCAGACAAGATGTCTTTATGCACGTAGATCAACTGCACAGTTCCCACCTAATGGATTTGAAATTGGTGATAGTTTCTTTATAAATGAAATATCTACAAAGGATGATCCGTTCCGTAAGTATGTTGGGGTCTGCGCACCTGGTCAATCTGTAAAGACTACATTGTTGAGGATGTATGCAATTATTCTTCAGACTTCGTATCAGCTTGCACAACAGGACGAGTACAAAGATGTGATTGATCCGTACTATTCCTTAGTTGGCTACTACAATAGTATTCGAGAGCTTGGTGGTGCTGTGCGCCTTTTACAAGACGATATTCCGAAGCGAATCTACCGAATTAAGACAAAATACAATATGGATAAGGTTCGCTATCTAAACAAAAAGGTTGAAATCACTTCCAGAATGTCTTCTTATGAGATTCCAAACAAATTGAGACAGCTGGAAGCAACTTGCGATTCAAAAGACTGTCTTGATACAGCAGTTGCAACAAATATGATTGCTGTAGGTATGGATGTGGATCGTCTTGGATTGATGGTTGTAACAGGACAGCCAAAGCAAAATTCTGAGTATATTCAAGCAACAAGCCGAATTGGTCGTGCGTTCCCCGGATTGGTATTTACACTCTATAACCCGTATCGTCCGCGTGATCTGTCACACTATGAGAATTTTACTGGATATCACTCACAACTATACAGGTTCGTGGAAGGAACAACAGCAACCCCGTTCTCTGCGCGTGCCAGAGATCGTGTCATGCACGCACTAATAATCTCTGCAATTCGGTTGAAGTATCCTGACATGGCATCCAATGAGGGCGCAGCTGCGATCGCTGATCTTTCAGAGGCACAAATTACAGAAATCAAGAGCTTAATTCTTGATAGACTCAATATCGTGAAACCAGAAGCAAGACAGGATGCGGAGAACGAAATTGACCAGTTCATAGATTGGTGGAAGTTGCTGGCAACACAAGGGAAGCCTCTGCGCTACTATGTCTATAGTACTGAAAAATACAACCGTCTTATGAACTACTATGGTCAGTCCTGCAAAGATACTGAAAAGGCGACACTAAGCTCTATGCGTGAAGTGGAAAACGCAGCGAATATGTTCTATTACACGGAGGAGTAAAATGGCAGGATACGATAATAACAAGTTGGGTGAGCTTCGCCCAAATCAGATAATTACAACCTTTGGCCCTGGTGCAATTGTTGATGCAGTCAAGGACTCAGTTACTGTTCTTGATATTAACTATTGGAAGGAAAAGGGAAAGAGAATAATAGATGGTCGATTAGCTTCTTATCTTGGAGTTGACTGCTTCTATATGCCAAGAACCTCATATTCCGGTGATGTGCCGGTTATCTCTTTTCCTTCTATCCATGTGTGTTCAAATTTGAAGTGCGGTCGTCTTTTTGACGTAAGAGACAATTTTGATTTGGATCGTTATCTAAGATTCGGTGTGAATTGTCCCGATTGTCACAAGCCTGCTTACCCATCTCGATTCATCACGATTTGCGAAAATGGACACATGGATGATTTCCCTTGGAATTGGTGGGTTCATCGTGGAAACACTAACTGCAAAGGAATGTTGAAAATGTATTCGACCGGTAATACATCAACACTGGCAGATATGTGGGTAGAATGCGAACTATGTGGTGCAAAAAGAAGTATGAGTGGAGCGACGCAGGAAGACAATTTTAGTGAGTTGCATTGTTCTGGACATCATCCGTTCCGCCCGAGAGCAAGAAACGAAAGATGCGACAAAAAAGTAATTCCGTCACAGAGAGGCGCCTCAAATGTTTACTTCTCTGTTAGTAGAAGCGCGATTTCTATCCCGCCGTGGGTCAACCCTTTATATAACTTAATTGACGAGCATCTTCATGACATTGAGCTTTTGAGAGATGTTATGGGCGATGACGGTGTGACGGCTGCTTATAAAAAGTATTTTGCTGAAAAATATTCGCGCGCAGAATTTGATGAAGCACTTGCACGCAGATTAAGCAATATTACAGAATTCAAAGAGATCAAGCAGATGGAATATGATGCTATCACCCACCATAACGATCCTGCTTATGCCTCAAATAAAAAACACTTCAAGGCGGAGGAAGACGAATTGCCATCCTATCTGAAGCCCTATTTTAGCCGCATAATCAGGATTACTCGTCTTCGTGAAGTGAAAGTTTTACTTGGATTTACTCGTGTTGATGCTCCTGACCCGGATGCGGATGTTCAGACAAACGTGGTATATCTCAATAAAGGGAAAACTGAGAAGTGGTTACCTGCCGCAGAGG
>ERZ827186.1602-NODE-1602-length-17988-cov-4.856689_pt1 | contig 17988 bp, 20 predicted proteins | sample MGYA00519918_ERZ827186 | MGnify/ENA primary metagenome ERZ827186 (study PRJEB31778, sample SAMEA3449275) | human gut metagenome | biome: human gut; feature: human-associated habitat; material: faeces | place: United Kingdom | collected 2010/2012 ...
GAAACCGCCCGTAATGTTTGGTAACGACGCCTCCAACGCCTTACAAACATCAGCAACGGTAGTTGTACCCTGGAAAACTCTTCCATTCATGTCCGGGAGAACTGCATAAGTGCTAGAGTCGCCTTTGGTTAAATCAAATCCCCAGAGTAACTCAACTAGCTCTGGTGCATCATCATGGTCAATTCGACTCCCATCCATCACAAGCCAACCCTCTGGGGCCTCTTTTCTTAAGAAGCATTGGCATGATCCACGAGGACACAAAATTTGACTTAAGTCATCAAGTCTTTGCTTTAAAACCGATGCTGAGACAATCTTATTACTGGTGCCAGCCTCCAAATCTTCCTTACTCGCCAGGGCGCTAGACTTGATTTTCGCATATCCCACCGCACCATCGGCCAACTTCGGCTCAGTTACCGCACCATCGGCCAACTTCGCAGTCGTTATACTTTTGTCATTAAGTTTGGCCGCAGCCTCTTTCAATGCTTCGTTCAATCCTGCAGGAGTCACTGATTTAGAGGCCTCTGTTCCAGTTTTTGTTTCTGCAGCTGTAGCTAATTTGACAACACCGGCCGTATCAGTTGTTGCCGGAGGATTGGCAAAGGTTGTTCCACCACTAACCGTGATATCCGTTTCTCCAGCGTCAGCCACGACAATGTCAATAGCAAGCAAGGCTTGAGAGCCTGCAGCTTTCGAAATAATCGGTGTATCTTGCGAGTAGACAGCAAAAAGAACGTTGTCTGATGTAAAGACACCAAATTCATAAACGTCGTAATCATCTTCACTAACATCAGAAACGGTAATGTGAATGACATTATCGCCAATGGCTCCACCGGCAATAGTATTCAGTGTCTTAAAAGAACTCTGTAACTGTGTCTGATCGGCAGTTGGTGTGTATTTACCGCTGCCAAATTGAACGCTAGACAAAGTAATAGGCAAAGTTCCGCTTTGTTGCGCATTGACGAGTGCAGCCAAACCGGCATTAGTTACCAGCATTTTTGAAGCCATTTTGGACTCCTTAGTTGTAGATTTGATTAAAAGTGACAGGGCGAGCTACTGAAGCAAAGATCAATCCAGCGATTGTTGGTTGTCTTTCACTTCGTACACGGGCAAATACCGCCGGTCGGTTGACACTACCGAGCTGAACTCCCCCTTTTTGAGCGATAGATAAAGTAAACGTGTAATGACTACGGACGGGTTTGGCATCATCAAGTAATGCAAAACAGTCTTCTTGCATCTCAGATGTCAAAGTTCCTTCAATGTCTGAAAGGGCTACTGTGATTTTGAATGTATGGGCTTCTGCTGGTGGAGATTCTTCCCACCACTCTTTGATAACAACTGCAGCACCAAGACTTTCAAGTGCGAGCCTTACAGCTGATAACGTACCCATTCGAGCTTTTTGAGCAATGATCTGCTTTGCAACACTTCTCTTTAAATCAACAGGCCACGTATCGCGCCAAATTGTGAAATTACGTGATGCTGCCAGATGATCAAGCTGTTCACCAGTCAATTGATCAATTCGAGCGTATATGGATGGAAGATCTATTCCACCAGCAATCAGTTTAAGTTGTTTATCAATTGACTTTGCTGCAGCAGAGACCGAAGGATCTTTTGAGATGCTGTCCGGCATCAAGTCAGAAAGTGCCACATCAGCAAGTGTTTTCATGACACCTCCTATTCATCTTTGTATCCCTTGAAATTGACCTTAACCTCGGTACATTGCGCTACTTGATCGGCAGACAATGCCTGGAATGCCGTTGGCGACAATGTTGTACGGTCAATGCGCGATGCACCGGCATCAATTACGCGAGCAATTAATTCATCTTGTGAAATGTCTCTACCGATCTTTGATTGCTGCCACAGCCGATACGATTCAACGGCTTCTTCAACAGCAGCTTGAATGCTTGCGATTCTTACAGAATCCGACTGATTAACCCAGTAATCAACCTGAATTTTGTAATTGACCGCTGTTGGAGCTTTAGTAACAACATGATCGGTTAAAGGTCGGATAGTTTCATCCGATAGATGAGCAAACAGTCCTTCCAAAAAGCTTTCATTCGGTAATTGCCCACCACTCAGCAATGGGTAGACATAAACCTCTCCAGGATCCGGAGAAGCAATTGCTACGTCAATAATCGAAGCGGAATATGTTTCAGCATAGTAGATGTAGGATTTTTCAGGCCCTGCTACCGAAAAACTATCCGGTCGCAATCGAATCCGCTCTGCATATGCTGCGTCGTCTTCAATGTCAGCTCCTCCTATACTTGTGACGGTATTTGCGGCAGACTCAAGGTAGGGCTGTGGACTGACAATAGTTGCGATCTGACCGACAACAAAGCCATTTCCTATTGTTCCGCTTTCTGTACAAGAAGCGGTAACATTACCCGTTCTTTCTCCAACCGGGATGATCAATTCATGATCAGTTTCGAAAGTAATCGAACCTGCGGAAACTTGGAATCCTTTTGGAATTGAGTACGCATTGCCGAGAGCCTGACTCAACGTAAACTGAATCGTTGTGATTGCTTTTGAAGCCGGTAATCTTGTGACCGCAATGGACTGACCTAGTGCATCCAAGTATTCACCTTTTGCATAAGTTAAAAGGTTTTGCTGTGCTGCAAAATTAATCCCCTGGCGCAACTGAATGACTTCGGCTGCGATGCTTAAAAGAAAAAGCCTGACCGGATCGCCTGCCGCCAGAGTTCTTCCGCTGACTTTCTCATATTCTGTAATCAAATCCGATTCGACTTTTTCAGAATCTGCTTCAATAAAGTCGACTGGCGGCATATTCCAACGAGGAATGACTTCTGCCATTTTTATTCTCCGATACTAACAGTAACAATTGGATTCAAAATCCCTTCCATTGCATTTGTAGTGTTCGAAGGAAACTCAATCTTCACTACTTTTGCTCTTGGCTCATATCGCTCTAATGTGTCAATGATTTCAGTTCGCATAAGTGCTTGAGAAACGGGTAAAGGTTTATCAATGTGCTCCCATGTAAGCCCAAAATCTCGATCGAGAGGAACCGAGCCCAATCGTGTCTTTAAGATCGTTCTGACGTTTTGGAGAATTTCTGCAACTTCATTGACCGGAGAAAACGAAACGTTTGGATCTAAAGTTACTTGGTAATTCATTGATTGCACTCCGTTAATGAGATGGTTGCGACAGCAACGCTGCAAACACCCGCACCCGTGTGGAATTTGCGCTCTTCACCGATAGACTCAATGACGTATTTGCCCATGTATTCCGGTCCAATCAGTAACCGTTTAGAGCTTCCTTCTTTCATCATTTCCCGCAATGCCATTAACCCGATATTGGGAGGGAATCCCAATGACGAGTCAAAGCGAATTTGAAACGAAACACGCGAAAGGTTTTCTCCGATAAATTCAAGAACAGGTTTTTTCCCGATAACTTCGTGCACAGCGTATCGAACACTCTGTTCAGTCTGAAGATTGGAAAAAGTCATCACTTTCTCGTGAGAACAGACAAAAGGCAGGGTTCCAATCATCCCCAAAAATCCGGCCATTTCTTACTCCTAAATATTGCTGCCTGAAATGTGTCCGGTTGCAGTAATGTTGCCGGTCACTGACAAATCACCTTCAATATTCATGTTTCCTTTAAATCTCAAATTTTGAGAAGTTAATTCAGCACTTGAACCGTTAAAAGTCATTGTTGTGCCGGAGATGGTTAAAGTGATTGTTGGTGCAGACAATGCAATTTTTGTATTGGATGAAACATCAACACCTTGAGTCCCTGAAACTGAGACACTTTCACTTCCGGAAACATTGATTTTTTTAGAAGCAGCCGAAATCTCATCCGGAGTTTGAGCGATAATTTTTTCCCTATCTGCGTGAACAGTAGTGCCCTCAATAGCGATATCCAAATGATGTTGAGCACGGTCATAGCTCACACGAGTACCATCTTTGAAAACAACAGTTCTTTTATCTCCATTGTTTTCAGGAGGTCTTACATCACCGGCATAGATACTGCCCAGAACAAAACCATCTTCAACACCTTCTTTGAAGAACACACAAACAACATCTTCTCCGATATCAGGTAACCAATAATCACGGTTTGCGATAGTGTTGCGTTGCATGACTGGAAGCCAATAACTCGTCATCCCGTCTTCATCGTCAAAAGTTACTCGAACTTTGGCATTTGCAAAGTCAATCGATGTGACTTCGCCCAGGCGAATAAAAGAACCGGAGTTGTCTCCGGTTCCTTGATTGAAAATTCTCATGATCAGTAATCGTTATTGACGCGTCTTAGTCTCAGATCGGTTGTGTAACCACTGGTTCCGTATGAGTGATTAGCTTCTTCGATAATGAAATTACCGTCAAACGCACCGATCCCCTTACATTCAATGACAGTTCCAGCTGAAAGCAATGGATCCCCGACAACAGTCATAGAACCGGTCATTCTGTGACTGTTCAGAGACCTTAACTTAGCTTTTGCTAAGCGCATGGCCTCACTTTGAGACGTTGCTCTGCGTTTCATGTAGTATTCCTGATCACTATCCGAAGCATTCGGATCCGTGTAGGTGTAACTCATGACGGCAGGATTGGTCTTTTTCGTTGCCGGATCTTTCAGATCCCAAGAAAAACTTGCTGCGGTATCTTTTGTCTTTCTGTTGGTATCGCGCCATTTAATCGTTACAGACTTATAAGATTCGCTTTGAGCGGTCTCAAAGTCATACCGCAAAATGTTCGATTCTCCTAAAACAAAAGTAGCGACAGGATCTTTACTTTCATACGCCTCTTGATCAAAAATCACCATTTGATTATCGGTAACTTTCAAAGACAAGCCGGAGTCTTCACATAAGCGGTTTATGAAACTCAAATCAGCCTCTTTGTTTTGGTCAATCCGATCAAATGTAGGATTTAACGAAGAGTCAAAAACAAGACTCATACCAGCATCAGTACAAATGCCCGAGGCGATACTTTTAAGATCTTTACTTTCCCACGCCCTGGTACGTTTCAAACGGCGGATTGGTTTCGACAAAGGAATTGACACCGCCCGAATTTCAACGATTTTCGGAGCTCCGGAAAAGCGAACCGTGTCCACATAAAAAGATCCACAGTAAAGCTCACATCCAGGGAAAGTGGCGGTGCCGCTTGACAAGTAGGCGCGGATGACTTCGCCGCCATCAGGTTTCCAAGTGCTGGCCCACTTTCCGGTTTTATCCTGAAGGGTGAGGGTTATCTCATCAGCTTGTCCAGTCTCTTTATCACTATATGACCAGGACAGAAGATCTTTGGATAGATCCTCTGTCACATCAGTTTTATTTGAGCTAAACAGAAGTCTGAGCCTGGTCACTTTGGGTTCATTGAGATCCATCACGACCTCGCTTCCATGGTGGCAGAGATGATTCAGTATTGATGTTCTCTGCCACTTCCGGTGTTTGAAGTGTTATCCCTGCCGGGAAAATCACGGTTTTTTGATAATCAGAATTTGCTTCAATGAGTTCATTGATCAGCATCTCTGAACCGTAGTGACGTTTAGCGATGATGTCCCACGTATCACCTTGTTGCGTTGTGTACATACAGCCTCCGATTAATACGCAAGCCGTCTTTCATCAGCTAAAAGACGTTCAAGTTCTCGTTTCAGATCTTCACTACCGGCACGTAACCCTCTGCGAACATCTTCATAAGAATTTCCGGAAGATCCTCCGTCAATATTGATGACTGGAGCAAAGTTGACAGAAACGCTTGTTGCATTGGATGAAACGGGTTGTCTGAGCATTGAAGATAGACGAGATAACGGCAAAATGGCTTCCGGCTCACTTCCCTCACCCACCATAGCAAGAGAGGCACCTGTTGCGATGCCTCCGTTTGCTAATTGCGGAACTGGAGAAAGATTAGGACCTCCACCGCCAAGCCATTGCGGCAGTTTAATTTTGTTAATCAGTTCAATTAGCTTATTGATCCAACCGATAACTGTGTTGATTGGACCTTTTGCCATATCAGCAATGTACTGCCAAGCAGCTGCCATCTTTTCCTTAACCACATCCCAATTTTTGTAGAGCCAAGCTCCGGCAGCCACTAACGCGGCGACACCTGTGATTGCGAGGCCTACTGGATTGGTAAAGGCAAATTTGAGAGCTATGCCCAATGTCTTAGCGGCCTTTGTGAAGATATTCATAGTGACTGCAGCTCCGGCACAAACCACTTTCCATGAAGTCATCATGACTTGTGCAAGTTTCCCGCTCTGAACCAAAAGAACATACATTCTTTGCATCTTCAGACCTGCAGACCACAAACTTATAAAGGGAAAAATAGTCGCCAAAATAGCAATACGCATTGCGTGATAACCGGCAACCAAACCTAAAACGGCCCCTCCAACTTTTGCAGCCATCACAACCGTTTCTTTATTAGCACGAATCCATTCTCCTGCGGCTTTTGCATACTCAACAAAGTCAATCGCACCTTCTTTAATCGTATCAAGGAAAATCTCTCCAATTGCTCCTGAGACAAAAGTCATCGCATTACCCGCTAACAGCAGCGCATTCGAAGTCGTCTTCGAGCGAGCAATAAACTCATTGAGCATAGATCCGGCGTAGTTACTTTCAGCTGCCACTAAAGCGAAATTTTTTTGCAATCCCTCAAGGTTTGCCAACATAGGACCCATAGAACGAGCGCCTTCATCGCCAAACATTGCCGTAAGGTACTCCATTTGCAACTCTTTAGGTACTCTATCTCGAATAGTTTTAAGTACCTCAATGATTGTTGACGGAGCATCTTTTTGAATATCTTTTTGCAATTGTTTAGGATCAAAACCAATTTTTCCAAATGCAGTAGCTGCCAGAGCTGTCATGGAGCTACCTCGCGTCAAGGCTCGCATCATGGACTGAATGCCTGTTGCAGCAACTTCGGCCTGAACACCGGAGGCCACTAAAGAAGCACCTAATGCCGCGGTTTGACCTTCAGTTAGGCCCGCTACCTTACCTAAAGCACCATACCGCATGAGCACTTCACCAATTTGAGATCCTGTTGCTGCATTAGCATTACTTAATGCATTCACTGCATCAGCTAATGCCACCGTTTGAGATTGCGTCAAAGCCATACCGGAGCGCCACTTTGACATCATTTCACCGGCTTGATCCCCAGTCATATCAAAAGCCACACCCATTCGAGCGGCATCAACAGCAAAATCTCGCAATTCGTTTTCAGCAACTCCAGCCTGCGCCGCAGCTGCAGCAATCTGGGCTAAACCTTCTCGTGTAACCGGAATCTCAAGACTGATTTGTTCAAGTTGTGTCTTCAACTTCCGCAAACCATCCGGCTCATTAAAATCAATGACTTTATTGATGTCAGCCATTGCATCTTCCATACGCATGGCTGAATAAATGGGTGCTGACATTGCATTAATAACCTGACCAGTTAATGCTTGTAATGTAACAACTGAGGTAGCAAGAGAAGTGTTTACCCCCATTTTCACTTTATGACTGTTTTCTATTTTTTCATCAAGTTGTTCTAATTTTTGTTGAGCGGTCTTTGCTTTGGTAATGGACTGCGTTAAAGAGTCATACTTCTCAGATAACGTACTAAGACTAATGCCTTGTAAATTCAATTCGGCTGTGAGTTCCTTCATACTTGATACGCTTTGGTCCATACGAAATTTGACCTGACCCAAACTTTTCTCCGTTTTAGCATAAATAGATAACAGCTCTTTTGACGGATTTTTTGTCTTGGAAAGCGCAATTTGCAATTGTTCAAGCGTAGTTTTCTGCTTGAAATATTCTGTTGATAGTTCCTTTGTTTTAGTTCTTAAATTTATTAATTCATTGACTTTTGAAGCTTGAGTTTGAAATTCGACAATTTTTCTTTGCAATTCTTTAACTTTTTGACTCCCGTTCTCGAATGACGAAGTGAACTGCTTAGAAACCTCGCCTGCCAACTGGAATAAGATTTCATATTTATTCGGCATTTCAAGCACCTAAACGTGTTAACATAGAGTTATGAGAGGTCTAAAATGAAGCACTATAAGTTCAAAGATCCCCGCCGTGGATATGACTACAAAATTAAAAGTGGACCCATGGCGTACAAAAAAGAAAAAAAGAAAGCCATCGAACTACCTTTATATATTCCAACCAAATATGTCGAAACATATTTTGGTGGATTGTTTGGCGGATATTATGCGAAGGTCCCCCTCGGCGATCCCCGTCCACTTTGGATGCAAATAATTGAACTTATTGGATACCTACTCGGAACTATTTTTTGTCTGGGATGTGCTGTCTTTGTGTGGTGCCTTTTTTGATCATAGCTACTAACGATTTTTGTTTTCCTTATTGAGCTCGCAAATTAAGTTAAGCCAATCAATTAGGTCTACGATTGGTTTATCTAACCATTGATCCGCATCGCCTCCTGCGCCGTTTTTCACCAATGCCAGTGCACACATCATCAATGTTCGTATGACTCGATCAATTTCTGATCGGCCCGTTCTTTGGCCAACTTCATTTCCTTGACTTCTGCTTTCGAGAAGCCCGAGCTTAAGAAAAAATTGATGGCCATCTGCGTAATAGCAATAAAATCCGTAGCTGGAATATAGTCAAAGACTTCTGGACGGACTCTTGCAGCTCGTGCTGCAATGAACGCAGCAAAGTCCGTATCCATCGCAAGAATCGGCGTGATTCGGCCACCGGGAGCATCAAATAACTTTTTGGCTTCCTTGACATCACGACCAGTCAGACGGTCAAAATCGAAAACAAAGTTATCGTAAGTCTTACCTTCGAATGTGACAGACTGCTTTAACGGATAAACAATTTCACTCATAGAAAACCTTAGAAAGGAAAAGGCCGCCGAGGCGGCCTGTTAAATTAACTCAAGCCCAAAGCCTGCTTAACATCGTCCAAAAGATCTTGACCGTTGACTTTGCAGACATAGTTGAACTTATCGACTTCAAGAACTTCTTGACCATCGATGTAGATCTTGATGTAAGTCACTTCGAATTCTTCTTCCGAGTCGGTTGAAGCACCGAGTTCAAAAGTGCCTAACGCCAAACGTTTCGGAGCGCACTTAATCGTGCAGCGAACCGGAACGATAGTGTTGGTGTTACTGGCGGGATCGTAGACCTCCATCGCACCTCGAAGATCAATTTGATGGTAGGTGTGGACGAATTTCTTAACAGCGTCCTGTCCAATTGTTCTGTAGTGCAATGTCATTGCCATACTTTGCAATTGGCCCTTGACCGGCAAGTCAGACTCTCCGAGCATTCCACCACCCTTGACGGTATCGGTCAGAAAGCTCAACTCAGGAAGATCGACAGTGACTGCACCGATTTGAGAGTCATCTTCATCATAAGCTCTAAAGTCGTTCAGTCTTTCGGGAATTTTATTAACCATTTTCTATTCTCCTTATGCGAACAAAGCTTCAAGAGCAGACGGGTCATACTCAAGATCAAAGATGATTTCGCGGTTCGGACTGGGCGGAGTCAAATGAACTTTGAATTTCGCGATGCCATCCATCAAATCGAGCGTCGTATTGTCTTCCACGCGGAATTCAATATACCCACCTAAAAGAGCACCGCTGGCAACCAAACCGTTAAGCCAAATGTTTGCGGAGTCCACAACAGTATCAATTTGACGTCTGTTCAAAGGTGCGTCCACGCGTTGCCAGAAGGTTTGAATCAAGGTATTAGCAACCCAACCGAACATTCTGCGGGTAGGGATAATGCTGTCTTTCACGTCAGTATTGCCGGGATAGCAGGCTGTTTGACTACCCCAGAACTTCCACCCCCCGATAAAGTTGATCGCTGTGGTGACACCTTGACTATTGAGATAAGCGCCATCATCAGGACCAATTGTGACCTCCGTGCCATCTGCAAGAACAGTCGCAGTCATCTGCAAGTTCTTGTTAGAGGGGCTCACATACGGGATGTCACCATTATTGGCATCCGTGTCAGCCATCAAGACAGCCGCTTGCGTAGACAAGTGGTAAACCGTCCCGTCCATTGAAATCAAAGGCCAGCAGACAATCTGATTCGGATCTACGATGTTGTTGGTGTTCTTCCATTCGGCAACATTTGTGTAAGACTTCACCGATTCAGTCGGTACGTCAACAACACACACTGCCTTGAAAAGTGTATTAATGGAAGTACACTTCGCTGCCATAACTGCGGCCACTGAAGCTGAGTCAGAATATCCCGGTGCCAAAAGAATTCCGGGCGTCAAGCGGAAACGCGGGAAGCACTCATGAACGAGTTCAAAACCGCTCTTTTTGCCGCTCGTATCCACGCCACCGATAATTTCATCGTCAGTGACCTTACTGGGATCAAGCTTTTCTGCTGTGAAGGTTAGAGCTTCAGCTGTTGCACACTTAAATCCGTCATCATCGCTCAAAGACGTAATGACAAGGTTGCCGTCACTATCAAACGATGCAACGAAATCCGTATCAGCGGTATAAGTAGTGCCGGAGGATTGCGCAAGTGTAATAGTGGACAAGATAATGCCGGTTTCTGCAATCGTTGCGGAGCCCGTCTTAGCATCCAAAGTCACGGTAGTGGTATCTGCCGTCTTTTTGTGCTTTGAAGGATCCAACACATTTACTGCAATGACCGGCTTGACAGAAAAGAGTGAGAATGCTGCTTGAGCGAATTCACTCAAACTGTATTCAAATTTATTCAGGCCGCTTGCCGAGTCAGTCTTGGCCGGAACATATCCGAAAGCTTCAACGAACTCATCGTAGCTATTGCACATAACCGGTTTATTGACATTGTTCGGATCCGTCATATTGACTGGAGCAACCCCTACAATAAAAGAAACGCCGGCAGAAACTTCCACAGGCGTTACTAACGATGTGGGGGTCTCCTGAGTGGTTACCCCATGGTTATAGGCCATTTTTTACTCCTGTTTGTTTTTCAAGGTTTTCAATTGAGTTAAGTGGTAATTGAGGATGTGACCTTTTTTCGAGAGATTTTTTCGGGCTTCTTGAACTTCCGAGATCGGGACCATCAGGCCCATAATGTTCGGGTACTTCTTAATGAGCTCAGAAACGGGGAACGGATATTTCCCTCTCTCGAATACCGAGTAAGAATTGAGCCCTCGAATTGAGGGCCCGATGTAGATCACTTTCGGTTGAGTAGTCTCAACCACTGTTTTCATTTTAGAAATCATAGATTTCTCCATTATTTGGCAACGCAGGTTTCGGACTCCGAATAATCCACTCGGTTTGCATGTTTATTTGCCAAAAAGGCCACGCCGGTGAGTCATATCCTTCCCACTTGATCGGAAACTCAATCTGATACTTCTTTTCAAGTTGAAGGTCCGGCAATGTACACAAAGCTTCACGGATTCTCGTCATCACATTCAGCGCATATTCGTGTCCGATGGCTTCTTTTGAATAAGTTCCAATGATGATCGCCACGGTTACGACAGTTGACTCTCTATCCGTCTCCGCACTTTCCGGTCTTACTAAAACAAACGGGTAAAGGTCTTCATCGGATACTTTCTCCTTTGTTGTTTTCGGAGGAAGATATCCGTTTATGATTTGAAGTGATTTCCCTTGTCCATCAAATTCGCAAGGTAAAAGAAAGTCTTTGAGCTTTTCGGCCAGAAAAGACCGAATGGCCTTTGTCAAAAGGTTCTCAACCATTTAACCCCTCTTCTTTTTGATGAACTCGTTGATTGCGTAGCCTGCTTCATGGTCAATACGTTCAGCAAAAGTCTCTTGCATGACATTTCTGACATTTCGAGAAATTTCATCATTTGAAGCAATAAGCGGAATCGCAGGACCATAAGCCTCTTTGACCGGTAATGATTTCGTTCCAAGGCGTTGCAAGATCTTCCCCTTGAAAACAAAACTACTGCCCAGTCTTTTGGCTCCCCCCTTTCTCTTAACTTGCACTCTTACCGGTTTTCTTGCGTTACCTGTCGTGTCGGTTTTAGGGCGAGTCTTGTACTGAACAAGAGGGAGCATGGTCCCTTTACCAATGACAAGCGCTTCTAAACTTCCAACTGAGGCTTTTTCGATGGTGAAATGTCGCCTAATAGTAGAAGCTTTTAGAGTGTATTCGTTCCGGATGGTGGCTACGGCTGCGGCTCGACCCGCTATAGCAGCACGGTTCATTGCTCGTGAAACGGCCTTTTCGTATCCTTTTGGGATTCCTCTTAAAGCCTGAGCTACACGATTAAGCTGCAGCGTGCTTTGTCCATCGGAGATGATGACTTCAAAAGGTTTACTCATTGCTTATTTGCATCAGCAACAATGACTAAGACTCCCATTTCTTCGCTGACGGATTGAACAATGTGGTTCGATCCATCAACTTGAATAAGATCACCTTCTTCAGGGGTCAAAATGTCGCCTGTTCTCACGTAAATCTTTAGTTGATTCACAAAAACACCTACATACGAATCTTCGCTGTGGGCCTCGTTGATGATTTTGTCCAGTATGCAGCGAACCTTATCACCGTTGATTACATGTTCTTGAGCGAATTCTTCAGAATTCAGAAACACATCCTCAACATCACTTTGAACTAAATCTTTAAACCAACTCATGATAAATAAGGGGACCGAAGTCCCCCTGGTTAAGCTTATTGGCCACCATCTTCAGATTCAGTACCATCGCCGGAAGTTTCTTGGACTGCGTCGGTCAAAATATCGCCGAAGTAGCTGAAGCTTTCTTCATGACGAACAGCAACATCAATGGACTGCATGGCTCGAATTTCCACACCGCCACGACTAAAGGCCGTGTCACTGTACGGATTGGCCAAAATTTCCAAGATGCCCCATTCGCCGATGAGAATATCAGACCAATTACCAAAGAAGAGTTCGGAACACTTAGCAGAAGCCGTGCCCTTAGTAAGGTTAGAACGGCATTGATTACTACGGGCCATCGGATAACCGTTGACTTCACCCGGAATACCATTCTTGAAACCGCCGGCAATAGCTTTCCAAATGTAATTGCCATTGCTGTCTTTGAGTTTCTTCAAGGCTCCGATCGTCTTAGCATTAGCTAAATAAGCCATGCTGCGAACATCTGCATTCGCATCGGCCACCGCCGTTTCCATGTCGATCAAGTGATCGAAAGTAATGGCACCACCATTTGTGCCACCAACGACCTTGTAAATATTGCTTAAGTTGGCAATACCCTTCGGTTGACCGTCTGCACCGGTACCGGACAAAGCAGATAAGTCAACAGCCAGACCCAAAGAGGTCAACAAGTCCATTCGAACAAAGTTTTCTGCGGAAATCGAAGACTGGAGCAAAAGATTACGCGTAATGTAAGAACGAGCTCCAACAGTCTTTGGCGACATAGCCACCAAATCAAACGTACCGTTAGACTTAGTCACTTCGCCGTCTTCCTTAACCCAATAGGTCGTAGAAGCACCATTTTGACGCGGAATTTCGATGTTACCGCGCAAACCGGTCAAAAGCGTGGCACCCAATTGAAGCACCATGGACTTGGCGCGCAGCATTTCAATGAAAGAACCGGATAAGAGATCCGTTTCCACCAAATTGCCGCCATTGGCTGCTGTTCCAACACTATAGTCACGAGCACCTTGAATAAATGGAATATCCGTCGGCATGAAAAGACCGGTCGTTTCCTTATTCAAACGGCGAGCAATCGTGCGGGAAATTTCACGTTCAAAACCTGCTCGGCTCCAATCACCGGTAATGGATGCGTTAATGGCACGAAGCAAACTGTAATTTTGTTTTTCCTTCTCGGTCAAACCCAGTTCTTCACTCATGCCACGACCGGAGTCACCGGCAGGATCCATGCGTCGAGTTTTGAGTTGTTCCATCACCATGGCTCGAGCCTCGTCAACAGATTTACCTTCAGAAATCATTTGATTGCGAAGATTTTCATCTACATTGAAGCTACGGCACATGCCATCAATTTCATTGATGCGCTGGCGCTCTAAGTTGCGAACTTGTTCTTCATCCACAACTTTAACTTCCGGTTGTTTCGGTTCCTCATTCGTCTTAGTGACGGGTTCTTGATTTACACCTTCCGGCATCTTTCTCTCCTTAGGATTCACATTTAAAGATCTATAAACACCGACAGATGGATCCGCCGGTACTGTAACCAGTGACACTTCATGAATTTCCCAATCCGTCACTGTACGTTCGTTTTCGCCGGACTCCTCGTATTTATAAACACGGTAACCGCACGAAACATTGACTAAAACACGATCGCGAACGAGCTGAAGAGCCTTCTCGCCTTCTTCGGTCTTTGCAAAACGAACCGTCACATAGGTACGATGTTCATCTTGTTCGATCTTGTCGACAATCCCTAACAGTCGATCCCAATCGTGATTAAATAAAAGCGACAGTGATTGCTGCCGCTTACCCAGTCGCAACGCTCCCTTTCGGTGACTCAATATCTCGTAGTAACCCCGAAAGATCTCTACTCGACTATCCGAGACCACCGGGAAGCGAATACTTCTGTTTTCCTCATCAACTTGACCCTCACCTACTGTCAATGACCGAAAGAGAGTCTGATCCAAAGGACCTTCGTCATTCGGAATGAATTCCGGCATAACCCCTCCTATAAAAAAACCGGTCATTGACCGGCATCGTTTAAATTAGTTTCGTCAGCCTTGCCTCCCGGTGACGACTGTTTAATGGTTGGATCAAACTGCAACCCCAACGCTGCAGCACCCTCCCTATCTCGTTTAATAGCTTTATCCACATCCTCACGGTCTTGACCATTGCCGATAGCGGCAATGACGTCTGACCGAGACATAAACCCGTTGGCCACCGCCAAAGCGTAGGCTTGAACTTCTTTTTGAGGATCCACCCAAGACCATCCTCGAGGCTTAAATCGAACGGCTTGATATCGTTTTTTGTTGCTGAAGTAGTCCGGGATATCTAAAACTCCTGATAACACCGCTGCATCCAACCATGTTCTGTAAATCGGCGTTAAATAATTTCGAATGAGCCAACCTTGCAGCACCCGCCAAAGATTTCTGTCATCAAGCAGCGCTAATCGGCTGGAAGAGTAGTTGCTCTGACTGTAGTCACGGCTTAAGGACTCATACGAAACCCCAACACCTGCAGCAACCTCTCTGAGCATGTACCGCATGAAAGGATCTAAATTGGAATTAGGTCGACTGGGAGCAAAACCGGTAAAAGTTTCACCACCATACAAGCGGCGAATCTCTCCAGGTTCTGAAGCAATAGTTTGCTCTCGTTTCCGAGGATCCTCCTGCATTTCATCCGGAGTCATATCTTGGCGTTCAATGAACCCTAAAACGTTGGCTGAAGCTCTGGCTGCAACTAATTCGGACTCTGTATACCCTCCCATATCACGCATTCGGCGCAAAACTGAGTGCATCCATGGCGTGCCTCGTGTTTGAGGCCAACGTTCAATCAGGTACAGGTGTTCAATTTCATCAGCCGGAATCCTTCTTAGTCCCGCTCCGGAAACAGATTGACCGACAAAGCTCATATCACCCGGATGAGCCCGACGCATCCAGTAAGCAACCGGTCGATTCCATTCATCCACTTCGACACCGAGACGAACGGTATGGTTTCGGCTCTGATAGATTGAAACCCCTTGATCAAAAATCAGATCCGGTTCAATAATTTCCAATGCAAGTGGGATCTTCCCACCGCCGAAAGCCATGGGCACCTTACGAATGAACGCCTCTCCATCCTGAAAAACCGCACCGATAACCAAACGGAGAAGGTCCGATAAACAAAGCTGACCTGCAGTGTGACAGGTCTCTTTTTCACTCCATTCTTTCCAGGCCTCTTCAATTTGATTATTCAAACGATCGTCTGACACACCGTTCTTGTTAAGGATCTGACATTGAATCCCAATCCCGGTACCGACAACGTTATCCTGAATAATTCGCCTTAAATTGGCTGCGTGCGGATTATCCCGAATCATTTGACGACTTCGGTTTCTCAAGGTGGTCAAACTACTGTAAAGCTCAGAATCTTGAGAAGTACCCGCTGCCATCCAATCACTCGTTAAACGACCTCCTTGCGCAGCAGCGTATTCACGGCGAATGATTGTTTTCTGAGGCGTTGGCTGCTTTCTTTTAGCTTTTGACTTTCTCATACAAACTTCACCACCTTCTTATAAGGATCTACTCCGTATTTATGGCAACGTTCAAAGTAAACTTGCTTTCGCCAGTAATTCACAAGATCAAATAACTCTTGAGCGTTATTAAACGTCAAAGATCGCGTGCCAATCGTATAGCTCTTAACCTTTGAACGCCCGTTTGTGTAATCAGCTAAAGCCTTTTCAGCTTGCTCTAAGCATTTTTCAGCCTCTGTGCGACAATCAAACTCATCGTCATCAAGAGCGGGAAGAACTGTAAATCGGTCAACGATTTCGCATTTCTGGAAGTCAGTTGCCGTTACTCTGAGCATCAAAACGACTATTCCCGGAAGAAGATCCTTTGATGTTTCGGGATCGAGATTAACTGTTAGCTTTGAGCCCTCTCTTTTGCTTTTCAGAGTCTGAACTTTGCTACCACCGGATCTCAAAAGAGCTTCAAATTTTGCGCCGTCAGGTAAGTTCTTTGGAATACTCAAAAACCAACACTTACTGTCACCGGCATAGATTGCTTCTACCATGTATCTTTCCTTCGTCTAAAGGCATCAAAGAAATTGTCTCTTTGTTTAGGTGGATCCTTCGGTTTTTCTTCAACTACCGGTTTAACTTCAACAGGTTCTTTTTCTGGTTCTGTCAACAGGTCAATCTGCAATTGCTTTTCCCGTTCAAGATCCCAACGTTGAGGAGTCCAAAGATTAAGTTTCAGAGACCTCGCTGCATGCAACGCATAAACCTCGCAGTCCAATGCTTCGTTACGAACCCCAGACTTCTTTTGCCAGACTCGCTTTTGTCGATTTGCGGAAGGAACTTTAACTTCACTGGTAATTTGTTCCCAATAATCCGATCGGACTCCTTTGTACCAGTGAACGCGTCCAGGTCCTCGCCCTGTCAGCTTGATGCGTCCGCCGTTGGCCTCTACACCCAAAATCAGATCTTTTGCTCGACTTGTGCCCACAATGAAGGGCCTTAAACCATATTTGTAAGCCTTTTGTTTGCCATCTAAATCAACAGAGATTTTTGGTGTCGTAAAGATTTCCATTTCTCCGCTGATCTCAGAAGATCCTTTAATGGCCATGTAGCCTCTTACAAGACGTTTACGAACGAAGGTATAAACCGCATCACTTGTTTGACCATCTGAAGAGTCAATAGACGCTGCTCTAATACGAACTGAGGCGCCATTTGAAACTTTGAATGTTCGGTTTAAAAGCTTATCCAGATCTAACCAAGCTCCCTTCTCCGGAACAATCGTCTGCCCCTGGATCTCACCCCACCAGACCAGCCATGATTCTTCTCCCGGTCCCCATGCCCGGATAATGACGGCCAAACGATCATGCTGAACGTCAACACCCGCAGTTAATACACAGCCAACCTCAGGTACTGTAAACGCTTCGTAATCTTCAGCACGTTCTTTGAGAACATCCGGCTCCGGTAAACCGCTCTTATAGGCATAGGGCAAACCAAGCTGCGAGTTATAAAAACTGCGCATTTTGGTGTCATCACCTTGATCCATTAAGTGTTTAGCCGAAAGATATTTCTCCAGGATATTCCGGAAGCGAGATCCGGGAAACGGGCTGTAAAGCTCATTGATGTAAAAGCCTGCAGTACCGGTAAAGGTAGCTGTTGCTTTCCAAACCCCTTTTCTTACCGCCCTATTCTTTTTGGTGTCATCCCAAACAGATCCGCAATGCGGACAAACGTAAACGGCCGAGTCAAGATTTACATGACCATACACTTCATGGTTTATATTCTTGTCTTCTTGCCAATGAACGTCTTCCCACTTAAGCACAACTTCCTGACCGCAATCCGGGCATGGAACGAAGAATTGTCTTTTATCGGACTCCTTATAGGCCGTCTCAACAGCAGAAAAACCCTCAACAGTGGGTGTCCCACCATAAAGGACCTTTGGTCTTGCAAAGGTTTTCGTTCTCTCAATAAGCAGCGTAATCGTGTCACCCTGCTCTTTGATGTTATCGTTACAGTCATCCGGCTC
>ERZ827186.1604-NODE-1604-length-17965-cov-29.445114_pt1 | contig 17965 bp, 9 predicted proteins | sample MGYA00519918_ERZ827186 | MGnify/ENA primary metagenome ERZ827186 (study PRJEB31778, sample SAMEA3449275) | human gut metagenome | biome: human gut; feature: human-associated habitat; material: faeces | place: United Kingdom | collected 2010/2012 ...
GCCGCTCACGGCCAACGACTTCCCCACCGTCGACCCGGCGGACCCCTACACGCTCACGTCTCAGGAGCAGCACATCATCGACAAGCTCGTGTCAGAGTTTGTCACCGCCGATCACCTGCATCGCCATATCGATTTCCTCTATTCCCACGGCTCGATGTACAAGGTCGCCAACGGCAACCTGCTGTTCCATGGCTGCGTTCCGCTCAACGAAGACGGCACCTTTAGCAGCATGAACTGTCTGGGCACCTGGCACGCTGGCCGCGATTATCTCGATTTTTGCGACCACATCGCCCGCCGCGCCTGGCGCGTGGGCGACTGCGACGCCCTCGACTGGATGTGGTACCTGTGGATTGGCTTCAATTCACCCGCCAGCGGACGCTTAGTGCGTACCTTTGAGCGCGCCTATATCGCCGATAGGAGCACCTGGGTCGAGCCGATGGACCCGTACTTTACGCTTACCAAGTCGCCCTCGGTCTGCGATGACATCATGCGCGAGTTTGGCGTCGCGCCCATGGCATGTTCGCCGACCGGACACATCATCAACGGCCACACGCCCGTTAAAACCACCAAGGGTGAGCAGCCCATCCGCGCCGAGGGCAAGCTGCTGGTCATCGATGGCGGCTTCTGCCGCGCTTACCATCCCAAGACGGGTATCGCCGGCTATACGCTCATCTCGAGCTCGCGCGGCTGCCGCCTCAAGTCGCACCGGGCCTTTACGACGGTTGCCGAGGCACTTACGCGCAACGTGGACATCGAAAGCGAGACCAACCGTTTTGACCAAGCGGACCGTCGCCGCATGGTGAGCGACACCGATACTGGCGCCAAGATCCGCAGCCAAATCCAAGACCTGCGTCAGCTGCTCGATGCATATAGAAACGGTGCTATCGAGGAGCGCGCCTAGCACCACCCGCGGGGATTGGCTAAACTTGCTGACTTTATCATCCCCACGGCGTCCCCGCGCCACCCTAAGGCAGGTACCATGCAAAAGCTCCTTGCGCAGATCATGAAATTTGGCGTCGTCGGTGTCATTGCCACGGTTATCGACTTTGGCATTATGAATCTGCTCCACTACGGTCTCGGCCTCAACATCCTGATCGCCAACACCAGCGGCTTTATCATCTCACTCATCTTTAACTACCTCGCCAGCATGAAGTACGTGTTTGCGCACAAGGAAGGCATGAGCCGCCGCCGCGAGTTCATCATCTTTGTCGTGCTGTCCGTGATCGGTTTGGTGCTCAACGACGGCATCGTGCTGGCGCTCAACGCCGGTCTGGGGCTCGAGGCCAATATCGCCAAGATCTGCGCCACCGCGCTTGTCATGGTCTACAACTTTGTGACCCGAAAGATCTTCCTGGAGGGCGACGAGACCAAGTAGCTCGACACCCCCGCAGCATTACGGTGCCCACGGACGACACGCACTCAGCGCAGTATCGTCCGTGGGCGCCGCTCGTTTTCAACGTTTACGGATTAGCTCTTGAAAATTTGACGAGTTCGTATAGTTCTTGGCAAAGACCTTACGTTTCCCTTGCAAAAGATCTAAAGTATCCCCTGCTCGATTCATCAACGCATTGGATGTGATTACGTGCGCAAGGCGCTGGCACAACCTCATACCAAGCAGTTCCTCAAGTTTGCTGTCGTGGGTCTTATCTCCTTTGGCATCGACTGGGGCATGCTCATTGCGCTCGTCGAGCTGTTTCACCTCGACTTTTTGATGAGCACCACGGTTTCGTTTATCACGTCCGTCGTGGTCAACTACTGGCTCAGCATGAAGTACGTGTTCGACCACCGCGAAGGCATGAGCCGCAAGCGCGAGTTCACGATCTTCACCATCCTGTCGGTGATCGGCCTGGGCCTCAACGACCTGTACATGTTTGTGGGCGTCACGTTTTTGAGCATCGGCTACCAGGCCATGAAGGCCATCGCCACGTTCCTTGTCACCTGGTACAACTACTTCAGTCGCCGCTTCTTCCTCGAGGGCGCACGGTCGTAGTCGATTCACTATTTGCTTGAATGTATAACCGGTTGGAATTACCGTTCCAACCGGTTTTTTGTTTGCAGAGAGACCCGGCGACCCAGTCCCATTCGCATGAAAAACGGGCGGTCCGGATGTTGGTCCGAACCGCCCGTCTGGCGCGCTATGTCGAGGCCTCTAGCCCGTTACGTAATACCAAACGACGTTGTCGCCATTGGAGAGAACGTAGTTACTGCAGGCCGTCATGGGCGTTGCGCCGTTGACGGAGTACATCCAGCCGGACAGGCTGCCCACGTCGAACTCGTACAGGTTGTGGATGCCCTCCACATAGGCGCTGTTGTACATGGGTGTCCAAACGGACTCCATGTGGATCTTATTGTCCCGGCAGACACGCTGGAGCACGTCAAACACGCTCTCGCCCTCGCTGAAGGTCACGGTAGTGGACGGTAAAATCACGCCGTCTGCTGGGACAAGGGGCTTCTTACTCTCGTCGCACTTGTCCCAGTTGTCCAGAATCGTGGCGCAGGAGATGGAGAAGGTGCAGGTAAGCTCCGCGTTATCATCCCTCACCACGTCCTGCGGCTCTACCGGCGCGGGCTTGCCCTCCGGCACCGGATCGGTCATGTACTGATCCTTGTCGCCTGTATCCTCCGGCTGCGCGGGGGCTGTACCGCAGGCGGTGCACAGCAGCAGGAGCACCGCCAGCAGCAGCGCCGCTATGCGCCTGTATCGTGCGCCCATGTCACTGCTCCCTCTTGATGCGACGGTAGCGGCGTACCATGGCGAACGCCAGTATGCCGGCCACAATAACCGCCAGCAAAATCGCGCCCAGCGGTGTTTCCGTCAGGGCGGCGCCTACCACCTCGAATACGCTGCTGCCCTTGCCGTCGGGGCCGAATGTGCCGTTCTCGGCGGCTTGGAGATAGGTCAGGGCGGAGACGGTGGAAGAATTCCCCATGACCGAGTTTTCACGGATCAGATCATCCAGCGGCGCGTCCACCTCAAAATCGCTGATGAACCCTACGCCGTCCACATAGAACGTCCGCATGGCGTCCGCCACGGTGTTCCCATTCTTAACGAACCGCTCATCGTCTATGGAGATATCCAGCTTATCCATCAGGCTCAGCATCGACAGCGTCACTGCGCCGTTGGGCGTGTCCCCCCAACACTCAAAGCTGCCGTCAGCCAGCTGCACGGAGGACAGGTATGTCAGTCCGGCCTCGATCGCCGCAGCGACATTTTCCTTGTCCCTGTACAAAGCCAACGCACTGAGCGCGCTGATCGTCTCGGGTACGCTGCCCTGCCCAATGACTGTTTGTCCCTCTTTCGCTGTGGCCACGCTGTAACCATAGAAATCATCAAAGCCGCCGTCCAAGGTCTGATCTGCCAGTACGCGGGTGATGAACTGCTCTGCCAGCATATCGCCGTCCACGCCGCGGGAGCGCCACACCTCCGGATCAATGGAAGCAATGTCGTACAGATAGCTGTTGAAATTCTGAGTAGATGTAGGCGCCGCTTTAGAGGTATTCGTCAGGGGCACTATGTAATCCAGCCCGTTGATGTCGCCGGGGTCCATGCCCAGATACTGCATGGCGCGCACCGCGCCGGCAGCGTAGGTGTAAGAAGCCCTGCCCAGATAGGTTTCACCGCCGGCACCCACTATGACAGCCATGATTTCCCGCAGCTTCGCCTGCTCCTCCTCGGTCATTTTAATATTCATTTTTTCCCGTGCCAGTAGTTGACTGGAGAACGTGCTGATCTGACTGGAGGTTATATAGTGGGAGCCACCGTCCAGCAGATAGCTGTATTCCTCGATGAGCTTTTTCACCGACAGCTCTTCTGCCAATTCCCCCGACTTTTCTGTGATAAGCTGTTTGTAATCCAGCTCCGCGCTGACACCACCGATGCCTCCGCTCGGAGCGGTGATGCTGCCGCCGACAACGGGGGCCGCCTGCAGCATGACCCGCAGCTGCGCAAGACCGGGAAAGGCCGTTTCATTGATGTAAATTCGTTCCTTCACATGTTCGTCAGGGTCATCTGGGTCATCCATTGTCCTCCATGACGTTATAGCCCATCCTACCGGAAAATATTTTCCAGTAGAATACGACCATCCTATCAGCTCACGGTAAAAGCCCTGTCCGGGGGTCCTCGCCTGCTCCGCATACGTACTCTGATACCAGCCCATCATACCGTCCAGCACGGTGCGGTCGTCCTTGGTGAAGCGCTCGTCCGCGAGGGAAATGCCCAGTGCCGCCAGCATTTCCAGCACCGCAGCGTCCTCCTCCACGTCCTCGTCGCCGTACTTGACGAAGCCGCCGCTGGGGAGCTGCTGCTCCGACAGGTAAGTCAGCGCTTTGCTGACAGCCGCGGAGACCTCTGGCCGGTCCATATAGGGCGCGAGGGCCTGCACCGACTTGGCGGTGAGCAGGACGCAGGCGAATTGTTCGGGATAGATGTCCAATCTGTGGCATTTCATGTACTTGGACCACTTGGTATAGCTGAACCGGCCATCGCTCTGCTGGCGGGCCAGCACCTTCGCCAGCATAGTCTCCCGCGCGGCGTTGCGTTCATCCGTTTTGCCGGCGTCACCGGCGGCGTCCAAATCCAGCAGCATATCCACCTGATCCTCATCCGCCTCCACCAGCTCCGGTCTCTGCATGGCAGCCAGAAGGTCGTGACCGGCAAAGTCGGTCACGTCCAGCCCCATGGCCGCCACCGTGCGGACAGCGCCGGGAACATAGCCCGCCTTGCCGCGCTTTGCCGCAATGTCCATCCAGTTCGCCAGCGCCCGCAGGTAGTCGTCATAAAAGCCGTCCGGCACGTCTGCGCCGGAGGTCCACAGGGCATAGACCACCTTGGCGTTTTCCTCCTGCGTGGCTGTAGCGAGATAGTCTTTGCTCTCGGTGACGCGCTGGATGACCAACTCCGTCACCGTCTTGTACGCCTGCTCCGCCTCATCTGTCCAGCCGTCCATAGGGGCAGCCTGCGCGGTCACGGGCAGGAGCATGACGATTGCCAGCAGTGCAGTCAACAGCTTTGTAATGTGTTTTTTCATATCACTGTTCCCTCTTGATACGGCGGTAGCGGCGGATCATGCCGAAAGCCAACAGGACTATAATGACCACCGCCAGTAGGATAACGCCCAGCGGCGTTTCCGTTAAGGCAGAGCCTACGATCTCGAACACGCTGTTACCCGTGCCGTCCGGGCCGAACTTGCCGTTCTCGGCGGCCTGGAGGTAGGTGAGGGCGGAGATCGTATCAGATACACCCATGTTGGGGTTATCATACCTTGGTAAGATTTCCAAATTGTCCAGCGGTGCTTCCACATCGAAATTGCTGATGAATCCCACGCCGTCCACATAGAACGTTTGCATGGCGTCTGCCACGGTGTTGCCGTTCTTCACAAAGCGCTCATCTTCCAGAGAAATGTCAAGCGCCTCCATCATCTTCAGAACAGCCAGCGTCACTTCCCCATCCGGCGTTTCTTTGCTCATGTTGGCAAAACTGCCGTCTGCCAGCTGCACGGAGGACAGGTATTCCAAACCTGCATCAATAGCCTTAGCCACATACTCTTTATCCGCATACGGTGCCAGTGCGGTCAAGGTCTCCGCCGTGTAGCGTGCATCATCCCTCCACGAGGTATCCGCATGACCTTGTGCGATATTGACACCATAGTAGCTGTCAAAGCCACCATCCGGGGTTTGATCTGCAAGAATGCGTGTCGCATATTTGTCCACAACAGCACCTACATCCACGCCGCGGGAACGCCAGACAACAGGATCAACTGCGGCAATATCCTCCATGAAGCTGTTGAAGTCGTAAGTAGATGTAGCTACTAACTTATCGGTATTCGTCAGCACGGCCAAGTAGTCCAAGCCGTTGATGTCACCGGGGTCCATGCCAAGATACTGCATGGCGCGCACCGCACCGGCGGAATAGGTTGAGGACGTTCGCCCTAAATAGTATTCGCTGCTGGCTCCCACCATGGCGGTCATGATCTCCTGCAGCTTTTCCGTTTCAGCCTTTGTCAACTCTATATTCGCATTTTGCAAAGCCAACAACTGCGCGGAAAATGTGCTGATCTCACTATCTGATATTTCACGAGGGGTAGTCAGCACATCTTCAAATTCACCTATAACTCGACTGGCCAGCCCTTTAGTTTCCTGTTTCAACATCTGCTTGTAGTTCAGCTTTGTGCTTATGTCTCCACCTGCGGGTGAGGTGACACTGCCATGGTTAATGGATGTTTCTTTTGCCATAACACGGATAGCCGCGATTCCCGGAAATGCAGTCCCATTGAGGTAATCCCGCCTTATCACAGACCTGTCGGGGTCATCGGGCGCATCCGGGTCGCTCATGGTAGTCCATGAAGATATCCCCCATCCGATAGGTGTGTATGTACCATCTGAATAGCCCCAATGCGTTTCTTCCCGATAGAACCCCTGTCCGGGCTTAGGTGCTTCCTCAAAATAGAAATCCTGATACCACCCCATCATGCCGTCCAGCACGGTGTGGCCATCCTTGGTGAAGCGCTCATCCGCGAGGGAGATGCCCAGCGCGGCCAGCATCTCCAGCCCCGCCGCATCCTCCTCCACGTCCTCGTCGCCATACTTGACGAACCCGCCGCTGGGGAGCTGCTGCTCAGAGAGATAAGTTAGCGCCTTGTCAATGACCGCGGACACATCCTTGCGGCTTTGGTAGGGCGCAAGGGCCTGTGCAGATTTTGCGGTCAGTAGGATGTAGTCGAAGCGATCCGGCTCATCGTCCACGCCCTTTTGCTTCAGCTCAGCGGGCCACTTAGAGGTATAACGGAACTCGCCGCTGCTCTGCTGACGGGCCAGCGCCTCGGTCAGAAGCTGCTCCCGCAGCGCGCTGAACTCGTTCTTCTTACCCGCATCACCTGCGGCGTCCAGGTCCAGCAGCATATCCAACCTGTCCTCGTCCGCCTCCACTAACTCCAGCTTCCGCAGGGCGTCCATGAGGTCGTGACCGGCGAAGTCGGTCACATCCAGTCCCATAGCCGCTACCGTGCGGATAGCGCCGGGGATGTAGGCCGTCTTGCCCCGCTTGACCGCAAGATCCAGCCAGTCGGCCAGCGCTTGCAGGTATTCGTCGTAAAAGCCGCCGGGGACAGTCGCGCCGGAGGTCCACAGGGCATAGATCGCCTTGGCGTTTTCCTCCTGCGTGGCCGTGGCAAGGTAGTCCTTGCTCTCGCTGACACGCTGGATGACCAGTTGCGTCACCGTCTGATATGCCTGCTCCGCCTCGTCCGTCCAGCCGTCCATGGGAGCAGCTTGTGCTACGATGGGCAAAAGCATCACCAGCGCCAGCAGTGTGGTGAGTAATCTTGTGATATGCTTTCTCATTTGCTCTCCCTCCTGCGGCGAACGACCACCGTCACGGCCACCATGACGACCACCGCGCCGCCGATGATAAGGAACAGATTTCTCTGCGCCGCGTCTGTCTGTGCCTTCACCGCAAGTACGGTATCCCAGTTTTGGACAAGTTCCTTGTCATGGTCGGACAGCGCCTTGTACCGCTTCACCAACCTGTCCACGGTGGACTTCTCGCCCAGTCCCGGCTCGGTCATGGAGATGATCTGCTCCTGGATGTCCGCGTTGAGGCTCTCTATCTCCGCGTACAGCGCGTCTATGTCGCTCTTGGCCTGCGTCAGCTTGGTCATGTAGGTGTCGTAGCCGTCGAAGTCACGGCTCATTTTCAGCTTATTCAGCAGGGCTGTCACCTCGGCATCGTTCTCCGTGGTCAGCTTTTGGGGCAGGGCGTCCGCCTGCTGTTGGTCTGCTTCGGTGAACTCATAGCTCCCCGCAAAGGACACCTCGCTCTCCTCCGGCGTCAGTATCTTGGCGGACACGCTGCCGGGGCGGAAGTCGTACAGGATGCTCATACCCTGTGCCTGCCGCCACACGGCCACCAGCGCCAGCAGGGCCTGGTCGGTGGCTATGCTGTTGCTCTCGCCGGGAATGGCGGAGGGGTTGCCGGGATCGGACTCGTAGGAGTGGGCAAAGCCGCCGTCCTCCTGCTGGTAGTAAAACAGGGCATCCAGCAGATTGATGCCGTTCTTGATGAACCGTGAGTCGTTCTGCGGATCAACACCGATGGAGCACAGCGACACGATGATCTGTGACACGGACTCGGAGTTCCGTGTGCCCCAGCTGCGGAAGTCGCCGGTGTCCAGCTGCAATTTGGACAGGCAGTCCAGCGCCTTGTCCACCGGGTCCTTCACATTGAAAGTGGCGTTCCGATAGTATGGTGCCAGCGCCTGTATCGCCATGGCGGTGATGTCCGGGTCGGCGGTGCTGCCCTGTGCGAAGCGCAGGTTGAAGCCGTCGTCCGGGAGCTGGAAGGACAGTATCTTCTTGATCATCTCCGTGCGGGTGTAAGACGAACCCGCGGGGATGTTGTACTTCATGCTGTCCAGCGTGATAAGCCCCCACAGCCAACCGTTCAAGCCCTGTGCGCCGATGTCCACGGTCTTGCCGCGGTCATACACGCCGTCTGCAATCAAGTTAATGTCGTTGCCATCCGCATCCTTGCCGAAGTGGGTGGGATCTCCTCCGCAGGCCAGCACAGCAAGGGAGATACGATGCCACTCTGTGGCCTTCACTCGGTCCAGCTTATCCGGCTCACGGTACTTCTGCTCCACATAGGTCTGCAACGCTGTGAGGTAGGCATCGTAATCATCCTCCACACCACAGCGGCTCAGGCCAATGGGCAGCCAGTCCGTGGCGGAGCTGCCCGCGTAGGTCAGCTCTTCCCCGGAGAGGAGATTATCAGTTTCAGACAGTCCCAGCGCAGAGCGTTTCTGCGCTATAATGCCGTAAATAGCTTCAGAGATCTCTTTGATAGTGTATTTGCCCTGCGGCACCACTTGGCGTTGGTTCTGCTTCTGCGCCGCTTCCGCCTGCTGCGCGGTCATGGGGCTGACGGTGATACTCACATCGGCGGTGAATGTGCCGTTCTTGAACTGTACACAGCCAATGGTGCTGGACTCCTCCAGAGGAGTGACATTACCCCAAGTGTCCTCGGTCCACTGGGCATCCTTGCCCACCTGTATCTCCACCGTGCCGGTGAAGAAATCCGGGTGGTCCAGCGTCACGGACTGCACATAGTACATCCCATTGATGGAGATACCGCAGGCCGCCTCATCCTTGACGTTTTTGCCCACCTTCAAAGCGACCCTCGCTATTTTCCCGTCGGGCAGGTCATGGCTTTCCTTGGCAGTAAGATATTGCACATCTCCGTTAGCTGCTCCCGCTTTTTCAAATACCCAATAGGGCAGATCATTTCCTGTTGGGGCGTTGACGGTGATGCTGTATCCCGCCGCATAAGCTGTGGGTATCATGCTGAAAACCAGCACAAGCGCCAGCAGAAACGCCGCCCAATTCCGCACTTTTCTTCTCACAGAGGCATCCCTCCCGTTTCCGTTTATATAGCCGTATTCGCGTGGACGGAAATTCCGCCCACGCGAATCGGCAGACTGCTCCCCTAAGAGCCGTCTATATCACTTATTTCTCGTCATGCTCATCGCGCTTGACCTTGTGGTAACGGCGTACCGCGCCCACAATGATCAGCGCCGCGATGACGGCCACGATGCTCCAGACGAGGATGGGATTCTCGCGCACCACCGTGCCGATGATCTCCCACACGGAGTTACCGCTGGCACCGCCCTCGGTATCCTGTCCGTCCGGCACGTCGTCCGGTGCGTCGGAGGTCTGGGGATCGTTGGTGCTGTCGGTATCCGGCTCGTCCGCGTTCTCGGACAGGCTGTCCATGCTCACCTGCTGGGAATCCAGCCACACAGGGAAGGTCATAGACGTGCCGCTGGCCTCCCACTTGCTGTACAGACGGTCTGCCAGTGCCGCAAGGCTGCTGGCGTACTGGCCGTAGATGCTCTCGTAGGTGCCGCTGGCCATGCCGCCGCCACCGGTCAGCCACGCACTGAATACCTCCTCGCTGCCGGAGTCGATGTACTTCTGCAGCGCCTTGGCGATGGTGTCGCCGTTCTTTCCGTCCACGCCGGTGTGCTCGTTGAGACTGGCCAGCAGCAGAGCCGCCAGATCCTTGGCCTCATCGGTCTTCTTACCCACGGCTGCGGTGGCCATGTTGTCCAGACTGTTGGTCAGCAGAGCGCGGACCACGTTGGGATTTTCTTCCAGCCACTTCTGGAAGGACTTGTTCCCGCCGTTGGAGCCCCACTCGGCGTAGGCGCCCAGCACAAGGCCCTTGATGTCGTACTCCACATCCATATTCAGGCCGTCCTGCAGGCCCTCGTCGTCCTTATCGCCGGTGCCGGTACCGTCGCCGCTGCCGCCGTAGTAGTAACCGCCACCGCCACTGGGGGTAGCGGAGCCGAAGGTAGCCGTAACGAGGACGTTGCCCTCATTGGGCATGGTAAATGTGGCCGGGTTGGAGATAGACTTCGCCGCGGTGCCCACAGGGAGCTGAACGGTCATGGACTTCAAGGCGTAGGTGTTATCCATGGGCGTGGCCGTGACGGTCACGCTCATACCCTTGGGGCCGTAGACTGCATTGTCCGTATCGCCGGTAAAGTTGCGGCTGCTCTTGATACTCACCGAACCGCCCGTGCCGCACTCGGCTTTAGCGCGGTAGTAGCTGGTGGAAGTTCCCTCACCAATGGGGACAGGATAGTTGTTCGAACCCTGCGTCCAGTAGTTCTCGTGTTTGCCGGTGCCGCCATCCACACCCCATGCGACCTTGCCGCTGGCGAAGTCGTCCAACGTAGCGTATTCGCCGCAGCTGTATACTGCCGTAGCGCTGCTGGCGAGGTAGTAGCTGTTGGTTACTTCGTTTTTGTCACCATAAGTTCCGCCCTTTATGTTGCTTACCAAAGGAACTTTAGTGTCCACGTTGTAGGTGAAGGAATTCTTGATATACCCATTCACCGACTGGGCAATGCCGTATGCCGCAGCGTTTCCAGCCGTTGCCGAGACTCTGCCGGTGTTATAGCATTTCTCAATACGCAATGCGTGCCGGGCTATGCCCGTCGCTATACCGCCACTTACAGTCCCCATATTTCCGCATTGCGTTATATTCTTAGCATAATCGGCAATTCCGCTTGCTCGTCCTTGAGAGCTGTTGATGGCACCCATATTGATGCAAGTGTCAAAAGTCCCATTTGCCGCAATTCCGTTTGCCGGTCCTCCGCTGCTTATACTTCCAGCGTTAGAGCAGTTCGTAAATTTCATGTCTTCGCTACGATCACTGCCGGCCATGCCGCCTGCATAGTAACGGCCTGTTACGGCTGCGCTATTATTGCAGTCAGTAAATATAAAGTCGGTTCCGTTGCTATTGCCTCTACCCGCCAAACCACCGGCATATCTGCCCGATACGGAACCGTTGGTGTTGCTGCAGGCAGTCATACTTGCAGATCCACCGCCAAGGATACCGCCAGTTCCGCCTATCCCATCGCCGCTGATCGTCATGTTGACGATATGGACATCGTTCAGCAGAAGGGAGCCGCTTGCAGCAAGCCCACCACACCATGATGTAGCGCCATTGGTACAAATCACAGCTCCATCTCGCAGTGTTAACGAGTGGACAGTGATCTTCCCAACATTGCCAAACAAACCAGCGTATTGCGCGTCGGAATTAACATTCAGCCCACTGATACTCTTTTGGTTGCCATCCAGATTGCCGCAAAACTCTGCCCTGTATTTTCCGATAGGTGTCCAATTGCCGGTGAGGGCAATATTATCCCACAGTCTGAACCACTTGCCAGTATAATCGAAGCCCTTGTCATTGACCTGCGTCTGCAGCGCCTTGAGATCGTTCTCGGTCTTGATCAAATAAGCGTCATCCGCATTATCGGTGCCCCAAATCGTTTGCCATACCGCGTAGAGAGTAACCGTTTTATCCTTGTCAACACTAATTTCCGCAGGAGTAAGGGTGCCCTTAGACGCATCAAACTTGTAGGTCGGCGTTGCAGCCTTTGAATCCGTACTCCAACCGAGGAACGTGCCGTTTTCGTGCTTGAAGCCCAGTGCATCATCGGTTCTAATGGTAAATGTGGCTGCAGATTGATTTTCTTCGATCCGCTGTGTCTCTGTCAGCTTCGTGCCGATGGTCGCGCCATTCGGGTCGTAGGTAAGGGCCGCCGTGCCGGTTACGCCTGGTTCGTTGCTTCCGTCCCAGCGCTGGATATGTACAGGATTCCACGGCTTGTCCTGCTTGTTGATCCACTGCAGTGCACCGGTTATGCTTATCTCCGTGCATGCCTCGTTCAGCACATCCACCAACTTAGCATCGCCGACTTTATAGACCTTTTTGCCGCCGACTTCGGTTATTGTGATTTCGGTCGTGGCCGCCTTGGTAGTGTCGCTGCCGTTCTCGACGTAGATACCAGTGTTCCCGGCAATATCAGCATAGTAGCTGTTGACCACCGTGCCGCTGCTGATGTTGTGGGTCATTCCCTCTGCGCCGGTCACCGTGCCGAGGTTGTAGCTGTTGGAGACAGCGGTAGTTCCCACACCTCCAATGGATACGCCAGTTTCAGCCCATGTTGGGCCGGAGACTTTGCCGAAGTTGGCAGAATTGAGAACCGGCGCTCCGGTGGCAACACCTGCCACTCTGGAGTTGGTACTTTTGTCTTTCACGGTCTTCAATTCAATGTCGCCTTCGTTCCAGCATTGAGTAACAGACGCCGCAATATTTGCAATACCAGCAGCATAGCCGCCCCCAAATGTACTGCTGATCGCACCTGTGTTGCGGCAATTTTTGATCACGCCGCCCCTGCCGTCCTTTTTGCTGCTGCTGCTGCCAACAATACCAGCCGTGTAGCGGCCGTTAGTGGTCACACTCGCCTTGTTGACGCACATTTCGACCGTGCCGTCGACAGCAAGATATGCCACGACACCGGCGGCATAACCAGTGCGGCTGCCAGTAGCATCAGCTTTCACGCTGCCATCCACGGTCAGGTTCTTCACCGTACCGGTAACATAGCCGAAGAAACCCACATAGCTTTTGCCTATGGTGTCCAGTGCCAGTGTGACCGTGTGGCCGTCACCGTTAAAGGTCCCCGCAAATGCCGTAGGGGTATAGCCATCGGAATAACCGATGGGTATCCATTCATAGCCGGAAACATCGATGTCATCAGCCAAATTGATGGTCCTGCCATTGAAATTCTTAGAAGGGATTGTCTTGCCGTCTTTATCCTTCGCCGTGCCGTTCACCAGCGCGGCAAAGCCGAACAACTGCGCTGCGGTTTCAAGTGTATACGTCGAAGCGCCCTCGTTACCTATGTACCAACTAATATCCTCATTCGTGTTTGCGCTGACAGTATAGTAAAACGTGTTGTTGGGGGCAACAGACTGCTGCTCCTCACCCATATAAAGATATTTGTTGATTCCATTGCGCGGATCCTTGGGCGAATATGTAACAGTATAGTCATCACCGATGCCATCACTGTCGATCGTGATCTCGGTTGCCTCCCTAACGTACACCCTTTGCGTGTCCCCATCAGACAGTGCATTTGTTCCGTTCGCCTGCATGATAACGAACAATCCTTCCGGGCCGGAGCGTTTGACCAACTCTACCTCATAAATAAAATAGTTGAAATGCGATGCTATAACAGGCATCCCATTCTCCTGTGCCCAACACGGAGTGAGTGAATTATCCGTAAACTGTTTGTTTTCACCGAGCAGTTCCCATGCTACCCGTCCGACTTTGAATTCCTGTTCCGTGCGGGCGCCGTTATCGTCCGACTTACCGCTGGTGGACTCTGCTGCCAGATAGAAGCATTTGGTATATTCGCCCTCGCCTACCGGTTTTACATCCTCTGCACTATTATAGCTATAGCAATAACCGTCAGAAACCGAGGCCGTGGATTCAACCTTACCCACAAGGCCGCCGCGCACAGCATTTTCTCCGGCAGCTTTCACGCTTCCGGTGAACACGCACGTTTCCACTGTACCCTTGGCTTTCAGCCAGCCTACGATACCGCCGACATGGGCATCCTTTGCCTCGGAGGAGACCGAACCAGTCACCGTCAAATACTGTACCGTACCACCGTCCACTACGCCAAACAAACCGGCATAGGGGCTGGTTCCGTTGACTTCCAAGCCGGAAACCGCATAATACTTATAGTTGCTGCCGATAATTCTTATACGGCCATCAAATGTTCCTTTGAACGGATGCTCCGCCGTACCGATAGGCATCCACTCGCCGGACAGCGCAATATCCGCCCCCAGCTTGATCGTCTTCCCCGCGAAGTCAGTCCCCGCATTGACCATGCCGGCAAACGTCCGCAACTGCTTCGCACTCATGATCGTCATCTCGGCTGCGTCTGCATTATACCATGTATCATCCGCGTTGAGCTTGTCTACCGTACCGTAATACAGCTTGACAAAGCGCTGACCGTCAGGAAGCGTATAAACGCATGTCCTGCTCGCGCTTGTCAGGCGCGGTGTCGCGTTCTCACCATCGATCACGACCTCTTCAGCAGGATCGCTGATGATGTAAACAGTCTCCCCTGTGTAGCTGTCTGCCAATTTCAGCGTGACCGTATTCTCCGTAACGGCCGCACTTGCCGTGCCGCTGTCGCCGATCGTCACCACCGTATCATCCGCGCCGTCATAGCTTGTCACGTTGACCAGTTTTCCCTCGGTCAGCATAACAGGGTAGTCGCAGCCCTCCTGTGTCACCCATGGGAACCAACTGTCAGCCAGCGCATCATTGAGCTTCTTCGCCACCACGGCGGCAAAGTCCCCGGAAACCAGTTCGCCACCACTGACGTCACCCTTGTTGACATAGGAATTCTTGGATTTGTTCCACTGATTCCCTGCAACATCAACACTGTCTTCTCCGGTATTGTAAAACCAGCAGTTTTCTACTCCTGTTCCAGCACCATTTGCCACACCACGGATCGTCTTCCCTGCAGTATTCTCAAACCTACCATAGAAGCCGCAGTTCTGGACCTTTCTTTGATTCGTGCCCGCAATACCGCCGACGTTAGTATCTGTCGCGCTGGACGCATCCACAGTACCAGTCACGATCACATTACGGATGGTTCCGGCGTTATAGCCGAACAAGCCGCAGAATGTCGTACCATCCTTTACACTGACAACATGACCTTCGCCATCAAATGTACCTTTAAACGGCTTAGATTCCTCCGTTCCAATCGGCGCTGTCCACTTTTCGGAAATTTCAATGTTGCCGCCCAGCTTGATCGTTTTCCCCGCAAAGCTTGTTCCCCCATTGACCAACTGTGCCAGATAGGCCAGTTGTCCTGCGGTGGTGAGGACGAACTCATTCGCGTTTGGATCGTACCACTCTGCACTCTGGAATTCCTCTGCACTGGCGTAGTAAATGGTCACGACTTGATCTGCGCCGTCCAAATCGACCGATACACTACCACCATCGATTTTTGTCCATTCTCCATTTTCGCCCACACGGTAGTAAACATCCTCGCCGGTCAGTACAATGGGTGTATTGTCTGTTACCACTGTGCCCTCTGCGCTTCCATTGACCTGCACGGCGGCTGTTTTGTCGCTGAACAACGGCTGCAATGCCACCAGTTTATCACTGCCCTGCAAAAACTCCGGATGCACTTTACCGGGCTTCCACATGTTGGTACCAGCAGCATTCATCTGCAGGATCGCTTTAAAGCTGTTGAGGTCTGCTATAAATTTGCTGTTGTCGCTTTCAGACAAATCACTCGACACGTTTTGATAGCAGCAGTCAATATCATTGTAACTACCCAACACGCCGAGAAGAGAGGCGTTCTCTATATCCGTGCAGAAGTACCAGCAGTTAGTGGCTTCGCCGTTGCCAACCACGCCGCCGTTGTTGGTGGTGGAGCAATCCGTCGGGGATTCCAATACGTTCTTTTTTGCTGAAATTGTGCCATAAAATCCGCAGTTTTGCACGGTGCCGTCAGTGCAACCTACAATACCGCCGATATAGCTTACATCTACGTTAATACAAGTATTCTTAACCGCTACACTGCCGGTAACAATAAGATTCTGTACCGTGCCACCTTTGACATAGCCGAACAGTCCCTGATACACTTTGCCCTTACTATTGCTTTTATAATTGCCAGTAAGGTTAATATACAACCCGCTGATGGTATGCCCATCACCGTCAAAGATACCGGAGAACGGCCGTTTATTGCTACTCTTAACAAATTTGCCAATCGGCGTCCACGGAAATGCCTTATCCTGACCGTCAGCAGCTTTTGGCATACCATTTTCGTCCAGTTCATTCAGTTGAATGTCGTTCGTCAGCTTAAAGTATTCGCCAGAATAGCTTTCACCCCCATTGACCTTCTCTGCCAGATATGCCAGTTCCGCACCGGTGCTGATTTTGTAGGGATCATCAACCGTACCAGCACCACCAGCAAACTTTTCCGCAGGCTTACCATCCCACACATCACTGTCAGTATCATCATTCAGCGGAGCGATGTCGTCCTCACTGTTATTCTCGTCCTCGGTGTTCTGCTTGCCCTTGTTATCCTCACCGGGCTTGTTGGCGTCGTCGCTGCCGCCGTCACCCTCGTCGGGATTCTTACCCTCGTCACCGGGGTCAGCAGGCTGCTGTTCATCCCCGCTGTCCTCGTTGTCCTTGTCCTCGGTGTCGCCGCCCTCGGCGTCCTCGTTAGGGTTAGCGTCAGCCGGGTTTGTATCGCCCTCGACGATGGTCGTGCGGCTGTCCACCACCTCCGTGGCAAAGGCCGCGGGAGTCACCAGCGTCAACGTGAGCACCATGCTCATCAGCAGGCTCACGATGCGCCGGGACATATTGCTTGTCCGTTTCTTCATGTGATTTTCTCCTCTCTTTGTCGGTTCTATCTATGTAAAAACTTTTCAGTTGCCGCTTTTCGGCATCACCACATACAGCTTGCCGGTCTCCGGGTCCTCGTACACCGTGCCCTTTTGCTCGAAGCTGCTGGAGGATTGGATGTCCTGCTCCATCTCCTCCGCGTTGTCCAGCTCCTGCATCTGCTCTCTTTGCAGAATTTCTACGCGGGTCTTGCTCAGATCCACGTTCCAGTTCAGAATGACCGCTGCCATCAGCCCGCAGGCGAACACCAGCATCACGTCCGCCAAATTCGCCACGCCAGCCATGGCATCCACTTCCTCCGTCACATGACGGCGGGAGGAAAACTTACCCTTCAACATCGCTCGTGACCTCCTCTAAAACTGCCTCCATCAGCGTTTCCAGCGACACCATGTCGTCGTTGTACCAGCGCTTGCGGATGTGGGAGATAACGCTGGCCACCGCTGCGCTGATAACGCCCGCGATGGTGGTGTCGAACGCCACGTTCATGGACTCCGACAGCGTCACCGTGTCGCCCTGTCCCAGCGCCACGATGCCGGGGCCGAGGGGTATCAGCGTACCCAACAGACCGAACATGGGGCCCAGCTTGGCGATCATGTCGGTGACGGAGATGGTGCGGGCGTTCCGCGCTTCCTCCGTGGCCAGCAGACGCTCCGCCAGCGCCGTCAGCGTGTCCTTGGGCAGGCTGCGGCTCTCCGCCAGCTCCAGCAGCGCCTTCTTCTGCCGCCGCAGCAGACCGCTGTTTTCGATCAGCTCCGCAAGGCCGTCCGCGCCCGCCGTGTGTACGTCGCGCAGCAGCTGAGGGACGTTGCACTTGTGCTTGCGGCGCTCCGCGATGTACTCCACCACGATGTCGCCGATCTGCCAGACCGCGCCGGCCATGAGGACCAGCAGAATGATAAGGCAGGGGATCATCAGTGCCTGCGCGATGGTATGCAGTATTTCACTCAAAGAGATCATGTGTGTTTGCTCCTATTCTTCCTGTTTCTCGCCCCGCAGGTGGGGCGTATTCTTTTCGTTTCCTGCCCCGCAGGTGGGGCATATTCTTTTGCTTCCTGCCCCGCAAGGGGCAGGAAACATATTTGTTTTTGTATGTGGTCTTGGTTTTGCCGTTCAACAAAGAGAGCCTGCAAATAAAAAGTCAAGCCCAAAGATGAGCTTGACGGAAGAAAAAATTGC
>ERZ827186.1617-NODE-1617-length-17798-cov-4.284507_pt1 | contig 17798 bp, 16 predicted proteins | sample MGYA00519918_ERZ827186 | MGnify/ENA primary metagenome ERZ827186 (study PRJEB31778, sample SAMEA3449275) | human gut metagenome | biome: human gut; feature: human-associated habitat; material: faeces | place: United Kingdom | collected 2010/2012 ...
TTACGGTTCCTGCTTACTTTAACGACAGCCAACGTCAGGCTACGAAGGATGCCGGTCGTATTGCCGGTCTCGAAGTCAAACGTATCATCAACGAACCGACGGCTGCTGCTTTGGCCTTCGGTCTTGATAAGGCCGGTAAGGGTGATAAGAAGATTGCTGTGTATGACTTGGGCGGCGGTACATTCGATATCTCCATTATTGACTTGGCCGATGTGGACGGTGATAAGCAATTTGAAGTGCTCTCGACCAACGGCGATACGTTCTTGGGCGGTGAAGACTTTGACCAACGAATCGTTGATTACCTCATCACCGAATTCAAGAAGGATACCGGTGTTGATTTGAGCAAGGACATCATTGCTTTGCAACGCTTGAAGGACGCTGCAGAAAAGGCCAAGATCGAATTGTCGAGCCGTCAGGTAACTGAAGTGAACCTGCCGTACATTACGGCTGATGCAACGGGTCCGAAGCACTTGAACGTGAATTTGACCCGCGCTAAGTTCGAAAGCATGGTTGAAGATTTGATCAACCGCACGATTGAACCTTGCCGCAAGGCTTTGGCCGATGCCGGTTGCTCCAAGAGCGACATCACGGACGTGATCTTGGTGGGCGGTCAATCTCGTATGCCGAAGGTGCAGGAAACGGTTCGTGAATTCTTCGGTCAGGAACCGCGTAAAGACGTCAACCCTGATGAAGCCGTGGCCATCGGTGCTGCTATTCAAGGTTCCGTCTTGACCGGTGAACGTCATGACGTGCTCTTACTTGATGTGACGCCGTTGACGCTCGGTATCGAAACGTTGGGTGGTGTGATGACCGCTATGATCAAGCGCAACACCACGATTCCGACCAAGCACACCCAGGTGTTCTCCACGGCTGAAGACAATCAACCTGCAGTGACCATTAAGGTGTACCAAGGTGAACGTGAAATGGCCGCCAGCAATAAGCTCTTGGGTGAATTTAACCTCGAAGGCATTGCTCCGGCTCCGCGCGGACTGCCGCAGATCGAAGTGACGTTCGATATCGATGCTAACGGCATCTTGCACGTCTCGGCTAAGGATAAGGCCACGGGTAAGGAAAACACGATCACGATTAAGGCTAGCTCCGGCTTGAGCGAAGAAGAAATTCAACGCATGGTCAATGATGCTGAAGCCAACAAGGCAGAAGACCACAAGCGTTTTGAATTGGCACAGTCTCGCAACATCGCCGATGCCTCCATCCATCAGGTTCAAAAGACCTTGAAGGATTTGGGCGATAAGGTTGAAGCTGCCGACCGCATGGCTTGCGAAGACGGTATCAAGAAGGTTGAAGAAGCCATCCGTGGCGAAGATAAGGCCGCGATCGATGCTGCAGTCGAACGTTTGATGAGCGCCGCTCAAAAGATTGGTGAAAAATTAAACGCTCAGGCTCAACAAGCTCAACCGCAACAACAGGAAGCCAAGAAGGCCGATGATGATGTGGTTGACGTGGATGCCAAAGAAAAATAATCCATGAGATTTTGGGGGCTTATGCCCCCAAGCTCGTACCGAACAGGGGTCTCTCGGCGAGGTTCAAGATCGGCGGTGTCGGTGACATCCTGGCTTGAACCTATCGCTTTATCAGAAGGATAAAAAACAACAATGAGCGATCGTGATTATTACGAAGTATTGGGTGTAGATAAAAACGCCAGTGCGGCCGATATTAAAAAAGCCTATCGCCGTTTGGCCATGAAGTATCACCCCGACCGCAATAACGGGGATAAAGAGGCTGAAGCGAAATTTAAAGAAATCGGCGAAGCCTATGAAGTGTTGGGCGACGAACAAAAGCGTGCAGCATACGACCGCTTTGGTAAAGACGCAGTCAATGGTGCGGCCGGTGGTCCTGGCGGCTTCGGAGGTTTCGGTCCTGAGGGGTTTGCAGGCGGTTTTGCCAACATGAATGACTTGGGCGATATCTTCAGTGAATTTTTCGGCCAGGGTATGGGAGGCCGTCGTCGCCAACAAAGCGGTCCTCGCGCTCAACAAGGGGCAGACCTTCGTTACGATCTGGAAATTACTCTGGAGCAGGCTGCTAAGGGTTACACCGCTGAGATTCGCGTACCGGTTTGGGAAAAGTGTGATGTCTGTGACGGAACAGGCAGTCGTTCCAAGTCAAAACCGACGACCTGTCCGCACTGCAACGGCACCGGTATGGTGTATGCCAAACAGGGCTTTTTCTCTGTTCAGCAGACCTGTCCCTACTGTCACGGCACGGGCACGGTGATCAGCGATCCTTGCCCCAACTGCGACGGCACAGGCTTTAAGAAGGTCATGAAGACCTTGGAAGTGAAGATTCCTGCCGGTATTAACCAAGGACAGCGGGTACGCCTGCAAGGTAAAGGACAGCCCGGCAAGAACGGCGGTCCGGCAGGCGACCTCTACGTTGAAATCAGCATTAAGCCGCATGAGATTTTCCAACGTGACGGTGATGATCTTCATGTTGAGTTGCCGATTTCATTTGTCACGGCAGCTTTGGGTGGGGACGTGGATGTGCCCGTTTTGGACGGTGAGACGCGCATTACGATTCCCGAAGGGACTCAAAGCGGTAAGGTTTTGCGCCTGCGCGGTAAGGGCATTAAGAGCTTGCGTTCGGGTTACATGGGTGACCTTTATATCCACGTGTTTGTGGAAACACCGGTTAATCTGACCCAAAAGCAAAAAGACCTGCTTCGCGAGTTTGATGAAACCATTTCCAAGCATGGTGAGAAACATTCACCGAAGCATGAAAGCTTCATGGATAAGATGAAGGGTCTCTTCAGTTGATCGGATAGACTCTTTCTCAAAGCTCCTTTCCTAACGGATCGGAGCTTTTTTGTGTCGTTTGAATGCCAGGTGGTAGCCGACAAAGCCGAATACTATTCCTAACAAAGCACCGGCGATGACGTCACTCGGGTAGTGAACGAAAAAGTACAGTCTTGAAAAGCCCATGAGAAAAGCAAGGCAGAGTGCAAAAAGACCGGCTTTCTTATGGCATAAAAATAACGCCGTTGCCGCAGCAAAGGCTGCCGCCGTGTGTCCGGAAGGAAATGAATGGTCACTCAGACAAGCCAAAAGCATATCTTCAGGAACACTCAGATCGCACGGTCGGTCTCGTCCGACAAAGGGTTTGAGTATTAAATTGACGGTGACGAAATCAATCAACAGAGCAAAACTGACGGCAAGCCCCGATCGCCTGAAACCGGAAATAATCAAAAGTAACGCAGCCAGCGCAATCCATATCGCTCCGACGTTTCCAAGCGTCGAGATAAACAGCATGAGATGATCAAGTGTCTCGCTTCGGATTGATTGCAGAAAATGAAGAACAGCAAATTCCATTGATGCTAAAAATGAAAAACCACTCTTGAAGCATAACTCAAAAGTGGTTTTAACTGAGTCAAGACGAACAAAACATTACGCTTTTTGGGGTTTCGGCAGGATCTTATCGAGATTTTTGATAAAGAGCACGGTCACGTAGGTGATGATACACGTGGCGACGATGAGCTCAAAGTTTGCCAGCATTCTCAACTCCCACGCATAAAAGGCTCCGACTTCATATTGACCGACAAGATTACTCATCTTGTATAAAGCCGTGGCACCGATAGCCAACGGGAAAGTAAAGGCTGCGTAACCCGGAGAAAAGGGCAGTCGAAGCAATTTAAATAGGGCAAGGTAAATGGAAACGGTCATCAAAACGGCAATCCCCAGTAAAACCGCACAAAGCAGGGGCGAGGGGTTTTCGACGACTGTCAAGAGACCCGCTAAGGACAAGCTCGCCGGAGCAGCCAGAATGGCAATGGTGGGTTTGGCTGCATCGGGCACCTGTGCATAGAACATGAATCGGTAAATCATGGCGGGCAGCATCACGGCATAAGAGACGATTCCTATGGTTAAAAGGATTTGGGCAAATCCGTACCATTCGGGGCCGGGACAGGCCACATCAGCCACGATAATACCCACGGGCGGAATAAACCAACTCGGGACCATATGTTCAATTTGTCGCTCGCGTAACCGGAAAACGATAAAGGCGCATAAAAAGAGCAGGTGAATGACGACGGCGGCAAGCCACAGATACTCACCGATGAGCGGGAAGTAGTTGCCGATGGCTTTGGAGACGACCATAGTGGCCATCGCAAAGGTCGGAACAATGCTGCCTAAAACCGGATGACGCAGATCAGTGATCAACGTATCAATGTGAAAAACGAAGCGGGTGAGTAACAGGCTCAGCAATACCACCGCAATAGCGGCACCGATCAGTTGCCCCCAACCGTTTAAGGCCAAGGCGTTTTCCATCGACCAGCCGAGGCTAGAAATACCCAGAGCAAGACCTGCGACCGGGGTCGGTAAGGCGCGTACACGTTTAATCATCAAAGGATCCTTGCAAAAAAGTTGAGCGATTATATCAGTCGCTTTTTTTCAGTCAAAGAGACGCATTTGCTGAGAGAGGGTATTTTCTCGAATTTCCTGTTCGGTTTTAGAAACAGACAGCCCTAATAGACGAATGCCTGTATCAGGGACGGTGATGTTGTCAAGTAACTTAGCGGCCGCTTGGGTGACGCTTTTGATATTGTCCAAATATTCTTGGCCGCTGCTGCTGCGCGTCAGGGTCGTAAAGTCAGGAAAACGAACTTTTAGAGTCAGTCGTTTACCTTTGAAATTTTGCTTATTGACTCTTCGCACAAGTTCTTCAATGACGCTTTCAAGCGCTTGTTCGATGGCTTTGCCTCGAATGTCTTGACTGAATGTTTCTTCGCACCCGACAGATTTTCTTTCTCTGTAAGTCGTGACTTCGCGATCATCGATGCCACGAACGAAGTTGTAATAGGTCAGTCCGGCTTTACCGAAGAGTTCCGTCAGTCGCGCCAGACTCATCTCACGAAGTTGAGGAGCGGTTTGAATACCTAAAGCGTGCAAACGTTTGGCAGTCGCCGGTCCTATGCCCCAAAAGCTCTCGATAGGGAGCCGGTCAATAAATTCAATGGCCTGATCGGGGTGAATCACACAAAGACCGTCGGGCTTGCGGTAGTCACTGGCAATTTTGGCCAGAAATTTGTTGTAACTGACACCGGCACTGGCGATGAGGCCAAGCTCCTCGCGGATATTTTGTTTGATAAGTTTTGCGATTTCCAGACCTGTAGAGGCATCGATTTTGTTGACGGTAACGTCCAAATAAGCTTCATCAATGGAGACAGGCTCAATAATGTCTGTGTAGCGCTCAAAAATTTCCCGCACCTGTCGCGAAACGGCTTGATAGTGTCGCATACGGGAATGAACAAAAATTAATTGAGGACACAATTCCCGAGCTTTCGATGAGGGCATTGCCGAATGTACCCCGAACTTTCGAGCCTCATAGCTTGCGGTCGCCACAACCCCACGGGCACCTGCGTGACCCACTGCAATGGGTTTACCGCGAAGCGCCGGATGATCACGCTGTTCAACAGAGGCAAAGAATGCATCCATGTCAACGTGAATGATTTTTCGGTAGGTTTTGGAGGTTGTCATCAAATCTGTTAAAGTGCGAACATTTTCAGTTCAATCAGATTGCAAATGTCGAACAATTTTACCTTTAAACAGCGACTCTTATTGGGGTTAACGCTTTTTTCAATGTTTTTCGGAGCAGGGAACCTTATTTTCCCTCCGTATTTGGGTTCTTTAGCCGGCGTGGATATGCCCTGGGCTATGGTCGGTTTTGCCATTACGGCCGTTTGTTTCCCGATTCTGGGGGTGATGACTGTCGCCCGATCGGGCGGCTTGATGATGTTGGCCACTCGCGTTCATCCACAGTTTGCGTTTATCTTTACGCTCTTGATTTATCTTTCGATCGGACCTTGCGTGGCGATTCCCCGCACGGCGAGCACCTCATTTGAAATGGCCCTTGCTCCGCTTTTTTCGGCAGGAACCGGTTCATTTTTCGGATTTTCTCCTCTCGTCTGTGCGCAGTTTGTCTATTCGGTGTTCTTCTTTGCACTGGCCGGTCTCATGGCTCTTAAGCCTGAAAAACTTACCCAACGTTTGGGTAAGTTCACCTCTCCGACACTCATTGTCATGATTGCGTTGCTGTTTGTTGCGTGTCTTATCAAACCGATTGCCGGTTATGGTTTGGCCTTGCCTCCTTATGACATCAATGCTTTTGTGCGGGGATTTTTGGAAGGCTATCAGACAATGGATACGCTTGCAGCGCTCAATTTCGGTTTGATTATCGCTTTAAATATTCAGGCGTTGGGGGTGACCAATACCGAAGGAGTTGTTAAAGAGACGGTCAAGGCCGGTTTGATTGCGGGCTTTTTCCTGATCACGATCTACTTGGCGTTGGCCCATATCGGAGCGACAGTAGGAGGAGCTGGTCTGATTACGGAAAACGGTGCTCAGACATTGACCTCCGTGGCCGAAATCCAATTCGGTTCCTGGGGTATTATCCTGTTGGGAATGATCTTTTTTGTGGCATGCCTGAACACCTGTGTGGGGCTTTTGTCGTGTTGCAGCGATTACTTTACAAAGGTGTTTCCGAGCTTGTCCTATCGCGGTTGGCTCCTGGTGTTTGTTCTCTGCAGCATGGTTGTCTCCAATGCCGGTCTGACCCTGATTCTCAAGCTTTCGATTCCCGTTTTAATGGCGATTTATCCGGTCGCACTGATGTTGATTGTTCTGGGCCTGACTCACCAATTTAACCGTCATTACTCTAAAGTTTATCCGCTGACGATCACTTTTACAGCCGTTGTGAGTATCGCCGGAGCCTTAAAGGATGTCGGTTTGGAAATTCCGTTATTGGCTCATCTGCCTTTTTACTCCATCGGTTTGGAATGGATTACTCCTGCTTTGATCGGTTGGGTCATCGGTATTTTTTATTCCAGACGTCCGTCTGACAATTAGTCAGGACATGGAGCGTTTCAAAGAACGGCAGCAGTTTTTTGAGGATTTAAAGTGCAAATATTGGAAATTTTCGGTATAGCAGTTGCCTTATCAATCGATGCTATGGTTGTGGCACTTTGTTGGGGAGCTGTTCAGCCGACGATTAAAGCTTCGCACATATTGAAGTTTTCATTGGTTTTCGCCGCTTTTCAGGCGTTGATGCCGACTTTGGGTTGGTTTGCCGGTGGCGCCCTTTACAGCCTGATCAGCGCCTGGGACCATTGGGTCGCCTTCCTGCTTTTGTTTTTCGTGGCGGTGTCCATGATTCGTGAGGCATTTGAAAAAGGTGATGACAACGAAGAGTGTGAATGCCGCTCGATGGGTTCTGATATTGCGTGGGGAAAACTCTCGATGTTGGCCGTAGCGACCAGCCTGGATGCGTTGGCAGTCGGTTTTTCGTTTGCGATGGTCAAAACGCCTATTGCAATGCCTGCGATCGTGATCGGGGTGGTTTGCGCCATTTTGACAGCTTTGTCAATGTTGGCGGCAAGAGTATTGTCGGAAAAGGCCGCCCGACACAGCAAGAAGCTTTCTTTGTTGGGGGCGGCCGTTCTGCTTTTAATCGGCTTGCGAATTCTTTTTGAACACGGTGTGTTTGCTTAATAGCGCTCAAACATTTCTCTTAAGGCATCAATGTCATTGATGCCTTTTTTGAGAGCAAGCTGCAAAAGCACGCGTGACTTCACCGCTGACAGATTCCAGGCTGAAATCAAACCGGCATCCTCCCATTCACTCAAGCCGTTAAAAACCGGTCCGGTAAAGACGCGCGAGCTGCGAATCACGCGAACGCCCGCAGCACTGGCCCGAACTAAACCCGGGAAGACCTTATCGGGGATACAACCATTGCCGAGTCCGGCAAAAACAATACCCTTGGCACCGATGGCAACCGTCGCATCAACCAATTTATCGTCATCGTCGGCGTGGGAGATCAAAATATCAACTCTCGGGAACGATTCATCCTGTTCAAAATCCTTTACGCTGAAAGGAGTGGCCATGGTATGCGGACGAGTCGGTCGGTTGTAGTACATCACGGCATTATCAATGACAGCACCGAGTTCACCGGTGTTTAAACCGGAGAAAGTGGCAACATTGGTGGTGTTGGTTTTGGTGCTGAAGCGCGCACTGCCGATCGTGTTATTGAGCACCATCAGCACGCCCAAGCCCTTAGACTCTTCGCTTAAGGCGACCTGGAAGGCGTTATAAAGATTCAAAATGCCGTCAGCCGACAAAGCGGTTGCAGGGCGCATGGCACCGGTGATGACAACCGGTTTTTCGGTTTTTAAAATCAGATGAAGGAAATAGGCAGTTTCTTCCATGGTATCGGTTCCATGGGTAATCACCACGCCGTCAACATCATCACGGTCAACAGCCGCTTGAACGCTTCTGGCCAATTTAAGCCAAATTTCACTGGTCATGGAGCTGGAGTCAACGTGGCTGACCGCTTCTTGTTCAAGTTCAATTTTGTCTTTCAGATCAGGCAGTTGATCAAGCAGCGCATTAATGGAGAGTTCACCTAAACGGTAACCTGTTGTTTGTGTGGCAGATTCTCCGGAGCTGACAATCGTGCCGCCGGTAGACATTAAAACGATTTTCTTTTTAGCCATGGAATTCCCCTGTCAAATCAGTGACTCGTATTATGCCAAAGCTTTTTGTCGGTCTGCGTCTTTTGCATCGGGATGTCAGGCACAAATTCCGCAGATCGGTGTCTGGAAAAAAGTTTGCCAAAACGTGGATAACATTAAGAAAATGCGCTAAAATACCGCGAATTTCGTGAAACCCTCCGAGGTTTCGTTTTTTATTGTGGCATTTGCCACGTTTACTTTATAGACACAAGAGGTAAATTAAATGGTCGTTATTCGTCTTGCTCGCGGCGGTTCTAAGAAGCGTCCTTTCTACAACATCGTTGTTACGGATTCCCGTAGCCGCCGTGACGGTCGTTTTATCGAACGCTTGGGCTACTACAACCCGATGGCTGCCGGTCAAGCCGTGAAGTTCCAAATTGCTGACGAACGTCTCACGCACTGGATCGGTCAAGGCGCTCAAATGAGTGACACGGTTGCTCGTTTGGTCAAGCAAGCCAAGAAGGCTGCTGCCTAATCGAAAATTCGGCAAACATCGTTTGCACGAAGGGCGATTCCGCTATTATTTCTCTGCGTTGCGGCAATAAAAGTCGTTCCTTTCGAGCTACTTTAAACAAACGGAATTGTGTCTACCGTTTGGGTTCGATAAGTTGAACACTTCAGCCGCGTGTATCTAAAACGCAAAGTAAAGATCGACGGAATGGCCCTTTTTCTTATCTGAAAAAAATATGTCAGCTCAACATTCTGATGATTTATTGGAAGTCGGCCGTACGGCAGGTGCCTACGGTGTGCGCGGCTGGGTCCGGGTTGTGCCTCATGGTCGGCAGGGAGACCTTCTCTTTGAAACAGACCGTTGGTGGTTTCTGCCCTATCCGAGAAAGCCCGGCGTGGCCGCTAAACAATTGACAGTTGCGGAAGTAAAGCCGCACGGTAAAGATTTTATTGCACGAATTAACGAAGTGACTACCCGTGAGGAAGCTATGGCGCTTAAGGGAAGCCTTTTGGTTGATCGTGAAGACTTGCCGCAACTTCAGGATGGCGATTTCTATGATGAAGATTTAGATGGGTTTTGCGTCAAAAATCGATCAGGGGAAATCCTGGGTCATGTTGCGGGGATAACCGATAACGGTGCTCAGGACTTGTTGGCTGTGGAAACGGACAATGGGGACGTTTTCTACATCCCGATGGTAGACGCTTACATTGAGCTCATTGACTTGGAAGCTTCGGAAGTGATAGTCGACTGGTCCCTTGACTGGAATTAGTTGCCGGACTTCTTCGAGGTCAAATTCTTCTTTTTGAATTCACACAAGTCTTCAATGGGGCAGTGTTCACAATCGGGCTTTGCAGCTTTACAACAATATCGGCCGTGAAGCAAAAGCCAGTGGTGAGCATCCTTTTTGAATTCATCAGGAACAAATTTCACGAGCTTTTTTTCGACTTCTTCAACGGTTTTGCCCGGTGCAAAACCGGTTCGGTTGCTGACTCTGAATATGTGGGTGTCAACGGCAATTGTAGGGTGACCGAAGGCGACATTAAGCACAACATTGGCTGTCTTGCGCCCGACTCCGGGCAAACTCTCCAGTGACTCTCTGTCATCCGGAACAACACCGCCGAATTCATCCAACAGTTTCTGACTTAACGCTACGACGTGTTTGGCTTTATTTCTGTATAGACCGATGGTTTTAATGTAAGGAGTGAGTCCTTCGACTCCGAGTTTGACAATTGCCTCGGGGGTGTTGGCGACCGGGAAAAGTTCACGCGTGGCGAGGTTTACGCTTTTATCGGTTGCTTGAGCAGACAGCACCACCGCTACCAACAGTTCATAAGGATTGGTGTATTGCAATTCGCTTTGCGGATTGGGGCGAACAGCCGCCAGTCGCTTCATGATTTCATAGCGTTTGATTCGGTTCACTTTTTGACCCTCGCAAGAATATCAGCCAAGAGTGCTTTTTTCTTATCTTGGGCACTTTGCGCATTGAGCCTGGACTCACGTTCACTTTGTCGGCGCTTTTCTCTTTGAAGTTTGTCACGGTAACGTTGACGCGCCTGCATGGCACGCTCATGGCTCCAGTCAAAGGGCGCGGGCTGCATTTGTATGCAGTCAACCGGACACGTGATGACGCAAAGCGCACAACCGGTACACCACTCCGTGATCACGGCGTGAAGGCGCTTAGGAGCTCCGACGATTGCGTTGGTGGGGCAGACCGGCACGCACTTGCGGCATCCGATACACATATCCGGATTGATGTGAGAGACTTCAAGCGGTACTTCATGACCGTATTCGGGGTCAAGAGCCAAAACGGGTTTGCCTGTGACTTGTGCGAGCGCTTCAATACCTTTTTGTCCTCCTGGAGCACAACGGTTAATCGGCGCTTCGCCCATAGCGATGGCCCAGGCGTAGTTTCTGCATCCGTCGGAACCGCACTGCCGACATTGAGTCTGAGGCAGTACATCATCAATCGCGTCAATTAAGTGTTCTGACATATTCATTACCAAAAGTTTTCTGCAACGTATGTGCCGAGCTTTTCACCACGAGGAGCGGTAAAACCACGTGCTTTGAGAACTTTTTTCATTGAGTCGACAAAACCGGGATTGCCGCAAATCATTGCACGTACCCATTCAGGGGTAAAGGTAAAGCCCATTTTTTCGAATTCGCCCCTCTCGATTGCTTCAGGAATGCGTTGGGTGATTTCGCCGCATTTACACGGATCACTTTCACGTGTCGTTGCGGCAATAAAGCGAAAGTTCACCTCTCGATTTTGCTTGCGCACCGCTTCGGTGAAAGCTTCTGTGAGCGAGATATCATCACCACAGCGGGCGCAATGAACAACGACCACATTATCGAAACGTTTCCAAGGATCGTCTTTCACAACCGACAAAAAGGCAGACAGCCCCGTGCCCGAAGCAAAGCAAAAAAGTGTACCGCCTTTTTCCAGGCGTTCCGGCAGCATCAGTCCGTAAGCGGTGTCATCCAGGTAAAGGGCGTCACCGACTTTTTTCTCAAAGAGTTTCGGAGTCAGTGCTCCGTCCAAAACACGAGCGATATAGAAACTGATTTTGTCCTCATCGTGGTGGCTCGCGATGGAGTAGGGGCGCATCAGAAAGTCTTCTTCTTTTTGAGGATCAGGGGTGAGCGCAACGCCGCAGCGCACGAACTGTCCGGGCTTGAATGTGAAGCCCGCAGGCTTAGTAACGGAGAAAAACATCACGCGTTCATTGTGATGCGACATTTCCGTGATGGTGACAGTGTGTAAGGCCATATTTTGACTCTCTGATATGGCAGAGCCCGCCCAGATTTGGACGGGCTCGCCGTTAATGGGTTTGTGTGTTTTATTCGGTCTTTAAATATTGACGCTTGTTGGGCACACCGTGCCACTTATCTGCATCGGCAGGACGAGGACGTTGACGGGTGATGGAAGGCCACTTCTTCGACAGCTCGGCGTTCAGGGCAATAAATTCTTCCTGTCCTTCCGGAACGTCATCTTCATGGAAAATGGCTTCTTCAGGGCATTCAGGCACGCAGACGGCACAGTCAATGCACTCGTCGGGGTCAATCACCAGAAAGTTGGGGCCGACACGGAAGCAGTCAACAGGGCACACAGCCACACAGGCCGTGTCGGTGCAGTTAATACAGGGGTCACATACTACATGAGCCACGTTTTTCTCCCTACTGAAATATATTTAATAATTTCCGAATTCTAACGCAGTTATTGTTGAAAAAGGCTAGACTAAGACCATCAGAAACCAGACGAAAGGGCGGTGCATCGTGATTATCGAGTCACTGTTGGATACCGATTTATATAAATTCACCATGATGCAGTGCGTGTTGCACCAGTTTCCCGGTGCTTCCGTTGAGTATCGATTCCGTTGTCGAAACGAAGGGATTGACCTGAGGCCGTATATGGATGAAATCAAGGCAGAGGTTGATCATCTCTGCACCCTTCGCTTTAAGGATGAAGAGCTGGAGTATTTGCGTTCCCTTCGTTTTATTAAAGACGATTTTGTGGAGTTTTTGAGTCTTTTTCAGCTCAAACGCAAATACATCGACATTTCAGAAAAAGAGGGCCAACTGGCGATCACGATCAAAGGACCGTGGTTGCATACGATTTTGTTTGAAATCCCGGTGCTCGCTATTGTCAACGAAACCTATTTCCGACACGTTGCTCCGAATATTGATAAAACCGAGGGCAGGCGCAGACTCGATGCCAAGATTCAGATGATCGAAAATGAACCTGATCGGGAGTTGATTTCTATTTCCGACTTCGGCACTCGTAGACGTTTTTCGCGTGAGTGGCAAAAAGAAGTTCTCGAAACGCTCAAGGCCCGATTGCCTCACGAATTTGCGGGCACGAGCAATGTGCTTTACGCCAATGAATTAGATCTCATTCCGATGGGAACGATGGCTCACGAGTACCTTCAGGCCTGTCAGGCATTGGGGCCCAGGCTTCGTGATTCTCAGACTTACGCCTTTGAGATGTGGGCAAAAGAGTATCGGGGTGATTTGGGGATTGCGCTTACCGATGTCTACGGGATTGAGCCTTTCTTAAAAGACTTCGATATGTATTTCTGCAAGCTTTTTGATGGCGTCAGACAGGATTCGGGTGACCCCGAAAGCTGGGGCGAGCGCATGATTGAGCACTATAAGGCTAATCGTTGTGATCCGAGAACTAAGACATTTATTTTTTCAGACAGTCTTACCTTTGATCGTCTCATCAGGCTGTTCAGACGCTTTAAAGGGCGCGTGAAATTAGGCTTTGGTGTCGGCACCAATCTCACCAATGATTTGGGACCTGAGCCGCTTAACATTGTTATCAAAATGGTTCGAGCCAATGGTCAGCCTGTGGCAAAAATTTCCGATACACCGGGCAAGAGCCTGTGTGATGATCCGAGTTATTTGGCCTACTTGAAACAAGTTTTCGGCATGACTGATAAGAAATAGCGGAAAAATTAAACCTAAAAGGGCAAAAGTCTTATACAATCGAACAAATTAACGTAGATCAATAAAAATAAGGAAATTAACAAATGATCCAAAAACTGCTGTTAGGGGCGTGTTTGGCTGTCTCTCCAGTGTTGGCCAATGCGGCCGGCCTCAATGGTGCGGAACTGTCCATGATCTGGGCGGTGCCTTTTGCCGGGATTTTGTTGAGTATCGCCCTTTGCCCGTTGCTGGTTCCTCATTTCTGGCATAACCATTTCGGTAAGGTGGCTGTTGCCTGGGGACTTTTGTGTGCCGTTCCGCTTTACATCGTCTATGGCACAACCACTGCAACAGGGGCTATCGCCCACGCCATCATCGGTGACTATATTCCGTTCATTATTTTCGTGGGTGCGCTCTTCGTTGTGGCAGGCGGGATTCATATCCGCTCTTCCTTTGAAGGCACGCCGCTCATGAATGCAGGGTTTCTCTTTGCCGGTGCGATGCTTGCCAATGTGATGGGCACAACGGGTGCGGCGATGCTCATTATTCGCCCGTTACTTGAGGCCAATAAAAACCGCAAGTACCGCATGCATACGTTTATTTTCTTTATTTTCCTCGTGGCCAATATCGGCGGCAGTCTGACTCCGCTCGGTGACCCGCCGCTCTTTTTGGGCTTTTTGCGCGGAGTGGATTTCTTCTGGACGACTCAGCATCTGTTCTTGCCGATGATCTCCACCGTGCTCTTTTTGCTGTTGATTTACGTGATTGTGGATACGATCGTCTATAAAAAAGAAGATCAGAAAACCATTCACTTTAAGGAAAAGGAACCCTTTAAGGTCGAAGGTGCGATCAATATCGTCTTCCTGGCCGGTATTGTCGGAAGCATGCTTTTGTCGGGCTTTTGGAAGTCGGGCATCTCGTTTGAAGTGCTTCACGTTCAATTGACGCTCGAATCCATCATTCGTGACGTTCTCTTTTTAACCTTTGCCGGGTTGAGTTTGGCCTTTACACCTAAAGTGGCGCGTGAAGGCAATCAATTCTCCTGGGATCCGATTTTGGAAGTCGGCAAGCTCTTTTTCGGCATCTTCTGCTGTATCGTACCGGTGCTTGAAATGTTGCGTGCAGGCCACAACGGTGCTTTTGCTCCGCTGGTTGCCTTGGTGACCAATGCTGACGGCACGTTTAATAACCATATGTTCTTCTGGCTGGCCGGCTCGTTGTCATCTTTCCTGGATAATGCACCGACGTACCTCGCCTTCTTTAACTTGGCGGGCGGCGATCCCATGTTATTGATGAATGAAGACTCGCATACCTTGATGGCGATCTCCATGGGTTCTGTCTTCATGGGCGCCATGACCTATATCGGTAATGCGCCAAACTTTATGACGATCTCGATCGTTCAAGAACGCGGCGTGAAGATGCCGAGTTTCTTCGGTTACATGGTTTGGTCCGTCGGTATCCTTGTTCCGACCTTCTTCCTGATGAATATGTTCTTCATCTAAGACGACAGGATTGCTGTTATCCAAAAAGCCTCGGGTAGCCCCCGGGGCTTTTCATTGGTTTTTAGTGCAGAGAAAAATAGTTAGATGCAAAAGTATCTCAAAATGCTAAAATCTGCGCAATTTCAATGATCTAAACAATACCTGAAGGACAATGAGTCCTCAAAACGGACAATTTTTTCATGGCAGAAACTATCAATTTCGCTTCTTTCGGTTTGCATGAATCCATCATGCGGGCCATTTCAGAGATGGGTTACGAAACCCCGACACCGATTCAAGCACAGGCCGTTCCGTTGGTCCTGGCCGGTTTTGACGTGATGGGGGCGGCACAAACGGGTACTGGCAAAACAGCCAGTTTCGGTTTACCCCTTCTGGAGCGATTGATACCAACGGCCAATACCAGTATGTCGCCTGCTCGTCACCCCGTGCGGGCCTTGGTTCTGACTCCCACTCGAGAGCTCGCCGATCAGGTACACGATAACCTGCAAAGTTACGCCAAATACACGGGGCTGCGTACGGCCTGTGTTTTCGGCGGCGTGGATATTCATACTCAACAGGACGCTTTGCGTCGGGGCGTGGAAGTACTCGTGGCAACGCCCGGTCGATTACTAGATCATGTCGAGCAGCGCAACACGTCCCTGACTCAAGTGCAGATCGTGGTTCTCGATGAGGCCGACCGGATGCTTGACATGGGCTTTTTGCCCGATATTTCCAGAATTCTGAAACTGTTGCCAGTGAAGCGTCAGAGCCTGATGTTTTCGGCCACGTTTTCTCCGGACATTAAAAAACTTGCGGCTAACTTTTTAAATAATCCGAAATTGGTTGAAGTGGCCAGAGAAAATTCCGCAGCCAAGACCATCACACAACGCCTCTACGAAGTGCACGACTCTGAAAAGGTTGATGCACTTTTGGACTTGCTCGACGATGAAATCAGTGAAGACGCCAAAAATATTTTGGTTTTCGTCAATTCCAAAATCGGGTGCCGTCGATTGGCCCGCACACTGACTCAATACGGTATTGAAGCCGATGCCATTCATGGGGATAAGACCCAGGAAGAACGAATCAAGACGCTTGAGGCTTTCAAGAGCGGAAAACTGAAAGTTTTGGTTGCAACCGATGTTGCGGCTCGCGGGTTGGACATTGCAGATTTGCCCGTCGTGATTAATTACGATGTGCCCTTTAATGCAGAGGACTATGTGCACCGCATTGGACGAACGGGACGTGCGGGTATGAAGGGGCTTGCCTTGACATTGATGTGCCCGGGAGCTGATGAAAAAAATGTTTCGGCTATTGAGTCACTGATCAAAGAGCGTTTCAAGCGTGTGCGTCTGGATGTTTCGCCACATAAGAGACCCGGCAGAGGCCCCAGAAAAGTTTATACGCCGCCGCCCGTGTCGCCTGTCAATACCGATCCTTTCTTTGACGAGCCCTATGTGCCGAGCCAGCCTGCTTCAGAGCCTGCGGCAGAGTCGGCAAAAGTCGACACTCGTCCGGATACAAAGAAAAAACCTCGGGTTGCTGCCTTATTGGGCGGGTTGATGCGCCGTTAAGGTCTTTTTCCCAATCGGAGCGCACGATTTTTCGTGCGCTTTTTTAATTTTGTCAAATATCGTCACAATTGTCTTTTCCTTTTTTTACAATCGCCACCTACAATCAGGTATTGTTCAATAACTGCTGGCTCATTGAGTCTTTCTTCTGAATCAGGGAAAGGCTTGAGTTGATATAACGAATTGGCTGGGGTGCACTATGTCTGAAGAAAAACAAGCCGACAGTCTGCTTGCGCGGCAGATGGCGATCCCTCTGTACGGCGATAAAAAACTTTTCACTGGAGAGTCTCGTTTGGCGCACGCCGATGGCATGGCCAACATCGTGCGCGGAATCCGTGACGACGAGGAACTGATTTCTGCCTGTTATCTGTTTGCTGTTCATGACTGTCTGCCCAATCCTGAAGAATGGCTGAAAAATAATTTCGGCTCCGGTGTGGCTGAATTGGTCAATGAGTTGCATCGTCTCATTGAGTTAAACGGCAAAACACGTCTGATGCCGGCCGAAGACTCTGAAAAAGTTGCCGATAAACTCATGCTCAAAGCTCAGGATGCGCTTTTGAGAAAAATGGTCTTGGCGATGTGCCGGGATTTGCGTGTGGTGATTTTGAGATTATCGAGTCGACTGCAGACCTTGCGCTACTACGCCATGAAAAAGGATGATCCCCAGGGCGCAAAGGCCTACGGTGCCGATACATTGGCTCTTTATGCGCCGCTTGCAAACCGTTTGGGTATTTGGCAGATTAAGTGGGAACTTGAAGACCTTTCCCTGCGATTTACTAAGCCCGATATCTACAACGAAATTGCCCGTCAATTGGATGAGAGCCGTGAGGCGCGTTTGGCTTTCATGCGTGATGCCGTCGATAAGATCAAATTGATGCTCGCGCAAAAAGGAATCGAGGCAGAAGTTTCCGGCCGTCCCAAACATATTTATTCCATCTACAAGAAGATGGAAAGAAAACATCTGCGCTTTGATCAGCTCTATGACGTGCGCGCCCTTCGTATCATTGTCCAAACGGTTGAGCAGTGCTACGAGGTACTGTCGATTGTGCAGGAAAATTTCCGAGGCGTGAGCTCCGAATACGACGACTACATTTCCAATCCTAAGCCCAACGGCTATCGCTCGTTGCATACGGTGATCCTGGACGGCAGAGATCGCCCGATCGAAATTCAGATCAGAACGCGTGCCATGCATGAATATAACGAGTTGGGCATGGCCGCTCACTGGCGCTATAAAGAAGCGGGCAATTCGGAAAAGAGTAATCAAAGCACGGAAGATCAGAAAGTCGCCTGGCTGCGCCAACTCTTGGCTTGGAGCAGTGACGTTAAACCTGAAAGTCCACAGGGAGTTGAAGACGATC